>ERZ778516.31-NODE-31-length-121576-cov-9.845294_pt1 | contig 121576 bp, 113 predicted proteins | sample MGYA00510342_ERZ778516 | MGnify/ENA primary metagenome ERZ778516 (study PRJEB29527, sample SAMN07138961) | mouse gut metagenome | material: feces | host: mouse | place: China:Nanjing | collected 2016-01-25 ...
CTAAAATTCATAAATTTTTGTTTGATGAGTTATATGATTTTGCTGGAAAAATAAGGATAGTAAATATTGCAAAAGGAAACTTTAGATTTGCTCCCGTAATGTATCTGGAAACTGCATTAAAGCATATTGATGATATGCCTCAGTCAACATTTGATGAAATAATTGAAAAATATGTGGAAATGAACATAGCGCATCCTTTTAGGGAAGGGAATGGAAGAAGTACGCGCATATGGTTAGATTTGATTTTGAAAAAGGAATTAAAATTAGTTGTAGATTGGAATACAGTTGATAAAGCAGATTATTTGCTTGCAATGGAAAGAAGCCCGGTTAAGGATGTAGAAATTAAGGTTTTACTGAGGAAGGCATTAACAGAGCAGATAGATAATAGGGAAGTGTATATGAAAGGCATTGATGTAAGTTATTATTATGAGGGATATAATACCTTTAAGACAGAAGAATTGTATGAATAAAACCTGTCCAAAATGTTCAACATTTGCATAAGCAGGTTTATCAATCAGGGAGGAGGCGCTTATCATTTATGGGTATGAAACAAATGTTTGTCAAATCAATCTACGCTGGTTTTATGATAGGGCTGGGAGGTATTGTCTATTTGTCAGTAGAAGACAGGGTAGTAGGTTCGCTGCTGTTTTCCTTTGGCTTGCTGACAATCGTAACGCAGGGATTTTGCCTGTACACTGGCAAAATAGGGTTTGTGAAGGAGTTAAAAGAGCTCTTACATATGGCGGTTATTATAGCTGGAAATTACATCGGGACATTTCTTGCGGCATGTTCCATGAAAGCTGTGCGTCCCGATATGGGAAGCTTGGGGCTGGTCCAAAAAAAGCTGGATAACGATGTATTTGATGTTTTTATTTTGTCGGCATTTTGCGGCGTGATGATGTATCTTGCAATAGACAATTATAACAAATCGAAAAACATCCTGTTTATTATTGCGCCCGTCATGATATTTATACTGTCTGGGTTTGAGCACTCTGTTGCAAATATGTTTTATTTCCATTTTGCCGGGGCATATAGTTTCAAAGCATTTGGCTACCTTATTGTTATGCTGGCCGGCAATGGGATTGGCGCGAAACTTTTCAGCCTAAAGCCGGAATAAGCCCATGTATGGGTACAGGCATAGGAATTTTTGTAGCTGAAACATTAAGCCATTCCAGTGCAAAAAAAGACCGGACAGAAAAGAAAAGACATTTACGAACAGGCTGGCGTGGAAGAATACTGGATTGTTTCCCCGCAAGGTTCCGTAGAAATATATTATCTGCAGGATGGGAAATATGTGCTGGAACAAAATTATTTGCTTCAGGATGACAAAGAGGACGAGGAGTATAATGCAGAACTGGAAATCTGCCTGAAGGCTTTTCCCCATATTAAAATGTCATTGGGGGAAATTTTTGAAGGGGTGTATTAATTTGGCGGCTGCCGCCAGGGGCAGATACCCCGCGGCTCTGCTGCGCTGTAAGTTTGATGTCTTGCCAGCTTGCTGCGGGGTATTTAATTTCCTGTACAATGCTATGTAATCCAGCCGCATCCCTGCGGCCCTGTAACTGCCAGCCCGTTAATTCCCGATCAGCCCTTTTACAATCAAAAACAGCAGCAATGCCGGAAGCACAAAGGTCACATAAGGGCGGATCCACCGGGGCAGCTTTATCCCATTCCCGGTATTTGCTTCTTCTAAATAATTCCCAAACCCCCAACCAAACCGCGTTACACAGAAAATCAGGTAGCAGAAGGAACCGATAGGCAGTATCAGGTTGCTTACCAAAAAATCCTCCAAATCCAGGACCGTGCTGTTTTCTCCCAAGGGCTGGAACCCGGACCACAGGTTATACCCGAAAACGCAGGGCAGGGACAGTGCGGTAATAAGCACAAGGTTTACAAGGCAGGATTTTTTCCTGCTCCAGTGGAACAGGTCCATGCCGCAGGAAATAATGTTTTCAAACACCGCTAAAATAGTGGAGAATGCCGCAAAGGACATAAAGACGAAAAACAACGTCCCCCAAATCCTTCCACCGGCCATCCCGTTAAACACGTTGGGCAGGGTAATGAAAATCAGGTTTGGGCCATTGTCGGGGCTGATGCCAAAGGCAAAGCAGGCAGGGAAAATAATCAGCCCGGAAACAAGCGCCACAAAGGTATCCAGAATGGCGATGTTGATGGATTCCCCCAGAAGGCTGTGGTCCTTGCCAATGTAACTGCCGAAAATCCCCATGGCGCCAATGCCAAGGCTCAGAGTGAAAAAGGCCTGGTTCATGGCGGCAGTAATGGTTTCCCATACCCCCACTTCCTGCATCCGCCCAAAATCAGGCAGCAGGTAGAATTTCAGCCCTTCCAGGCCGTTTTCCAAGGTGCAGCTATGGATGGCAAGGATAATGATAATGGCAAGCAGCAGGGACATCATGGTTTTGGTAATCTTTTCCACGCCCTTCTGCAGGCCCATGGAGCAGACAAATATCCCGGCAGCTACCACGATTACCATGGCTGTGCCAAGGATTTTGGGGCTTGCAAGCATTTCCTGGAACATCCCTGCCACTTCCCCTGCGTCCTGCCCTGCAAATTTCCCTGTGAGCATCTGGTAGAAATAGTACAGCATCCACCCGGTCACCGTAGTGTAGAACATCATCAGGAGGTAGTTCCCGGCCATCCCAAGGTAGCCGTTTAAGTGCCATTTCTGGCCCGGGCGTTCCAGTTCCTGGAAGCTTTTCACAATGCTTTTCCTGCTGGCCCTGCCTACCGCAAACTCCATTGTCATTACAGGCACCCCCATGGCAATCAGGAAGAACAGGTAAAAGAGCACAAAAAACCCTCCCCCATACATCCCGGCGATATAGGGGAACCGCCAGACATTCCCAATTCCGATTGCGCAGCCTGCAGACAGTAAGATAAACCCAAGGCGCGACCCTAATTTTTCTCTTTCCATGTTTTTACCCTGGCTGTGGGCGTGGCATATGCTTGAAAATATTTCCTGTGGGCGCAAATTGCAAAGCGCACATGGCAGAAGGCATTCCGTAAGCGTGCCTGCACAGCCATCTCCTTCCGTTTAAATGAAATAATCCCTGCTATTGTACCATAAAATCCGGGAATTTGGAATTAATTTTTTTGAGTTTCCCCATTTTGTAATCCATAGTGCCAAAAGGTTTCCATCACAAAGTGATGAAAACACTTTGCACATAAAAGCGCTCTGGAAAGCTAGCGTTCCAGTGTGCTTTTTGTGCAGGATGTCTATGCTGCCAAAGGCAGCAAGACCTTTTGGCACTATCATACTAAGCTATTACAAAAAATGGGGAAACTCAAAATTTTTTTATTCCCACGGGCAATTAAGAAAAATATTTCCATTTGCCCTTGCATTTACCACAGCAAAGTGATATCATAGATACGATAACATGATAATCTCAGGCTTGAGAGTGGGCGTCTGTCCACTCTCAATTTTGTGTAAAATGGGCGCCATCCCATGGCAAATAGATTTGGTGGAAAGAAGGTGCAGGAATGTCAAGGAAAGAGATGTATGAGCAGCGTACCGAAGAACTGCTGCTCCCCATCCTGGAAAGGTGCCAGTTTGAGCTGGTGGATGTGGAGTATGTGAAAGAAGGCGGGAACTGGTACCTGCGGGCATATATTGATAAAGAAGGCGGGATTACGGTGGATGACTGCGAGCTTGTCAGCAGGCAGATGAGCGATTTGCTGGATGAGCAGGACTTTATCGAGGAATCCTATATTTTTGAGGTAAGCTCTCCGGGGCTGGGCAGGCCCTTAAAGAAGGAAAAGGATTTTGCAAGGAGCCTTGGGAAAGAAGTGGAAATCAGGACTTACCGCGCCATAGGGAAAGAAAAAGAATTTTATGGCATTTTAAAATCATATGATGGGACTACGGTGACAATCGAGGCAGACAATCAGGAAGAGCTGGCATTTGCAAGGGCAGATATTGCATTAATCCGCCTTGCCTTTGATTTTTAGTTTTCGGATGGGCAAGAACATTCAGGAGGGTAAAAGAAATGAATAATGAACTATTAGAAGCGTTGACGATATTGGAAAAAGAAAAGGACATCAGCAAGGACACCTTGTTAGAAGCGATTGAAAATTCGCTGATTACCGCATGTAAGAACCATTTTGGCAAGTCGGACAATATCAAAGTCAACATCAACCCGGAAACCTGTGAATTCCATGTGTATGCGGAAAAAACCGTGGTAGAAGAAGTGGAAGACAGCGTGCTGGAAATCAGCTTAGCCAATGCCAAGATGATGAACTCCAAATACGAAGTGGGGGACATTGTAAATATAGAAGTGAAGTCCAAGGAATTTGGGCGCATTGCCACCCAGAACGCCAAGAATGTGATTTTGCAGAAAATCAGGGAAGAAGAACGCAAGGTGCTGTTTGACCAGTATTATGGAAAGGAAAAAGACGTGGTGACAGGCATTGTGCAGCGGTATGTGGGGAAAAACATCAGCATTAACCTTGGGAAAGTGGACGCTATCTTAAGTGAAAACGAACAGGTGAAAAGCGAAGTGTTCAAGCCCACGGAGCGGATTAAGCTTTATATCCTGGAAGTGAAATCTACCTCCAAAGGCCCCAAAATCCTTGTCTCCAGGACCCACCCGGAACTGGTGAAGCGGCTCTTTGAATCCGAGGTGACGGAAGTGAAAGAAGGGATTGTGGAAATCAAAAGCATTTCCCGGGAGGCCGGCAGCAGGACGAAGATTGCCGTGTGGAGCAACGACCCGGACGTGGACCCGGTAGGCGCCTGCGTAGGCCTGAACGGCGCAAGGGTTAATGCCATCGTCAACGAGCTAAGGGGCGAGAAAATTGACATTATCAACTGGAGCGACAATGCCGCCATGCTGATTGAAAATGCCTTAAGCCCCGCCAAAGTTATTTCCGTCATTGCAGACGCAGAGGAAAAGACCGCTAAGGTAGTGGTGCCAGATTACCAGCTTTCCTTAGCCATCGGCAAGGAGGGGCAGAATGCAAGGCTTGCCGCAAGGCTTACGGGCTTTAAGATTGACATTAAGAGCGAAACGCAGGCAAGGGAAGCCGGGGACTTTATGGATTATGAGAACGATTACGAGGAGTATGAGGAAGGGGAAGATTTTGCCGGGGATTTCGACGAGCTGGACGGGAAAGAGCCGGAATATGAGGAGGAAGGCGAAGAAGGTTACAGCGACGAGCCAGAGTATGAGGGTGAAGAAGGCTACAGCGACGAGCCAGAGTATGAGGGCGAAGAAGGCTACAGCGACGAGCCAGAGTATGAGGGCAAAGAAGGCTACAGCGACGAGCCAGAGTATGAGGGCGAAGAAGGCTACAGCGACGAGCCAGAGTATGAAGGCCAGCCAGAGTATGAAGCAGCCGGGTACGGCCATGTGCCGGAGCCAGACGGCAGCCTGGAAGATGAAGAAGGGAAGGCAGATGAATAAAAAAATCCCTATGCGCCAATGCGTTGGCTGCGGCGAAATGAAAAACAAAAAGGAGCTGCTCCGCATTATCCGTACATCGGAAGGGGAAATCCTTCTGGACGCCACCGGGAAGAAGAACGGACGGGGCGCGTACCTGTGCCCGGACCCGGAGTGTTTCCAGAAGGCCTTAAAAGCGAAAGGCCTGGAGCGTTCCCTAAAAACAGCAATACCAAAAGAAATAACGGAAAATCTGGCAAAGGAGATGGAAAATATTGCAGCAAGATAGAATTTTATCCATGCTTGGCCTGGCGGCAAGGGCAGGGAAAATTGCAAGCGGGGAATTTTCTACGGAACGTGCCGTGAAATCAGGGCGCGCCTTCCTTGTAGTTGTTTCCACTGAGGCATCGGATAACACCCAGAAAATGTTTCGGAATATGTGTTCCTTTTACCATGTCCCAATGTACCTGTATGCACCGAAGGAAACCCTGGGCCACGCCGTTGGCAGAGGGTTCCGTGCCAGCCTTGCAGTACTGGATGAAGGATTTGCCGCAAGCTTGATAGAAAAACTGGATGTAGCAGACAAAACGGAATAACGGAGGTAGCAATATATGGCAAAAGTCAGGATATATGAAATCGCAAATGAATTAAAAATACAGTCCAAGGATGTGATTGAATTTTTGAAGGAAAAGAACATTTTCAAAAAGACAGCCAGCAGCTCCATTGAGGATGATGTGGCTGACATGGTAAAAGGCAACTTTTCCGGCGGGAAGCCTGCGCCAGCCAAGCATGGCAAGGCAGAGCCTTCCAGGCAGCCTGGGGAACAGGAAGAACCAGCGAAACAGGCAAAAGAAGGAGCTGCCAAAGGGAAACCCCAGAAGGCAGCAAAAGAAAAGCTGGAACCTGCCAGAGGGGAAGCCCCAGGGCAGGGGAAGGAAAAAGAAGAAGCGGCTAAGGCAGGGACAGCCGCCAAGCCAGCAAAGGAGAAAGACGGAACAGCCCAGACAGAGCCCGCCAAAGGGGATGCGCCCAAGGCTGGAAAAGGTGAGAAGGGACCGTCAGAAGGAGGGAGAACTGAGTTAATGAAAGGAAAAGAAGAAACTGCAAAGCAAGGGGAAGGGAAGGAAGAAACCGAACGCCCGAAGAAAAAATCCAGCATTACAGCCGTGTTCAACCCACAGAACAGCAAAACAGCCCCGAGGAGGTCTGCAAAGCCGCAGGGTGAGCGGAACAGCCGTCCCCAGGGCGACCGGAATAACCGCCCCCAAGGGGAACGCAGCGGGAACCGCCCGCAGGGAGAACGCCCTGCAAGGCCGCAGGGCGACAGGCCCCAAAGGCCACAAGGGGATCGTCCTGCAAGGCCACAGGGCGACAGGCCCCAAAGGCCGCAAGGGGATCGTCCGGCAAGGCCGCAGTCCGGGGATAAGCCTGTCCGTGCACAGGAAGAACGCACGGCAAGGCCGCAGAATGACAGAGGGGACAGGAACAGCCATCCCCAAGGGGAACGCGGAGGGCGCCCACAGGGTGAACGTGGCGGAAGGCATCAGGGGGAACGCGGGGGACGCCCGCAGGGCGACCGGAATAACCGCCCCCAAGGGGAACGCGGAGGGCGCCCGCAGGGTGACCGGAATAACCGCCCCCAAGGGGAACGCGGAGGGCGCCCGCAGGGTGACCGTGGCGGGAGGCCGCAGGGCGACCGGAATAACCGTCCTTACCAGAATGGGCGTCCAGGCCAGAAGAACCGTTTTGAGCAGGAAATCCATAAAATGAACCAGAATTCCCCGGCAGGGCCCATGGACGAAGCAAGGGGCAAGGAAAGCCGGGAGCGTGACAACCGCAAAGGCAATAACCAGCGCCATGAAAAGGAACTGATGGGCAAGAAGAAGGAGCGCTTCGACAATCTGGAGAAAAAAGGCAGGGGAAGGAAATCCCAGCAGCCCCAGCAGCCCCCGAAGAAGGAAGAAGAAACCATCAAGACCATTACCATCCCGGAAAAACTTACGATACGGGAATTGTCAGACCGGATGAAGGTCCAGCCTTCTGCCATTATCAAAAAGCTGTTTTTGCAGGGAAATATCGTAACGGTAAACAGCGAAATTGATTTTGCCGCAGCAGAAGAAATTGCATTGGAATTTAACTGCATTTGCGAGCAGGAGGAGAAAATAGACGTTATCGCAGAGCTTTTAAAGGAGGAGGAAGAAGACGTTTCCATCCAGGTAAAACGCCCGCCAGTTGTCTGCGTCATGGGCCATGTAGACCATGGGAAAACCTCCCTGCTGGATGCCATCCGAGACACCCATGTGATTGACCGGGAGGCAGGGGGGATTACCCAGCATATCGGAGCTTACATGGTAGAGTGCAACGGGGAAAAGATTACCTTCCTTGACACCCCGGGCCATGAAGCATTTACCGCCATGCGTATGCGCGGGGCAAACGCAACGGATATTGCAATCCTTGTGGTTGCCGCAGACGACGGCGTAATGCCCCAGACCGTAGAAGCCATCAGCCATGCCAAGGCCGCAGGGGTAGAAATTATTGTAGCCATCAATAAAATTGATAAGCCCAGCGCCAATGTGGAGCGGGTAAAACAGGAGCTTGCTGAATATGAATTAATCCCGGAGGACTGGGGCGGCAGCACGATTTTCGTGCCGGTATCAGCCCATTCCCATGAGGGGATTGACTCACTGCTGGAAATGATCCTCCTGACAGCGGAAATCTGCGAACTGAAAGCAAACCCGAAACGGAACGCAAGGGGGCTTGTCATCGAAGCGCAGCTTGACAAAGGCCGCGGCTCCGTAGCCACTGTATTGGTACAGAAGGGGACGTTGAAGGTAGGCCAGCCAGTGGCCTGCGGAAGCTGTTACGGAAAAGTAAGGGCTATGATTGACGACAAGGGCAGGCGCGTGAAAGAAGCAGGCCCATCCACCCCAGTGGAAATATTAGGCTTGAATAATGTGCCCAATGCTGGGGAAATCTTTGTATGTACGGACTCTGAAAAAGAAGCGAAAAGTTTTGCGGAAACCTTTATTTCCGAAGGCCGTGAAAAAATGCTGGAGGAAACAAGAACCCGGATGTCCCTGGATGACCTGTTCTCCCAGATTCAGTCCGGGAATATCAAGGAGCTGCCGATTATCGTAAAGGCGGACGTACAGGGTTCCGTAGAAGCGGTAAAACAGAGCCTTGTGAAGCTGTCCGACGAGGAAGTGGTAGTAAAAGTGATCCATGGCGGCGTAGGAGCCATCAACGAATCAGACGTAAGCCTTGCTTCGGCATCCAATGCCATTATTATCGGCTTTAACGTCCGCCCGGACGCTACTGCAAAAGCAACTGCAGAGCGGGAAGGCGTAGACATGCGGCTCTATAAAGTAATTTACAACGCCATTGAAGATGTGCAGGCGGCAATGAAGGGCATGTTAGACCCTGTATTTGAAGAAAAGGTATTGGGCCATGCAGAAGTCCGCCAGATTTTCAAGGCTTCCGGCGTAGGGAACATTGCTGGTTCCTATGTAATGGACGGCGTGTTCCAGAGAGGCTGCCAAATCCGCATTTCCCGGGAAGGGGAGCAGATTTTTGAAGGGAACCTTGCATCCCTGAAACGTTTTAAGGACGATGTGAAGGAAGTAAGGGCAGGCTATGAGTGCGGCTTGGTATTTGAAGGGTTCAACGACATTCAGGAACTGGATGTGGTAGAAGCGTTTACCATGGTGGAAGTGCCAAGGTAAGAAAGGCAGGATATGAGGAAAAACAGCATTAAAAATACAAGGATTAACGGCGAGGTTTTACGGGAGCTTTGCAATATCATCCGCGGGGAAATCAAAGACCCAAGGATAAACCCTATGACTTCCGTTGTGGCAGTGGAGGTAGCCCCGGACCTGAAAACCTGCAAGGCATATATCAGCGTATTGGGGGATGAGGAATCCCAGGCCAATACACTAGCAGGGTTAAAAAGTGCAGAAGGCTACATCCGCAGCAAGCTTGCCAAAAACATCAACCTTAGGAATACGCCCCAAATCCGGTTCGTGCTGGACCAGTCCATTGAATATGGCGTAACAATGTCCAAAAAGATTGATGAAGTGAACCAATCCAGCGGGGCGGAGGAACAGGGATAACAGCCATGTATCCCTGGGCCGTTCCGGCAGGGCAGGGAACCCGCTGGCAGACAGCGGGCAAGGAGGGCATTTATGCAAGATTTAGCATCCCAACTGGCAGGGGTACAGTCAGTTGCCATTGCAGGGCATGTCAGGCCCGACGGCGACTGCGTAGGCTCCTGCCTGGCAACTTATAATTATATCAGGGCTTGGTTCCCCCAGATAGAAGCAGACGTCTATCTGGAGCCAATCCCAAATATTTTCAAATTTTTAAAGGGCGCAGGGGAAATAAAAAATACCTGCGGGGAAGAAAAAATTTATGACCTTTTCATTGTGCAGGACTGCGGGGACGCCGCTCGGCTGGGGGATGCCGCCAAATATTTCCAGACGGCAAAAAAGACCCTCTGCATCGACCACCATGTGAGCAACCAGAGCTTTGCCGATGAAAATTATATTTTCCCGGAGAAAAGTTCCACCTCTGAGCTGATTTTTGAACTGCTGGAGAAAGAGCGGATTACAAAGGAAATCGCGGAATGCATTTATGTAGGCATGGTCCATGATACCGGCGTGTTCCAATATTCCAGCACCACGGCAAAGACCATGGAAGCAGCGGGGATTCTGATGGAAAAGGGCATTAATTTCACAAAAATCGTGGATGACACTTTTTACACCAAGACCTTTGAGCAGAATAAAATTTTAGGGCAGGCGCTGCTGAACAGCCAGCGTTATCTGGAAGGCAAAATCATTGCCACAGCCGTCACAAAAGAGGAAATGGCAAGGCATCAGGTCCTTCCCAAGCATTTAGACGGGATTGTCAGCCAGCTACGGGTGACTAAAGGCGTGGAAGCAGCTATTTTCCTTTATGAAAATGACGACGGGAGCTGGAAAATCAGTATGCGTTCCAATGGGAAGATAGACGCAGCCAAAATTGCCATGAAATTCGGCGGGGGCGGCCATGTCCGGGCAGCCGGGGCAACCATGGAAGGCACCAGCAAGGCAGTAATTGAAAAACTCTGCATGGAAATGAAAGGGCAGTTAGGCCATGATAAATGGAATTATCAATGTATATAAAGAAAAAGGATATACTTCCCACGATGTGGTAGCAAAGCTGCGGGGGATTTTCCAGCAGAAAAAAATCGGCCATACCGGAACCTTGGACCCGGATGCAGAAGGGGTGCTTCCGGTCTGCCTTGGGAAAGCCACCAAAGCCTGCGGCCTGCTGACAGAAAAAGACAAAGTATATGAAGCCGTGCTGCTGCTGGGGAAAACTACGGACACCCAGGACATTTCCGGGAACATTCTGGCAGAACAGGAGGTAACCTGCCAGGAAAGGCAGGCAGCCGAAGCCATTGCCAGCTTTACCGGGGAACTTAAGCAGGTCCCGCCCATGTATTCTGCCTTAAAAGTCAATGGGAAAAAACTCTGCGATCTGGCAAGGGCTGGGATAGAAGTGGAGCGGAAACCAAGGGAAATCACTGTGTTTTCTATCCAAATACTGGAGATTTCCCTTCCAAGGGTGCGGATGCAGGTCCATTGCTCCAAAGGCACGTATATCAGGACCCTGTGCCATGATATCGGCCAAAGCCTGGGCTGCGGCGGGTGCATGGAATCCTTGGTGCGCACCCGGGTAGCAGGGTTTACATTGGAGGATGCCCATAAGCTGGCAGAGATTGAACGGAGGGTGCGGCAGAACCGGGCGGAAAACCCCAGCGGGATCCTTTCCGGGAAGGGTTTGCAGGGGCTTGTAAAGGATACGGACTATGTGTTCCTGCATTACCCAAGCTCCTCGGTGAAGCCGGAGTTTTCCAAGCTTTTGTACAATGGGAACCCCTTAAAGCCGGAATGGCTGACGGAGTGGGACAAGTCATACCAGGCGGGCAGCCTGCGCATTTACGACAGGGACCAGGTATTTGCAGGCATTTACCGCTGGGATGGGGAGAAAAAAGACCTCCGGCCAGCCCAGATGTTCCTGCCGTGAAAAAGGCGGCAAATGCTTATGGGAAGCCTAGAGCGTGTCTGGCGCGCCTGCAAGGTTTGGGAAGCAGGGAATTTTACAGGATAAGGACAGAACAATGGAATACATAAAGCAGAGCATTTTTACAATCAAAGAGCCCACCGTGCTGTCATTCGGCAAATTTGACGGGCTGCACCGGGGCCATGAGCTGCTGATGGGGTACATGGCAGGCAGGAAAAAAGAGCAGGAAGGCTTAAAGGCAGTTGTTTTTACCTTTGACGTCCCCCCAAAAGAGCAGGTGGCGGGGGCGAAAGCCAAGGTGCTTACCACCAATCAGGAAAAAGTGAAGCTTTTTGCAGGCGCAGGCATTGATTACCTGATAGAATGCCCTTTCACCAAGGAAATCATGTGCATGGAGCCGGAAGCATTTATAGCGGATACGGTAACCAGCCTGAATGTCAAATATATGGTGGTGGGGACGGATTTCCGGTTCGGCCACAAACGCCGGGGGGATTACCGGATGCTGGAAGCATTTGCCCCGCAGTATGGCTATGAAGTAAAAGTGGTGGAAAAAATGCAGGAAGATGGCAGGGACATCAGCAGCACTTTTGTGCGGGAGGAGATTGCCGCCGGAAATATGGAAAAGGCAAACTGGCTGCTGGGCTATGAATTTTTTGTGGAAGGGAAGGTCCTCCATGGGAAAAAGATGGGGAAATCCGTCCTGGGGATCCCAACCATTAACCTGCTGCCGCCAGAGGACAAGCTGCTGCCGCCTTTCGGCGTCTATGTGACGGTAACGGAGCACCAGGGGCGCCAATATCAGGGTATCACCAATGTAGGCTGCAAGCCCACGGTTGGGGGAGGGAACCCCATAGGGGTGGAAACCCACCTGTTTGGCGTGTCGGAAGACATGTATGGGGAAGAAGTAAAAGTGAAGTTCTTAAGCCGGGTGCGGGAGGAGCGGAAATTTGAAAATTTAGACGCCCTGAAAGCACAGATGGAACAGGATATCCATTACGGAAGAGAATATTTTGGAACCAGCGGGGAAACGCCTGCTGGTGGAAAAGGGAGAATACCATGGATTTAATATTAGAATTGCTGGGGGGCCTTGGGCTGTTCCTGTTTGGCATGAGCTTTATGAGCCAGGGGCTGCAGAAAGCGGCGGGGGCAAAGCTTCGGACAATTTTGGAGGCAATGACGAAAAACAAGATTATTGCCGTGCTGTTTGGCGCATTGTTTACTGCTATTATCCAGTCCTCCGGCGCAACCACCGTTATGGTAGTCAGTTTTGTAAATACTGGGATTATGACGCTGGCACAGTCTGTTGGGATTATTTTCGGGGCCAACATCGGAACGACGATCACGTCCCAGCTTGTGGCATTTAACCTGACAGGGATTGCCCCGGCCATCCTTTTTGTGGGGGCAGTTTTCATGATGTTTGGCAAGCACCCCATGGTGAAGAAAGTCGGGGAGGTTATTCTGGGGTTTGGCGCGCTGTTCATGGGGATCAGCATGATGAAAGATTCCATGTCAGGGCTGCGGGAATACCAGAATGTGCTGAATATCCTTGGCAGCCTGGATAACCCTGTCCTTGGGATTCTTCTTGGGACTGTGATTACTGTGGTAGTCCAAAGCTCCTCCGTGACGGTCAGCATCCTGCTTCTGATGGCAAGCCAGGGGCTGGTATCCCTTCCGGTCTGCTTTTACGTGGTCTTAGGCTGCAACATCGGCTCCTGTACCCCGGCAGTCCTTGCCAGCCTGAACGGAAAGAAGGACGCAAAGCGGGCGGCCCTGATCCATGTGCTGTTCAACGTGCTGGGCATGGTGATAATCGGCGTCCTGCTGGCCTTTGGGATGCGGCAGTTTGAATCCTTTATTTTACATATTTCAGGCTCGGACGTAGGCCGGTGCGTGGCAAATGCAGATTCCCTGTTTAAAATTTTCCAGACTGTAATGTTCCTGCCCCTGTCCGCCCAGTTTGTGGCGCTGACTAAGAAGCTGGTGCCGGGGGAGGACGAAGGCGGCAAGGAATTCCAGCTTCTCTATATTGGGAAACAGAATATTTTTTCCCCTTCTACTGCAGTTGTGGAAACAACGCAGGAAATTGAGCGGATGGGGACCATGGCAATTAAAAACCTGCGCCTTGCCATGGAAGCCTTTTTCGACCGGAATGAAGAAAAGATTGCAAGGGTTTATGAAACGGAAAAGCAGATTGACTTTCTGAGCCATGAGCTGACGGACTATCTGGTAAAAATTAACCAGCTCCAGCTTCCGGTGGTGGATGCCAAGCGCATTGGCGGCCTGTTCCATGTAGTCAGCGATATCGAAAGGATTGGGGACCATGCGGAAAATATTGCCGATTACGCGGTAAAATGCCGGGAAGAAAACCTGGGCTTTACCAAGAAGGCTTCCAGGGAAATCCTGGAAATGCATGAGAAAACCACCGTTATTGTGGAAGAAGCCATGGAAATGTTTGTGTCGATGGATGAAAAGAACCTGCCGGATATCCTGGAGCTTGAGGAAGCCATCGACCAGATGGACCGGGAACTGCAGCAGAACCATGTAAAACGGATGGCAAAAGGGAAATGTTCCCCCATGTCCGGCATTATTTTCACGGATTTGGTAACAGGGCTGGAACGTGTGGCGGACCATGCCACCAACATTGCATTTTCCATTCTGGAGAAATCCCCAATGGATTAGGGGAATTTGTATGCCGCAGGGAAATCCCTGGCAGGTTTGGGGGCTTTTTGGGCCGGAAATTTGGGTTTTTCCCCTTTTTCGGATCCGAAAGCCCCCTATTTGTGGAGAAACGACAGTTTTTTTCCAGGAAATTTTCACTAGCTACAGTAATTTTGCACAAATATTACAGAAATGTTACGGCAGCCTTGACAATGTAATTTTCAATTGATATAATTCACCTAGCATACGCTTTGAAGATGAATAGAAAAAGTTGAAGATAAATTGTCCGGGAGGTCAGGAATGAAAATCGAATTTAGGAAAGCAGCAGCAATATGCATGACAGGTGCCATCGCATTTGGCATGGCAGGGATCACAGCAGAAGCAGCAGGGAAACATGTAGACGCAGGCGTCAGCACAGTGCTGAATGAAAGCCTGACAGGGGACGGCGAGGTAGGCGCAGGGGTGACAGCCATGTTAAACCAGAGCCTGACAATGGAAGCAGCGCCCCAGGAGCCGGCAACCATATGCGGCTACACGAACCTTGGGATTGCCCAGGTGGAGAACCATCTGAATATCCGGGAGGGCGCCGGGGAGGAATATGACTTAGTAGGGAAGCTGCCGGTAGACGCCGGATGCGAGATATTGTCCGATGAAGGGGAATGGTTCCAAATCCGTTCCGGGAAAGTCACCGGGTATGTGAAAGGTGAATTCCTGCTGACAGGCCAGGACGCTGCAAACCGGGCAAATGAAGTGAAGTCCATTGTGGCAACCTCCGTTACCCAGACCCTGAACGCAAGGGTGGAGCCCAATACAGACTGCAGCATTTGGACAATGATTGCAGAAGGGGAGGAACTCCAGCTCTTGGAAGACCAGGGCGAATGGCTGAAAGTCGATGTGGACGGCGATGAGTGTTATGTGGCAAGGGAGTTTGTAGAACTGTCCGAGCAGCTCCAGAAAGCAATGACTATGACGGAAATCCGTTATGGGGAAGGCATTTCAGACGTCCGGGTTGACATGGTGCAGTATGCTTGCCAGTTTGTGGGGAACCGTTATGTCTGGGGCGGCACAAGCCTGACGAACGGGGTGGACTGTTCCGGCTTTACGATGCGGATTTATGAGAAATATGGCATTTCCCTGCCCCATTCCTCCAGAGCACAGTCTGGGTATGGGACGAAAATCAACTCCTCTGAAGCAAAACCGGGCGACCTGTTCTTCTACGGGAATGGAGATGGCATCAACCACGTTGCCATGTATATTGGCAATGGACAAGTTGTGCATGCAAGCTCTGCAAGGACAGGCATTAAGATTTCCAATGCTTTCTACCGCTCACCAATCTGTGTCACAAGGCTGCTGGGCGAATAAAATAGAATTTTTAGTAACGGGTACAAGGCTGCCTGCATCTGGGAAGGTGCAGGCAGCTTTGTTATTCTATAGAGATTAGGGTGTCAAAAGGGTGCGGCGCACCCGCTCTATACCATATATTGATGTGCAAATTGATTTGCAATAACAATATATGGTATGAGCGTAGCACCAAAGGTGCTTTTGATACCCTAATCCTATAGAATAACAAAGCTTTTATCGCACTGTGGCGGGTATGAAATCTGTCGCAAAGCGACCCGCCGCAGGCAGAGAATCCTGCAAAGCAGGATTCTTTGTTCCTTTATAGGGTTAGGGAACCTAAGCCCTCCCATCCGCATATATTAACTATTGATAATCATTATCATTTAGAGTATAATACTTACAGAATGGCAACACAACTATTATTACCAGGAATCGAGGAACCATACATGACAATTACAGAAGGACATATCGACAAAAGCTACATTGTAACAGACATTTCTATGGAAGGGCCCGTCATGCGGCGGTTAGAGGCCCTTGGCATTAACAGCGGCACCAAGCTGCGCCTGATGAACCGGAAACGGAATGGGACAGTCATTATCAAAGTCCGGGGCACCCGCTGGGCAATCGGGCGGGACATTGCAGGGGGGATTTTGGTAGACCCGGCAGAAAGCGAGGAGCCAGTATGGAAGTAATCAGAGTTGGATTTGTGGGGAACCCCAACTGCGGGAAAACTACATTATTTAACGCCTATACCGGGGCAAACCTGAAGGTGGCGAACTGGCCTGGCGTCACTGTGGAAAAAGTAGAAGGGGAAACCGTCTACAAAGGCCAAAAATTAAAATTGATAGATTTACCGGGCATCTACAGCCTGACGTCTTACTCCATTGAGGAAAAAGTTTCCAGGCGGTGCATTATGGAGCGGGAAGTAGACGTGATTATTAATATCGTTGACGCGTCGGCCTTGGAGCGGAACCTTTACCTGACAATGCAGCTTCTGGAACTGGGCAAGCCAGTCGTCCTTGCCCTGAACATGATGGACATTGTGGAAGAACGGGGGATGGAAATTGACCTGCACCGCCTGCCGGAAATGCTGGGGGGCATCCCGGTTGTGCCTGTTTCCGCAAGGAAACGGAGCGGGCTTGACGTGCTGCTCCATGCGGCGGTGCACCACTATGAGGAAATGCACCAGCCAGGCGTCGTCGCCTACCAGACATACATTGAAGAAAAAATCCAGATGCTGGAAGCGGAATTGAAGGCCAGGTATCAGATTCTGGAAAACGCCCGCTGGTATGCCATCAAGCTGCTGGAGCAGGACGAGGAAATTACAGCCCAGTATCCGGTGGGCCTGCCCAGGGTTCTGGACAGGAGTTATGAAAAAGACATTATCAACCAAAAATACGATTACATAGAGGAAGTCATCGAGGACACCTTATTTTACAAATCAGAAAAAGCGGCATTTACGGATAAAGTAGATGGAATCCTAACCCATCCCCTCTGGGGCATGCCTATTTTTTTCGGGGTAATGGCAGTGGTATTTTTCCTGACTTTTTTTGTGGGGGATGCGCTGAAAGGGGGCTTCGAGGTACTGCTTGACGCCGTTTCCTCCGGTATGCTCCATATGCTGGGGCAGATGGGGGTGGCTCCCTGGCTGGTTTCCCTGGTTGTGGATGGGATTGTCGCAGGGGTTGGGGGAATCCTTACCTTTCTGCCGAATATTTTCATCCTGTTTTTAGCCCTTGCGCTCCTTGAGGACAGCGGTTACATGGCAAGGGTAGCTTATGTGATGGATGGGCTGATGGGGAGCCTTGGCCTTTCCGGCAAAGCCTTCCTGCCCATGGTGCTGGGGTTTGGCTGCACTGTGCCAGCCATTATGGCGACCCGGGCGCTGGAAAAAGAAGCCGACCGCAGGCGCACCATTTTGATTACCCCCTTTATGTCCTGTTCCGCAAGGCTTCCCATTTATGTGCTGTTTGCAGATATGTTTTTTGGGGAGTACGCCGCTTTTGCAGCCATTTCCATGTATTTTCTGGGGATGGCGGTTGCTATTGCGGTTGCGCTTATCATCCACCGGGTGGAAACCCATACCGAGCACCATACCCTTTTAATTGAACTGCCGGAATATAAGACCCCCAATGCCAGGACCATTGCAGTCTATGTCTGGGAAAAAATCAAGGATTACCTGACAAAAGCAGGGACTACGATTTTTATTGCTTCTATCATTATCTGGTTCCTCCTGAACTTTGGCGCCCATGGCATGGTAACGGAAGTTTCAGAAAGCTTTGGGGCAATCCTCGGCCATTGGATGGAGCCGGTCCTTGCCCCGGCCGGGCTTGGCATGTGGCAGATTGGCGTTGCTCTGATTTCCGGGATTTCCGCAAAGGAAGTGGTAGTCAGCAGTTTCTGCGTGCTCTTTGGCATCAGCAACGTGAACTCTGCTTCTGGGATGCTGTCCCTTACCGGGCGTCTGGCAGAGCTGGGCTTTGGCCCCTTAAACGCATACTGCATGATGGTATTCTGCCTGCTTTACGTCCCCTGCGCGGCGACGATTGGGACAATTAAAAAAGAAACCGGCTCCATGAAATTTACCTTGAAAATGATTTTGTTCCAATTGGGGACTGCTTGGCTGGCGGCAGTTTTGGTTTATCAGGTTGGTTCAGCCCTTTTGTAAAAAAGTGTCTGGAGTTTCGTCCGGTCTGCTCTTTTTGTAGAAAATATGTAGTAAAATTTGTGAAAAAAGGAGAAACGAAGTATTTTCTGGCGTACATGGGAAAATTCCCTTGCAAGAAGGATTAGTACAGTGTTAAAATATTGTCAAACAAAAAAAGAGAGGTAAAATCCAATGTATGCTGATGGAAATGTAATTAGAATCAAACACGATGTACTGTACGAAGTGGCAAAGCTGGCATTTGCCGGGGAACTGGACGCTAAAAGGGATCACATTGCACTGGAACTGATTCCGGGGCCGACGCCAAAGTTCCGCTGCTGTATTTACAAGGAGCGTGAAATTATCCGCCAGAGGGTGCGCCTGGCAGAAGGCAAGGCGCCGGGGCCTGTAGACGACGGGAATATTATCCAGGTCATCAGCTCTGCCTGTGAGGACTGCCCGATTTCCAGCTACACCGTAACAGAGAACTGCCAGAACTGTATCGGGAAGGCATGTATCAATGCCTGCAAATTTGGGGCTATTGAAATGGGCCGGGACCGTTCCCACATTGATGCTTCTAAGTGCAAGGAGTGTGGGAAATGCGCACAGGCCTGTCCTTACAATGCCATTGCCCACCTGAAACGCCCCTGTAAATTTAGCTGCCCAGTGGATGCCATTACATACGACGAGCATGGAATTTCCATTATTGATAAGGAAAAATGCATCCGCTGCGGGAAATGCATCCATAGCTGCCCCTTCGGCGCTATCGGATCCAAGACCTTTATCGTGGATGTGGTAGAAGCCCTGAAATCCGGCAAAAAAGTATATGCCATGGCAGCGCCGGCTACGGAAGGCCAGTTTGGCAAGGACATTACTGTGGCAAGCTGGAAGAAAGCCATGAAGGAGCTGGGCTTTGAAGATTTCTATGACGTAGGCCTTGGCGGCGACATGACAGCCGCTTACGAGGCAGAGGAATGGGCAGAAGCTTATGGGGAAGGCAAGAAGAAAGTGACTTCCTGCTGCCCGGCATTTGTAAATATGGTGCGCCTGCATTACCCGCAGCTTGCGGATTGCGTATCCACTACAGTTTCCCCCATGTGCGCAGTGTCCCGTCTGATTAAGGCGCAGGATCCAGACGCGGTAACCGTATTTATCGGGCCCTGCCTTGCGAAAAAATCCGAGGTGGTAGACCAGAAAATCCCGGGGAATGCAGACTATGTCCTGACTTACAGCGAAGTCCGTGCTATTATGAAAGCAAAAGACATAACCCTGCAGCCATGTGAAAATGAAGGCCAGATTGCTTCTGTTTATGGCAAACGCTTTGCCAATTCCGGCGGCGTAACCGCGGCAGTGCTCCAGAGCCTGAAAGAATCCGGCCATGAAATCGATGCAAAAGTCTGCAAAGCCAACGGGGCGGCAGAATGTAAGAAAGCGCTGCTTTTGCTCCGCGCAGCAAAATTGCCGGAAGACTTTGTGGAAGGCATGATTTGCGACGGCGGCTGCGTGGGCGGCCCAAGTTCCTTCAAAAACCAGGCTCTTGCAAAGAAAGACCGCGACGCGCTGGTTGCAGAAGCAGATGGGCGCGGAATCCATGAGAACCTTGGGAATTTTGCAATGGACAGCTTTTCTATGCATAGGGAGTAGGATAGCATAGTGCTAGTTTTCCTTATAAATTAGGATTAGGGTATTAAAAGTGCCTTTGGCGCTGCGCCCATCCCATAGTCTGTTTTTGAAAAAAATATTGAACATGCATCAGGTGCAGAGCCATGGGCTTTGCACCTTTTTTGTTCTATAGGAAAGACCTTGTCACGCTAACGCGTGAAAGTATCTTTCCTATAAGATAAAAAATAATATGCGCAGGGTCTGCCCCAGCGAAGCGAGGGTACTTGTGCGAATAGAAGATGTCACTGTGTGACCGCACTCGGCGCAGCAAAGTGTCCAAGCCCCTCATGAGTGAGGGGTTAGGGGAGCTGAAGTGGGCTTGCCCACTTTGTTCTATTTGGGGAACTGCTGTTTTTAAAATAATGCCTGAAAAATATTTAAAAAAATTTAAGAAATAATTAAAGAATATCTTCCATTTTTTGGAAATTAATGTATAATTAGTACTATATATGGGAGAAAAGTACTGTGAATTTCAGGGGGAAGGGGGAGATGCACCAGACGCAGGGACTGCAGATTGTTTTTGATAGTTTTTGGGTTATGCATTTGTACGAAGAAGGTATAATTTATGAGGAAATCAGGAAGAAAATTGTTAGGAATTTTATTGGCAGCGTCTATGGCAGTTACCACAGTATTCCCGATGCAGGGCTTTGCAGCGGAAGGGAATGGCTATGGAGAAGCAGAAGAAGCTTTGGCAGAAGGTGCAGCGGCAGGATCGTCCGAGGAAGTGCAGCAGCCAACGGACGAAAGTGCAAACCCAGAAGTAACAGGCGAAGTGCAGCAGCCAGCAGATGAAAGCGTGAATCCAGAAATACAGGGTGGGGAACAGCAGCCAGCAGAAGAAGGCACAAATCCAGAAGCGGTAAATGAAGAAAAGCAGGAACCGGCAGAGGAAGGGAGGAACCCAGAAACGCAGGATGGGGAACAGCAGCCAGCAAATGGGACACAGCCAGAAGGAACGGAAGAAAAGCAGGAACCAGCGGAGGAAGCAGGGCTGGAAAATTTAGAGGAAGGGCAGGAGCCAGCAGAAGAAAGGCAGGAACCAGCGGACGAAGGGACAGAGCCGGAAGCCCTTGGGGAACAGCAGAAGCCATCAGACGGGGCACAGCCGGAATCTTCAGGAGAAGGACAGGAGCCAGAGGATGGAAAGCCAGAAATGGATGGGGAAGTTCCAGAAAGTGGGCAGGACGAAGGGACGAAGCCAGCGGAAGAAGAACAGGGAACCGAAGGGGCAGAGATGGGAACGTTTATGCTGCCGCAGAGGAACGGGGAAGATGGTATTATGCCGTTGGCAGATAAATTTGATATTGATAAGCCTGTGATAGAGAGTTTTGAGTTTAAGGAGAATGGGCAGAAATTAACGAAAGCAGATACGCTTCATTTTAGTATGTCAGTATATGATAATGATAGTGAGATAAAAGTCGTTTCTGTTGGTATACGTGGAGATGATTATAGAACGGTAAATTTAAAAGAGGGTAGTGTGAAAAATCGGTATGAAGGAACGCTTTCTTGCAGTGGGCTTTATGGGAATAACTACTATGTTGGTGAGATTTATGTAGAGGATATAAGAGGGAATTATATCAATGCGGATGTGTATGATGATAATTATCAGTATCTTTATACATTTACTTTAGATAACGAAATTCCGAAACCTCCTGAAAAAGATAATAATGTATCTGTTTCCAACTTCCAGATGCAGACAAATCCTTCAAATGCAGATGGAAAGTTAAGGGTAGGTGATACGGTAACTTATACATCTGATATTTTCCATAAAGATGAGGAAATAGATAATGTTTCTATGGAATTATACTTATCTGCAAATGGTGTAAGCAAGTGGGAAAATGTTACGATGGATTATAACGCAGATGCTAAAAAATTATCAGGGACTTATACTGTTACAAGTGAAACGTACCCTTCAGAATGGTATTGGTATAGTATTTCTGTATACATGAAATCTGGAAAGAGTTATTCTTTTTATCCAAGTTCACTTGAACCGGATAAAAATTTAAAGTTTGAAGTTGTACAGGAAAATTATGATACAGAGAAACCTGTCATTGAGAGCATTATTATTGATAAAAATGGGCAATGGGTAAAAGCAGGTGATGTTGTTACCATAAAAATCAAAGTAAAAGAAGAAAACCCATCAAATGCTTATATAGACATTGAACCGCAAGCAACAAATGTTTCCGTAAATACTCATGTTGATTTGGAATACAATGCGGATACGAGTGAGTATATAGGGACGATTGAAATTACAAAAGATACATATCCATGTGAATGGGCAATTACAGGTTTGAGGATATATGATGAAATAGGCCATGGCACATATTTGTATGATTTCTGCCCTGATTTGTATAATACCTACCCATGGTACTATAAAGTGAGATCAGGAAATACTTACCGGGAAGATTATAAAAAAGTAACATTCCAATTTTATGGATTAGCAAAACAGGAAGATGGGAGCTACCAATCCAATTCTTTAATTTCTACAAAAGAGATTGAAAAAGTTGGGCGGAGGGATACACTGAAAGCTTTGGGTGTTTCTTTCCCAGAACCAATAGAAGGTGTCAAAACAGAATGGCATAAAGATTGGTATTGGGATGAAGGCGTGGAAGTAGATGAAAACAAAGAAATATTGTTTAACAGCACATCTGATATGACGTACTCCATCTATGGCACCTACGACAAAGGCTGTGCAAACGTCTACCTAACCTACATGTCCAAAGAAGACGGCATGAAATCCATCTGCCAGCCAGTATTTGTAGACAAAGAAACCACTTACAAAGAGGTATTAGATTCATTCAAACTGCCCGCGGACGCTATAGAAGATGGCTGTCTTGGTATTGAGCCAAATGAAGACTATTACTATTATGAAGGACAACAGGTTGGGGATGTATTAAATATCTATGTAGAAGCAACATACAACTACTGCCAGGTAGCATGGAAAACAAGGTACATTGGCAGTGACGGCAAAGAAAGAACCGATACCATCAATAAATCCTACATAGAAGGAACCACAATCAGCGACGCCCTGGCAGCGATAGAAAAACCAGCCACTCCAAACAACTTGGAATTTGAAGCATGGGCGCTGTCCAGCCCTGACGGAACCCAGGCTATCACCAAACCCATGGAAAACCTGGAAGCAACGGCAGTTTACCGTGGAAAAACCACAGTAGATGCTTCTTATACTTACCGCGGGGAACAGGGGGCAATGGTATCTGACAGCAAATTAATGTTCATAGATGGGGAAGGCCTTTCCAATGCGGCAATCCAAGGGGAAGCTTCCACTATATTTAAAGCAGCAGCCCATCTGAAAGGCTTATTGCTGTCAGAATGGGCAAGCGATGTAAAGATAGACCAGCCCAGATATAAAAATATCCAATTTCAGGCACAATACCATAACTGTGTCATTATCCTGAACTTACCAGATAAGACCAGCCAATATATCGTGGTAGAGAAAGGGGCAAATTATACCCTTCCCACAGAAGTTGGCAACTATATTGACATTGTATGGTCTGGGCATGAAAAAGGCGCAACTGTAACGGTCAGCGGGGATACGGAATTTACCGTACAAGAATACAAAGAAAGCGCAAAAGGAGGAATCAAGCTATCGGACCAAGAAGTTGCCGATATCGTAGAAAAAATTAAAAATGCAGCCGAAGGCGAAACCATCTCCATTGACATGAAAAAGGCAACCGTCATCCCCAAAGAGGTACAGGAAGCAATCCAGGGGAAATCTGTCAACATCGTGCTGAATATGGATGGCTATAGCTGGACCTTAAACGGCATGGATGTAGCAGCTACCAACTTAAAGGACATTGACCTGGAAGTAAAGGTTGACACCAATGCCATCCCCTCTAATATTGTGGCTTCCATAGCAGGGGACAGCCCAACTACCCAGCTTTCCCTGACCCATAATGGGGATTTCGGGTTCCGGGCGGAACTTTCCCTGAACCTTGGCAGCGAGCACAGCGGCAGCACCGGGAACCTGTATTATTATGACAGCGATGGAAAACTGATATTTATCAATGCTGGGCAAATCGGCGCAGACGGCACCACAAGCCTTCCGTTCTCCCATGCATCCGATTATGTCATTGTCATTGAGAAAAAATCATCTGGTACAGATAATAATAACGAAGATGGGGAACAGCCTGATGATGGAGTTGGAGAAGATGATAATTCCCAAAAAGATGACAGTGCAAATAGCAAAGATGACAAAGATAACATCATAAAAGACAAAGACGCCAAAGACGGTGGCAGCAGCACAGATGAATTTGCCACCATTGAAAAGAAACCCACTAACCCAACAACAGACTCCAATGCACCAAAAAAAGATAACACCAGCACAGCACCATTAAAGAGCCCAAAGACCGGCGAATAAGCCTGCCTATCTGCTGGAAGCTGATTTGCAGACAGCCTTTGGCAGCAGGGCAAGCCACCGGCCAAAAGGCGCAGAGCTTTTAAGGATCAAATGCTTTGCGCCTTTTAGCCATACCTTCTGCAATGTGACGCCCCAATTTGCAGAAAGTACTTTTTGGACATGCCCTAAGCAGATTCTGCCAAAGCCAGAAATGCGGCTGATACCACTTTCAGAAAAAGCAGTATCCTAAGATTGGAGGACAGAGGACTATGAAATTAGAAAAAAAGACGATACTGGCAGCGTCCGTAACGTTTCTGTTTGGCCTTGCAGTTGCTTTTGCAAGCTTCCAGGCAGGGGATGCCGCCAGCGTCCCGGAAAGTACAGAAGGTTCCCTGGAATTTTTTACGGACATATCGGTAGAGGAAGTAAAGGCCACAGAGGAATCCGGGGAAGTAACGATTGATTTTGATACATTGCAGGCAAAAAACCCGGATATTTATGCTTGGATTACCATCCCGGGCACAGATATTGATTATCCGGTTTTACAGAAAACAGATCCGGAGGACCCTTACAACAATTACTATCTGAACCATACGGTGGATCATACGGAGGGGCTGCCTGGGGCAATCTATTCCCAAGGCGTGAACCGCAAGGATTTCAAGGATTCCGTCACCGTCCTGTATGGGCACAATATGAAACATGGGGGAATGTTTACCAGCCTGCACGAATTTGAGGACAAGGAGTTTTTTGAGGAGAACAGCCAGGTGATTATTTATACGCCGGCAGGCACCTTTACCTATGAAATATTTGCAGCAGCCGAATTTTCAGACGATTTAATTCCCTATGAATATGATTTTTCCAACCCTTCCGAGGTGCAGAGGTACCTGGATGACGTAGGGGGCTGCAAGGGGAATTTTAGGGAAACGGCAAAAGTTTCCAAAGAGGACAATATCCTTACCTTGTCTACCTGCTACAGTGGCCGGGAGGAAAACCGCCTTTTGGTAGAAGCAGTGCTGGTAGAGGAGGGACAGGCAAAATAGAAGGGCGCAGAAGCGCAAAATGGCAGGGAAGGAGGTTATGGCAGGAGAGAAATATAGCCAGAAAAGTTTTTAAGTTTTTATTTTTTACAGAGGAGGAATCATTAATGAGCAAATTAGGAAAGAAAGTACTGGGAATTATGCTGGCAGCATCCTTGGCAATTACGTCAGCCTTTCCAATGCAGGGTATAGCGGCAGAAAAAAATGGCAGTGAATACCAGGGCGCAGAAGATGGGGACAATATGCCAGAAGAAGGGCAGGCAGGAGAAGGGCAAGCTTTAGAAGAATTGGTGCAGCCAACCGGGGATGCATCAGAGGGGCAGCCGGAAGCAGCAGAAGGCCAGCAGCCAACCGGGGAAGCAGCAGAGGGGCAGCCGGAAGCAGAAGAAGGCCAGCAGCCAACCGGGGAAGCAGCAGAGGGGCAGCCGGAAGCAGAAGAAGGCCAGCAGCCAACCGGGGATGCAGCAGAGGGCAGCGTGCCGGAAGCAGCGGAAGAAAGCCAGCAGCCAGCAAGGGAAAGCCAAACCTTGGAAGGGGCAGGCCAAAGCCAGTTCCCGGAGGGAACCAAGGACAGCCAGACCCATCAGGCAGAACACACGGAAGGGAATGCACAGCCCAGCGGAGAAGATCCAGCTAACAGCGCAGGGCAGCAGGTGTTTATGCTTCCCCAAAGCGATAGCAGCGGAGAAACAGATTCTTTGGATGGGGATGGATCTTATGATATTAACCAGCCTGTGATAGAAAGCTTTGAATTGGAGGAGAATGGGCAGACATTGACAACAGATCAGTACCTCCATTTCAAAATACGCGTGTTTGATTCAGACAGCAATGTGAAGTCAATTTCTGTGAATATAAATGGCGGTTACTATTATCATTCTTTAGAGTTTGAACCCGGCGATGAAGAAAATGTATACACAGCAACCGTGCCATGCACCCAGTTTGGGACAGGCAGTTTTTATGTGGGCAGCATCCGTGTAGAGGATGAAAAGAGCAATTATGTAGATGGGGATGTAACAGGGGAAGACGGCGGATACCTATACCGGTTTACCATCGAATATAAGCCCCAGGAAGGGAACGTAACCCTTTCTGATTTAAAAATGCAGATAAATGCTTCTGACAGCAACGGGACATTGAAAGCAGGGGACAGCGTCACTTATACTGCCAATGTCCAGTGTGAAGGCCTAGAAGCCACAGGAGGGAGGATGGGTATCACTTATGGTGGTTACCATACGAACAAAGAAGGTTTCGGCGCCTCCTATGACCAAAGCACAGGGCTCCTGTCAGGAACCTTTACCATAGGGGAGCGGATCTATCCAGAAGAATGGAGATTATACAGTATTGAGGTATTTACAAAGTCCAGTGGGACGTTTTATTTTCTTGCAAGTGACATTGCGCCGGACGCAGAACTTAAATTTACCGTAGACCAGGCATACGATAAAGAGCCGCCCGTGATTGAAAGCATTGACATTGGGGAAAATGGGCGTGAGGTCCAGGCAGGGGAAACCGTTGAAATCCGGATAAAAGTGACGGAGGATCACCCCAGAGATTCCGCACAGGCACGGTTTGACCCGTTTGAAGTTAGCCAAAGCAGCCAAAGCGTGGACTTGGACTATGATTCAGAAACCGGTGAATATGTTGGGCAGGTTCAGATTACAGAATTTACGTATCCCTGCAAATGGCAGCTAGGGTATCTGTCTATTTTGGATACTTATGGGAACAGGGCATCCTTGTCCGATTTTAAAGGGGACGGGCAGGAGGATTGTTCGCGGTATTACACCGTATCGCCAGACGGTTATGATACAGTAAAGCCCGCCATAACAAAAATCAGCATAGAACCCAGTGAGAAACCTGTAAAACGGGGGGACACTGTCACCCTGAAAGTGGAAGCAGAGGAAAAAAACCCTGACGGCGGGTATGCGTATTTTGCTCCGGCAGGTTCAGAATATAAATATACGAAATATGTCAGCCTGTCATACAGTAAGGATCAAAATGCATATATTGGGTCAGTTGAAATTGGAGCATCCACCGACCCCGGCCAATGGGAGCTGACAGAGCTGTCCATCCGCGATAAAAATAATAATGCCACGGATCTTTCGGAATATGGGGAACAGGGGCCATGGTGTTTTACGGTAGACGAGTCAGGCTATGACATATACGGCCCGGTGATAGAGAGCATTTCCCTTGAAAAAAATGGGGAATTTGTCAGGCCAGGGGATACGCTTGGCATAACGATAAAGGTAAATGAGAAAAATCCTTACTGCAATGCATATGCTTATTTTTACCCACAGGTTGCAAATGTTTCTTCTTCCATGCGGGTTGATCTGGTATACGTCCATGCAGAACGGGCATATGTCGGCTCATTCCCAATCACCGACAGCACATACCCCTGTGAGTGGGCCCTTACAAGGCTGGAAATGGAAGATAAGTTAGGGCACAGTTACTCTATGTCAGGGGAATTGTCCGGCTGGCAGACTGCTTACCCGTGGTATTTCAAGGTGAAATCAGGAAATACCTACCGGGAGGATGTCAAAGATACCGTATTTTCTTTTTATGGCCTGCAGCAGCAGGAGGACGGCAGTTACTGGTTTGGCTATTCGGAGCAGGAGATGGAACATGTAGGAAGGCGGTCGACCTTAAAAGAACTGGGGATCTTCCCTGAGCCAATCGAAGGGGTTACGGCTACATGGATACGTAGCTGGGGCGCCTTGGAAGTGAAAGAAGATACCGAACTGCTGCTGAACAGCCACAATTACTTTACTGCTTCCTATGATAAAGGCTGCGCAAATGTAAGCCTTACTTATGTTTCTGGGGAAAGCGGGGAGAAGACCGTAATCATCCCGGTATTTACAGACAAAGAAGCAACTTACAGAGAGGTGCTGGCCGCCTTGGAACTGCCAGAGGATGCCAGGACAGACGATTTTGCAGAAATTTTGCTGAGCTACAGTGACAGCTCCCACAATTGGGATACAAAGGTTGGGGAAACCACAAAGATTAATGCTGTTGCGGATTATAAGAATTGCCAGGTAACATGGAATGCAAGGTACATTGGGCAGGACGGCAAAGAAACCTCCAGGATAATTACGGGGTCTTATCAGGAGGGCACAACAGCAGCAGAAGCCCTGGCAGGGCTGGACAGCCCGGAAGATACCCTGGGAATGGAAGGGGAAGGATGGGCGCTTCTTGGCGCTGGCGGGGAGCAGGTGCTTTCCAAGGAAATGGTAAGCTTTGACATTGTTGCGCTTTACCGCGGCAATACCACATTGGACGTTTCCTATACTTACCGCAGTGAAGATGGGACAATCGCAGGCGGGAGCAAGCTGCTGGCAATGGAAGGGGAGGACCTTTCCGATGCAGAAATCCAAGGGGAAGCTACAAATGCATTTAAAGATGCAAACCATTTCCCCGGTCTGCGGGTTTCCGAATGGGAAGGCACCGTGGAGCTTGACCAGGGAAAATACAAGAAAATCCAGTTCCAGGCACAATACTACAACTGCGTGGTTGCCCTGAAATACCCAGATGAAACCTGCCAGTATGTGGTTGTGGATAAAAATACGGAATTTACGCTGCCAATAGAAAATGAAACCTATACGGACATCCTTTGGGAAGGCTTTGCACAGGGGCAGGCAGTGACGATCACAGAGGACAGGGAATTCCTTGCGGCAGAAGCCAAACGCAAAGACGGCACAGAGGAAAAGCCATCAGGGGGACGGCTGACGGCAGATGAGATTGCCAAGATAAAAGAGGAAATCGAAAAAGCAGAAGCAGGCGCTTCTGTGAAAATTGACATGAAAAAAGCTACCGTTGTGCCAAAGGAAGTGTTAGAAGCCATCAAAGGGAAGCCAGTGGACATTGTCCTTGACATGGGCAGCTATAGCTGGACAATTGACGGGGCAGAGGTAAATGCAGCGGATTTAAAGGATATTGACCTTGAAGTGTCAATCGGGACAGATAACGTCCCCTCGGCTTTAGTGTCATCCATTGCAGAAGGCAAGCCAGCCACCCAGCTTTCTTTGACACACAATGGGGAATTTGGGTTCCGGGCAGACCTGACGCTGAACCTTGGCAGTGAGAACAGCGGCAGCTATGGAAACTTATACTATTACGACAGTTCCGGGAAACTGATTTTCCGCAATGCAGGGCAGATTGGGGCAGACGGTTCCACGACTCTTTCCTTCTCCCATGCGTCCGATTACGTTGCCATTATTGATAAAATGGCGCATACCAGTGCAGGTTCCGGTTCTGGTAAGGAACCCGCCGGAGGGACAGACAGCGGCGTAAAGGCAGAGCCTGACAGCAGCGCCAACGAGGAGGAACCTGGGACAGGGACAGGCAGCGAGGAAACGCTTCCCGGCAATCCCGGAGGGAGCACAGACAATGACAGCCCGGGGAGGACGGATGCCAGCCTCCGGGACCAGGATGGAAAAGAACCAGAAGCCAGGAATGGGAAAGATGCCAGAAAAAATGGGGAGGAGCAGCTTACTGCCACCGTGAAGAAACGCACAGGCAGCGTTACCGCAGGCTCCGGCAGCGCAGGCACTGCAGCCCAAACAAGCTTAAAGAGCCCGAAAACTGGGGAGCCAGATACCCAGCCGCAAACTGGGACACAGCCTGATGGTTCCAACAGGATGCCAATAGTCAGGTAATAGCGCAGAAGCATAGAAAAGGCTGCTGCATTTAGGGTACACAGTACACAAGTATGGGATTATGTGTTTTTCAGGATCCGCTTGCTGTACTTGAATCCCTAGGTGCAGCAGTTCTTTTTTTATCTTAATATATCCTTGACAGATATATCGGTATCTGATATATTGGATATATCAGATACCGATATATGGGGAAGCATGGCGTAACATTCAAGGGGGTGATGGATGTGGCAGATAGGCAGGCTGCAATGACGGAAGCAGTTTACTATATACTCCTGTCCATGCGGACACCGAACCATGGATATGGGATTATCCAGAATACCTTGGAACTGACAGGGGGAAGGCTGGAGCTAGGAGCCGGGACCCTTTACGGAGCCATCAATACTTTATTGGATAAAGGATGGATCCAGCTTTACAGCGAAGATAAGAAATCCAGGAAGAAGAAACAGTATATCCTGACAGAACTTGGTCTGTCAGCTTTGCAGCAGGAAATTGCAAGGCTGGAAGAACTGGTAGAAAATGGGAAACGCATTATGTCCACAGCCGGCATGGGGCTGGAACTGCCAACCGAAGGGGCAGCAGGGCTTCAGATGACGTGACGTGGGCAAGCGGCTAAAGGCGTGCCTGAACATGCATTCCTGCAATTTTCAAGCACGTTCTAGGGGATGGGCATATCGCCTGCGGGAGTAAAAAACACAGAGGAAGGACCGATCAAGCTATGAAAAAATTTAAACTGTATTTTGACAAAGAAAAAGAAGAAACATGGCTGAATGAGATGTGCGGCAAGGGTTTGGCAATGACTAAATTTTTCCTGGGGGTTTATACCTTTGCGCCATGCGAGCCTGGAGCTTATATTTATCAGATAGATATGCCCCCGGCATCCGGGAAACTCTGGGAATGGTGCCAAAGGAAAAGGGAGTATGTTGCATTTGTAGAAGGGACGGGGGCAGAATATGTATGCTCTTGGGGCGCTTGGGTGATTTTCCGGAAAGAATCTGCCAAAGGGGAATTTGAACTGTATACGGATGCAGAATCCAAAATCATTATGTACCAGCGGATACGGCTGCTGTTTCTGGCAGTTGGGCTGTATGAGTTCGTGATGTCCATAATTGATACGTATAATTTTTGGAATGGCGCAAAAGAGGCTCTGATGGCTGGGAAGGGCTTGGCAGATTTGGAGGGAAGCCATTTTTACCTATCGGGTTTGGCTATTCTGTACCTGATGGCAATATGCATGTTTACCATGGTAGTGCGGTTTACTATTAAAATCCGCCGTGTGAAACAGGAAAAAATTTTTTCTTGACAGAGTGCTAAATATGTTTTATTGTATTAGGTGAATAGTACAATAATACAAAAAGAGAGGAATGGGCATGAGAGAATTATTACAAGTGCGGGATTTAAAGAAAACCTTTAAGATTTCCGCCAAGCAACAGAAAATCCAAAAAACCAAAGAGAAGATTAAGGTTGCGGTAAACCATTTAAGCTTTACTGCCTACCAGGGGGAAGTGTTTGGGCTCCTTGGCTCTAACGGGGCCGGCAAGACTACTACCTTGCGGATGATGGCTTCCTTGATTACGCCGGATGCGGGGGATGTGCTGGTGGATGGGACCAGCGTGGTAGAGAACCCCAATGAAGTCCGCAGGAAAATCGGTTTTTTGACCAGTGAGCTGAAACTGGAAGAATTTTTTACCCCCAATTACCTGTTCGATTTCTTTTGCGAGCTCCATGGCGTGGAGAAGGAAACTGCGCGGCGGCGGAAGCAGGAACTGTTTGGCAAGTTCCAGATCTCAGATTTTGCCGAGGTAAAGGTGGCAAACCTTTCCACAGGCATGAAGCAGAAGGTATCGCTGGTGGTTTCTATCGTACATAACCCAGATATCATTATTTTTGACGAGCCGACCAATGGGCTGGACGTACTGACGGCAAAGGTAGTGACAGATTTCCTTCTGGAACTGAAAGCCCAGGGCAAGACCATTATCGTGTCTACCCATATTTTCAGCCTGATTGAGAAAATATGCGACCGGGTGGGCGTCATCATTGACGGGACTATGGCAGTCTGCGACACCTTGGAGCATTTGACGCAGGAAAAACCATTGGAAGAAAAATTCTTTGACATATACGCAGAAAAGGCAGGTGAGTCCTATGAATAGCAACATGATGGCAGTAATAAAAAAGGAATTTACTAGGTTTTTTACCGATAAGCGGATGGTGCTTACTACCCTGATTATGCCAGGGCTTATGATTTACCTGCTGTATTCCGTGATGGGGCAGGGGTTATCCTCCCAGTTTGCAGGAGGGGATGAAAAGCCCAGAGCCCAGGTGGTATCCCTCCCAGCCAGCATAGGGTCTATGGGGCAGGATGCGCCTTTGGAATTTACAGGAATTTCCGGGCAGCAGGAAAAAGACGCTGCCATGGACGCTTTGGCAGAAGGGAGCGGCGATTACCAGCTTTTGGTATGCTTCCCGGAAAATTTCGACGAGGAAGTAGCTGCCTATGAAGTAACCTCCGGCCAGCCAGCCCCGGCAGTGGAAATTTACTACAATTCCAGCAACACCGACTCCCAGCAGGCCTATGTGGTAATGACACAGGTATTGGACAGCTATGAATCTGCCCTTGCAAATAAATTTGACATCAACCCGGGCGGGGAAGGGTATGACCTGGCTTCGGAAGAAGACATTTCCGCGCAGATGTTTTCCATGATGGTGCCTATGCTGATGATGGCATTCCTGTTCAGCGGCTGTATGGCGGTTGCCCCGGAATCCATTGCAGGGGAGAAGGAGCGGGGGACGATTGCTACCTTGCTGGTAACGCCCTTAAAGCGGAGCCACCTTGCATTGGGGAAAATTTTAAGCCTTAGCGTCATTGCCATCTTAAGCGGCCTTTCCAGCTTCCTTGGGACCATGCTTTCCCTGCCGAAGCTAATGGGCGGCGGGGAAACGATGAATGTAAATGTCTACGGCATAACGGAATATGCCATGCTGCTGGTTGTCATCCTTTCCACTGTGCTGGTGATTGTGGCGGTTGTTTCTATTATCTCCGCTTTTGCCAAGAATGTAAAAGAAGCCACTGGCTGGGTAACCCCTATTATGATTGTGTCAATGCTCTTTGGCGTAACCACAATGGTAGAAAGCCTGAGCAAGACAGAACCGGTGTGGTTTTTAATCCCGCTGTATAACAGCGCCCAGTGTATGAGCGGCATTTTTTCCTTGGAAATGGATATGGTAAATATTGCCATCACTGTGGCATCTAACATTGTCTATGCCGGGATTGGCGTAGTTGTCCTGACAAAGATGTTTGACAGTGAAAAAGTAATGTTTTCTAAGTAGCAGGCAGCCGCTGCGCTGGAACATCACAGCAGAAGGCTTTTCAGAGAGGTGGTTATAATAGAAAGATATCAGGCATTTTTCCCAATTACAGCAGAGCCGTTCCGCAGCAGCCCTACTTATACGGAAATCCTGCCCTGTGAAGCATTGCGCCCGTATGTCCGGTGTTTTTGGGGGACAAGGGAGCCAGTGGATGCTTCTGCCGCCTGCCCGGAATCAGGGGCTTCCGGATCCCAAGGCTGTGGGATGCCCCCTGTTTCCGGCCTGGTTACGCCGGACGTCTGCATGGATATTATATTTACAGTAGATTATGCAAGCCATAAGGTAGGGAATATGTTCTGCGGGATCAACGATACCTTTTTTCAGGCACAGGCAGCAAGTACGGAAAAATTTTCCGTATTTGCTGTCCGTTTCTATGCGTGGGCTGCTGCGGCATTTGCCCAGGAAAGCCTGCAGGGGACGAAAAACCAGTTTTACGACGCAGGCGTGCATTTTGAAAAGCTGAAAAAGAAGCTGGAACCCCTGCTATGGGAACTGGATTCCATCCAGGAACGGATTCCTGCGGCAGAACGCATCCTGCTTGGCAGTTTGCGCCCCAGCCGGATGGATTCCCTGCTGCTGCGGGGAGTGGACAAGATGATTGAGAGCCGGGGCAGCCTGAAAATTTTAGGGCTGGCAACGGACTTACATATCAGCGGCCGGCAGATGGAACGTGTTTTCCATAAAAATATTGGATGCACCCCAAAGAAAATGGCGGAGCTGATCCGTTACCAATATGTCTGGCAGGAAGCATGCCTGAACCCTAAATTCCATATTTTAGACGCCGTATACAAATTTGGCTATACAGACCAGGCCCATCTGCTCCGCAATTTCCAGAAGATTCACGGCATGACTTTAACACAGGCCAGGGACTACGCGGCAGGAAAACAGCGGGCTGCAAGCACGAAAGGAAGGAATAGACATCCTGCGGGGTAAATATGTCGGAAATTTACAAGACTTCCCAACATTATCTGATATGCTTTACATAAAGGTTAGGTATGGGCGCAGCACCAAAAGTGCTTTTGGCATCCTAATCACATAAAAAATGAAAAAGGAGAAGAAGATGATGAGGTTAGATGGATTTGGGATTTTAGTCAAAGATATGGGTGCAATGATACGGTTTTACCGTGATGTGCTGGGGTTTGAAATCAAAGAAGCAGAGGATACTGCAAATGTATTTTTGGAAAAAGACGGCACCCTATTCCTGCTCTTTGGCCGGAAAGATTTTGAGCAGATGACAAGCCACAAATATGGCTATGCCGAAGGGGAAAACGGGCATTTTGAAATTGCCCTTTCTGTGGAAAATTATGCTGAGGTGGACAAGGCTTTTGCAGAAGTCGTGGCAAAAGGGGCAAAGCCCATTTTAGAGCCGACCACAGAGCCATGGGGGCAGCGCACTTGCTATGTGGCGGACCCGGAAGGGAATTTGGTGGAAATCGGTTCTTTCCAGCCTTAGAGCCTGTTTGAAACTTCATCCTTACAATTTTCAAACAGGCTTTAGGGAAGGAAACTACCCCAAAGAAAACCGGCAAAATAACCAAATGTGCCCTTTCGTTTTTGGGGAAAACAGAGAAAGTTCCAGACACCAAAATCATGGATTGACTTTGTAAAGAAGATGCGTTACTATAATACCATCAACAGGATAGTGATTGCGTAAGCAAGCTAAACCTATATGTAAAATAGATACGGGAACAGGCCTTAATTGAATGATTGTGTTCCGTATTTTTTTCCATATAGGTTTTTTGTATTATTTGATTAGGGTGTCAAAAGTACCTTAATCATTATTTGGAAAAACGGTAAGAGGTGCAGGACATGAAGATTCACAAAGCCCTAAATAACAATGCAGCAGTTGTGTTAGACGAAAAAGGCCATGAGAAAATTGTCATGGGGAAGGGAATCTGTTTTAAGAAAAAGGCAGGCGATGAGATCCCCGAAGAACTGGCAGATAAAATATTTTCCCTGTCTGGGGCAGAGGCGAACAGCAAGTTCCAAACCTTAATACAGGACGTTCCAATGGAGCATATTGCGCTGGGGGAAGAAATTATTGCAGAGGCAAAGGCACGCCTTGGGCATAAAATGAACGATATGGTCTATATTTCCCTGATCGACCATGTACATACCTCCATCGTCCGGTTCTTGGAGGGGATCACTGTGAAAAATATCCTGCTGTGGGATATCCGTAAATTTTATAAAGAGGAATACCAGATTGGCCTGTGGGCTCTGGAGCTGATAAAGGAAACATGCAGCGTGGAGCTGCCAGAGGATGAGGCCGGGTTTATAGCCCTTCATTTGGCAAATGCCCAGATGGATGAGGAAAAAATGCAGAATATGTATGAAATCACCCGGATTATGCAGGAAATCTTAAATATCGTAAGGTATTATTTCCATGTTACATTTGATGAGGACGATGTATATTATTACCGTTTTATCACCCACTTAAAGTTTTTTGCCAAACGGCTGGCGGAGCACAAGCTTTATGGGGAAGATGACAATGACGATTTATGGGGCGTGGTAAAGGAAAAGTATCCGGATACCTTCCGCTGTGTGGAAAAAATCGCTGCATTTATAGAGAAAAAGTATAAATACAAGCTGTTAAAGGATGAGCAGCTTTACTTGACTATCCATATTGAGCGGGTCATCCACAAGACGGGGAAATAGCATAAGACAAACAATTACCATGTATGCCAGGATGGTGACAGGGCTAAGGCTGCTGGCCAAACCTTCATAAAATAAATTATTATTTTCAGGAGGAAAAAAGATGGGTAAGTATGGAAATCTGGCACAGGACATTGTTAGGAACATCGGCGGCAAAGAAAACGTCATAAGCCTGACACATTGCATTACAAGGCTCCGTTTCAAGCTGAAGGACGAAAGCAAGGCCAAGGACGATGTGCTGAAAAACATGGACGGGGTAGTGACTGTCATGAAAAGCGGCGGCCAGTACCAGGTGGTAATCGGCAACCATGTACCGGAGGTGTATGCGGAGGTGACGCCTCTCTTAGGGCTTGAGGACGGGGCGTCCCGGCAGGAAGAAGAAGCGCCGTCGGGGAACTTGTTCAACCGGTTTATTGATGTTATTTCCGGCATTTTCCAGCCAATCTTAGGGATTATGGCAGCCTGCGGGATGGTGAAGGGGCTCAATGCGCTCTTTGTTGCCCTGGAGTTGTATGAGGAAACCTGCGGGGGGTATTTAATACTGAATGCCATTGGGGACGGGCTGTTTACCTTCCTCCCATTGTTCCTGGGTTACACTGCGGCGAAAAAATTTAATATGAAGCCTATGATTGGGCTGGTAATTGGAGCGATAATGTGTTATCCTAGTATTCAGGGGAGTGCACTTTCCACAGGTGGGGAAGCGCTCTATACGCTGTTTTCTGGAACCATGTTTGAATCAGCCGTGTACACGGATTTCTTCGGCATACCGCTGATAGCCATGGATTATACAGGAACTGTAGTCCCAGTGATATTTGTAGTATATTTTGCATCCAAATGTGAGAAGTTTTTTGGGAAATTCATACCAGATTTGGTAAAGTTTTTCTTTGTCCCTATGCTGACGCTGCTTGTGGCGGTTCCGGCGGGCCTATTGGTGATTGGGCCTCTGGCATCTTTTGCATCCACGGTGATTGCAGAGGCTGTCATGTCTGTGCGGGATTTCAGCCCGATGCTTGCAGGGGCAATTGTAGGGCTTACGTGGCAGATTTTAGTCATTTTTGGCCTGCATTGGGGATTTATCCCGGTTTACATTAACAACATCATGACAAATGGATATGACAATGTGATGATGCCGTATTTTGCTTGTACCTTTGCAACATCCGCGGTTGTCTTGGCAATTTTCTTTAAAACGAAGAATAAGCAGATGAAGGAACTGGCGCTGCCAAATTTTATTTCAGGTATTTTTGGCGTGACGGAACCGGCGATTTATGGGATCCTCCTTCCCTTGAAAAAACCTTTTATCATAAGCTGTATTGTCGGAGGGATTGGCGGGGGCTTTTATGGCGCCTTCAATTTCCGGAAGTTTATGATGGGGGGCATGGGAATTTTTGAATTCCCGGCAATGATTGAGCCAGATGGCGGCATGGGCAACCTGATAGTGGCGATTGTAGGTGTGGCTCTTACGATGGTGATTGCTTTTGCGGCAACTATGGTCCTTTACAAAGAAGAACCGGCAGGCGCGCAGGGCGTGGCGGGTTCTGAAGGGGCAGGCGCTGGGAGCGCAGGTGCGCAGGGCGTAAAAAGCCAAGGCAGCGGCGCCATCACAAGACGGCTCGAGATTGCCAGCCCCATGGCAGGGAAGGTGCTGAGATTGGAAACCATCCATGACGATGCTTTTGCCTCAGGGGTATTGGGGAAAGGCGTAGCCATCCTGCCAGAGCGGGGCGAAGTCTTTGCGCCTGCGGACGGCGTGGTTTCTACGCTGTTCCCGACCCTCCATGCCATTGGGATGGAAACCGATGGCGGGGCAGAGCTTTTAATCCATATCGGGCTGGATACCGTTCAGTTGGAAGGAAAAGGCTTTGAAGCCATGGTTAGCCAAGGGGAACGGGTGAAGCGAGGGCAGCTTCTTGTGAAATTTGACATGGATTACATCATGGCACAGGGCTTTTGCATGGAAACCCCAGTGATTGTAGTAAACAGTGACGATTATCTGGAAGTTGCCGAGAGCAAGGAAGAATGTACATTACCGGGAACTCCCCTGCTTACCATCGTACAGTAGGGGCAAGATTGGATGGAGGAAGACATGGGATTACAGGAAAATTTTTTATGGGGCGGAGCTTCAGCGGCGAACCAGTGTGAGGGTGGCATTTTTGAGGATGGCAGGGGACTTGCTAACGTGGATGTCTGTCCGGCGGGCAAGGACAGGGGCGCTGTGATTTCTGGCAGGAAGAAAATGCTTGCGATGGATCAGGAGCATATTTACCCTGCGGCAGAAGCAGTTGATTTTTACCATCATTTCCGGGAGGATATCCGCCTGCTTGGGGAACTGGGCTGTAAGGTATACCGGATGAGCATTGCATGGACCAGGATATTCCCCCATGGGGACGAGGAGAAGCCCAACGAAGCAGGGCTTAGGTTCTACGAGGAAGTATTCCGGGAATGTAAGAAGCAGAAGATCCGGCCATTGGTGACGATTTCTCATTTTGACTGCCCCATTGGGCTGATTGAGAAATACGGCGGATGGCGGAACCGGAAGATGATAGAATTCTACTTAAGGCTATGCCGGACATTGTTTACACGTTTCAAGGACTATGTGTCCGATTGGCTGAATTTCAATGAAATCAATATGATACTGCATGCCCCGTTTATGGGGGCTGGGATTTGCTTTGAGCCGGGGGAGGACGAAGAAGCAGTGAAATACCAAGCAGCCCACCATGAACTGGTGGCAGGGGCGTTGGCGGTGAAGATGGCTCATGAAATCAACCCCCAAAACCGGGTGGGGTGCATGTTTGCCGCGGGGAGCGCGTATCCCCGCACCTGCAGCCCGAAGGATGTGTGGGAAGCCCTCCTGACGGATCAGGAAAATTATTTCTTTGTGGATATCCAAGCCCGGGGCTATTACCCAGCCTATGCAGTGAAGCGTTTGAAAAAACAGGGAATTTGGCCGAACATGGAACCAGAGGATGAAGCAGTGCTGAAAAGCTACCCAGTGGATTTTATTTCATTTTCCTACTATAACAGCAGATGCATTGCCGCTCCGGGCAGCAGCAGCGAGGAAGCGGAAGGGAACCTGTTTAAATCCGCTAAGAACCCCTACCTCACATTCAGCGAATGGGGCTGGCCGATTGACCCGCTGGGGCTGCGCATAACGCTGAACCAGGTGTATGACCGTTACCAGAAGCCGTTGTTTATTGTAGAAAATGGACTTGGGGCAGTGGACACTCCCGATGAGAACGGGGAAATCCATGACAGCTACCGGATTGAATACCTGCGGGAGCATATCCGTGCAATGAAAGCGGCAGTGGAAGAAGATGGCGTAGAGCTGATAGGGTACACTTCCTGGACACCTATTGACTTAATCAGCGCTGGCAGTGGGGAGATGAAGAAAAGGTATGGATTTGTGTATGTGGATAAGCAAGAGGACGGAAGCGGGACACTTGCACGGATCAAGAAGCAGTCTTTCTACTGGTACCAAAGGGTGATTGATAGCAATGGGGAAGATTTGGGATAATAAATAGAAAAAAGGAGAATTTATTTATGAAAAAGTTTGAATATGTAATCAAGGACGAAATCGGAATTCATGCAAGGCCGGCAGGGCTCTTGGTAAAAGAAGCAAAGAATTTTGAAAGCAAAATCATGCTGGTAAAAGATGGCAAATCTGCAGAAGCAACTAAGTTGATGGCAGTAATGGGCCTTGGGGTAAAATGCGGCCAGAACGTAGAAGTTACCGTTGAAGGCGCAGACGAGGACGCAGCTTTTGATGCAATGAAAACATTTTTCGAAACAAACCTGTAATCTGGAACTAAGCTTCTGTGGGTAGAGGAGGTATGAAACCGATGGTAAAATTATCTGGAAAATCAGTTTATAAAGGGATTGTCCTGGGTCCTATAGCTGTGCTGAAAAAGGACGACCAGCAGGTAAAAAGGGTAAAGATTACAGATGCAGACGCAGAACTTGGAAGGCTTGGGAAGGCTGGGGAGCAGGCAAAGGAGCAGCTCCAGGCTCTTTATGACAAGGCATTGAAGGAAGTTGGGGAAGCCAGCGCAGCCATTTTTGAAGTGCACCAGATGATGCTGGAGGATGAGGATTATCTGGAATCCATCCACAATATGATACGCACAGAAATGGTAAATGCAGAATATGCGGTGGCTATTACCGGGGATAACTTTTCTGAAATGTTTGCCGGCATGGACGATGAATATATGAAAGCAAGGGCTGCTGACGTGAAAGACATTTCCAACCGTCTGGTCCGTAACCTGACAGGGCAGCAGGATTTGGACCTTGCCTCCATGGAACCATCCATTATTGTGGCAGACGACTTAAGCCCCAGTGAAACCGTCCAGATGGATAAGTCTAAGATTTTGGCTTTTGTGACGGTCCATGGTTCCACCAATTCCCATACCTCGATTTTGGCAAGGATGATGAATATCCCGGCATTGGTTAGCGTGCCGCTGAACTTAGATGAGGTACATACGGGCATGAAGGCCGTCGTAGATGGGTTTTCCGGGGAAGTGATTTTCGAGCCTTCCGAGGAAATATGTGCAGCGACGGAAGAAAGGGTCCGGGAGGAACAGGAGAAATTACAGCTTTTGCATACCCTTAAGGGGAAAGAGAACGTGACCCTTGGCGGGCGTAAAATTAATATTTACGCAAATATCGGCGGCGTCGGCGATGTGGGCTATGTGCTGGAAAATGATGCAGGCGGGATTGGCTTGTTCCGCAGCGAGTTCTTATACCTTGGCAGGGATGATTTCCCAACAGAGGAGGAACAGTTTTCAGCATACCGGCAGGTGGTGCAGACCATGGCTGGGAAAAAGGTTATTATCCGTACGCTGGATATTGGGGCAGACAAGCAGGTGGATTATTTCAATCTTGGGAATGAGGATAACCCTGCCATGGGTTACCGTGCGATCCGTATCTGCTTAAAGCAGCCGGATATTTTCAAGACACAGCTTCGCGCATTGCTCCGTGCTACCATGTATGGCAACCTGTCCATCATGTACCCCATGATAACTTCCGTGGAAGAAGTGAAGCGGATTTATGAAATCGTGGAAGAAGTGAAGGCAGAATTGGAAGAAGCACAGGTTCCGTATAAGGTTCCAGAGCAGGGCATTATGATTGAAACCCCTGCGGCAGTTATGGTTAGTGAAGAATTGGCAGAGCTGGTAGACTTTTTCAGCATCGGCACCAATGACTTGACGCAGTATACCTTGGCAGTAGACAGGCAGAATGCACGTCTGGATGATTTCTATAACCCACACCATAAGGCAATCCTTCGTATGATAAAAATGGTTGTGGACAGCGCCCATAAAGCTGGGAAATGGGCTGGCATCTGCGGGGAGCTTGGGGCAGACTTAGAGCTGACAGAAGAATTCTTAAGGATGGGCTTAGACGAACTGTCCGTATCGCCTTCCATGGTATTGCGGGTAAGGAAAGCTGTCCGGGAATCTGAGATAGCTTAACGGTACAGGCGTTACGAATTGAAAAGATAGGAAAAGAGCGTGTTTCCTCTAGGGGGCACGCTCTTTTTGCCTTACAGCAGTTTCTGGGTAATTGCTTCTGCGGTAGAAGTCCGGGCTGCTGCATACAGTTCCGGCTTGCGCTTGCAGAATCCATAGAACAGGCATTCTATCAGGAATAGCTGCCCTATTTTTGCAGGCACGGAACCAGACTGGAGCGGGCTCTCGTTATAGCCGCAGAGCAATACCACATCTGCATATTCCGCTGCCCGGGATTTGGGGAAATGGGTAATCAGTATGATTGGGATGCCGCGGGCTTTGGCAATGTTCATAATGTCTTCCATATCCTTGGTGGAGCCGGAATAAGAAAAAAACAGGATAACGTCCTTAGAGGTTGCCAGGGCAATCTGCATGGCCTGCATATGGGAATCCGAAATATGGATAAACCGGGAAGTCGCAGTGGAAAAACGCGCCCAAGCTTCCATTGCCATTACCATGCTTCCTCCCTGCCCAAAGCAGAACACCCGGTCTGCCCCAGAAAGGAGGTCCACTGCCCTTGAAACATCTTTTTCGTCCAGAAGGTCCAAGGTTTCATTCAGGGAGAGGATATTAGAAGCATGCAGCTTATGGAACACGCTGCCCATAGTATCCTCAGAGGTAATGGTTTCCGGGGAATCCGAAGGATCCCCTAAATCAGTGACATAAGCCGCCTTCGCCAGGGCCAGCTTAAAATCATTATACCCTGACAGCCCAAGGCTGTGGCAGAAGCGCGTAATGGAGGCTTCGGAAACGCCGCTGTTTTCTGCCAGCGAGGAAATCGACAGGTACTGGGCAGTGGAAGTATTGGTAAAGATATAGTCTGCTAACTTCTTCCCGGAGCGTGTGAGGGAATGATATTGTTCCGTGATGTATTCCAAAATATTGCCATTCAAAATATCTCCTCCTTCTATGGGAAACCTTTTATGGGAAACCTTTTATGGGAATGCTGCTTGGTGGGATTATGCCCGGGAAATCCCTTTTAGCATGGCGGCCCCAAGCATCCCTGCCTGATTCCCCAGTTCTGCTTTTTTAATCTCCACATGCCGGAAGCTGGGCATGAGATTCTGTATCAGTTTTTCTTTTACCCGCTGCAGGACATAGGGCTGTTCTAAGACCCCGCCCCCAAGGATGGCACAGGAAGGGTTTACCATATGTATGATAGTTACCAGCCCATAGACGATTTCCATAATCCATTTGTCAATGATTTGCTGCACCTCTGGCTCTCCCTGGCGTTCAAAGATTGCCCTGCCGTTGGAAAGGGAGGGGTCAAATCCCATGGCGGATGCTACAAGGGCAGTCGTGGAGGCATACCGCTCATAGCACCCGGAAAAGAAGTCCTGTTCTGGGTTCCGGTTTTCGGGATGGACTACAATTCCGCCGAATTCCCCGGCGGAATAACTGCTCCCGGAATATAATTCCCCATTGAGGAACATGGCACCCCCTACCCCGGTCCCATACGTCAGGCAGACGAAATCCTTCTGCCCCCTTCCGGCTCCAAATGACGCCTCGCCGATGGCTGCTGCATTTACGTCGTTTTCTACGGCGACGGGCACATGGAATTCCTCCTGCATAATATCTTTTAACATTGTCCCGGTATAGCCCGGGATATTTTCATTGGCGTAGATAATACAGCCTTTTATGGGGTCTACCTGCCCAGCAGTGCTGATCCCGATACGGTCAAATGGGCAGTGCTTTTGGTAGCCTGCGATAATGCTTTTGGCACGGTCCACCACATGGGGGCCTCCCTGCAAGGCTTCTGTGGGGGTTTCTTTAAGTTCCGTTACGGCCCCGCCTGCAAATATCCCTGATTTAATGGCAGTACCTCCAATATCAAGTACCATTGTAGCCATAGTGAATTCTCCTTCCTTCCAATGGGGTGAAATCCCCGCAGCAAGCTGTCAGGAGCAGGCTGCGGGGTATTTGGCTTATACAGGGTTTCCCCTGTGGATGACTTGTTTTAAAGCGAGGTCTTTGTCCAGTATGGCAATGTTAGCGTATTTTCCCGGCGCAAGGCTGCCGTAATCCTCACAGAGCCCAATTGCTTTTACCGGATTTAAGGCCGCACATTTTACTGCGCTTCCCAGAGGGATGCCCATGTCTTTTACGGCGGTGCGCACGCAGTCCATTAAGTTTGTCACGGATCCTGCAATGGTGCCGTCTTCCAGGGTAGCAAGGCTGCCCTGGACGGTCACGGCCTGCCCGCCTAAATCATAGGTCCCGTCTTCCATTCCGGCAGCCCTCATGCTGTCGCTGATTAAGATAATCTTGTCGTCGCCGAACAGCTTGAAGGTGGCCCGTACAACGGCAGGGTGGATGTGCACCCCATCGCAGATAAGCTCCGCCATGCAGTGTTCCGTGTCTGCGGCAGCGCCGATAGGGCCGGGCGCCCGGTGGGTGAAGGGCGGCATGGCATTGTACATATGGGTGAGCTGGGATGCCCCAAGGGAAAAAGCTTCCATGGAAGTATCGTAGTCGGCAGTCGTATGGGCCAGCGAGATATTGACAGAGCCGCTGTTTTGCCGGATAAAGTCCATGGCGCCTTCTGTTTCCGGCGCAACTACCACAGTGCGGATTTTGCCGCCTGAGATTTCCTGGAGCCGTTTTAGCATTTCACTGTCTGCCTGATGGATGAAATTCCCATTTTGCGCGCCTTTTTTGGCAAGGCTGATAAAGGGGCCTTCCATATACAGGCCGCAGAAATCTGCCCCGTTTTCACAGGAAAAATCCTTTGCCGCCCTGCAGATGCCGGCAAGGACTTCTTCTGACATGGTCATGGTGGCTGGGGTAATGGAAGTTACGCCCTGCTTTAATTCATATTCAGCAATGGTGCGGAAGGCTTCCGCCGTCCCGTCACAGCAGTCGCTTCCCATGCAGCCGTGGAAATGGATATCCGTAAGCCCGGGGATGACATACCCGCCTGCGGCGTCTATGGCCTGTTCATCCCCGGATGCGCCATGGTATTCTTCTTCTGATACAATCCTGTCATTGCACAAGTATACCGTGCCGGGGGAAAAGGAACCCTCCTCCTGGAATACCTGCCCGTTGGTAATTTTGTATTTTGCCGCCATAAAAGCCCGCCTTTCTATATGGATTTTGGGCATTGGGACAATGCAGCCTCATCTGCCACAAGGATGACGTTTTGGTGGAACTGCAGGATGGAGCCCGGTACCTGCGGGGTCACTGGGCCGAAAAATGCAGCGTTTACAGCGGCAGCCTTGTCCTCGCCGGACACGACCAATAAGATTTTGCGTGCAGCCATAATCGTCTGGATGCCCATGGTGTATGCCTGGCGGGGCACGTCCTTTTCAGAAGCGAAAAACCGGGTGTTCGCCTGGATAGTGCGTTCGGAAAGCGTCACGCAGTGGGTTTCTTTTTCAAAAGTGTCGCTGGGTTCGTTAAAGCCGATGTGCCCATTGTGCCCAAGGCCTAAGAGCTGCAGGTCCACCCCGCCTACGGAATGGATGGTTTCATTGTATTTTTTGCATGCAGCGCCGCTGTCGGTTTCCGTCCCGTCCGGCAGGAAGGTACGTTCTTTGTTGATATTTACTTTGCTGAACAGGTGCTCATTCATAAAGTAATAGTAGCTCTGGTCGTTGTCCCGGGGAAGCCCTTTGTATTCATCCAGGTTTACGGTTGTCACCTGGGAGAAATCCAAATCCCCCTGGTTGTGCCATTCTACAAGGTTTTTGTAAGTGCCGACAGGGCTGGAGCCTGTAGCAAGCCCTAATACGCAGTCTGGCTTCAGGATCACCTGCGAAGCGATGATGCTGGCAGCTTTGCGGCTCATTTCATTGTAGTCTTTTGCTTTGTAAATCCTCATAAAAATAACCTCCACATTAATTTTTCCATATATAGTTTGCAACTATTTGCACATGGATTATACCACATTTTTGATTTTTTTTCAACAATTATAACAAAAAAATGTTAAGGATTTTCATTTGAAAAATAAAATGAAAAAATTTTTCAAAAATCTATTGACAAATGTTTTCGTGAACTATATTATAAAATCACAAAATACATACATGTGCCGTCCATACGGCAAACACCATGTAGGAAAAAGGAGGATAAACTATGAAGTACCGTAAAATCTTGGCAATGGCATTAAGCTGTGTCATGGCGTTCTCACTGGCTGCCTGCGGCGGCGGGAATGGGGGCAACGACAAGAAGGATGACACCCAGGCAGAAGACAGCAAAGGCGATGATACCAATGCAGACGATGCAGATGCCGGCGATGACGCGGAAGGGGCAGACGATGGGGCATCTTCTTCCGGATCTACAGACATTACCCTGTGGACTTACCCAATTGGGAACTGGGGGGATTCCGCTACCGTGGATGGCTTGATTGCAAGCTTTAACGAAGCGCACCCGGAAATTAATGTAACAGTTGAATATCTGGACTACACCAACGGCGACGACCAGATCAACACTGCAATTGAAGGCGGGAAAGCCCCAGACCTTGTAATGGAAGGGCCGGAGCGTTTAGTTGCAAACTGGGGCGCAAAAGGGCTGATGGTAGACCTTTCCGACCTGTGGACAGATGAAGCAAAAGGCGCCATTTATGAATCGGTAGAAAAAGCATGCAAGAACAACGAAGGCGTATATTATGAATATCCACTTTGCATGACTGCACACACTATGGCAATCAACAAAGACGTATTTGAAAAAGCAGACGCACTCCAGTACCTGGATGCTGAAAAAGGCACATGGACTACAGAAGGGTTCCAGAAGGCAGTAGAAGCAGTGGTAGCTTCCGGGCAGGCACAGGCAGGCGCAGTATTCTGCGGCGGCCAGGGCGGCGACCAGGGGACACGCGCACTGATTAACAACCTGTATGGCGGCACATTTACTAACCCGGAACATACAGAGTATACGGCAAACAGCGACGAGAACGTGAAGGCCTTGGAACTGTTAAAGGGCATGGAAGGCATCAACTTTGACGCATCCATCCAAGGCGGCGATGAAGTAAACCTGTTCTGCAACGGGACACTGGCAATGGCATTCTGCTGGAACGTATCCCAGGAGAAGAACAATGCAGAAAACCTTGCATTTGACGTGCTTCCGATGGCATTCCCCACAGAGAGCGGCGACCCGCAGCTTTGCGGCGGTATCTGGGGATTCGGTATTTTTGACAATGGCGATGCAGCTAAGATTGAAGCAGCAAAGACCTTTATTGACTTTATGGCAAATGACGAAACCCAGGTAGTAGAAAGCGTGAAAGCTTCCAGCTACTGGCCGGTAAAAGATCTGGGCAACATCTACGAAGGCGATGATCTGATGACAGAATACTCCAAATTCATCCCATTTATGGGTGACTACTATCAGGTAGTAGGCGGATGGGCAGAAGCCCGTACTGCATGGTGGAATATGCTCCAGCAGATTGGCACCGGCGCAGAAGTGAAGACTGCAGTAGAAGAATTTGTGAACACAGCAAATGCAGCGGCAGCGGCAGCAGCAAATTAGGAAGCAGTGCAGGTAATTTTTTAAGCATTGGAACTTGCGCCCCTTCCCGAGAATATCTACGGGAAGGGGCGTTTTATGGGCACGGATGATTAAAAAAGGATGGAAAAGGGGGAAATCTTATGAGCAAAAAGAATCCCATGAGCAGGGCGTTGGTACGCCGTGAAACACTTGCAGGATATGCGTTTATGGTCCCAAGCTTGATTTTCTTTTTGGGATTTGTAATCTATCCCATGGTGCAATGTGTCATCACCAGTTTCTTTGATTCAACCATGAACCGTGATGACATCTTTATTGGCTTTGCCAATTATGCTGAGTTATTCCAGGACCCAATTTTTCTGGGGGCGCTGAAAAATACGGTGATTATCGTTATTGTTTCCGTCCCGGTCACATGTATCTTTTCCCTTTGGGTAAGCTCTGTGATTTACGACTTGAAAGGGCCTTTGTGCTCTGCGTTCAGATGCATTTTCTATCTGCCGGTGGTAACAGGCTCTGTTGCAGTTACGGTAGTATGGAAATGGATGTTCAACAATTATTATGGTATTTTTAACTATGTGGGGACCAGCACAGGGATACTGAAACAGAACATCAACTGGCTGGGGGATGAAAGGTTTGCCCTTGGGTGCATTATCTTAATCCTGATTACCACATCCGTAGGCCAGCCCATTGTGCTGTATGTGTCTGCCTTAAACAATGTGGACCAGTCCTTGGTAGAGGCAGCAGAAGTGGACGGGGCAACGAAAATGCAGTGTTTTTGGAAAATCAAATGGCCGCAGATTATGCCGACCACATTGTACATACTGGTTATTACTACAATCAACAGCTTCCAGTGTTTCGCATTAATCCAGTTATTAACCAGCGGCGGCCCGAACCACAGCACAGATACGATTATGTACTATATTTATTACAACGCATTTAAGCTGTACCGTTACGGCTATGGGAATGCCATGGGCGTAGTCCTTGCAATCATTATTGCAGTCCTTTCTGCTGTACAGTTTAAGATGGCGAAGACGGATTAAGGAAAGGGGGAAGCATCTTATGGATAACAAAACAGGCGTGAACCGTTCTAATATTTATAAAATAATATCTGTGGCAGCAATTGGAATTGTGGCATTTACCTTTGCATTTCCTCTCTACTGGATTATCACAGGCTCCTTTAAGACGGCTACGGCCATCAATGCACCGACGCCCCAGTGGTTTCCTTCTGAATGGGTGATGGACAATTACCAGAAGCTGTTCAGCAGGCAGGTGGCCCCACTTTGGGAAATCCATGTACCCTTTACGGAGGCTTCCTTCGCAGGGCCGGAAGTGCCGGCTGCATTGCGCTGGCTGCTCAATACGGTATTTATGGCAGTGGCGTCCATGATACTGACCTGCATCACCTCCGCAATGGCAGGATATGCGTTGGCAAAGAAACGTTTTATCGGGCGTACCATTGTATTTTCCCTGATTGTCTGCGCAATGGCGCTGCCCAAGCAGGTAATTTTGATCCCATTGCTGCGTGAAATGTCTTCCCTGCAGCTTTATAATACAATCTGGGCAGTTATCTTCCCAATTGTAGGGTGGCCTTTCGGCGTATTCCTGATGAAGCAGTTTGCGGAAGGGATTCCAGGTGAAATGATGGAAGCCGCAAGGATTGACGGAGCCGGCGAGTGGAAAACCTTCTATACCATTGCCCTTCCCCTGATTAAGCCGGGGATTGGCGCGCTGGCAATCTTCACATTCATCAATTCATGGAACGACTACTTTATGCAGTTAATTATGTTAAGCAGCACGGACACTTTGACAATTTCCCTTGGTATTGCCAAGCTGCAGGCAGAAAATGCTACGGATTTCGGCCTGATTATGGCAGGCGCGGCATTGGCGTCCATACCGATTATCATTATTTTCCTGATGTTCCAGAAATACTTTACAAAGGGAATTACCATGGGTGCAGTCAAAGGTTAAGGAACCTGCGGGGAGGTGAGGGAATGATCTTTACAGAAGTTGGCAGCCTGGGGAACTACCGGGGGATAGGGAAGTACTTAGACATTGCCATAGACTATCTGTTAAGCCATCCGCTGAAGGATGTGCAGGCAGGGCACTATGAGATTGACGGGAAAAATGTGTACCTGAATGTATTTGACTATGAGAGCGTATTGGAGGAGGAAGCTTTCTTTGAAGCCCACGAGAGGTATGCGGATTTCCATATGGCGATTGCCGGGGAGGAAATCGTGGGGGTTTCAGATATTAAAAAAGTCACGGTAAAGTCCTTGGACAGAGAAGCAGACCTTATGGAAGTGGAGGGGGCAGTGGAACATTATATGAAGCTCTCTCCCGGGAAGGTGCTGGTTACCATGCCGGACGACGCCCACAGGGTAAAGATTGCGGCAGGGCAGCCATCACCCGTCAGGAAGGCAGTAGTAAAAGTGTATTTGGGGCAAGAGTAGCGATTGGACAGCGATTTGGGTGCCTGCGGCGTATATGGCTTGCCGGCCAGGGCGGCGCAGGCCCAGAAGGGTGAGGAAAGGATGAAAAATGTAGAAAAATATCAGGGGATTATCCCGGCATTTTATGCATGTTACGATGGGAATGGGGAAGTGGACGGGGGCAAAGTGGAGCTCCTGACAGAATATATGGTGAAAAAAGGCGTAAAAGGCGTCTATGTAGGGGGATCTTCCGGGGAATGCATTTACCAGACGGTAGCGGACCGGAAGCTGACCCTTGAGCATGTGATGAGGGCGGCAGGTGGGAAACTGACTGTGATTGCCCATGTTGCCTGCAACAATACTGCGGAAAGCCGGGAGCTTGCAGCACATGCAGAGAGCCTTGGGGTAGATGCCATTGCGTCAATCCCGCCCATTTATTTCCATTTGCCGGAATACGCCATTGCAGAGTACTGGAATGACATTTCCAGCGCAGCGCCCAATACGGATTTTATCATTTATAACATTCCCCAGCTAGCAGGGGTTGCGCTTACCATGCCCTTGTTCCGGGAAATGAAGAAAAACCCCCGGGTGGCGGCAGTGAAGAACAGCTCTATGCCGACGCAGGATATCCAGATGTTCAAGGCGGAAGGCGGGGAAGGGTTCGTGGTATTCAACGGGCCTGACGAGCAGCTTGTTTCCGGCCTTGCCATGGGCGCAGACGGCGGCATTGGCGGGACTTATGGGGCAATGCCAGAGCTTTACCTGAAAATTGAGGAACTTGTGAAGGCTGGGAAGATCGCAGAAGCCCAGAAAGTGCAGTATGCTGCAAATGAGATTATTTATGCAATGTGCGCTTGCCATGGGAACCTGTACGCTGTTATGAAGGAAATCCTGAAAATCCGGGAAGGCCTGGACATCGGCGGCGTAAGGAAGCCACTCCCATCCTTAATCCCAGAGGACATGGGGCAGGTAAAGCAGTGCGCAGCCATGATTGGCAAGGCAGTCAAAGAATTTTGCTAGTGTTACAACTTACACCAATGCAGGGGTGGCAGCAGGGCCTTCCCCGGCATTGGTGAAAATCATGTTCAGAAGGAGGAAAGCCATGAAAAAAGAAGATATTTTTGAGAAAATAAAGGGCAAAGTAATCGTATCCTGCCAGGCAGTACCGGGGGAACCCCTTTATGTGGAAGAAAAATCCATTATGTACCTGATGGCCCGTGCGGCAAAGCAGGCCGGGACCCCTGCCATCCGCACCAGCAGCATCCGGGACGTTATCGCCATCAAGGAAGAAACCGGGCTCCCGGTCATTGGCCTTGTGAAAGTCCAGTACGAAGGGTTTGAGAGCTACATTACCCCTACCATGAAGGAAGTGGACGACCTGGTTGCAGCAGGCTCGGACGTGATTGCATTGGACTGTACGGAGCAGAAGCGTGGGGATGGGAAAACTGTCAGCCAATTTATTACAGAAGTCCGTGAAAAATATCCGGAAGCTGTCCTGATGGCAGATATTTCCACTTATGAGGAAGGCGTAAACGCATGGAAGCTTGGGGTGGACATCGTAGGGACTACCATGAGCGGATATACAAGCTATACCCCTAAGCTGGACGGGCCTGACTATGAATTAGTAAAAAAACTGTCTGCAGAGCTTGACATCCCAGTTATCGGGGAAGGCAGGGTGCACAGCCCGGAGCAGGCGGTGGAAATGTTAAAAGCAGGGGCGTTTGCAGTGGTAGTAGGAGGCGCCATTACAAGGCCGCTGGAAATTGCGCAGCGTTTTATTAAGGCAGTGGAGGGCAGGCAGCCATGACAAAGCACATTGTCTGTTTTGGGGATTCCAACACCCATGGGTACTGCGCCATGACAAATGGCCGGTTCAGCGAGGAGGAACGGTGGACCTGCCTTCTCCAGAAAAGGCTGGGGGAGGGTTACCTTGTGGTTGAGGAAGGATTAAGCGGCCGTACTACATGCTTTCCAGACCCAATCCACGAGGGGCTCTGCGGCTTGGATTATATTTACCCCTGCCTGATGAGCCATGAGCCGGTAGACCTTCTGGTAATTATGCTTGGCACCAATGACACCAAGGAACGGTTCGGCTCCTCAGCCGCCTGCATTGCCCTTGGCCTGAAACGCCTTGTGGAAAAGGCCATTGCCACAAAGGACTGCTGGCGGGACCAGACGCCGAAAATTTTAATTGTAACGCCCCAGAATATAGACCAAAGGTATGAAAGCACGGAGGTAGGCTGCACCATGGGCAGGGGGTGCGCAGAAAAATCGGAGCTTCTGGCAGAAGAATTCCGAAAGGTTGCAGAACTTTTGGGCTGCCATTATCTGGACGGGAACCAGGCCATATCCGCAAAGACGAACGAGATTGACTATATGCACCTGACTGCAGAGGGCCACAGGCAGCTTGCGGATGCGCTGGAAGGGGAAATCCGGGAGATACTGGGCTGATGTTCCCTGCGGCCTTTATGGACAGGAACTTAAGATCCCGAAAGGGCGCATATATGTGAAATATGAAGAAGCCAGCAAGTGGGGCTGGAATGGGAGGAACTTCTGATTTTCCGGAAGGTGGCGCTTCTGTGCCGGAAAGGCTGCAGGGGCGCCGTTTTGGCTTGTTCCAGCGTTCTGCCGTTTTTCTGTTTTTTCTGCCATGTGTCAGGGCTATTTCCCATTTTTTCGGTATTCACTGGGGCTTTTCCCCATTTTCTGGTGGAAAAGCCGGGAAAAATACAGAGGATCTATGTAGCTTACGGAGCGGGCTACAGCCCGGACGGACAGCTCTGTGTTTTTTAACAGGATGCAGGCTTTGCGCATACGGTAATCCAGCAGGTAGTTTTGGATGGACATGCCGGTAAATGACTTGAACATCCGGTGCAGGTAGGAGCGGTTGATGCATAAGGAATCTGCAATGTCTTGGATTGTGATGGAATCACAGTAATGGTCCTCAATGTACTGCAAGGCGCGTTCTGCGTGGCTGGGCTTGGCGCTGCTGTCAGGCAGCCTTCCGCTGGGGAACTTGGATGCCAGCAGGAAAAGGTATTCGTACATGATGCTGTTCATCACTAAATCCCGGTTTTTTGGCAGCCGGTCTGCCTCCGACATTTTTTCGTGGCAGAGCCTAAGCTGCTGGTCCTGCCCATAGTGGGCTACCAAGCTGTCCAGAAGGGAAGTCCGCTCCAGATACCCCCTGATTTTAATGCCCTGCATCCCAATCCATGTATAAGTCCAGGGGTCATGCTTGTCTGCTTCATAATAGATGAGCTCGTCCGGGCAAATCAAAAAAGCGTCCCCTGCCTTTAGGCGGAAAATCCCGCCCCTTGCCTTGTAAATGCCCTTGCCGCTTAAGACGTAGTGGATCAAATATCCGTTGCGCATAATCGGCCCGTAACTGTGGCCGGGCGCGCAGTTTTCATACCCGCATGTATAAATCATCGCGTCAATGTTCCGGTAAAAATCATTGGAAAAAATATAATCTAACATAGGTTTGCCCCTTCCTTGCCATAGCCAAATACCCTGCTGCAGGCAACGCTTAAATCAAAAACCCCGCTGCAAGCAACGGGGTATCAAGCTTGCTATGCTGCAGAGCAGTGGGGTTTTTGCCCCTCGCGGCATTCGTCAAATACCCATGCAAGCATGGTTATTTTCCTCATTGCTCGCGGGAATAATAGTCATAATCTTTAATGCCTAAGTCACATTTCTCTATATACATTCGATTATACCAGGCTATAATAGTAGTTACAAGGGGCGATCCAAATAAGCAAAAAGGATTTGATATCACTGTGGCCACAGGAAATTCCTAGAGCAGGGCCTTTAGAACAAAGAGAAATGGAGGAGCATGGAATGGATGCGAACAAAAGGCAGAGATATGAAAAAATATCCATAGAGCTGACAGGGCTTGTAGGCGGTAAGGACAACATACAGGGGGTGGCCCATTGTGCGACGCGCCTTAGGATTGTCCTGAAAAACAATGATCTGGCAGATTTAAAAGCCATTGAGGATGTGGACCTTGCAAAAGGCGTTTTTGTAGCAGGGGACCAGGTACAGATTATTTTCGGGGCTGGGCTGGTGAACGATGTATATGAAGTGTTTGCAGGCTACAACAATATGAAAAACATGAGCCTGAGCGACTTAAAGACTGAGGCAAATAAGAAAATGAACCCTTTGCAGCGGATGATTAAAGCATTGTCTGACGTATTTGTGGACATTATGCCGGGAATCCTTGCAGCGGCTTTACTGACAGGGCTTTCGGGGGTGCTTGGGAACTTTGCGTTTGTCAAGGCCAGCGATACTTTATACGGGATTAATAAGCTGATCAACATTTCCTCTGGGGCAATTTTCGGGTTCCTGCCTTTGGCGGTGGCATACAGCGCCTGCAAGCGGTTTGGCGGGCGGCCAATCCTTGGCATTGTCATGGGGTGCATTATGTTAAGCGACAGCTTGGCAAATGCATATTCCGCGGCGCAGGGGACGGTGGAAGTCACCACCCTGCATATTTTCGGCATGGGCGTGGACCTGGTAGGGTTCCAGGGGGGCATTATCGTTGCGCTCCTGATGGGGTTTGTAACGGCGAAGCTGGACATTTTCTTTGAAAGGAAGGTGCCGGAGGTTATACGGCTGTTAATTTCCCCATTGCTTACCACATTGGTAGGCGCACTGCTCTTATTTACTGTGATTGGGCCGGCTGGCAGGGGGCTTTCTTCTGGGATTACCAACGGGCTGGTGTGGATGACGCAGAACCTTGGCGTAGTTGGGTATGCAGTGTTCTCCGGCTTGCAGCAGCTTGTGGTAATTACAGGCCTGCACCATATTTTCGGGGCAATAGAGGCGCAGCTTTTGGCCGATACCGGGAGGAATTTTATTAACCCGCTGATGTCTGTGGCAATTATTGCACAGGGCGGCGCGGTGCTTGGCTATCTTTTGCGCCATAAGGAAAATGTGAAGACAAAGGAATTGTGTATCCCCAGTTTTATCTCCGTCCTGTTCGGCATTACAGAGCCAGCATTGTTCGGCATCAACATCAGGTATAAATTCCCAATTATTGGCGGCTGCATTGGCGGCGCATTGGGCGGAATCGTTGCCTATTTCACAGACCTTGCGGCATTGGGCTTTGGAACTACAGTCCTTCCGGGGATTGCGCTGGCAGACCCAGCAGGGAATGGATACCTAAATTATGTAATTGCACATGCAGTTGCCATTACCGGAGGGTTTGCCATGACGCTGGTATTAGGTAAATTTATGGACAAAACCGAGGAAGCGGCAGTTTCCCGGGGTACGGCGCAGGGAACCTCTTTTTCAGATTCCGGGAATGGCGGGGAAGCGCAGGAAAGCCTGCCGGAAGCCCCGGGAGAGGAAATTTTTTGGGGCTATACAGACGGCCGGCAGATAGCAATGGAGGATGTGCCGGATGAAACATTCGCAAACAAGGTATTAGGGGATGGCGTTGCAGCCATTCCAGAAACAGGGAAGGTCTATGCACCGGCGGACGGTACAATTATCAGTGTATTTGACACAAAACATGCAGTCTGCTTTGCCAGCAAATATGGCACGGAAATTTTAATCCACATCGGGGTGGATACGGTAAACCTGCAGGGGAAATATTTCACAGCCCATGTAAAGGATGGGGATACCGTAAAACAGGGGCAGCTTTTGGTTGAGTTTGAGAAAGAACAGATTGAAAAAGCCGGGTATGCTACGGCAATCCCCATGATTTTCACAGATTTGCCAGAAGGAAAGAGGCTGGAGCCATCTGCGCCCGGTAAAATGGCAAAAGATACAAAAGCCGCCATCATACGGAAAGGATAACCTGCAGTACAGGAGGCCAGAAGCCACCGCTGGCAGAAAAGATAATTTATTGCAAAGGAAAGCAATGGATGTTATGATTCTGTAGAGGGCGATGGGGAGTAAAAGCAACTTACAATCAGGTCATACATATGTTTGATACCCATTCTGTTTCCGGGCAATGCCGGAATTGGCAGGATGGGTGTCTTAGGAGGAAAAGGTATGGAAAGAAAATTGATATTTTTGGATATTGACGGGACGCTGGTTGATGCGTTTGCAAGCCCATCCAAACGTGTAGCAGAAGCATTGCAGAAGGCGAGGGAACATGGGCACCTTCTGTTTTTGTGTACTGGGCGCAGCATGCCCATTATCAGCAGCGACATTTTGGATTTGGGCTTTGACGGGGTGATCGCCAGCGCCGGGGGGCATATAGAAGTTGGGGGGCAAGTGGTGTTTGACAGTATCCTTCCAGAAGAAACGATACAGGAATGCCTTTCTGTGTTCCATGCCAATGGAGCCTATTGCCGGATCGAAACCCCGGAGGGAATTTATGCAGATTCCAAAATGGAGGAATTATTGAAAAATGCAGAGCCAGATCCGGCCAATTCCGAACTGATCCGTATGCAGAAGGAACTGGAAACAGGAATCCGGATCCGCCGTTATGAAGATTACCCCTGCCAAGGGGCATATAAAATCTGCTTCACCAGCAGCGAGCTATCCTCCATTGAGGAAACCAAACGCAGCTTGGGGGACCGGTTTAAATATGCCATATACCCTTTTTCAGAACATACAACCTGCATTAACGGTGAAATTATCCCCAACGGGGTCGACAAAGGGAAGGGCATAGAACTGGTCTGCCAGCAGTTTGGCGCAAGCATAAAAGACACGATTGCATTTGGGGACAGCATGAATGATTATGAGATGATGGAAACCGCAGGTATCAGCGTTGCCATGGGGAATGCCTGTGAGGAACTGAAAAGCGTTGCTGACGTTGTCTGCGGGACGGTGAAAGAGGATGGTGTTTATTATGAGTTTCAGCGGATGGGGCTTATATAAAGGAGGGCAGCAGGGTGGACGTAGAATTCAGCCCCTGTAGATGGCAATGGCTGTAGTTGGCAGAAAGGAAAAGGAAGCCGTGGAATCCATGCTGCCGGAATGTACCCCAAGAAGGAGATGGCATTATGAGAAAAAGAACAAGCCTGCCGCAAATTAAGCTTTCGGACTCCCAAAAAGCAAAGCTTAATGCGGAGATAAAAGCGTTTTACCTTGACGAACGGGGCGAAGAAATCGGCGTAATAGAGCAAATGCAATTATTGGACTTATTTGAACAGAAGCTGGCGCCAATTGTCTATAATAAAGCCCTTAACGATGCAAAGAATTGGTTTGCCCAAATGATGGAAAATTTGGATTCTGATTTCTATGCGCTGTACAAGGAGGAAGGCTAGCCGTAGCTGGCGGAACACCCAAATATAAATGTGCCAGACCCCCCCCCAAGCACCAAGCCCTGTGTGCCTGTGGGGGAATGCTTGATCCTTAAATCTTACTTTTGTAATATTTATAGGATTGAAAATAATAATATGAAATGATGCAAAAGGGGTTAAAAAGAGGTTCTGGGCGTGCTGATTAACGTAGTAACATCATTTAAAAATATTCCAAAAAATTAGCACTCAACCCTTGACAGTGCTAACAATAAATGTTATATTACAACTAGAACAAAGCAAAAGCAGCAACAAAACAAAAGAAAATCCGTTTTTGCTTTGGCATAAAGGAACCAAAACCACAAATAATAATAGAAGCATTGACAAGGAGGAAGGACTTATGTTAGTACCCAGCATTTTTAACAGTAACCTCAGCAACGATTTTTTCAACGATTCTTTTGAGCATATGTTCCGGGATGCGTTCCGCTCACCGTTCGGGCAAGCCAATAGCCTTTCCTGCATGTCCACCGACATTCAGGATTTGGGCGATAAATACCAGATGGAAATGGAACTTCCCGGCTATGAAAAAAAGGATTTGAAGGCAGACCTTAAGGAAGGTTACCTGACAATTTCCGCCGAACGCAGTGAGAATAAGGAAGAAAAGGATGAAAAAGGCAGGTTTGTCCGCCGGGAGCGTTATATGGGAAGCTGCCAAAGGAGCTTTTACGTAGGGAAAAATGTGAAGCAGGAAGATATTCATGCCAGCTTTGAAAACGGCGTACTGAAGCTGATATTCCCAAAGAAAGAACTTCCCGCAGCAGAGGAGAAAAAATATATCACGATTAAATAAATCTGCAGATGGCAGGGGCAGGGAGCCCCTGCCTTTTTCATCTTATAGAAAATACTGGGTTACTGTAAAGTATTAAAGTCCATGACTTTCCTATAAGATAAAAAAGCCCATGCGGCATATCTGTACAAGCCTTTCCAGGGCTGTGGGAACAGCCATTTTCCGGTTGCCAATAGTAGGGCTCGGCGATATAATAAATACAGAGGATTCCTTCTTATATAAAGAAAGGCTGGTGAACACCATGGGTGGGACAGTGATACAAACAGAGTCCAAGAAACTGGTACAGAGAGGAAAACAACAGGGAATCCAGCAGGGCATTCGGGCTATGATTGAAATGGGGCAGGAATACGGCCTTGACGACGCAGCCATATTGAAGAAACTGCAGGACAAGGTGGGCCTGTCCTTAGAGCAGGCGTCAGCCTATTTAGAAAAGTATGGGAAGCAGCCTGCATGAACGCATCTGGTAAACCACAACACAAATCAGGCAGCCCAAATTTTATCTATTTTCTTTCAATACCCCCTTTTTATTCCCACGAAATCGTTGTATAATAGAAAAACATGCAACCAACTGCCCTTCCCACTGACAAAGGCAGCGGCATGGAAAAGCTTAGGCATTGACCTTTGTGGAAGGGACGCAAGGTTCTGGTAATTATTACAAAGTCCTGCGTGGCTGCAGGAAGAAGAAAGGAGAATGCAGACATGGATATGGATATTAAACAGGAAGACCTGCGGGAAATGTTTGAGGTTTCCAAGCGGGAATTGGAAAAGGGATTTCAGGAAAAAGATTTAGGGACCATACATGACGCGGCCGTAGGCCTGGCTGAAATCACATATATGCTGGATTTTTTTAATGTGGACATATAAGCAGCTAAAAAGATTAGGGTGCAAAAAGCATCTTTGGTGATGCCCTGCAAAGGAGAACAGACATGAGCAAAGTAAGGACAAGATACGCGCCAAGCCCCACGGGGAAAATGCATGTGGGCAACTTGCGCTCTGCATTATATGAATTTCTGATTGCAAAACATGCAGGCGGGGATTTTATGCTCCGCATTGAGGATACGGACCAGGAACGTTTTGTGGAAGGGGCGACGGAAATTATTTACCGAACCATGGACAAGGCGGGCCTTGCCCATGACGAAGGCCCGGACAAGGACGGCGGGTTTGGCCCCTATGTGCAGAGCGAGCGCATGAAGACGGGGATTTATATGGAACATGCCAAAGAATTGGTGGAAAAGGGGGAAGCTTATTATTGCTTCTGTGAGAAAGAACGGCTGGAAACATTGAAAACGGAGATTGTGGAAGGCAAGGAAATCATGATGTACGACAAGCGCTGCCTGTCACTTCCAAAGGAAGAAGTAGAAGCAAACCTTGCGGCAGGCAAGCCTTTTGTCATCCGCCAGAATATCCCAAAGGAAGGGACGACGACCTTCCACGATGAGCTTTATGGGGACATTACGGTGGAAAATGCGGAACTGGACGATATGATACTGATAAAATCAGACGGCTACCCTACCTATAATTTCGCCAATGTGGTGGACGACCATACCATGAACATTACCCATGTAGTCCGGGGGAATGAATATTTGTCCTCCGCCCCCAAATACCAGCGGCTTTACGATGCCTTTGGGTGGGAATCCCCGGTGTACATCCATCTGCCCTTAATTACAGATGAGAACCACAAAAAGCTTTCTAAGCGCAGCGGCCATGCCTCTTTTGAGGATTTGCTGGAACAGGGCTTTGTGACGGAAGCAATTGTGAACTTTATCGCCCTCCTTGGGTGGAGCCCGGAGGAAAACCGTGAAATTTTTTCCTTAGAGGAATTGATACAGGAATTTGACTATCACAGGATCAGCAAGTCCCCAGCCGTATTTGACATGGTAAAATTAAAATGGATGAACGGGGAATACCTAAAGGCAATGGAGTTTGGCAAGTTTTACGCAATGGCAGAGCCATACCTGAAAGCGGCTGTCAGCAAGGATTACGATTTGGAAAAAATTGCAGCCATGGTAAAGACAAGGATCGAAGTATTCCCGGATATTGCGGAGCATGTGGATTTCTTTGGGCAGGTGCCGGAATACAGTATTTCCATGTACGCCCATAAGAAAATGAAGACCACCCCGGAATCCTCTTTGGAAGTGCTGCGGGAGCTCCTCCCCCGTTTGGAAGCCCAGGAGGACTATTCCAACGATGCGCTTTATGGGCTGCTCTTAAATTATGTGAAGGAAAAAGGCTGCAAAAACGGCTATGTGATGTGGCCGGTGCGCACCGCAGTTTCCGGCAAGCAGATGACCCCGGGCGGGGCTACGGAGCTGATGGAAGTCCTTGGGAAAGAGGAATCCCTGGCAAGGCTGCGGGCGGCCGTTGCAAAGCTGGAACAGGAATTATAGTATGGCCCTCAACAAATCTCAGGCTGAGGCGGCAAGCCATACCACCGGGCCAATGCTTGTGCTGGCAGGCCCGGGGTCTGGCAAGACCCTCACCATTACAGAACGGACGAAATTCCTGATCTCCCGCCAGGGGATAGACCCATCCCGCATCCTTGTGGTTACCTTTACCAAAGCGGCTGCAGCAGAGATGCGGGAGCGGTTCTGCCGGCAGATGGGCGGGAAGAAGTACCCTGTCACCTTCGGGACTTTCCACGCCGTTTTTTTCCAGGTCTTAAAACATGCCTATGGGTTCCATGGGGGGAATATCATCCGGGAGGAACAGAGGTATCAGTTTATGGGGGAAACCATCCAGCGTATGCATTTGGAATATGAAGATGAAAAAGAATTTATCGGGGAGCTTTTAGGGGAAATCAGCCTGATGAAAAATACAGGGATTTCCTTGGAACATTATTACCCAAAAGCCTGTGCAAAAGAAATTTTTGAGCAGGTTTTCCGGGAATTTGACGGTAAAATGAAGGAAAAACGGCTGATTGATTTTGATGACATGCTGGTGTACTGTTATGAGCTGTTTACCCAGAGGGAGGACATCCTTTCCGCATGGCAGCGGAAGTTCCAGTATATTTTGATTGACGAGTTCCAGGACATCAACCGCCTGCAGTTTGACATTGTCCGGATGCTTGCGCTGCCGGAAAACAATATTTTTGCAGTGGGGGACGACGACCAGTCCATTTATCGGTTCCGGGGCGCCAAGCCAGAACTGATGCTGGGCTTTGGGAAAGCCTACCCAGATGCCAGGCAGGTGCTCCTTGACGTCAATTACCGTTGTGCGGAGCCTGTGGTGGAAGCCTCCCTGCGGCTGATTTCCCACAATACCAAGCGGTTTGAAAAAAAGATTTTGCCCTGTGCCGGTATCTTTCCGCCCAGGCAGGGAAAGGTGCAGTATTTCTTATGGGAAAGCCAGCAGGAAGAAGGGAAGGCCATTATAGAGCAGATTTTAAGGGACTGCAGGAATGGATCCAGCTACAACGACTGCGCCGTGCTGTTCCGCACCAATACCCAGCCAAGGCTGTTCATGTCCCAGCTTATGGCATACAACATCCCATTCCGTACCAGGGACAATATCCCAAACCTCTATGAGCACTGGATTACCAAGGATATCCTGACATACATACGCCTTGCCCAGGGCAGCCCCACCAGGAAGGACATGCTGCAAATCATGAACCGCCCGAACCGCTACCTGACGAGGGACAGCCTGATGGGAGGCACAGTGGATTTTCAGGAATGGGCAGGGTATTTTTACCAGAAAAAACAGCATTGGGTGGCAGAGCGGATTGAACAGATGGAAGCCGACCTGCGGGTATTAAGCAGGATTGGCCCGTTTGCGGCCATCAATTATATCCGTATGGGGATAGGCTACGAAGCTTATCTGGAGGAGTACGCCAAGTACCGGAAAATCAATGGGAGCCAGTTGGTGGATGTTCTGGATGAACTGCAGGACGGCGTCCGTGAATTCCACACATATGGGGAATGGTTTGCCCATATGGAAACGTATACGGAAGAACTTAAGCGCCAGCAGAAGCAGCAGGAGCTTTCCGCCGAATGCGTTTCCCTTGCAACCTTCCACAGCGCAAAGGGCCTGGAATATGCCAATGTGCATATTTTGGACGCCAATGAGGAGCTGACGCCTTATAAGAAAGCAATTTTGGATATGGAGCTGGAGGAAGAACGCAGGATGTTCTATGTAGGGATTACCCGCGCAAAAGAAAACCTTTATGTCCACAGCGTGAAAAAATATAATGGCAAGGCAGTGGATATTTCAAGGTTTGTAGGGGAAATGCAGGGGGCAGGCGTATAGGAAGATAGCCTATACGCCTGCCATGCAATTAGGGCACGCTATTGGTTTTTATTTTATAGGAAAGGCCCTTGTCACGCTAAAGCGTAAAAGTGTCTTTCCTATAAAATAAAAAAAGCTTTTATCGCACTGCGGCAGGTATGAAATCTGTCGCAAAGCGACCCGCCGCAGGCGGAGAATCCTGCAAAGCAGGATTCTTTGTTTCTCTTATAGGAAATACCATGTTACTGTGAAGTGCTAAAGTGTATGGATTTCCTATAAGAGAAAAACAATTATGCACACTTTGTTCTAGTCGTCCTCCAGCAGCGCATCCCACTCCGCTTCGTCCAGAAGCTCGTCAAAACGTTCCGCAGCCGCTTCATATTCGTCCTCGTCTTCAATATTTTCAAGGGAGGGGTTCCCGTCCCCGTCTTCCGAATAGCGGTAGATAAACACTTCCCCTTCGTCATTTTCTTCCCCGTTTTCATCAAGGGGCAGCAGTACGATATAATCTTTCCCATCGCACTCGTAAATTGTCAGGATGCTGCATTCCACTTCGGAATCGTCGTCAAGTGTCAGTGTGACAAGGATATCAGAATCATCGTCTTCCATCCCTTCCTGTTCTGGGCGGGTGTTCGGCTTTTCGCTCATAAATGTACCTCTTTCTTATATAATTGCTTGGATGTAAAGCTCAGGGTGCTTGGACAAATCCAAATATTCATGCTGCTCCGTGCTGACAACCGGGCGGGAAAGGAACTGGGTGTTTACCATAATGACTTTCCCGGAGGAGCCGTCGTTCAGCAATACCGTATTTCCCAGATAAGTATCAATAATGTGTGTCAGGAAGGGCAGCAGGTATTTGCTTTCATATTTCTCAAACCCAATCCGCTCAAAGGTGGCGATGACCTCAAAGGGGCAGATGCCTTTCCGGTAGCAGCGGTTGCTTGTCATGGCGTCATAGACGTCGGCAATGGCCACTATTTTTGCAAACTCAGAAATGTCATCCTTGTGCAGGCCGGAGGGGTAGCCGGATCCGTCGCACCGCTCGTGGTGCATCAGGACTGCAGAGCGTACCCGGCCGTCTAATGGGTAGTCAGCAAGGATTTCCGCCCCAAGGGCTGGATGGCGCTGGATATGCCTGTATTCTTCCGGCGTCAATGTGCCTGGCTTGGTAAGGATTTTCGGGTCCACCCTGCATTTCCCAATGTCGTGGAGCAGCCCTGCCAATGTGAGCACTTCCAGATCGCTTTCCGGGAGTTCCAGCCATTTTCCCATCATCCGGCAGATAATTGCCACATTAATGCAGTGGGCATACGTAGTATCGTCAATCTGGCGCATGTTATGCAGCATATCGAACACAGAGAGGGATGTCAGGTGGTTGGAATACAGGCTGCTGATCTGCTCCAAAAGCGCATCCGGTTCAAAAGGCTGGGATTTGTCAATCAGGTGGCTGAAAGAATCTTCCAGCATTTTGGTTTTCTTGGAATAATCCACTTTAAATATGTGGAAATTTTTGCTCCGTTTTACTTTTTGGGAATAGGATACAGTGTCGGCCGCAGGTTTCGGGGCCTGGCTGCTGTCTGGTTCCGGGGCGTCAGGAATTTCTGGTTCTTCGATTTCCGCTTCTGGAAGGACCTGGACCCATTCCACCCCGTAAAATTCCAGATAGGAAATCTTCTGGGACGTGAGCATAGTGTTTGCATCGAATAACCTTTGGCCTGTCTTGCTGTATACAGGCGCGGCAGTAACCATTCCTGCGGTTAAATCTTTGGTTGCCATTTTAATCACGGTGTTTTCCCCCTTTGTCTTCCGCCATGCCCGCAAGTTGGGAAAGGGCATGGGTGGCTATTTCTGGAAGTCAAAGACTTCTACCTAATAGAATACCATATAGCGGGGAAAATTTCTATACACATTTCAAATTTAGACAATAAGGAAAATATGATTGACAAAGCAGATTTTTGTGCTATACTTTGAGTATCAAAATATTTGAAGGTAAAAAGGAGATTATAGAAATGTTAGAAAGAATGAAAGAAATCATCGCAGAACAATTAAGCACAGAAGCAGAAGGCATTACATTGGAAACCTCATTCAAGGACGATTTGGGCGCAGATTCCCTCGACTTATTTGAATTAGTCATGGCATTGGAAGACGAATATTCCGTAGAGATCCCCTCCGAAGACCTGGAGAAACTGGCAACCGTTGGGGATGTAGTGGATTACCTGAAAGAAAAAGGCGTGGAATAAGGGGTGTCGCAATTGAAGACGAGAATTACAGAACTGTTACAGATAGAAAACCCCATTATCCAGGGGGGAATGGCCTGGGTTGCGGAGCACAACCTTGCCGCAGCAGTATCAGCCGCAGGCGGGCTTGGGATTATTGGCGCAGCCAACGCCCCGGCAAGCTGGGTGCGGGATGAAATCAAGAAGGCAAGGGAGCTGACAGATAAGCCCATAGGGGTAAATGTGATGCTGTTAAGCCCCTATGCCGATGAAGTGGCGCAGGTATTGGCAGAGGAGAAAGTCCCAGTCATTACAACCGGCGCAGGGAACCCAGGCAAATATATGGAAATGTGGAAGGCCGCCGGGAGCAAGGTCATCCCGGTAGTAGCCAGCGTGGCATTGGCAAGGATGATGGAGCGGGGCGGCGCAGACGCAGTCATTGCAGAAGGCACCGAATCCGGCGGCCATATTGGTGCATCTACCACCATGACGCTGGTGCCGCAGGTTGTAGACGCCGTAAAAGTCCCAGTCATTGCTGCAGGCGGGATTGGGGACGGCAGGGGCATGGCAGCCGCCTTTATGCTTGGGGCAGAAGCAGTGCAGCTTGGAACCCGTTTTGTAGTGGCAACTGAGTCCATCTGCCATCCGAATTATAAGGAACGGATTATCAAAGCAAAGGATATTGATTCTGCAGTTACCGGCAGGAGCCACGGCCATCCCATCCGCCAGCTCCGCAACCAGATGACGAAGGAATACATACAGAAAGAGCAGGAGGGCGTGCCCTTCGAGGAATTAGAGCTTTTGGCGGTAGGCTCCCTCCGCAATGCCGTCGTGGACGGGGACGTAAAGCATGGGACCGTCATGGCAGGGCAGATTGCAGGCCTGGTGAAAAAGGAGCAGCCCTGTAAGGAAATTGTGGAAGAACTCATGGAAGAAGCTACGGCTTTGATGCAAAAGAACTAAGGGCTTTAAGGCGAAAGGAAAGGTAAGGAATATGAGTAAGATTGCATTTATCTTCCCGGGGCAGGGCGCCCAGTACACTGGAATGGGAAGGGATTTTTATGAAAACTTTAACAGGGCAAAGGAAGTATTTGCCATTGCAGGAAAAGTATCTGGGATGTCCATGGAGGAACTGATTTTCAAAGAGGACAAAAGGCTTGACATTACGAAGTATACGCAGGTTGCAATGCTGACAGTAGAACTTGCCATCTTAAAGGTTTTAGAGGAAAAAGGCATTACTTCTTTCGTAAATGCAGGTTTAAGTTTAGGGGAGTATGCCGCATTAGTGGCTTCTGGCGGGCTGTCTGTCCATGATGCACTGGAGCTTGTGGTAAAGCGCGGCGCATTGATGCAGGAAGCGGTGCCCACGGGAGGGGCTATGATTGCGGTTATGGGACTTGACGGCAGCATCGTGGAAGGCGTCTGTGAAAAAACAGAAGGGATTGTGTCCGTGGCAAACTATAACTGCCCAGGGCAGATTGTAATCAGTGGGGAAGAAAAGGCGGTAAAGGATGCTGCGGCTGAATTAAAAGAAGCCGGGGCAAAACGCTGCATCCCGTTAAACGTCAGCGGCCCCTTCCATTCCAAAATGCTGGAAGGAGCAGGGGAACAGCTTGCAGAGGAACTGGCAAAGGTAGAAATCGGGGAACTTACCGCTCCCTATATTTCCAATGTGACAGCAGAATACGTGATAGACAAGGAAGAAGTCAGGGAGCTTTTGAAGCGGCAGGTTTCCTCCTCCGTAAAGTGGCAGCAGACCATTGAGCTGATGGCGTCAGAAGGGGTAGATACCTTTATTGAAATCGGCCCTAAGAAAACACTGTCTGCATTTCTGAAAAAAATTGCGCCCCAGCTTAAGAGCTACCATGTAGAAACGGTCAAGGACATGGAGGAACTGCTGGAAACCCTAAAAGGGGAGGCACAGTAGGGCACAGCCTGCACCGCTGCGGGCAATACAAGAAAGGAATGGCAAAACCATGAAATTAGAAGGGAAAACAGCCTTGGTAACAGGGGCTTCACGGGGAATCGGCAAGGCCATTGCAAAGGAACTGGCAAGGGAAGGGGCCATGGTAATTGTAAATTATAACGGCTCCAAGGAAGCCGCAGGGCAGGTAGTGGCTGAAATTCAGGAGGAAGGCGGCAGGGCTGCAGCTTTTGGGTGCAGCGTGTCGGACCCACAGGCTACGGAAGGCATGGTAAAACAGATTATTTCGGAATACAAGCGTCTGGACATCCTGGTAAATAACGCCGGGATTACAAAGGACAGCCTGATCCTGAAAATGAAGGAAGAAGAATTTGACGCTGTCCTTGACACCAATTTAAAAGGCGTGTTCCATACCTGCAAGCATGCCGCAAAGCAGATGCTGAAGCAGAAATCAGGATCCATCGTGAATATCTCGTCTATTTCTGGCATTATGGGAAATCCCGGGCAGACCAATTATGCAGCTTCTAAGGCAGGCGTCATTGGGTTTACGAAGTCTTTGGCAAGGGAGCTTGCTGCCCGTGAAATCCGCGTCAATGCAGTAGCCCCGGGCTTTATTGAAACCGATATGACAGGCAGCCTTCCAGAAGCCGCAGCAGAGGCTGGGAAAGCCCAGATCCCGTTCCGGCGGTTTGGGAAACCGGAAGAAGTGGCAAAGGCAGTCTGCTTCCTGGTTTCAGAGGAAGCATCTTATATCACTGGGCAGGTGCTGCAGGTAGACGGCGGCATGGGGATGTAACAGGGATGCCCTGGTACAGGAAGGAGAGAACATGAAAAGAGTTGTAGTGACTGGCATGGGGGCGGTGACCCCCATTGGCCTGAATATAGAGGAATTTTGGGAAGGGCTGAAAAACGGCAGGACTGGGTTCAGCGAAATTACCCAATTTGATACCACGGACTTCAAAGTGAAGGTTGCGGCCAGCGTCAAGGGCTTTGAAGGGAAAAATTATATGGATGTGAAATCCGCGAAGCGTATGGAGCTGTTCTGCCAGTATGCCGTTGCAGCGGCAAAGGAAGCGCTGGAGCAGTCCGGCATCCAGATGGATCAGGAAGACCCTTACCGGGTAGGATGTGCCATCGGTTCCGGCGTAGGGAGCCTTCAGGCCTTTGAGCGGGAGCACAAGCGTATGCTGGAACGGGGCCCTTCCAGGATTAACCCGCTTCTGGTGCCGCTGATGATTACCAATATGGCAGCCGGGAATGTGTCCATCCAGTTTGGGCTGAAAGGGAAAAGCCTGAATGTAGTGACTGCATGCGCCACTGGGACCCACTCCATTGGGGAGGCGTTCCGCACCATCCAGATGGGGGACGCGGACGTCATGGTAGCCGGAGGGACAGAAAGTGCCATTACCCCAATTGGGATTGGCGGGTTTACTGCACTGACGGCATTATCCTCCTGCAATGACGTGGACCGGTGCTCCATCCCATTTGATAAGGACCGCAGCGGGTTTGTCATGGGCGAAGGGGCAGGCGTCGTGGTGCTGGAAGAACTGGAACACGCAAAGGAGCGCGGCGCGCATATTCTGGCAGAGATTGCAGGGTATGGGGCAACCAGCGATGCTTTCCATATTACTTCCCCGGCTGAGGATGGCATGGGGGCGGCCGTTGCTATGAAAAATGCAGTACGGGACGCAGGGGTTTCCCCGGAAGAAGTGGAATACATCAATGCCCATGGGACCAGCACCCACCACAACGACCTGTTTGAAACAAGGGCAATCAAGCTTGCCTTTGGGGAACATGCTTACCAGATGAAAATTAATTCCACCAAGTCCATGATTGGGCATCTGCTTGGCGCAGCCGGGGCGGTGGAAGTGATCGCATGTATCCTGCAGATGCAGAACGACTATATCCATGCCACTGTGGGGCTGCAGGAGTCTGAGGACGAACTGGATCTGGATTACATGAAAGGAAACGGAATTAATAAGAAGTTTAATTATGCCTTAACAAATTCACTTGGGTTTGGCGGGCATAATGCCAGCCTTCTGGTAAAAAAGTTTGAAGGGCAGGAGTAGGGATATGGAATTTGAAAATCTTGTAAAGCTGATCCAGGCAGTGTCAGAATCAGAGCTGACCCGTTTTTCTTACGAGGAGAACGGGGTGTCCATTTCAATGAAAAAAGACAAAAAGCAGAAGTTAGTTACCATAAATAACGTTGGGGAAACTGCATCCGGCAGCCTTCCGGCAGCCCTCCCTGTTTTGGAGCCAGCGGAACCTCCGGCGGGCCAGGGCAGCGGCTATCCCGAAGGGAACGTGGTAAAATCCCCGCTGGTTGGGACGTTCTATAGTTCGCCAGACCCGGATTCAGAGCCTTTTGTAAAGGTGGGCGACCATGTTTCCAAGGGGCAGGTGCTTGGGATTGTGGAAGCCATGAAGCTGATGAATGAGATTGAAAGCGACTACGAAGGCACGGTAAAGCAAGTGCTGGTGTCCAACGAGGATGTAATAGAGTACGGCCAGGCATTGTTTGTGATTGGATAGGGAGGGATGTTATGTCACTTATGGGAACAAAGGAAATCATGGAAATTATCCCACACCGCCAGCCGTTTTTACTGATTGACACCATTGAGGAATTGGAACCGGGCAAGCGGGCAGTGGGGAAAAAATGCGTCACCTATAATGAGCCGTTTTTTGCAGGCCATTTTCCCGGGGAGCCAGTCATGCCTGGGGTATTGATTGTAGAAGCTTTGGCGCAGACTGGGGCAGTGGCTATATTAAGCCAGCCGGATTTTAAAGGGAAAACCGCATATTTCGGGGCGATTAACAATGCCCGTTTTAAGCAGAAGGTAGTCCCTGGAGACGTGCTGATGCTGGAATTAGAGATTGTCAAGCAGAAAGGCCCAATAGGGGTTGGAACTGCAAAAGCAACTGTAAACGGGAAGGTTGCAGTCCAGGCGGAGCTTACCTTTGCGGTTGGGCAGTAAACGTACCAAGCAAGCGTCTGCCTTTCGAAAGACGGTGTTCCATGCAGCTTGGGCGCTGCTTGGCTCATTGCTTGCGGAAATAAAAGTTAAAGGAGCATTTTATATGTTTCAGAAAATATTGATTGCCAACCGGGGAGAGATTGCCGTACGGATTATCCGTGCCTGCAGGGAAATGGGAATCCTTTCCGTAGCAGTATATTCAGAAGCAGACCGGGAAGCCCTGCATACCCAGCTTGCAGACGAGGCAGTCTGTATTGGGAAAGCCCCAGTTTCAGACAGCTACCTGAATATGGAACGGATTTTAAGCGCAGCCATTGCCACAAAATCCCAGGCCATCCATCCGGGCTTTGGGTTTTTGTCAGAAAATGAGCATTTTGCAGCAATGTGCGCAAGCTGCGGGATTACTTTTATTGGCCCTTCCGGCGATATTATCGCGAAAATGGGCAATAAATCCCAGGCAAGGAGTACTATGATGGAGGCCGGGGTCCCGGTAGTGCCCGGGACGAAAGAGCCGGTCTATGAGTGGGAACAGGGGATGGGGATAGCCGGGGAAATTGGCTACCCAGTGATGATAAAGGCTTCTTCTGGCGGGGGCGGCAAGGGCATGCGCATTGCTGCAGACGCCGGGGAATTTGAGAACCATTTCCGCCTTGCCCAGCAGGAATCCATCAATGCCTTTGGGGACAACACCATGTATATTGAAAAATATATTGAGGAGCCAAGGCATATTGAAATCCAAATCCTTGCAGATAAATTTGGGAAGGTGCTCTGGCTTGGGGAACGGGACTGTTCCATCCAGCGCCGCCACCAGAAAATGATGGAGGAATCCCCCTGTACCGTAATTACGGAAGAACTGCGCCAGCGCATGGGGCAGACAGCCGTAAAAGCGGCAAAGGCCGCCCATTATGAAAATGCCGGGACCATAGAATTTTTGCTGGATAAGCATAAAAATTTCTATTTTATGGAAATGAATACCAGAATCCAAGTGGAGCATCCTGTGACGGAAATGGTGACGGGGATCGACTTGGTCAAAGAGCAAATCCGCATTGCGGCGGGTGAGCCCCTGCATATGGAGCAGGAGGACATCGTGCTGAAAGGCCACGCCATTGAGTGCCGCATCAATGCAGAGAACCCGGAGAAGAATTTTATGCCCTGCCCGGGCACGGTAAAAGACCTGCATTTTCCGGGAGGGAACGGGGTGAGGATCGAATCTGCCCTTTATAACGGGTATACCATCCCATCTTTTTACGATTCCATGGTGGCAAAGGTGATTGTACACGGGGAGGACAGGATGGACGCCATACGGAAAATGCGCAGCGCGCTGGGGGAAGTGGTAGTGGACGGCATTACCACAAACCTTGATTTCCAGTATGATATCTTAAACCATCCCGTTTTTTTGTCAGGGAATGTCAATACGCATTTTATCCCAGAGTATTTTGAATAGCAGCGGAGTTCAATCATGAAAGAAAGCAGGAAAAGAGATGCTGAAATTTAAGAAAACCAGTTCTGTCCCCATGGCAGGGAAAGAGCCCACTGTGCCGGAAGGCCTGTGGATTAAATGCGATGCCTGCGGGGAGCTCCTCTATAAAGAGGATGTAAAGCAGAACCATTATAAATGCTACAAATGCGGGAAATATTTCCGTATCAGCACCAGAAAACGCTTAAGGCTTGTGATGGATAAAGGGTCTTATGAAAAATGGGACGAGGGAATTGGGAACAGGGATCCGCTCCATTACCCAGAATATCAGGAAAAAATAGAGTCCCTGCAGGAACGGCTGAGAATTGACGAAGCAGCCACCTGTGTCAAAGGCACCATCCATGGGGAGCCTGCAGTCGTCTGTGTCTGCGATGGAAGGTTCCTGATGGGCAGCATGGGATATGTAGTCGGGGAAAAAATCACCAGGGCAGTGGAGCGTGCCACGGAAGAACGGCTGCCAGTCATTATTTTCACCTGTTCCGGCGGCGCAAGGATGCAGGAGGGCATCGTTTCCCTGATGCAGATGGCAAAAACTTCCGCTGCCTTAAAGCGCCATTCCGAAGCGGGGCTTTTCTATATCTCCGTGCTGACAGACCCTACCACTGGCGGCGTGACAGCCAGCTTTGCCATGTTAGGGGACATTATTTTGGCGGAGCCGGGGGCATTGGTGGGCTTTGCGGGGCCAAGGGTCATTGAGCAGACCATACGCCAGAAGCTGCCGGAAGGGTTCCAGCGGGCAGAATTTTTGCTGGAGCACGGGCTGATTGACAACATTGTGGAGCGGGAGGACCTGAAAGAAACCCTTGCCAAGCTGATTGTGATGCACCGGCAGGTAGACCCAAAGGAAGCGCTGATCCCCAACCGCAGGAAATATTCTGTTCCCTGTGCTGCAGAGGAAGAAAAAAGCTTCCAAGGGGATGCCTATACAGAAAACACAAGCGGCAAAAAACGTTTTTCCAGGGCGGACAGCGGCAAACGGAAAGAAAAAGTGCTGCCTTGGGAGCGTGTGCAGCGTGCGCGGGCACAGGACCGTCCCGGGGCTTTGGACTATATTCAGGAGATTTTTTCTGATTTCACAGAACTCCATGGAGACCGGCATTTTGCAGACGACGGGGCCGTTGTGGGAGGGATTGGGTATCTGGATGGATGCCCGGTTACAGTCATAGGCCAGCAGAAGGGCAAGACTACCAAGGAAAACATTACCCGCAATTTCGGGATGCCGTCGCCGGAAGGTTACCGGAAAGCATTGCGGCTTATGGGGCAGGCCGAAAAATTCCGCCGCCCTATTATCTGCTTTGTGGATACGCCGGGAGCCTTCTGCGGCATGGAAGCAGAAGAACGGGGGCAAGGGGAAGCCATTGCAAGGAACCTGTTTGAAATGTCAGACCTTACAGTCCCCGTCTTAAGCATTGTCATTGGGGAAGGCGGCAGCGGCGGTGCCCTTGCCCTGGCAGTGGGCAACGAGGTGTGGATGATGGAAAATGCCACTTATACAATCCTTTCCCCGGAGGGCTTTGCCTCCATTATGTGGAAGGATGCCGGAAGGGCTCCGGAAGCCGCAGAATGGATGCGGGTAACAGCCGGGGATTTAAAGGACTTGGGCATTATTGAAAAAATCATCCCGGAGCCGCAGCCGGCAAATCCCCAAAACGTAGGGAAGATTGCAGGGATGATGCAGGAGGAAATCCGCAGGTTCCTCCATATGTACCTGCCTATGGACGGGCAGCAGCTGGCAGAACAGCGGTACCAGCGGTTCCGCAGTATGTAATTTCAGAAAGGGGTGGATGGTTATGGGCAAGCCACTTGTTATCAGGGACTTAATAGCGGAAATTCCCGTCATACAGGGCGGCATGGGCGTAGGGGTCAGCCTTTCCGGACTGGCTGGGAACGTGGCAAAGTGCGGCGGGGTCGGTATCATTTCCACCGCCCAGATTGGCTATCAGGAGCAGGGTTTTGCGGAGCATCCCATTGAAACCAACCTGAAAGCAATCGGAACTCACATCAGGCGCGCAAAGGAAATTTCCGGGGGCGGCATTGTGGGCGTAAACATTATGGTAGCAACCAGGAAATATGGGGAATACGTAAAGGCTGCCGTAGCGGCAGGGGCAGACTTGGTGATTTCCGGCGCAGGCCTGCCTACGGAACTCCCAGCCCTGGCAGGGGAGTCCGGGACGAAGATAGCGCCCATTGTGTCCTCTGCCAAGTCCGCTTCCGTCATCTGCAAGCTGTGGGACAGGAAGTTCCACCGCTGCCCGGACCTTTTGGTTATCGAAGGGCCGAAGGCAGGCGGGCATCTGGGGTTTTCCCGGGAGGAGCTGGAGCGGCTGGACGGGGAAGCTTATGAGGAAGAAATCAAAAGCATTTTGGCGTTGGTTAGGCAGTACAGTGAAAAATACCAGTACCATATCCCGGTAGTAATTGCCGGGGGAATTTATGGCGGGGATGAAATGCGCCATGCATTGGGCCTTGGGGCAGACGGGGTACAGGCAGCCACCCGGTTTGTCACTACGTTTGAGTGCGATGCCAGCGAAGCTTACAAGCAGGCATACCTTGCGGCAAAGAAAGAGGATATCCAGATTGTAAAAAGCCCGGTGGGGATGCCCGGGCGGGCCATCCGCAATGAATTTATCCGCAGGGCGGAGGAAGGGACGTTGGATTCCCATTGGAAATGTTACCAATGCCTGGAAAAATGCAGCCAGAAGGACATTCCCTACTGCATTACAGATGCTTTAATTAATGCCGTCAAAGGCAATCTGGACCATGGGCTTATTTTTTGCGGCGCTGACGCATGGCGGGCAGAAAAAATGGAACATGTGTCAGAAATCATGGAAGAATTCCGGAAAGAATTTGCAAAAATTTAAAACTCCTAGAAAAATGTCTTTCCAAACCTTCTGGAAATTGTTATAATGGAAAAGAAACAAAAGTGAAGGACATCAAAGGGAGGCACATATGAATTTTCAAATCTGTTCCGGAAATCAGGGAGAAACAGGCGTAACAAAACAGAAAGACATCATTTCATTTTCCAGGCAGGCGGCGGAAAATTCTATCTGCTATCTGTTGTTATACCCGAAAGACAACAGCCAACCCCTAAGAATCCCCATGGAGGCGAAAGGAAATTGTGACACTATGTATACCATTGGGATTCAGGGCTTGGATTGGAAGAACTATGACTATAATTTTGAGGTGAACGGGGAAGAAGTAACCGATATTTATGCCCGCAAGATTACCGGAAGGGAAATTTGGGCGGATGATTCCCGGAGGCCGGGGGAACAGGCAGCAGAGATATTTGTTCCGCTAAGAGAAAAGAGAAAGACAAGACAGGTTCGTGGGCTGCCGGAAAGCAAGCAGACGGCAGCAAAAATTAAAAGTTCCTTTTATTTTTCAGAGTTCAAATGGAAAGATATGGGGTATCAGGGGATTAAAAAAGAAGATATGGTAATCTATAAGCTCCATGTGCGGGGGTTTTCCATGGGTATGCAGGGCGAAAGCAGCCAGCATGGGACATTGGAAGCCGTGGAGCGTAAGTTAGGTTACTTTAAAAACCTTGGGATTACTACCCTGCTGTTTATGCCAGTCTACGAATTTGAGGAAATTCTTTTGCTGGATAAAAGCAAGGAGCAGCTTCGTCCGAAGGATTTAATTAATTGCTGGGGCTATACGGCAGGCCATTATTTTGCGCCCAAAGCTTCTTATCTTGGGAAGGGCTGCAACCCTGACAACCTGAAGCGCCTGATCCAGAAAATGCACCAGATGCAGATGGAGTGCATATTAGAATTCTATTTTCCACCGAAAACAAATCCATATTTAATTATTGATGTACTGCGTTACTGGCATAAGGAATACCATGTAGATGGGTTCCGGGTTTTGGGAAAGCCGGAGGTGGCGGAGCTTCTGGCGCATGATACAAGGCTTTCCGGCTGCAAGCTTCTGTTCGAGGGGTTCCGGGAGGAACTGGCAGGGGACAGCCAGCGGTTTGGGCCAAAATTATTTTCCTATAACGATGGGTTCCTCTATGGCGCCCGGAGGATTTTAAACCGGCAGGGGGGCAGCATTTATGAATTTGCCTGCCAGATGCGCAGGCAGCAGGAATATCAGGGCTTTATTAATTTTGTCGCAGAGAATAACGGGTTTACCCTCTGGGATACTTTTTCTTATGAGCACAAGCATAATGAGCAAAACCGGGAAGACAACCAGGACGGCATAGATTGGAATTTCAGCGGGAACTGCGGGCAGGAGGGCATTAGCCGGAACCGGCAGGTGAACGAGCTGCGCAAGCGGCAGGTAAAGAACGCCCTTGCCGTTGTGTTTCTGGCCCAGGGCGTGCCCATGCTCTGGATGGGGGATGAATGCGCCAACAGCCAGCGCGGCAATAACAACGCCTACTGCCAGGACAATGAAACCGGCTGGAAGGAATGGAAGCGTTCTGCGGCAGTAAGCCGCCTTACAGATTATGTGGGGCAGCTTGCCAGAATCCGCAGGGAGTTCCCGGCACTGCGCAGCCCCCGCCCATTTAAGCTGCAGGACTACCAGAACAAAGGCTACCCGGATTTGTCCTACCACAGCGACGGGGCATGGAAAATGGATTTCAGCATGAACCGGGCGTTTATCGGCATGTTTTATGCAGGGGCTTACACAGGGGCGAAGGAGAGCCTTTACGCCGCTTATAATTTCCAGTCAGTGTCCCAGAAATTCGCCCTTCCCGGGGGGATGGAATGGGAGCTTTTGCTGGATACTTCACAGGAGCCGGCGGTCCCCAAGAAGCCGGAGAAGCTTAAGGATATACGGGAGCTTACCGTGGAAGGCCAATCCGTCTGCCTGCTGTGCGGAAAGGCATATTCAGGAGGAAAAGTTAAGAAAAGGATTAAGAAAACATCTGCATTCCAAAATACAGCATCCCAGAAAGAAGCATCTGGCAAAAAGGAAACCCTGGGCAGGGAATTGGGAAAAGGGGCTGGGGAAGGCGGCGGCCTTGCAGAAGGGACGCCAAAGGATACCGTTACAGGGGAAGAAGCCCCCAAAAATAATAAAGGAGCACAGAAATGAAAGAACAGGGATTTGGCGTCAGCGGGTTTACTTTAAAGTGCATTGCCATGGCCTGTATGCTGGTGGACCATACTGGGGCAGTGCTGTTTCCCCAATATATCCAGCTTCGGATGATTGGAAGGCTTTCGTTCCCAATTTACTGTTTCCTGCTGGTGGAAGGGGCTGTCCATACAAAAAATATACGCAGGTATGAAATCCGCCTGCTGGCATTTGCACTGCTGTCAGAACTTCCCTTTGACTTGGCATTTTATACGCGCCCGGACTTCCGGCACCAGAATGTATTTTTTACGCTGTTCCTGGGGCTGCTGGTTGTAGGGCAATACCAGAAACAGAGAGAAAAGTTAAATTCAGGGTTAACTTTTGCCGTAGCTGTCGCCTGTATGGCTGCGGCGGAACTGCTGAATACGGACTATGGCGCGGCGGGAATTATTTTCATCCTGCTGTTTTATGCCCTCTATGAGCGCACTGTGCTGAAGCAGGCTGCATTTGTAGGGATGAATTTCCTGCTTTATGGGTTTTCTGTCCAAATTTATGCAGGGTTTGCAGCCCTCCCTATGCTTCTATACAACGGGAAACGGGGGCCGTCCATGAAATATTTTTTCTATCTGTTTTACCCCCTGCATCTGCTTGGGATTTATTTTCTGTGTAAAATAATGTATTGAGCCAAATTTCGACAGGAGCGTGAGTAATGATGAAGGCTTGGCAACATTTTAAAACCATCAACCACCATAAAATGCTGGTAATGAAAGGCTGTTTCAGGGTAGGGCTTTATAAACAGGGGCTGCTGCATGATTTGTCCAAATATACGCCTACGGAGTTTTTTGTAGGCTGCAAGTATTTCCAGGGGAATTTAAGCCCTAACAATATAGAGCGGAAGGATAAGGGCTATTCCTCCGCGTGGCTGCACCATAAAGGCCGGAATAAGCACCATCTGGAATACTGGATTGACTATGGGGCCGGGGAAGAAAAAGCCATGACGGGAATGAAAATGCCGATAAAATATGTGGTGGAAATGTTTATCGACCGGATGTCTGCATCGAAGAATTACAAGAAAGGGGATTATACGGACAGCAGCCCTTTGGAGTATTATGAGAACGGGAAGGCGTACCATATGCTGCATAAGGATACAAGGATCCTGCTGGAACGCCTGCTGCATATGCTGGCAGAGAAGGGGGAAGATGCCACCTTCCGTTATATTAAGCGGGTAGTACTAAAGAAAAAAGGGTATGGGACGAAAAATTAAAGGGATCTTTCGTCCCATATCCTTTTTGGATTAGGGTGTCAAAAGGTTTACATTGCAAAGCAATGCAAACAAAATGCACAAAATTACTCTGGGAAAGCTAGCTTCCCCAGAGTAATTTTGTGCATTCTGTCTTTGCCGCATAAGCGGCAAGACCTTTTGAACAAGTAACTATATTAGTGCGACAGCCCCTTTTGGCATCCCAATGCCTTCCAGCCAATTATATAAATTGGTTCCTGTCAGGCTGGTAGTAGTAATCAATCGCCGCCAGCGCGTCGGTTACTTCCTCCATGGGGACGCCGGTGCTTTTGCAGAACTCCTCAAGGGAAGGGTAGCGGTCCCTTAAGTGGGTGTTGACAAAGCTTAATAAAATGGCAGGGTCTTTCGGTAAGTTCATCGTGATCCATTCCTTTCCGTTGGTTTTGGTGCCGCGGCAGCGGTGAAATTTTTTCTGCTGTTCCCCGGTTCTGCCGGCGGGCATGGCCTTGTCTTTAATATAAGGTAGGGATAGGCCTGTATATTTCCTGCTGCCTTTCCCAAATATACAGTTTTGGTGGATACCAGCCATAGCATACATAGTATAATAGCTTTTCCCATAGATTGCAAGAAGGATTTTCCTGCCTGCATCCCGGACCTTTTTCCACTTGGAAAGGCACTTCATTGCCTGATTTTTCATAGAATGTAATAAATCAGCTTAGAGGTGCTTTTTTTGAAAACATTTTTAATGCCGCTGAATGCCGAGGAAGAAAAATTTTATCTGGAAAAAATGAAAGAGGGCAGCCTTGAAGCGAAGAATACCCTGATTGAACGGAACCTAAGGCTGGTAGCGCATATTTCCAGAAAATACCAAAACGGGGAAGAAGATATGGAGGACCTGATTTCCATTGGGACCATTGGCCTGATCAAAGCCATCGCCACCTTTAATTATGAGCGGGGCAACCGCCTTGCGACTTACGCTGCCCGCTGCATAGACAATGAACTGCTGATGTATTTCCGGGGGAAGAAAAAGACTTCCCGGGAGGTGTCCCTCTACGAGCCAATCGGTACGGACAAAGAAGGGAACCAGATTAATCTGATGGATGTGGTGGAAAGCACGGACCGGGATATTTTTGAGATCATTGAGCTGAAAGGGAATACCAGGAAGGTTTACGAGGCCATCCCCAGGGTTTTGAACAGCCGGGAACGGGAAATCATTGAATGGCGGTACGGCCTGTACAACCGCAAGCCGGTAACCCAGCGGGAAATTGCGGATAAACTGGGGATATCCCGTTCCTATGTCAGCCGGATTGAGAAGCGGGCGCTGGAAAAATTAAAGGGATGTTTTGAGTAAAAAAGTTCCTGTGGGCCATTGCAGAATGGGCAGGAACATGGTATGATATAGCTATCTTTTTTCAAAGGGCGTATCTGCCCGTATTCCCAACCAGCACAAAGGGAGGTATCTTTGTATCGTATCGTTTCGACTGCAATCGTCTGCGGCATCCAGAGCATTCTTGTACAGGTGGAAGCAGACGTGTGCGACGGCATGCCCGCATTTGAAATGGTGGGCGCCCTGTCCTCTGAGGTAAAGGAGGCAAGGGAACGGGTGCGGGCAGCATTCCGGAACAGCGGAATCCGCCTTGCGCCGAAAAAAATCACGGTAAACCTTTACCCGGCAGACGTCCGCAAAACCGGCACAAGCTTCGACCTGCCCATCGCCCTGGCTGTCCTTGCGGCATATGGGACAGTGCCGGAGGAATATTTGGAGGGCATCCTGTTTGCAGGGGAAGTCAGCCTGAACGGGGAAATCCGGCCAACTACAGGCATCCTCCCCATGGCGCTTGCCGCTAAGGAAGCCGGGAAACAGGCCGTGTGCGTCCCAATAGGGAACCGGAGGGAAGCGGAACTGGCAAAAGGGATGGCTGTGCTGCCAGCAGAGAATTTAAATCAGGTAATCCAGATGCTGGAAACATTCCATAAGGACCCGGAAAAAGCCCAAAATGCCAGGGCTTATGAAAGAATGGGGCAAGGGCGGCACAGGGAAGGGGACTGTGATTTTTCCGGCATCCATGGGCAGAAGGTGCTGAAGCGGGCCTGCGAAGTGGCGGCAGCAGGCAGGCACAACATGCTTTTGGTAGGAGCCCCCGGGGCTGGGAAAACCATGGCGGCAAGGGCGACAGCCACAATTTTGCCTGATTTGGAGGAGGAAGAAGCCTTGGAGCTTGCCCGGATTTACAGCGTCAGCGGAAGGCTTGGCCAGCGGGAGGGGCAGTTTTTTGCAAGGCCCTTCCGGAACCCCCACCATACCATCAGCGCCGCAGGGCTTGCCGGGGGCGGGGCGATCCCGAAGCCCGGGGAATTAAGCCTTGCCCATAAAGGCGTGCTGTTTTTGGACGAGCTGACGGAATTTAAGCGGGAGGTGCTGGAAGTGCTGCGCCAGCCCTTGGAAGAGAAAGCCATCAGGATTTCCAGAAGCGGCGGCAATTTCTGTTTTCCGGCGGATATTATGCTGATTGGGGCTATGAACCCCTGCGGCTGCGGGTATTATCCCGACCGCGGAGCCTGCGCCTGCACCCCGGCCGTCATCCGCCGCCACCTGGGGAAGTTAAGCCGGCCTCTGTTAGACCGGATAGACCTTACAGTGGAAGTAAGGCGGCTGCCCTTGGCGGAGCTGGTCGGCGGGGGAGCGGAGGAAACCTCAGAAGCCATACGGAACCGGGTACAGGCCGTCCAGAAAGTCCAGGGGAAGCGTTTTGCCGGGAGCGGCATTTCCTATAACAGCCAGATACCCGTCCCTTATATGGAGGAATTCTGCCCTATGGAGCAGGATGCCAGGAAGCTGCTGCAGGATTCCTTTGAACGGCTGGGGCTGAGCGCCAGGGGTTATTACCGGGCAATCCGCGTAGCCCGCACCATTGCGGATATGGAAGGATGCGGGCAGATTCGCCGGGTGCACCTGATGGAAAGCCTGATGTACCGGGAAATTGACAGGAAAGCGTGGGAATTATGATGGCAAAGGAATGTACGGAACTGGGCACAAAGCCTGTTTGCAAGTACGAATACTGGTTTGCAGGCATCCCTTCCCTGTCGGGAAAAAAGAAAATCCGCTTAAAATCCCAATTCCCGGACCCGGAAGAATTTTACCGCCTTCCCATAGGTCATATACAGCAAATCCCATGGCTTACGGAACGGGAAAAAAAGGCCGTGGCCGCCGCCAAGGGAACCCCAGAACACAAGCTGGATGCCCAGGCCTGCTACTGTGCCGAAAAGGGCATAAAGCTTGCCATATGGCAGGACCCTGGGTATCCCAAACGGCTGCGGGACATTTACAGCCCGCCTTACGGCCTTTTTTACCGTGGCAGCCTGCCCCCGGAAGATGCCCCGGCCGTTGCCATTGTAGGGGCGCGGGGCTGTTCCCACTATGGGAAGCAGATGGCCCGGGCAATTGGCTGCGGCCTTGCCAGCCAGGGGGTTTCCGTTATCAGCGGCATGGCCCTGGGCATTGACGGGGCAGGGCATCAGGGGGCTTTGCAGGCAGGGGGCAGGACGTATGGCGTCTTTGGCTGCGGCGTGGATGTCTGCTACCCTGCCGCCCACCGGGAGCTGTATGGGGCAATTCCCAAGATGGGCGGGCTGCTTTCTGAGTACCAGCCCCGCTCGAAGCCCCTGGCTATGTTTTTCCCCCATCGGAACCGGATTATCAGCGGGCTTTCGGACGCCGTCATTGTGGTGGAGGCAAGGGAGAAAAGCGGCGCGCTGATTACGGCAGATTTTGCCTTGGAGCAGGGACGGGAGGTCTATGCAGTGCCCGGGCGTGCAGGGGATCCTTCCAGCCAGGGGACGAACCGGCTGATCCAGCAGGGGGCGGGAATCTTTTTGTCTGTTGGTGATTTTCTGAAAGAAATGGGGATTTTTGCAGATTTTGTAGAAGATTCTGCTGGAAACCAGAAATTTTCCCTTGAAAAATCAGAAAGGTTGGTGTATAGTTGTGTGGATTTAAGTCCGAAAAGTTTGGACGGGCTTTTGGCAGAAACATCCCTTCCCCTGGGGGAGCTGATTGAAATTCTGGAATCTCTCAGGGAGAAGGGATGTATACTGGAAGTATATAAGAATTACTATATCAGGCCGGAACCTTCCGGCTTTGCATAAAGCGAAGGAGCAGGGACCCATGGCGAAGTATCTGGTTATTGTGGAATCACCGGCGAAGGTGAAAACAATTAAAAAATTTCTTGGGAAGAATTATGAGGTGGCGGCCTCCAATGGGCATGTGAGGGATTTGCCCAAAAGCCAGCTTGGGATTGACGTAGAACATGGTTATGAGCCAAAATATATCACAATCCGGGGAAAGGGGGACATTTTAGCCAACCTCCGCAAAGAGGTGAAGAAAGCGGAAAAAGTCTATCTGGCAACGGACCCTGACCGGGAGGGGGAAGCAATTTCGTGGCACCTGTCCAAGGCGCTGAAGCTGGAAGGCAAGAATATGTACCGGATCAGCTTTAATGAAATCACCAAAAATGCAGTGAAGGCATCTTTGAAGCAGGCAAGGGAAATAGACATGAATTTAGTGGACGCCCAGCAGGCAAGGCGTATGCTGGACCGTATGGTGGGCTACCGCATCAGCCCCCTTTTGTGGGCCAAGGTGAAAAGGGGCCTAAGCGCAGGGCGGGTGCAGTCGGTGGCGCTCAGGATGATTTGCGACCGGGAAGAAGAAATTAACGCCTTTATCCCGGAGGAGTACTGGTCGCTGGATGCAGAATTTTCCATCCCCGGGGAAAAGAAGCCCCTGGCAGCCAAATTTTACGGGGACAAAAATGGCAGGCTGTCCATTTCCTCAAGGGAGGAAATGGATAAAATACTTGGGGATTTGGAAAAAGAAAGCTATCAGGTCTTAGACGTAAAGAAAGGGGAGCGCACAAGGAAGGCGCCCCTGCCCTTTACCACCAGCACCCTGCAGCAGGAAGCGGCGAAGGTCTTAAATTTTTCCACCCAGAAAACCATGCGTTTAGCCCAGCAGCTTTACGAAGGGGTAGACGTGAAAGGGCAGGGGACCGTCGGCGTCATCACATATCTGAGGACGGATTCCGTGCGCGTGTCTGAGGAAGCGGAGCGGGCGGCAAGGGAGTACATCCAGTCTGCTTACGGGGAAAAATATCTGGCGAAGGGCGGGCAGGAGCGGAAAGGCTCCGGGAAGATACAGGACGCCCACGAAGCCATCCGGCCTTCAGACATCACAAGGACCCCGGCTATGATAAAGGAATCCTTAAGCCGGGACCAGTTCCGGCTGTACCAACTGATTTGGCGGCGTTTTACAGCAAGCCGCATGGACAGCGCAGTGTATGAAACAACCTCCATTACAATCGGCGCGGGGGATTACCGGTTCCATGTGTCTGCTTCCAAGGTGGCTTTCGAAGGCTTTATGTCGGTCTACACCAGCGACGAGGATGAGAAGGGCGAGAACAACGTGCTCTTAAAATCCGTGGACAAGGAAACAAAGCTGGGCTTAAAGGGGCTGGACGAGAAGCAGCACTTTACCCAGCCGCCGGCGCACTTTACGGAAGCTTCCCTGGTAAAGTCCCTGGAGGAGCAGGGGATCGGGCGGCCCAGCACCTATGCCCCCACCATTACCACGCTGCTGGGCAGGCGGTATGTGGTGAAAGAAAATAAGAACCTCTATATTACAGAACTGGGGGAAGTGGTAAACTCCATTATGAAAGAAGCGTTCCCCACCATTGTGGACGAACGGTTCACAGCCAATATGGAATCCCTGCTTGACAAGGTAGCGGAAGGGGCGGTTGGCTGGAAAGCGGTTGTCAGCAATTTCTACCCGGATTTGGAGGAAGCAGTCGAGGCGGCAGAGAAGGATTTGGAGAAAATCAAGATTGAGGACGAGGTGACGGACGTCCTCTGCGATATCTGCGGGCGGAACATGGTTATCAAGTACGGCCCCCACGGAAGGTTCTTAGCCTGCCCGGGGTTCCCGGAATGCCGCTGCACGAAGCCCTATTTGGAAAAAATTGGCGTCGCCTGCCCAAAATGCGGGAAGGAAGTCGTCATGAAGAAGACGAAAAAGGGAAGGAAATACTATGGCTGCGAGGATAACCCGGAATGCGAGTTTATGAGCTGGCAGAAGCCTTCCAGGGAAAAGTGCCCGGAATGCGGCGGGTATATGGTAGAGAAAGGGAACAAGCTGGTTTGTGCAGAACCACAGTGCGGATATGTGCAGGAGCGGAAAAATAGTTAGAAAATTAAAATAATAACGAAAAAAGTGCAGGAATTCGAAGAAACTTATTGAAATTTGTCAAAAACCGTGGTAAAATTCAAAATAATACAGCAGGTGTTACGTTTCGAATTTGGGAGGGGTCCTATGAGTGTCCAGCTATTAGACAAGACAAGGAAAATCAATAAGTTACTGCATAATAATAATTCCTCAAAAGTAATCTTTAGCGATATATGCGGGGTTCTGACAGAGATTCTGGAATCCAACATACTGGTAATCAGCAGGAAAGGGAAGGTGCTGGGGGCCAGCCTGGAAGAACATACCGAGGAGATTACGGAATTGATTGCAGATGAAGTAGGCGGCTTCATAGACCCGCTGCTGAACGAACGTCTGCTGGGCATCTTATCCACCAAGGAGAATGTCAACCTGGAAACACTTGGGTTTGTATCCGGGGACGTGCGCAGGTACCAGGCAATCATTACCCCCATTGACATTGCCGGGGAGCGGCTGGGGACGCTGTTTGTGTACCGCATGGAGAAGCAGTACAATATCGACGACATTATTTTAAGCGAATACGGGACTACCGTAGTAGGGCTTGAAATGATGCGCTCCGTCAATGAGGAGAACGCGGAGGAGAACAGGAAAGTACAGATTGTGAAGTCAGCCATCGGCACCCTTTCCTTTTCAGAGCTGGAAGCCATTACCCATATTTTTGACGAGATGGAAGGGAAGGAAGGCATACTGGTAGCAAGCAAGATTGCTGACAGGGTAGGCATCACCAGAAGCGTGATCGTCAATGCACTCAGGAAGTTTGAAAGCGCGGGGGTCATCGAGTCCCGTTCTTCCGGGATGAAGGGCACTTACATCAAGGTACTCAACGATGTAGTGTTTGAGGAACTGGAGCAGATAAAAAAACAGAATACAAAACATAACTAAAGGGACTTGGTTATTTCAGGAAAAAGGGATTTGTAGGCTTAGCTCAGGCTGGAAGTCCCTTTTTGTGCGTAAAATGATTATTAGGAAAATAGGACTATATTTAATATGTAAGGGTTAGCCGGAAAAATTTACCGGAGAAATGGCGGAAGATACTGTAAATAGTGCCTGTATGGGCAGCCAAGCGCAATATCATGTTATTATTGCGAAAAAATCTCCAAAAAGTGCTTGCATTCTGATAGGGAAAATTATAATATAGAGTAGAATATGTAATTTAGGTTACTAGGATAGGGAGCAGAAGAACAGATGGAAGGAGCAATGGTATGTTAAGCAGTGGGATTTATGATTATATTGACGTCATGAATAAGGCAGCCGACGCCGCATGGCTGAGGGAAACTGCCATCAGCAACAATATTTCCAATGGCGATACCCCGGGGTACAAACGGCAGGACGTGGATTTTGAAGGCGTATTCCAGCGGGAATTAGGCAAAATGAAGTATGTTTCCCTGGATGAGAAAATGAGCGGTCTGAACCAAGGGCATATGGACCATTTGGATGTGCAGATTTATACAGACGCAGAGAATTATTCTTACCGTTTGGATAAGAACAACGTAGACCCGGAGCAGGAGTATGCAGAGCTGGCGTCCACACGGATCCAGTACAATGCCCTGATTGACAGCATGACGAAGGAATTCCAGAGGATTAAAAGCGTAATTAAGTAGAAGTAAAAATATAACGAAAACAGGAGGAAAGAGTATGTCGCTATTTCAGTCTTTTGATATTAATACATCCGGCTTGACTGCGCAGCGGTTCCGTATGGATGTGATTTCAGAAAATGTTGCGAACGTAACGACGACAAGGACCGAGGACGGAACACCCTATACCCGCAAGATTGTTACCTTCCGGGAGAAAAACGTGACGCCTTTCAGCAAAGTTTTAAGCAATACAAGGGAGGCTTATTTGGGGAACGGCGTAAAGGTTTCAAAGGTTTCCGAGGATACGGAGAGCGAATATGTGATGAAATATGACCCTTCCCACCCGGATGCGGACGAGAACGGGTATGTGTCCTACCCCAATGTGAATATTATCACGGAAATGACGAATATGATAGATGCCAGCCGTTCCTATGAGGCAAACCTTACGGCTTTTGAAACCAGCAAGGCAATTGCGCTAAAGGGATTAGAACTTGGCAAATAAGATTAGGGTACCAAAAGGGTGCGCTGCACCCGCCCTATAGCGTATATTGATGTACAAATTTGTTTGCAGTAACGATACATGGTATGAGCGCAGCGCCAAAGGTGCTTTTGGCACCTTAATCCAAATAATGAAAGAATCAGGGAGGCTTATAGAATGGACATATCAGTGCTAAGCAATGTCAGTTCAGATTACATAAAAAATGCGGCTTTGGAAAGCGGCCGGCTTGAGGGAAAGGACAAGGGATTTGACAGTTTGCTGAAATCTGCCATGGGCATGGTGAACGAAGCAAGCGACTTACAGAACCAGGCAGAGGAAGCGGAAGTGCAGTTCATGCTGGGGTATGCCACCAACACCCATGACTTGCAGGCAATACAGGAAAAAGCAGATATTGCCTTGAATTATACCATAGCAGTCAGGGACAGGATGATTGAGTCTTATAAAGAAATCATGAATATGCAGATTTAGGAGTGAATCATTAGAATGGATGGGTGGATAGTCACATGCAGGAAAGAGTGAAAGAGGTTCCAAAGAGAATCCTTGAATGGTGGAATAAGTTTTCTGCCAAGCAGAAGACTTTGATTGCGGGTATCGCAATTGCAGTTATCATAGGGTTGGCGTTTGTGGTGAAGGTACTGACAACGCCTACGATGATAACAATACAGAACTGTAAGGATACCAAAGAAGCAGCCCAGGTGAAGGAGCTGTTAGAAGGGGAAGATATTTACTTTGAGGTTTCCGATGACGGCCTGAATTTTCAGGTGAAGACAGAGGACCGGGCAAATGCATCTATTTTGCTGGGGCAGAATGGGATCCCGGCTGCTTCTTACGATTTGGAGAATGTGTTTGAGGGGGGCTTCAGCAAGACAGAAGCAGATAAGGATAAACGCTACCAGCTTTATATGGAAAAACAGCTTGAGGAGGATTTGCAGCAGCTTGATGTTGTCAATTCAGCTACTGTGAACTTAAGCGTGCCGACAGACGATGGGACTGTGCTGGCGCTGCAGGAAGATTCCTATGCAGCCGTCCGGCTGTCTTTGTCCGGGGAGATGGACGAAGAAGTAGCGGCAGGGCTTGCTAAGTGGATTGCCACTGCAATCGGGAATAAGGGGACAGACGACATTACGATTATAGACGCCACTGGGAACATGCTCTTTTCCGGCGGGGATTCCGCCACTGCAATCGGGACTGCCAATACCCAGCTTGCTTATAAGGCAAAGGCGGAAAATGCAGTAAAGAGCCAGGTAAAGGACGTTATGATGGGAACGAACATATTCAATAATGTTTCCGTTGGCCTGAGCCTGAAAGTAAGTTTCCGGGACACCAAGGACACAATACATAGGCAGTATACAGAGGATGGTTCAGAGCATGGGCCGGTTACCAGCCGGAGGGTTTACGAACAGGAAACGACTGGCGGCACAGGGGGCGTCCCCGGGACAGACCCCAACAATGATGATACAGGGTATGTGCTGGACGACGGGGCAAACTCTAATTCGACTATTGCGGAAACCAACGAGCAGTATGCTACCAGTGAGCAGATTACAGAAACAACCGGTGGTTCAGGGGAGATTGACTACGAGAACTCCTCTATTACAGTAGTAGCCAGCCAGTACCGGAATTACAATGAGGACGCCTTACGGGCCAGCGGCCAGCTGGACGATATGACCTTCGATGAGTTTGTGGCTGAAAACCGGGAGAGGACCCGGATGGAACTGGACGAAGATTATGTGCAGATGGTAGCAAGGGCTACTGGGTTCCCGGAAGAAAATGTCATGGTTGTGGGATATGAAGTGCCATTCTTTGAATATTCCGACAGCAGCGGGCGTGGCGTGATGGATTACCTGCCGGTAGCAATTGCCCTGGCGATTATGGCAATGTTGGGGTATGTGGTATTCCGCAGCACCAGAAGGGAACAGACAGCAGAAGTGGAGCCAGAGCTTTCCGTTGAGAGCCTGCTGGCAACTACAAAAGAAGCAGAGGAAGAAGGGCTTGAGGATATTGGGTTCTCAGATAAATCAGAAACACGTGTCTTAATAGAAAAATTTGTGGATGAGAATCCAGAAGCGGTGGCATCATTGCTGCGAAATTGGTTGAACGAGGAGTGGGAATAGAGTTATGGCAAATTCAGAAGAATATAATGGCGTCCAAAAGGCGGCAATCCTGCTGATTGCATTGGGGCCGGAAAAATCAGCCTCCATCTTCAAGCACCTGAAAGAGGAGGAAATCGAAGAATTAACCTTGGAAATTGCCAATACCAGAAGTATATCTCCCCAGACAAAAGAAGATGTTTTGAATGAGTTTTATCAGGTTTGTCTGGCACAGCAGTATATTGCAGAGGGCGGCATCGGTTATGCCAAGGAACTGCTGGAAAAGGCGTTGGGGGAGGAAAAAGCGCAGGGCGTTATCTCAAAGCTTACGGCATCCCTGCAGGTGCGTCCCTTCGAGTTTGTGCGTAAGACAGACCCAGCCCAGCTTTTGAACTTTATACAGGATGAACATCCACAGACAATCGCCATGATCCTCTCCTATTTATCTGCAGGGCAGTCGGCTATGATTATCGGCTCCCTGGTACCGGAGAAACAGGCGGACGTGGCAAAACGTATTGCATTGATGGACAGGACATCGCCGGATGTCATTAAGGAAGTGGAGCGCGTGTTGGAACGGAAACTTTCTACTTTGGTAAACCAGGATTACACAATTGTGGGCGGCGTGGACGCAATCGTTTCTATTTTGAATACCGTAGACCGCTCTACCGAGAAGCATATTATGGAAACCCTTGAAATTGAAGAACCTGAATTGGCAGATGAAATCCGTAAGAAGATGTTCGTATTTGAAGACATCCTCCTTCTGGACGACCGTGCCATCCAGCGTGTGCTCCGGGATGTGGATAATAACGAACTGGGCGTTGCCCTTAAGGCGGCAAACGAGGATGTACAGAATGTCATCTTTAAGAATATGTCTAAGCGTCTGGCTACCATGATTAAGGAAGATATGGAATTTATGGGGCCGGTGCGTATGAAGGACGTAGAAGAAGCGCAGCAGAAGATTGTAGGTATTATACGTAAGCTGGAGGATTCCGCAGAAATTGTAATCTCCAGGGGCGGAGGTGACGAGATCGTTGTCTAATCTGTATAAGCAGCGTTATATCGTTGCCAACAACAACAATACAAGGATTATCAACTCCAATACCCGCGTGGAAGAACGGATGCAGGAGTTGCGGAAAGAATTGGCAAAAAGCGCCCTTCTGGAACAGTCTAAGGACGGGTTTGTGGAAGGGCTGCCAATGGAACTGGTAGAAGCAGTCCCCAAGGAGGAAGAAGTTTCCCCGGCGGAACTGATAGAAAAAGCACAGGAGGAATCGGATGCCATGCTTGCCGAAGCAAGGGGGCAGGCCGAAGCCATCCTTGCCGAAGCAAAGGAACAGGCTGTAACCATTAAGAAGCAGGCCGAAGAAGCCGGGTATGAAACTGGTTATGGGAACGGTTTTCAGGAAGGGAATGGGAAAGCGGAAGCAGAACTCAGCCTTTTGCGGGGCAAAATGGAAGAAGAACAGCGTCAGATCAAAGAGGAATACAGGCAGAAGATTGAAGAACTGGAACCGTATCTGGTGGATATTGTGGCAGGCGTGTTTGAGAAAGTATTCCATGTGCAGTTTGACGATAAGAAAGAGATTTTGATTTATTTAATCCAGCAAGCCATTTTAAGCACGGAAGGGACCAGGGATTTCCAGGTGCGGGTGAGCTTAAAGGATTATGACTTTATGGAAAATCACAAAAAAGAAATCACAGAGCGGGTTGGGGAGGCTGTCAATGTGGAAATCATGGCGGATGCGAGCCTGAAGGAGCGGCAGTGCATGATTGAAACAGATTCCGGCGTATTTGACTGCGGTTCGGACGTACAGCTTGACAACTTGATTAAGGCGCTGCGGTCATTGAGTTTGTGAGGAAAATTACTGTGACATATAATTTAGAAAAATATAAGCAATTAGCAGATAAAAATTATTACAGACATTTGGGGAAAGTAGTAAAAATTGTAGGGCTTACGATTGAATCTGTAGGGCCGAACGCCAAGTTAAGTGATTTATGCCGGATTATTGTTGATAAGAACAAGGATATTTCTATTATGGCAGAAGTGGTAGGGTTCCGGGATAAAAGGCTGCTTCTTATGCCTTATGAAAGCGTGGATGGGTTAGGCGTTGGGTGTATCGTAGAGAATACGGGACATCCTTTGTCTGTTTATGTAGGGGATGAAATGCTGGGGCATACCCTGGACGGCATGGGCAGGCCCACCGACGTGGAGGAACTTGCCCTGCGGGAAGAATACCCGGTGGACGCGCCGCCCCCAGACCCTATGGAACGCGTGATTATCAATGAAGTGCTGCCCCTTGGGGTAAAGGCCGTGGATGGGCTGATTACCGTAGGGAAAGGGCAGAGGATTGGCATTTTTGCAGGCTCCGGCGTAGGCAAGAGCACCCTCCTTGGGATGTTTGCAAGGAATACCAGGGCAGATATCAACGTGATTGCGCTGATTGGCGAGCGGGGCAGGGAAGTAAGGGAATTTATTGAGCGGGATATGGGGGAAGAAGGCATGCGCCGTTCCGTGGTGATTGTAGCGACTTCCGACCGTCCGGCGCTTTTGCGCAGGAATGCAGCAAAGACTGCCACTGCCATTGCAGAATATTTCCGGGATCAGGGCAAGGATGTGCTGCTGATGATGGACTCCCTGACGCGTTTTTCCATGGCCCAGCGGGAAATTGGCCTTGCATCTGGGGAACCTCCCGTGACCCGGGGATATCCCCCCAGCGTGTATTCCGAGATGCCAAAGCTCCTTGAGCGGGCCGGGAATTCCGATAAAGGCTCCATTACAGGGCTGTACACCGTACTGGTGGATGGGGATGATTTCAACGAACCGATTACGGACACTGCACGGAGTATCCTGGATGGGCATATTATGTTAGATAGGAAGCTGGCCCATAAGAACCATTATCCGGCCATTGACGTCCTGCAGAGCATTTCCCGTGTCATGAGTTCCATTGCAGGCAAGGAACATAAAGAAGCAGCCGGGAAGCTGAAAAATGTCATGGCAACCTATCAGGAAGCAGAAGATTTGATCAATATTGGCGCATATAAGTCCGGCTCCAATAAAAATATTGACTATGCCATTGAAAAAATAGATGCAGTCAACGACTTTTTGCTACAGGAAACCCATGACAAATTTACTTTTGAGGAAATCATGGAAATGATGGAAGGGCTGTTTTAATTATGGCGAAATTTACATACAAAATGCAGAACATCCTGGATGTGAAATATAAATTGGAGAATCAGGCAAAGACCTCCTTTTCCCTTGCGGCTGCAAGGCTGAACCAGGAGGAAGAAAAGCTGGAGGGGCTCCACCAGCGCAGGATGGCTTATGAGAGCAAGGCCAAAGAGCTGGTTGCGGATAAGCTGGATTTCCAGGAGATTAAGGTTAACCGGATTGCCATTGAAACCACAAAGGGGGCAATCCAGAACCAGGTGGTTGCCGTCCATGTGGCAGAACGTAACTTGGAAACGGCAAGGCTCCGCCTGCAGGGCGTGATGACAGAGCGAAAAACCCATGAAATCCTGAAAGAAAAAGCCTTTGATGAATTTAAGAAGGAATTGGAAAAAGAAGAAAGCAAGGCGGTGGATGAGCTGGTAAGCTTTACCCATAACCATGCCAAAGAAGCATAAGGTGGTGGACAGTATGGCAGAAGACGTATTAGGCCAAGTGGACGGGGAAACAGGCGCTTTGGATGAAAAAGCCCGTAAGAAGGCAGAAAAAGCCCGCAAAAAAGAAGAAAAGAAGCAAAGAAAATTAGAAAAGAAGCAGGCAGCCGGGGAAGGGCAGGAAGAAGATGACGAAGGCGGCGGAAGCAAGATTGCAGTTGCCCTGGCAACCATTGCGTTTATTTTTATCTGGCTGGCAATCCTTGCGCTGATTGTAAAGATGGACGTCGGCGGGTTTGGTTCTACGGTATTAAGGCCCATCTTAAAGGATGTGCCGTTTGTCAATAAGATTCTGCCGGAAAGCGCAGAGGAACCGGTAGTGGATGCCCAGTATCCCTATGCCACCTTAGAGGAGGCCATAGAGCGGATTAAGGAGCTGGAGCTTCAGCTTTCCGACTCCCAGACCCAGTCCAAAGGGACTTCCGACAATGTAGCGCAGTTAGAAGCAGAGGTGGCAAGGCTCAAGCAGTTTGAGAATGAGCAGTCTGCTTTTGAGGAAGAAAAGACCAATTTTTATAAAGAGGTTGTGTTCAATGAAAACGCGCCCGATATATCCGAATATAAGGCATATTATGAGAGCATTGACCCGGCAAACGCAGAAGTCCTGTACAAACAGGTAGTACAGCAGCAGGAGGCGGACGCGGAAGTGGAGGAATATTCCAAGACGTATTCCGAAATGAAGCCCAAGCAGGCGGCTGCAATTATGGAAGCAATGCAGGATAACTTGAAGCTGGTGGTAAAAATCCTCCAGAACATGGAAACCGATGCAAGGAGCAAGATCCTTGCAGCTATGGATTCCGAGGTGGCGGCAAGGATTACCAAGATGATGGAGCCATAGATATGCGGCGCCAGAAGCCTGACAGCGAAATAAGTACCGGTTATAGGGTTCCGCAAGGGATCATATAATAAATAATCTGAAAGGAAGGAGGATATAGCATGACGAGCAGCAAAATATCCCAGCTTGCGGCTATAATGAGGAGCCAGGAGCTGGTGGGCGCCCAGAAAAATGGGCAGCAGGAAAACAGCCCGGTATTCGGGGCGCTGCTTAACCAAACGCCCAGCGGCGGGAAACAGGATGGGTTTGCCTGGGATCATTTAAAAACCCCCAGGACAGAGATGCCAAACCAGTCCGCTTTTGCAAAAGAAGCGTCCAGTTCCGCTTACCGGGGCAACCCAATCGGCCAGGCGGGCAGCACGGACATTCAGGAAAAGCTGCCGGAAGACGCCCCAGAAAAGTTAAATGAATTTGGGGACAAAGTAACAGAGGCAGTGGCGGAGGAACTGGGAGTAACAGAAGAAGAAGTCAGGGAAGCCATGGAAGCCCTTGGGCTTACCGTATTGGATTTGATGGACCCTTCCAAGCTGGCAGGCCTTGCCATGGAACTGACAGGGAGCGAGGACATTGGTTCCCTCTTGATCAGCGAGGATTTCCAGCAGATACTGGGGGAAATTGGGGAATTGTCCCAGGAATTCCTGTCTGAGCTGGATATAACGCCAGAGGAGCTGCCGCTTGTTAAGGAGCAGTTACAGGCAATCGCCCAGCAAGGGGAAAACCCGGCGGAAGATGTTGCAAAACCCCAGCAGCAAGGGGAAGAAATTGTTTTGCCAGACCAGGGCGCGGAGGATACAGCCCAGGAGCCGGCAGCTATGGAAGCCCAGGAAACCGCAGGGACAGTGGCAGCCGCATCCGGGCAGGAAACAAAGGGCCAGCCGGTGCAGGAGCAGGCGGAAGCAGCCAATGGGGCAGCGGAAGCAGAAGATGGGGAAGTACAGGAGGGCAGGCCCGTCCAGGCAGTTGAAACAGAAGCAGAAGGGCAGGAGAACCCCGAGGAAAATACTGAGGAAGGCACTGCTGGGAAATCCCTGCAGGAAGCCGCAGAAGGCCCCAAGCATACCGATAAGGCAGAAAGCCCCCAGAACCATGTGACATACCAGACCACAGCCCAGACGGTGAACCAGGGACAGGCAGTGGAAGTCACCCAGACCATAGTCCAGACAAGGATTGACGTGGAGGACATTATGCGCCAAGTCAGCCAGATGACAAAGGTGATGGTGACCCAGGCGGAATCTTCCATTGAGATGCAGTTAAACCCTGCAAACTTAGGCAAAGTATACTTGCAGGTTGTTTCACGGGAAGGCGTGATTACCGCCCAGCTTGCAGCCCAGAATGAAGCTGTGAAGGAAGCTTTGGAAAACCAGGTTGCCATATTGAAAGAAAATATGAACCAGCAGGGAATTAAGGTGGAAGCCATTGAAGTGACAATCGCAAGCCATGAATTTGAGCAGAACCTTGAACAGAACCAGCACAACCTGGCAGGGGAGCAGCAGGAAGCGGAGGCCCGGAAATCTTCCAGGAGGAATATTAACCTGAGCCACCCAGAAGAATTGGAAGGGCAGATGACAGAGGAAGAAAACCTGGCGGCAAAAATCATGTCGGAGCAGGGGAACACTATGGATCTGACAGCATAAAAAGGATGGTGAACTTATGGCAATACAAGTACCAGTAAAAGATGGTGAGATTGTAAATGGCTATGACCCTACAAAAGAAGCCGAAGAAAAGAAACAGGAACGGAGCGGCGGCGCGCTGGGCAAGGAGGCATTCTTACAGCTTCTGGTGGCCCAGATGAAATACCAGGACCCATTGGAGCCTACCTCCAACACCGAATATATTTCCCAGCTTGCAACATTTTCTTCCCTAGAAGAAATGCAGAATATGCGCGCATCTTTAGAGGCAACGCAGGCTACCAACTTAGTTGGGAAGGTTGTAATTATGGGGATTGAAACCAACGGGGAAACCAATTTTATTTCCGGCCGGGTAGACCAGGTCCGCAGGGAAGGCAGCAAGACATACCTGTCCATTGAAGGTTCCTGGTACAATATCGACGACCTTGACACAGTAGTGGACGAGGATTATATGGAAGCAACGCTGATTGGCGAGGACTTCAAGAAGGAAATTGACAAAATGCCGGATCCCAAGAAGCTGACACTTGCACATCAGAAAACACTGGCAGCTATTACGGCAGCTTATAACAGCCTGACCGCTTACCAGCAGAATTACATAAAGAGCTATTATAAAGATGAATATGCTAAGTTTGAAGCGTTAGTGGAAAGAATGAAGGAATTAAGCCCGCCGGAAGAAGAAGATAAGACAGAGGGCGGCGACAAGACGGAAGGCTCCGGCGACGGAGAAGGATCTTCTGACGGGACTACGGAAGGGACAGAAGGCGCTGCATAAAGTTTGGGCAGAAGGTTTCAGGACTGCCTGCAGGGAAAGCAGGGAGCAGGGGAACTACGTCTGCCGGAAGGAAGAAGCCCCAAAGGGGCCAGATTCCCTAGAAGCAGGGATGCTAAGAACGGAGAGATACCATGAATAAAATTTCAAACCAATTCTCTTCCATTGAACAGGTGGCAGACCAATACCTGAAACAGAACAGCCAAGGCATGGCCGCCATGGAAGGGGAATTGTCCTTTGGCGATATTTTAAAACAGAAACAGTCTGTGGGGGAAAGCCCTGTACTGAGATTTTCCAAGCATGCATCCATGCGGCTGCAGAGCAGGAACATTGAGCTTTCCACAGAACAGAAGGAACGCCTGGAAACAGGCGCGGAAAAAGCAGAAGCGAAGGGAATGAAAGAATCCCTCGTCATAGTGGATTCCTATTCGTTTATTGTGAATGTGCCCAATAAGACGGTGGTAACAGCAATGGACCATACAGAATCCGGAGAAAACGTGTACACAAATATTGATGGAGCCGTAATTATCTAGCCGGACCCACAGAGGAGGCAGAAGGCCCCGGACTGACAGAAGGGGCCAAGCGGCATCCAAAAAGAATTAGGAGGTCATTTCGTTATGATGAGAGCATTATATTCTGGCGTGTCAGGGTTGAAAACACACCAGACCAAGATGGACGTAATCGGTAATAATATTGCAAACGTAAATACGGTTGCATTTAAGTCATCCAGCACAGCATTCAGTGAAATTATGTACCAGAACATGTCTGGCGCGTCTGGTGCAACTGCAACCAAGGGCGGCGTCAATGCCAAGCAGATTGGTCTTGGCGTTACTACCGGTTCCACCTCTGTCAACATCACTACCCCGGGTGCAACACAGACCACTGGGGACGGCTGGGACTTAAGGATTACCGGGAACAGCTTCTTTATTGTAAATAACGGTTCTGAGAACTTATTTACAAAGGCAGGGGCGTTTTATGTTGACGGCGCAGGCAACCTTGCCACCAAGGCGAATGGCTACAATGTCATGGGCTGGCAGGTAGACCCGGATACAGGGGATATCCGTAAAGATACGGTTTCCGTACTGAATATCATGAATGAGAAAAACCAGACTTCCCCGCCGGAAGCAACGACGCTGGCAACCTGCAGCGGCGTGCTGGATATTAAGAACAAGCAGGTAAATTCCGATTCCGGGTATGTCCTGAGCCTGAACTTCTACGATGCACTGGGCTACAATTATAATGCAAAGTTTGCAGTGAAGGCAGTAAACGTGGATGATAAGAATTATACCGTAGAGCTGACGGACATTACAGATGCTACTGGCCGCTCAATCCTGAATGAATATGCTTCAAGGCCGGAATTTAATGGGGATATGGAAGCTGCAAAAGCTTCCCTGTTCGGGGCACAGAATACAGCAGTTGTAAGAAATTATAAGATGAATGCAGCGTTTACCTATAACAATGGCACAATTACTGATAGTAAAGGTGTTGCGCTGACTTATAGGGAAGATGCACAAACTGGTGAAAAAGTGTATGAGAATGCAGACGGCACCTCTTATACCGTTACGGATGTATTTGGCATAACCGGCGACGCATTGGCTGCTTTTGATGGAAATACGAATATCACCGCACAGGGGACTTCCGCTACTTTTACTTTCAATGATACAGTGACAGGATGTATCCTGGACTACAATGAAGACGGCTTAAATCCCGGGACTTTCAATTATATCGGGACGCCGGGGAGCACCAGCATAGCGCTGAATATGGCTTCCATAGGTACGGAGTTCCAGAACATTACCATGGATTTCAGCAAGTCTACCTGTTATGAGAATGGGGATAACTGTACGCTGGATTTGCTGAAGGGCGATGAACAGAAGATTAATGGGGCAGGAAAGAAATTAGGCAAGCTGACTGGCCTGCAGGTGCAGGAAGACGGAAAGATTTTCGGCAACTATGACAATGGGAATACCACATTGTTAGGGCAGATTGCGGTGGCAAACTTCGCAAACCCCTCCGGTTTGGAAAAATTAGGGGACAACTGCTACCGGACAACGCTGAACTCCGGCGAGTTCGACGGAATCGGGCAGGACATTACCACAGATGGCGGCAAGATGACGAGCGGCGTGCTGGAAATGTCTAACGTAGACCTTTCTACGGAATTTACAGAAATGATTACTACCCAGAGAGGGTTCCAGGCAAACTCCAGGATTATTACAACCTCGGATACCCTGCTGGAAGAACTTGTAAACCTGAAACGGTAAGCGCCTGCTTCGCCTTTTTAGGGGCATAAGGGTTAGATTTATCCATATATCGGGGAACCAGGCAAAAGTTCCCCGATATATGGTTTGCAGTTAGGGATGCGGGCTTTTGGCGGCTGCAGCGGCTGGAAGGACAGCAAGGCAATCAGGCTTTTGGCGGGCTGCAGCGGCCAAAAGACAGCAGGAAAGATAAGGTGGTGCGGCCATGGTAGAAGTAACAAAACTGAATGGTTCCACAGTGTTAGTCAACGCGGAGCTGATTGAGAGCGTGGAGGAAACACCGGATACTGTCCTTTCTTTTGTAACAGGGAAGAAATTAATTGTAAAAGAAAGTAGACAAGAGATAAAAAATTTAGTAATATTATACAAGAGAGAAATTGCAGCATCAGGTCTTCCCTGGCTGGAAAAAGAATAGCTTATGGAGCATGTGCAGATTGTCCGTAAGCTGAAATACGGATAGAATATATTTCATGGATGAAAAGGGCAGGTGGCTAAAGTGGATATAGCGTCTATATTGGGAATTATACTTGGAATTGTGTTGTTTGTGTTTGGGGTGCTTGTTGGTGGCGGGAACCTTGTCAGGGACTTCTGGGATGTCCCTTCTGTAGTCATCACGATTGGAGGTTCCTTGGTGGGTGTGCTTGCATCCCACAAGCTTCCAGACTTTATCAATGGGCTTAAGTCCATTACGCTGACATTTAAGGATACCAAGTCAGATGTAAGCGAAGTAATTAAGAACATTATTGATTTATCGAACATAGCAAGGAAGGAAGGCCTTCTGGCATTGGAAGAAGCAGCCAACGGCATTGAGGATGAATTCCTGAAAAAAGGCGTTATGCTAGTCGTTGACGGCACGGACCCGGAATTAGTCCGGGGAATTATGGAAGCTGACTTAATCAGCGTGGAGGAACGCCATAATGTGAATATTGGGTTTTGGAAAGCATGGGAGGGCTTAGGCCCTGCCTGGGGTATGATTGGTACCCTGATTGGCCTGATTAACATGTTGGCGAAGCTGGATGACCCTTCAACGGTAGGGCCGTCCATGTCCGTTGCGCTGGTTACGACATTGTATGGTTCGCTGATTGCGAACTGGCTCTGTAACCCTACGGCGGCTAAGCTGAAAGTAAATAATGACGAAGAAATCAGGATTAAGGAAATTACCGTGGAAGGATTGTTATCCATTCAGGCGGGCGAGAACCCCCGTGTAATTGAAGAAAAACTGAAATCCTTCCTGTCTCCGAAGATGCGTGAAGGCATGACGGAACAGGGTGGAGGTGAAGAATAGTGGCAAAAAAGAAGAAAAAGGATTCTGGCGGGGGTACAGCCAACTGGATGAACACCTTCGCAGACTTGATGAACCTTTTGCTGTGCTTTTTCGTGTTATTGTTCTCCATGTCTTCTGTGGATGCAGATAAGTTTGAAGCCTTGGTCCAGTCTTTGGAGCACAGCTTCAGCATCCTGCCCCAGGGGGGGTCTTCCATTGGGGATGGGCAGATGGTGGCGGCTGGCGTTAACCAGTTGCAGCTCTTAGACCAGTTTTATAAGGAAGCGACCAATTCTTCCAGTGAGGAAGAAGGGGAAGATAACGAGGCGGAGGAAGATAACCCAGAGCAGGCATTAAAGCAGGAAATGGCAGAAGCAGGCTTAAAGGAATCTGAGGAAATGGCGGAACAGATAGAAAAGATGCTGGAGGAGCAGCGGATTGCCGACCAGGTAGAGCTGGATTCCAACGCCCAGTTTGTGCGCCTGACGTTAAACGGCGCATTGCTGTTTGATTCCGGGCAGTCCAAGATACGGGAAGATGCCCTTCCGCTGGTGGATAAGCTATCATTAATTTTGGAAAATTACAACAGCAGTCTGATTGATATAGAAGGGCATACGGACAATGTCCCCATTAGCAATGAAAGATACGAAAATAACGATGTATTATCTGCCTACCGGGCTTTTTCAGTGAAAGATTATGTATTAGGAAAGACTACGCTGGAAGCAGGAAAAATCAATGCAACCGGGTGCGGGGAATACAACCCAGTCGCAGATAATGCCACACCTGAAGGGCGGGCAAGGAACCGGCGGGTGGAGATTAAGATATACAATTCGTATAATTCAAATTAGAAAGGAAAGACAGCAATGAAAAAGAATTTAATGAGTGTTTTAATCCTGGCACTGGTAGTTGCAAACCTGGTGCTCACAGCAATCCTTATGATTTCCGTTGTGCCCCAGACAAAGAAGGCAAATGAACTGGTTACGAAAGTGTGCTCCGCCATTGACTTGGAACTGGAGGGCGGGAAAGACAATTCATCCCTGAACCTTCCTATGGACCAATTGGATACGATTAAGATTGAAGAAGGGGCAAGCATTACTATTAACTTAAAGGAAGGCGATGATGGGAAGCCGCACCATGCAGTAATTTCCGTAGCCCTTGCCCTTAATACAAAAAGCGACGGCTATAAGACCTATGGGGTAGAAGGGATTACCGCAAAAGAGGACCTGATTAAGGATGAGGTAATTAAAATCGTTTCTGGCTATACTTATGAGGAACTGAAAAAAGACCAGACAAAAGCACAGGATGCTATATTGACCCGCCTGCGCAGGATGTATGAATCTGATTTTATTGTAAGCGTGGCGTTCCCAACTTATAATTACGAATAAGCTGTGCCTGCGGCCGGATGGATGCTTTATGGGAAGGCTTATATAAGGCAGTTAGCCGGAACTGGGATATTCTATGGTGCAGCGGCTTATGGGAAAGAAGTAAAAATACAGGATAGATGTCAGGTGGTGAGTGAGAATGAGCGAGGTCTTATCGCAAAATGAGATAGACAGTCTGCTGAGTGCCTTGAGTAATGGGGAGTTGGATGCAGATGAGATTAAGGACTCCGGGGAAAAGCAGGTAAAGGATTATGATTTTGCAAGGCCTGCGAAGTTTTCCAAAGAGCATCTTCGTACAATGGAGATTATATTTGAACATTACGGCAGGCTGTTGTCTACCAACCTTCCAGCTTATCTGCGGAAGACGATACAGGTAGAAGTCATGAATTCAGAGGCGGTTACATATTCGGAGTTTTCCAATTCCATGTCGAACCCGGTGCTGCTGGGAATTGTAAACTTTGCACCGATGCCGGGCAGCATTATCATAGATTTGGCTTCTAATCTGGGATATGCCATGGTTGACCGGATGTTAGGCGGCGCAGGCGTCCCCTTAGAGCGCACCCGGGATTTTTCAGAAATAGAGCTTTTGATTATTGAACGTATTATGAATGTGTGCATTAACCTGCTCCGGGAACCTTGGGAGAATGTAGAGGAGATACACCCAAGGCTTGAACGGATTGAAACCAATTCGCAGTTTGCCCAGTTTATTTCGCCCAGTGAGATGATTGCAATTATTACCATCAATATTAAAATCGGCGATGTAGAAGGGCTGATGAATATCTGCCTTCCTTATATGACGCTGGAAGACGTGATGGATAAGCTGAATACGAAGTACTGGTTTTCTACTATGCAGGCCCGTGGGGAACAGGAATATACGGAAGTGATTGAGTCGATCCTCCATAAAGCCCCGATGCCGGTAAAAGCAGTGTTAGGCAAAAGCGTAATTTCTGTAAATGATTTTATCAACCTTCAGGTAGGGGATATCATCCGTTTGGACAGGAAAGTGGAAGATGAACTGGATATATATGTGGGAAATATTAAAAAGTTTACTGCTTTGCCCGGTGCATCTGGCGAACAGTATGCAGTAAGAGTTACATCAGTAGTCAGAGAGGAGCAATGAGATTATGGATGGAGTTTTATCACAAGAGGAAATTAGTGCTCTGCTGAATGATAATTCCAGTATGGATGCAGTCACCGAAGCGGAAGGGCTTGAGCAGCTTACCCCGGAAGAAATTGACGCGATTGGTGAGATTTCCAATATCAGCATGGGGACAGCGGCAACCACCTTATTTTCCCTTGTAAACAGGAAGGTAGACATATCTACGCCAGTAGTTACGTTTGCGACATGGGATGATATTGTAGAGGCATATGAAAGGCCTTGTGTATTTATCCGGATTGCTTATACCGTCGGATTGGACGGGAGCAACCTTTTGGTATTGAAAGAGCATGATGTTAAGATTATTACAGACTTGATGATGGGCGGCGACGGCACGAACCTGGACGGCGAGCTTGGGGAACTGCACTTAAGCGCCATCAGCGAAGCTATGAACCAGATGATGGGGAGCGCGGCAACATCCCTCTCCTCCATGCTGAATAAGATGATTGACATCAGCCCCCCATCGGCTGACCTGGTGGACTTAAAGGACACCTTGAATGGGGAAGAAATTGACGAATTCTTAGCCAGCCGGTTCGTAAAGATTTCTTTTAAAATGGAAATCGGGGATTTGGTAAACAGCGAGATTATGCAGTTATACCCATTCTCCTTTGCAAAGGAGATGTGTTCCGGCGTAACCTCCACGATGGAAGCAGATATTTCCGCTTCACCGGAGCCTGCGCCAGCGCCCCAGCCAGCCCCAGCCCCAGCGCCCCAGCCGGCGCCGATGCCCCAGCAGCCAATGCCCCAGCAGGCGATGCCCCAGCAGCCAGTGATGGGTATGCCGATGATGGGCCAGCCAATGATGGGTATGCCCATGGGTGATATGTCCCAGATGTATGCCCAGCAGCCAGTCAATGTGCAGCCAGCCCAGTTCCAGGCTTTTTCGGGGGATTTCAACCCGATTACACAGCAGGAAAATATCGGGCTGATTATGGATGTGCCGCTGGATGTTACGGTAGAGCTTGGGCGGACCAGCAAGTCCATCCATGATATTTTAGAGTTTGCCCCGGGCACAATTATTGAGCTGAATAAGATTGCCGGGGAGCCAATTGATGTGTTAGTTAATGGTAAATATGTAGCAAAAGGCGAGGTAGTAGTATTGGAAGAAAGCTTTGGCGTGCGTATTACCGAAATAATAAATAACTAAAAAATAATTCAAAGTGATTTCAAGGAGAAGAAGACATGGCAAAGAATATTTTAATTTGTGATGATGCAGCGTTTATGAGAATGATGATTAAGGACATCCTTACAAAAAATGGCTACAATATCGCAGGGGAAGCCGAAAACGGCCTGAAAGCAGTGGAAAAGTACAATGAAACGAAACCAGACTTAGTGCTGATGGACATTACCATGCCAGAGATGGATGGAATCCAGGCATTGAAGCAGATTAAGGCAACAGACCCTTCTGCATGTGTGATTATGTGTTCTGCAATGGGCCAACAGGCAATGGTTATTGAAGCAATCCAGTCTGGGGCTAAGGACTTTATCGTTAAGCCGTTCCAGGCAGAGCGTGTATTGGAAGCAGTGAAAAAAGTAGTTGGGTAATATGGTTTTACTGGAAATTTCCTCAGGATGGGAGAGTTTTTTCCAACTGATTGGCATATTGCTGGTATTTATCGTTGTGCTGGCAGCCACATATGTGGTTACCAAGTGGATTGCAGAGTACCAGCAGGGAGTCACGGCAGATAAGAACATACATGTGATTGAAACCTTCCGGGTAAGCAGCAATAAGTTTATCCAGATTATTCAGGTTGGGAAAAAATATCTGGCTGTTTCCGTCTGCAAAGACACGATGGATGTTTTGGCGGAACTGACAGAGGAGCAGCTTACCTGGCTGCCTTCCATGGAAGAAAAGAAGGAATCCCCTGTAAATGGGAGTTTTCAGGAAATACTGGAAAACCTGAAGAAAAAAATCCCTAGGAAGTAGGAAAAGCATTATGAGGAAGCTGAAAAAAATATGTTGCGGTTTTTCCTTTGCCTTTGGGACGGCAACGCTGCTTTTGGCATTGTTTTTATGTTTTGGGCAAAGTGCGTATGCAACAGAAGCCACGGAGGGCAACCAGGGGATCACGGACGAGAGGAGGCAGGAAGCAAGCGAACTGACTCCGCCGAATAACAACCCGGCAGATCGCGGGAATACCAACGGCATTTTTGTTAGCTGGAACAATGATGAGGGGAACTTGTCAGGGAATATCAGGATTCTGTTGGTACTGACAGTAATTTCCTTGGCGCCGGCTATCCTGATTATGCTTACGTCATTTACGAGGATTGTTGTGGTGCTGCATTTTGTGAGGACTGCTGTTGGTACCCAGACGGTTCCGCCCAACCAGGTAATGGTGGGCCTTGCGCTGTTTTTGACGCTGTTCATTATGAACCCCGTATTTTCTGAAATTAATGAAACAGCAATCCAGCCGTTAGAAGCCAATGAGATTAATCAGGAGGAGGCAATGGAACGGATAGAAGCCCCCATCCGCAGGTTCATGTATAAGGAAATGCAGCGGAAGGACTTAAAACTTTTTTGTGACATTGCTGAAATTGACATGGCTGGCATGGATTTAAGCGAACCAGAAACCTTAGAGCCTATTCCCATGAATGTGGTGATCCCGGCTTTCATTGTCAGCGAACTGCGTACGGCGTTTATTATTGGGTTTTTAATTTATATCCCATTTATCGTAATTGACATGGTGGTTGCTTCGGTACTGATGTCCATGGGTATGATGATGCTGCCGCCTACTACGATTTCCATGCCGTTTAAGATATTGCTTTTTGTGCTTGCAGACGGATGGAATTTGGTAATCAGCAACCTTGTGAAGACTTTTTACTGAGCAGGGGATAAAGTTTTGCGGGCATAAGGGCAGTTGTGGATTCCAACCACTTGCAGAAGCAAGTGGTTGCAGAGCAGAAAAGGAAGGTGGCGGAATATGATTACAGAAGGGCAGGTTATGGACATAGCACGGGAGGCGTTGTTCCTGATTATCAAGGTTTCTGCCCCCCTGCTGTTAATTTCTTTGGTGATAGGCCTGATTGTCAGCATTTTCCAGACCATTACATCCATTCAGGAGCAGACGCTGACGTTTGTGCCGAAGATACTGCTTGTTTTTATTGGCATGATGCTGCTGGGCGGCTGGATGCTGGAGAACCTGACAAGCTTCATAACGGATTTATGGAGTGATTTTGGCGTGTATCTGCGTTAGGTTGACAGTATGGTAAATTATGGGTTTTCATTATATACATTTGAATATTTTCTGATGATATTGGTAAGGGTAGCATCCTTTGTTTCTGTTGCTCCTTTTTTTGGGATGAACACTGTCCCGAACCGGGTAAAAGTCGGGCTTTCGGTATTCCTTGCGCTGATTTTGTATCAGGTGATCGTGCCGAAGGAAGTATTGGAATATTCTGGGGTAATCGAGTTTGCCATCATCGTGCTGAGAGAAGGAATTACAGGGCTGCTGATAGGGTTTGCAGCAAATATTTGTAATTCCATTATTGTGTTTTCAGGTAAAGTCATAGATATGGAAATCGGCCTTGCCATGGCAAATATGTACGACCCTACCACAAATACCCAGTCCGGCCTGACTGGCACCATGTACAATTATTTTATTATGCTGCTGCTTATCATTACGGACATGCACCACTATATCCTGCGGGCGCTTATTGATACATACCAGCTTATCCCTGTCAATGGGACGGCGTTTAACTGGGAGCATCTGATGGGGACCATGATGATGTTCATTACAGATCTGATGGTACTTGGGTTCCGCATTGTCCTGCCGATTTTTGCAACCAGCATGATACTGAACTGTATTTTGGGGATTATGGCAAAGGTAGCGCCCCAAATGAACATGTTTGCCGTGGGGATGCAGCTAAAAATCCTGATTGGGTTTTCTATTATATTTTTAACCATTGTGCTGCTGCCCGATATTGCAAATATTATATTTAGAGAAATGCGGAAAATGATTGTTTCCGTAATTGAAGGAATGTATTGACATTGAGAGAAAAGCCTTACTTTTTTATGGAATATGAGCTCCAGTGGTTTGCAAAAGATGGGGATGGCGGGGAAAAGACAGAGCCTGCCACCTCTAAGAAGCTGCAAGACGCAAGGAATGAGGGGCAGGTTGCGAAAAGCCAGGAACTGAATTATGCCATCAGCCTGATTGCGCTGTTCATTATCTTAAAAATATTTATTTCATATATTGGGGAGAACTTATTCTATAATTTTGCGGCAAATTATAAGAAGATTCCTGACTTTATTGACGAGAGCATTGGCGGGATGTCTGTACGCCTTGCGACGTTAGTTATCAATAATACCATTTTGACGATCTTAAAGATTTTAGCGCCTGTGTTGGTGATTGGCTTTCTGGTTGCTTTGCTGTCCAATATCCTTCAGGTGGGCTGGAAGGTGACGACCAAGCCTATGAAGCCCAAGTTCAGCAAGCTGAACCCGCTGAACGGGTTTAAGCGGATTTTTTCCAAGGACTCCATGTTTGAGCTGGTAAAGTCCATCGCTAAGATTGGGCTGATCCTTTATGTGGCTTACAGCGCGATCAGCGACCACCAGGACGAGCTGTTTTTGCTGTATGACATCCCCTTGCTCCAAGTAATCCTGCTGGTAGGGGACATTGTAATCAGCGCAGGGCTTAACATCAGCCTTGTGTACATGCTGGTGGGGATTGCGGACTGGTGTTACCAGAAGCATAAGTTTAAAGAAGACATGAAGATGACCAAGCAGGAAGTCAAGGATGAATATAAAAATACAGAGGGGAACCCGGAAATCAAGGGACGCCAGCGTTCCAAGATGCGGGAAGCTTCCCAGCGGCGCATGATGCAGGAGCTGCCCAATGCAGACGTAGTCATTACCAACCCGACCCATTATGCAGTGGCAATCCGGTATGACGCCAGCCAGTTTTCTGCCCCCATTGTTGTGGCAAAAGGGGAAAATTACCTTGCCATGAAAATCCGGGAGGCAGCCAAGGAACACCAGATAGAAATTGTAGAAAATAAGCCTCTGGCGCGGATGCTCTATGCCAATGTGGACGTTGGCGAGGAAGTCCCGCCGGAGTTGTATCAGGCAGTGGCAGAGGTGCTTGCCTTTGTCTACAGCCTGAAGGAAAATAGATAATTTGCTAGGCAGCGACGAAAGGAGAAAACAGCATGAAGAAGGCGGATATAGGAATTGCCCTGTATTTACTGGCAGCGATTATATTTTTTATTGTCCCGATCCCTGCTATATTATTGGATATCATGCTGACATTTAACATATCCATTGCTTTGCTGATATTGATGAACGCCCTGTTTGTAAAAGAGGTGCTGGATATGTCTTTTTTTCCAACCCTGCTTTTGTTCACCACCATTTTCCGTATCTCACTGAACGTATCTTCCACCCGTCTGATCCTGTATACCGGCGACCCGGGGAACGTGGTGCGTACTTTCGGGAGTTTCGTAGGCGGGAATGATATCATTATCGGTGCCATTATCTTCGTGGTTATGATTTTAATTCAGTTAATTGTAATCAACAAAGGTTCGGAGCGTGTGTCGGAGGTAACCGCAAGGTTTACCCTGGATGCTATGCCCGGGAAGCAGATGGCGATTGATGCGGATCTGAACACAGGGACGATTAATGAAAAACAGGCAAGGGAACGGCGTGATAAAATACAGCAGGAATCCAGCTTCTTTGGGGCTATGGACGGTGCTACCAAGTACGTAAAGGGGGATGCTACCGTAGGGATTGTGGTTACCCTGATTAACCTGGTAGGCGGGATTGCCATGGGAATGACAAGGCAGGGCCTTACTGTGGGGGATGCGCTGAACCAGTATGGGATCCTTACCATCGGCGATGGCCTGGTAAGCCAGATTCCCTCACTGCTGATTTCACTGGCGACTGGTATTTTGGTTACCAAGGCTTCTAAGGAAGCGGATTTTGGGGATACCTTGATCCATCAGCTTTTCGGCCTTCCCAAAGTACTGTATATTGTAGGTGCAGTGCTGATTTTCTTAGGGCTTGCAACGCCTTTGGAATGGAGGATGTTTGTTCCTCTGGGCATTGCCTTCCTGGTAGCAGGAAGGAGCATGGAAACTAGCCTTGGGGTGGAGGCCATTGAAGAAGAAGTGGACATGGCCGAGGAACAGGCCGAGGAAATCCGGCGGCCGGAGAATGTGGTGTCCCTCCTGCAGGTTGACCCTATTGAGCTGGAATTTGGTTATGGGATTATCCCCCTTGCGGATGTAAACCAAGGCGGGGACTTACTGGACCGTGTCGTTATGATCAGGCGGCAGATTGCCCTGGAGCTTGGTACTGTGGTGCCCATTATCCGCCTGCGGGACAATATACAGCTTAACCCGAACCAATATATTATTAAGATAAAGGGAATCCAGGTGACAGAAGGGGAAATCCTCTTTGACCACTATATGGCTATGAACCCGGGGTTTGTGGAGGAGGAGATTTCTGGTATCCCAACCTTTGAGCCTTCCTTCCATCTGCCGGCCCTGTGGATCACTGAGAGCCAGAGGGAGCGGGCGGAGAGCCTTGGGTATACGGTAGTAGACCCGCCCTCCATTATTGCAACCCATTTGACGGAAGTCATAAGGCAGCATATTGATGAGCTCCTGTCACGGCAGGATGTGCAGAACCTTGTCAACAACATCAAGGAAACAAACCCCACGCTTGTGGACGAGCTGGTGCCAAAGCTCCTTGGGATTGGCGAGATCCAGAAGGTGCTGCAGAACCTTTTGCGGGAAGGGATTTCCATCCGGGACCTGCTTACGGTTTTTGAAACCATGGCAGACCATGCGGCAACTACCAGGGATACGGACGTGTTGACGGAATACGCAAGGCAGAGCTTAAAGAGGGCGATTTCCAGCAAGTATTTCCCGGCAAACGAGGTGACCAGCGTCATTACCCTGGACCCCAAAGTAGAGCAGGACATTATGGGTTCTGTAAAGCAGACGGAACAGGGGGCGTACCTGACCCTGGACCCGGAAAAGACGAAAGCAATCATGGCATCCCTGGAAACAGAGATCCAGAAGCTGGAGAACCTTGGGAAAAATGCAATTATCATTACATCGCCCATTGTGCGCATGTATTTTAAGAAACTGACCGAGGATTATTTCAAGGACTTAATTGTGGTTTCTTACAATGAAGTTGACTCTAATATCGAATTACAATCAGTAGGGATGGTGAGCCTTTCATGACTATAAAAAAATTTCAGGGTAGGACAGAAGAAGAAGCCACTGCAAGGGCCCGGGAGGAGTTTGGCGCCCAGACGGTGATTATGAATGTAAAAGAAATCAAGCCGAAGGGGATTTTACGTTCCTTTAAGGCATCCACCTTTGAGGTGACGGCGGCGGTTGAAGAATCTGAGCAGCCGGCTGCAAAGGTGCCTGCCCCCGCTCCGCTGCCCCCCTTGTCCGGGAACATCAATATGGCGGCAGACGAGCCCATTTCCATACCAAAGCCAGAGCCGGTAAAGGAAATGTTTGCGTCGGTGGAAAATACATGGGCATCCTCCATGCCCCCGAAAGCCCCGGAGGAGAAGAAAAAGGAAAATGCGCTGGAGAATAACCTGGAGGAGAAATTGGAAAGCCTCCAATCCCTTTTGGAGAAAAAACTGGCGCCCCAGCAGCCGGAGGAACTTCCCAAGGAAGCCCCGGTAGACGAGAATTTTAAATTTATTAAAATGATTTACAGCATCCTTCTGGATAATGAAGTAGATGAGAAATATGTGAACCAGATTATGGACGAGGTGGAGAAGGTAATGAAAGGAGGGGCAAGCGTAGACCTGATCCTGTCCAGCATTTACCAGAAGATGGTCCTGAAGTTCGGGCAGCCGCAGCCGATTGAGCTGTCGGAGCGCAAACCAAAGGTAGTCTTTTTTATCGGTCCTACCGGGGTTGGGAAAACCACGACCATTGCCAAGATTGCATCCCGGTTTAAAGTGGAAAAGGGCAAAAAGGTAGCCCTCTTTACTGCCGATACTTACCGTATTGCGGCGGCGGAGCAGCTTCGGACCTATGCCAATATCCTGGATACCCCTTTGGACATTGTATATTCCTCTGAGGAACTGAATGAGGAACTGCATAAGTCGGAGGAGTATGACCTTGTCCTTGTGGACACCGCTGGGTTTTCCCACAAAAATGAGGAACAGAGGAATGAAACAAAAGAACTGATTGACCAAATCCCGGGGGAATATCAGAAGGAAGTGTACCTTGTGCTGAGCGCTACCACAAAGTACCGTGATTTGTTGGACATTGCAGACATTTACAGGAAAAATTTCCAGTTTAAACTGATATTTACCAAGCTAGATGAAACCAGTTGTTTTGGGAATATACTGAATATGAAGCTTTATACAGGGGCTGACCTGTCGTATTCTACTTATGGGCAGAATGTCCCTGAGGATATTGAAATTTTTGATACACAGAAAATTGTAAAGCTTCTGCTTGGAGGAAAATGAGTATGGACCAGGCAGAACAGTTGAGGAATATTGTAAAAAAGAACCAAAGACCTGCGCGGAAAGCCCGTATTTTTACCGTTACCAGCGGGAAGGGCGGCGTAGGCAAGTCAAACGTTGTGGTAAACCTTGCCGTCCAAATGCAGCGGCAGGGGAAGAAAGTCATCATTTTTGACGCGGACCTGGGGCTTGCAAACGTGGAAATCATGTTTGGGGCCATCCCAAAATATAATTTAAGTGATTTGATTTACCGGGGGAAAACCGTACAGGAAATTATTACCGCAGGCCCTATGGACATTGGGTTTATTTCCGGGGGCTCCGGCATTACGGGGGTAAACAACCTTTCTAAGGAACAGTTAAAATTCCTGGTGCGTAACTTAAACGATCTGGATGAACTGGCAGATATTGTGCTGATAGACACAGGGGCAGGGATTTCAGACCATGTGCTGGAATTTGTCATGGCAAGCCCGGAGGTGCTCCTTTTAGCAACCCCGGAGCCAAGTTCCCTGACAGACGCTTATTCCCTGCTGAAAGCGCTGCACCGGAACCCGGAGTTCCGCCAGTCCCAGACAAAAATAAAAGTAATTTCCAACCGTGTCGCTTCGGAGGAAGAAGGGGACGGGGTATTTGAAAAACTGAATGCCGTAGTGGGGCAGTTTTTAAAAGGCGACCTAGAGTACCTTGGCATGATCCCCCAAGACATGGCAGTGGAAAAGGCCATCCGCCAGCAGCAGCCGGTAAGCATACTTTACCCGGAAGCCAAGGCTACAAAGGCATTTGAGGCCCTGACTTATAACCTGCTGGAAGGGAATGTAGTCCCAGTGCATGGGAAAAAAGGGATTATGCAGCTATTGTCACGTTTTATTTACAGAAGAAGCTAAGTCGGTTACTATAGCCAGCTTTGCCATTGGCCGGGCTGGGGATAGATGGAGGTTGTTATGGAATCCAATATTGTCAGGCCGGGGGATAAGATTGAGATCCGGATCATGCAGCAATTGGAACAGGGAAGGATGCTGGGGGAGCTGCCGCCAGCATACTGCAGTATGGTGCAGGACATCCGGGAGAATGGGATGTTCGAAATATCCGTGCCCACAAGGGATGGGAAAGCGGAAGTGCCGCCCAGCGGCGTCAGGCTTGAGTTTGTATTTTACACCCGGGCAGGGATGTACCGCTGCGGGGCCAATGTGAAGGACCGTTATGTGCGGGAAAATTTGCCAGTGGTGCTGGTGGAACCCAAAACCCCATTGGAAAAATTCCAGAGAAGGGAATATTACCGGTTTGGGTGCGTGATGGATATGGAATATTTTGCCATTACCGAGGAAGAAGCCGGGATGGGGGACATGGCAGGCCTGAAGGAGCACCACAGGCTCTGCTTCCCTGGGGATACGCCCTTACATGGTGTGGCAGTAGACATCAGCGGCGGGGGCATACGCTTTGTGGGGGACCGGCCCGGGGAGCAGGAGGGCTATCTTTTTATTTCCATCAGGCTGAAAAATAAGTCCATGGACTATCTTCTGGAAACAGTAGGGAAAACCATCCTCTGCCAGAAAGTAGGAACAGTGAAAAAGGAAACAAAATATGAATACCGTGCAAATTTCCTTATGAGGAACCAGAAAGAGCGGGAAATTATTATTAAATATATTTTTGAGCAGGAACGTGTAAACAGGCAAAAAAGGTGATGTTATGAAAAAAAATATTTTAGTAGTTGATGATTCTGCACTTATGAGAAGGCTTATTTGTGATATAATCAATTCAGATAGTACATTTCATGCAGCAGACGTCTGCAGAGATGGCCTAGAAGCATATGGGAAGTTAAAGAACACTAGCTATGACGCAGTAGTCCTTGATGTAAATATGCCCAGGATGGATGGCCTGGAACTACTGGAAAAATTACAGCAGGAAAATATAAAAGCCACCATTATCATGGTGAGCACCCTGACCGTTAAGGATGCAGATGTAACCATCCGTGCAATGGAGCTGGGAGCGATTGATTTCGTTACTAAGCCGGGCAACATCATTGAAGCAAAGGGAGAGGATTTCAAAAGCAGCCTGCTTAGGGTTCTTAAGGCAGTCGTCAGGTCGGAAAATGCCAAGAATGCCCTGGGGGCCGGCCGGCCAGCCGTAAAGCCTGCAGCCATGAAGCCTGTCCAGCCGCCTAAGCGGGCGGCTGGGAAAGGGAAGAACCTTTTGGTTGCCCTTGCATGTTCCACAGGAGGGCCGAAAGCGCTGCAGAGCGTTATTCCGTACCTTCCCGCCAATATGGACGCTCCTATGGTGCTGGTCCAGCATATGCCGGTAGGGTTCACGAAATCCATGGCCGATCGGTTAAATGAAGTCAGCAAGATTACCGTGAAGGAAGCAGCAGAAGGCGATGTTTTAGAAAAAGGCTGCGTGTACGTAGCCCCCGGCGGCAAGCATCTGGAAGTCCAGAAGCGGCCGGACGGAAGGCATGTGGTCCGCCTGAGCGACGCCCCAGCAATTGGTGGGCTGCGCCCCTGCGCGAATGTGACTTATGAATCGCTGCGCACCAGCGGGTTTGACGAAATTGTCTGCGTGGTGCTTACCGGGATGGGCGCGGACGGGACGGGAGGAATCCTTTCCCTGAAACAGAGAAAGAGAATCCACGTTATTGCACAGGATGCACAGTCCTGCGTGGTATATGGGATGCCGAAGGCGATTGCCGAGGCTGGCGCTGTAGACGAAGTAGTTCCCTTGACAGAAGTTGCACAAACGATAATAAAGAATGTGGGGGTACAGTAGTATGGATGTAAGCCAATACCTTGAGATTTTTATTGATGAAACAAACGGGCATTTGCAGAACCTGTCAGATTGCATTATGAGCCTTGAGAAGGACCCGGAAAATATGGACACCATCAACGAGATTTTCCGGGCTGCCCATTCTTTGAAAGGGATGGCAGGGACCATGGGCTTTAAGCGGATGCAGCGGCTGACCCATGACATGGAAAATGTATTCCAGGAAGTCCGCAGCGGCAATATGAATGTCACCAGCGGCTTAGTGGATGTGCTGTTCCAGTGTTTGGATGCCATTGACGCGTATCTGGAAAATGTAAAGGAAAGTTCCGACGAGGGCACAGACGATAATGAGGCAATTATCCAAGAACTGAACGATATTTTGGCAGCAGGGACCGGCAACGCCCCCCAGCCGGCAGAAAAGCCGGCAGAGAAAGAAGAAAAGCCGAAGGAAGATCCTTCCGGCGGCAGGTTCCAGAAGAAATACCACGATATGGACCTATCCGAGAAGGAAAAGGAAGAACTGCGGGAATCAGAAGAAAAGGGCATGAACCTCTATGGAATGACTGTCTATATCCAGGAGGACTGCTTACTGAAAGCAGCCCGGGCATTCCTTGTATTTAAGGCAGTGGAGGAGTTTGGGAATATCATTGTGTATAACCCAAGTTCCCAGGATATTGAAGATGAAAAATTTGGCTTTGATTTCAGCTTTTACGTAGCCAGTGAAACAGAGCTGGACAGGATTATAGAAGTTTCCAAGGCAGTTTCCGAGATTGAGGAAGTTGTAGGGGAAAAAGTCGTCTATAAAGAACTGACGGCGGCTGCAGCCAAAAAGGAAGAAGAAGAAGCGGCAAGGGAGGCAGAGAAAGCGCGGCAGGAAGAAACTGCAGTGGTGCCGCAGGCACAGGCAGCCCCTCAGGCAAAACCGCCCCAGGCGCAGGCCAACAAGAAGCAGAACGGCGGGAAACCGGTGACGAACCGGACAGTCCGGGTAGATATTGAGAAGCTGGACGCTTTGATGAACCAAGTCAGCGAGCTGATTATTGCAAAGAACTCCCTGGTATCCATCGGATCCACTTCTGATGGGGGGATGGGCTCTAACTCACAGGCCTTCCATGAGCAGATCGAATACTTAGAGCGGATTACCACAGGGCTCCATGAGTCCGTTATGAAAGTCCGCATGGTTCCCATTGAGAGCGTGGTGCAGAAATTCCCACGGATGATCCGCGACCTTTCCAAGAAGCTGGATAAGAAAATGGAACTGTACATGACAGGGGAAGATACAGAGCTGGACAGGACTGTTGTGGACCAGATCGGCGACCCCTTGCAGCATTTGCTGCGCAATTCTGCAGACCATGGGCTTGAGAATGCAGAAACCCGTAAGAAACGGGGCAAGCCCGAAACAGGCTCCATCCACCTGAACGCATTTCAGGAAGGGAATAACGTCATTATTGAAGTCAGTGACGACGGAAACGGAATTGACACAGAGAATGTTAAGAATAAAGCCATTGAACGTGGGCTGATTACCCCGGAGCAGGGGGCGGCATTAAGCCAGAAAGAAATTATTGACTTCCTGTTCATGCCCAGCTTTTCCATGGCAAAGCAGATTTCTGACGTGTCCGGCCGCGGGGTTGGCTTAGACGTGGTAAAATCCAATATCGAAGCATTGGGCGGCGACGTGGAAGTAAAGAGCGTCCTTGGGGAAGGCTCTAAATTTACGGTGCGCCTGCCCCTGACATTGGCAATTATCCAGGCCCTGATGGTAGAGGTGAGGAATGAGAAATACGCAATCTCCTTAGGCTCCATTGAAACCATTGAGGAGATTATGGCAGATGAAATTAAATTTGTACAGGCAAAAGAAGTCATACATATCCGCGGCATGGTCATCCCATTGATCCGCTTAGACCAGTTGTTAGACTGCGAGCCGGAGGATGAGGAGAAGGAAAGCCTTACCGTCATTATTGTCCGCAAGGGCGATAAATTTGCAGGGCTTATCGTAGATGAGCTTAACGGCCAGCAGGAAATCGTTATCAAATCCTTAGGCAAATACATTAACAACAGCACCAAGATTATCAGCGGCGCAACCGTCCTCGGCGATGGGGAAGTGGCATTGATTCTAGATGTTAATACATTATTTTAGGGGGTGTTACCATGGCAGGAAACATATCTGTGGCAGAGGACGGCAGGAAACAGTTTATCGTAGTGAAAATCGGCAGTGAGCAGTACGGGATAGATATCAGCTATGTGGACAATATCGTGCGCATGCAGAAGATAACAAGGGTGCCAAAGGCACAGGCTTATTTTAAAGGGATCATCAACCTGCGGGGGGAAATCGTGCCAGTCATGAGCATCCGCACAAAGATGGACTTAGAGCCAGATGTATTTACAGATGTCACAAGGATAATCATTTTAAAGCTGGAGGAGCATGGCGTCCTTGGGCTTATTGTAGATGAAGTGAAAGAAGTTGTAACACTCGGTCCGGATGAGATTGATAAAGTGGCTTATGATGCTAAGAACAATAAAAGCAATTTTATCAACGGCGTTGGCAAGCACGGGGAGGAACTGATTTCCCTCTTTGACACCAACAGTATTATAGATGAAACGGAAAGCGTATAGTTGGAAGGAATGGGGCTGTTGCGGCATAGGGGAATCTTGGCAGCAGCCTGTTCGCAATGAAAGAAATGGAGAAAGTGACCAATGGCTAAATTTAATTTGGATCAGGTAAATGAAATGTATTTTGACGTCCTTAAGGAAATCGGCAATATCGGCGCCGGGAATGCCACTACAGCAATTTCCAACATGCTGAACATGAGGGTGGATATGGAAGTGCCGAAAATTGAATTCCTGACATTCCAAGAGCTCCCTACGGCAATCTCAGCAGAGGAAGAAACCGTCGTAGGCATTTACCTGGAAGTGGAGAGCGATATTGGCGGCAGCATGATGTTCCTGCTGAAAATGGAATCTGCCCACTATCTTGTCAACCATCTGATGGGCAGGCCGGACGACTATGCAGAGGAATTTGACGAAATGGACCTGTCAGCCATTAAGGAAATCGGGAATATTATTTCTGGTTCTTACCTGTCAGCGCTGTCATCTATGACAAAAATGGTAATCACATCCTCAGTGCCCTACCTTGCCATTGACATGGCGGCAGCAATACTTAGCGTGCCGGCCATCCAGTTTGGCCAGTATGGGGACAATGCGCTTTTGATCCAGACAGAGTTTGGGGATGATGTGAAAATTCAGGGATTCTTTATTTTAATGCCAGATGTAGATTCCTATGACAAGATTTTAACTTCATTGGGGATTGCACTATAAGAGGAGCAGAGTTATGGCTACAATTAAAGTTGGAATGGCAGATTTGAATATCTGTAAAGCGCCGGATATGATTACTACTCTGGGATTAGGGTCATGTATTGGGATTGCAGTCTATGACCCGGTTTTGAAAATAGGGGGGCTGGCGCATATTATGCTCCCCGACAGCACTCAGATGAGGAACAATTCAAATATTGCCAAATTTGCAGATACAGGGATAGAGGAATTGGTAAAAAGAGTAGTAATGGCGGGCGCAAATAAAAGGCGCCTTGTTGCAAAAATTGCCGGAGGGGCAAAAATGTTCCAAGTCAGCGGGCTTTCCACGGTTGGGAACGTGGGGGAACGTAACGCGCAGGCTTCCAGGGCGAAGCTAAAGCAGCTTGGGATTCCCCTGCTGGCAGAGGATACAGGGCTGAATTACGGCCGGACGGTGGAACTGTACCCGGAAACCGGCGAGTTCCGCATAAAAGCAGTAGGAAAAACAATAAAATCGATTTAAAGGGTGATAGGATATGAAAACGAAGCAGGTTCCAATCATTATTACGCTGATTGCAGGGCTTACAATTTGCATTATCGGGTTTTTGACGCGGATGGAAACGGGGCAGTTTGTAAAGACTTGGGCCACTGTTTTAATATCCTTTTATATCCTGGGATGTATTGCGAAACTGTTGTTGGACAAAAATTTCAAGGAAGAAGATATAGAAGAAGCCACGGATGAGGCAGCGGAAGGCCAGGAGGGAGAAGGGGAAGGCGAAGACAAGACAGCCGACCTTGGGAACCTAGAAAACCTTGGGGACTCCGCAGATGAAGATGAAAAATAAGCAGGCAGCCGCAGGGCGGTTCCTGTAGTCTTGGGGGCTTTGGATGAACGCAGCAGAAAAAGAACGATTGTGGGCAGAATTTGTAAAGCGGCCTACGCCGGAATTGAGAGAGCAGATTATTGTAGGGTATGCGCCCCTTGTCAAGATTGTGGCAGGGCGGCTCAGCATGTACCTTGGATATAATGTAGAGTATGATGATCTGGTAGGATATGGAATTTTTGGCCTGATTGACGCCATAGATAAATTTGATGTAAAAAAAGATGTAAAATTTGAAACATATGCCAGCCTTAGGATACGGGGCTCCATTCTGGATCAAATCCGGAAAATGGACTGGATCCCTAGGACAGTGCGCCAGAAGCAGAAAAAGATTGACGAAGCAATTAAGAAAATTGAAACGAGGACTGGAAGGGCTGCACTGGATGAAGAAATAGCCAAAGAACTGGAAGTAAGCGGAGAAGAACTGCTGAACTGGCAGTCCCAGTTAAAAGTGACAACTATGGTTTCCCTGAACGAATATGTGGAGCAGGGGATGGAGCCCATGATGGATGCAAGGGGCAACTCCCATTTTATCCAGCCAGAGGACGCCATTGCGGAGGAAGAATTAAAGAAAGTGCTGGAGCAGTCTTTGGGCACGCTTACAGAAAAGGAACGGAAAGTAATTACCTTGTATTATTACGAGGATTTGACCTTAAAAGAAATCAGCAACGTATTGGAGGTGTCGGAATCCCGTATATCGCAGCTTCACACAAAAGCGCTGATGAAGATGAAAAAGACAATGGGACCCTACATGAATATTTTAACGGATTAGGTGGTTGATGCTATGGAGAGCAAGAATGGATATTTTAAGCTGGATATCAGAGATGGGAACGTATACCTTGTGGTGTTTCCGCCGGCAGACGGCGGGAAGCCAGTGGAATACAAAGAAGTGACTTCATACTTGGAAGGAAAAGGATATGCGGTGCTGGACGCGAGGGAGCTGAACACTGCATTGACTGCCCGGGGCGAACCGAGGGAAGTTTTTTTGGGCATGTGGAACGGCTTAGATGAGAGCGAACAGATGGAGGTTACCATATCAATTGATAAGATGCTGGTATTTTGCCGGTTTTATCCGCCTTCCAATAATGGCAGGCTTATGACTGAGGATGAAATTTTACGCGATTTGGAGTTCCATAAGGTTACCGTAGGGATAAGCCGGGAAGAAATCCAGAAATTTTTAAAGGAGCGCCATTACTGCACCAATTATATTATGGCGAAAGGGGTTCCGCCTATCAATGGCAAGGATGCCAAAATTGAATATTTCTTTAACACGAACCATAATTTAAAGCCTAAGAAAAATGAGGATGGATCGGTAAATTACCACGAGCTGAACACCATCAGCCGGGTGGAGAAGGGCCAGGTGCTGGCAAAGCTCCACAGGGAAGTGCCGGGAAAACCCGGGAAAGATGTGTTTGGCGGCGATATCCAGGCACGGCAGGAAAAGACGATGAAGCTGGAGTTTGGAAATAATATAACCCTGTCAGAGGATATGACGGAAATTTATTCCGGCGTGACAGGCCATGCCAGCTTAGTCAACGGCAAAGTATTTGTGGAGGATGTGTTTGAAGTCCCTGCGGATGTGGACACTTCCACGGGGAATATTGTCTATGATGGGAACGTCACAATTAAGGGCAATGTAAAAAGCGGGTTTTCTGTCACCGCCAAAGGGGACATTGTAATCGAAGGCGTGGTAGAAGCGGCTTTCCTGAACGCAGGCGGCCAAATTATTGTAAAGAGGGGCATCCATGGCATGGGCAAAGGCAGGGTTCAGGCCAAGGACAATATTATTACGAAATTTATTGAAAATGCCACAGTAATTTCCGGCGGGTATATAGAAACGGAATCTATCCTGCATAGCCAGGTGTCTGCGGGGAATGATATACGTGTAGGGGGCAAGAAGGGGTTTGTAAACGGCGGTGTCATACGGGCAGGCAACCTTGTGGAAGCACAGACCATAGGGTCTTCCATGGGTACCCTTACAAGGATAGAGGTAGGGGTAGACCCGGAAATCAAGGAGCGTTATGGGGAACTCCAAAAGAGCATTATCCAAGTCAGCAAGGAGTTAGAGCAGTTGCGTCCAATCCTTGTGAACTTCAATGAGAAAATGCAGAAAAAGGAGCCCTTAAGCGTGGAACGGGTCCAGCAGGTCCAGTCCGTAGCCCGTTCATTTAAGGAAAAACAGCAGGTGCTGAATGCCCAGCGCAAAGAGCTAAAGGACATCCATGAGCAAATCCAAATGTCCCATAACGCGAAAATCAAGGTAAAGGGCAGCATTTACCCGGGGGTTTCCGTAAATATTTCTGAAGTGAGCATGAATATTAAGAGCGAAAGGTCTTTCTCGAAATTCATTAAGGAACATGGCGAGATTGTTGTACGTTCGCTGTAAAGGAGTGTGGAAAAATGTCAATTCGGCCAGTAGAATTCAGCGGGGTTGTCCAGAGGAGCCAGGACGTGAGCACGGTGAAACAGCAGGAGGATAATAAATCCATGCTCCAGCAGCAGAACGTCCAGACCCAGTTTTCGAAAGAAACGGCCCACCATATGCGTCAGGTTACCCATGCCAACGATTCAGACAATGCGCAGAAGAAGTTTGACGCCCGCGAGAAGGGCAGCAACGAATATGAAGACCGCCGGAACCGGAAAAAGAAGGCGGAGGAAAAAAACAGCGGAAAGGTAAGCGTTAAAACCACAGGTGGTTTTGATATGAAAATATAGGTAGGTACAGTATGACAACACTAGAAATTGTTTTAATAATCATCGGCCTTGTGATGATGGTTGCAAGTTTTTTTGTTACGGAAAAGCTGTCGAACCAAGATTTGGATAAAGTAGCGGAATTAAGCACAGAGGAAATGCAGCGTATCTTGGAACGGAGCCTGACAGATGCCCAAGTGAAAGTGGACAATATGGTGGACCAAGTCATTGACCACTCCATTGAAAAATCCATGGAAGTCGTGGAACGGGCGCTGGACAAAGAAACCAATGAAAAAATGCGGGCAATTACAGAATACTCTGATACCGTATTGGAATCCATCCATAAAACCCATAATGAAGTCATGTTCCTGTACAGCATGCTTAATGACAAACATTCAGAACTTACAAAATACGCAGGGAACTTAGCACAGCTTGCCATCCATCTGGAGGAACTGGAACAGGATATTGAGAATACGGTGGAACAGTCGGAAGCGATTTTGGATACTGTCCAAAAGTCTGCTTCTGTATCTGCAGCAGCCCCAAAGGCGGCTGACGTGAGAATGCCGGAGACGCCGAAGCCAGTGCCGGAACCAAAGGCGGAGGAGCCGGCGCCCCCGGAGAAGCCAGAGGATGAAAGGGGCAGCAGTAACCAGAAGATTCTGGATTTATACCGGAAAGGGAAAAGCGCCGTAGACATTGCCAAGGAATTGGGCTTGGGAGTGGGCGAAGTAAAACTTGTCATCGGTTTATTCAGGGAGGAAGATTTGTAATTTATGAAACTGAAATATTATTTGCGTGGATTAGGAATCGGGATCATAGGTACTGCCATTGTTATGGGGATTGCCCTTTCCGGGAAAAAAGAAACCTTATCGGATGAAGAAATCATAGAGCGGGCGGAAGTCCTTGGCATGGTTATGGAAGGGGAATTAGGCCCGGACAGGGAGGATCCGGAACAGGAAAATAATTCAGAAGATCCCGGCACAACGCAGGAAAGCCAGCCCAATGGGGAAGGGGAGGGCGATGGCGGCCAGGATCGCGGTGAAGATAATGAGGGTGATAGCGGCCAGGATCGCGGTGAAGATAATGGGGACGATAGCAGCCAGGAGCCAGACGAGGAGTTAGACAGCGAATCGCAGGATTCTGAAATTGTACAGCAGCCTTCCGGGGAAGACGGGGGTGTGGTAGAGCTTGAAATTAAAGAAGGCGAATTTTCTGACGTCATCAGCAAAAAGCTGTACCAAGCTGGATTAATCCCGGACGCAGAGAAGTTCAACACCTATATGACCCAGAAGGGCGTGGATGATTCCCTGCGGATTGGCGTGCACCTGATACCTATGGGGGCTTCGGCAGATGAAATCATAGATATCCTGAAAGCGAGGCCCCAATAAGAATTTTGCATTAGGTGTCCCTCTGCTTGCCTGCAGAAGGGGCTATTGGTGTTTTTAGGGAGGGAATCCTGTAAAAGAATTAAGGTGAAAGGGATTTACCCTTACCAGCGGATGGCATGGCAGATATTTTGTAACAGTTCAGCCTGCAACTGCGCGCTTGCTGCGCGGTTAGCAGCCAACGGATTGGAGTAGGCCAGGAATCCGCCTCTTTGCCGCAGGCAAACTTTAAAATGGGCGGATTCTGACCCCATTACGGTATTGGCCTGTAGCCGTGCAGCACAGTGCACGGCTCAGGAGTGAACAGTAACAACTGTGATGATATTTTAAGGGAAAAGCTGCAATAGGACTTGCAAGTAAATTTTTCCTGTGCTATAATGGCGGAGATAGTAAACAAAAAACACATATGCGGATTCTGGGGCCGGTGCCCTATCGGTAGCTTCAGGAGAGGAAGCATATGGAAGCATCTAACCAATGGAGGTAAAAAAATGGGCGTTATTTCGATGAAACAGTTATTAGAAGCAGGTGTCCACTTCGGGCATCAGACAAGAAGATGGAACCCTAAGATGGCTCCTTACATCTACACAGAAAGAAACGGGATCTATATTATTGACCTGCAGAAATCAGTAGGGAAGGTAGATGAAGCTTACAAGGCAGTTGCCGACATTACAGCAGAAGGCGGCACTATCCTGTTCGTAGGGACCAAGAAACAGGCTCAGGACGCCATCAAGGCAGAAGCAGAACGCTGCGGCATGTTCTATGTTAATGAAAGATGGTTAGGCGGTATGCTTACCAACTTTAAAACCATCCAGAGCCGTATTGCAAGGCTGAAATCCATTGAAACCATGGCAGAGGACGGGACATTCGATGTGCTTCCCAAAAAAGAAGTAATCGCGCTGAAAAAAGAATGGGAAAAATTAGAGAAAAACCTCGGCGGAATCAAAGAAATGAAACGGATTCCAGATGCAATCTTTATTGTTGACCCCAAAAAAGAAAGAATCTGCGTACAGGAAGCCCATACACTGGGAATCCCCCTGATTGGCATTTGCGATACAAATTGCGACCCAGAAGAATTGGATTATGTAATCCCGGGCAATGACGACGCTATCCGGGCAGTGAAATTAATCGTTTCTAAAATGGCTGATGCAGTTGTTGAAGCAAACCAGGGGACAGTGGAAGAAGAAGCAGAAGCGGTAGAAGAAACAGAGGAATAATCCTTGCGGCAAATGGTTAGGGTTCTTAATCTGTGCTGGGACTGCTTTACAGTACCGATTGAAGCACATTAATCTGTGCCGGGTTGCTTACAGTACTGATTGAAGCACTTGCCTATACAGGGATTGTGGGCGGGACAGCTAGTGTACTGGCTCATTTATAATTAGGCAAACCTACTTGTCTTTTCATCCATCTGCTGCGTTAGATTTTCTAGCTGTAGCCACCGCTACACCGTTGAAAATCTGCCTTGTAGAAGAATGAAAATTTTGTGTCGTTTCACCAAATATAGGCATGTCAGCACACTAGGTTGATAAAGGGTTTAGCAATGGGAGGACAGACAATATTGCCTGTCCTCAATTGCGGGTACAGAACTTGCCATATTTTTTGGCAGATGAAGAAATCATATAGATAGATGGCACAGTTTTGCAGAAAGGCGTGTAGCTGCGCCGTGGCGAAGGTGTGCCGGAACATAATGGAGGGAATAGAAATGGCTATTACAGCAGCAATGGTAAAAGAGTTAAGGGAAATGACCGGTGCAGGCATGATGGACTGCAAAAAAGCCCTGAATGAAACAAACGGCGATATGGATGCCGCTGTAGAATTTTTAAGGAAAAATGGACAGGCAAAGGCGGAGAAAAAGGCAGGCAGGATTGCAGCAGAAGGCCTTTGTACTGTTGTAGTGAAAGATGACAGGACAGCAGCTGTAGTGGAAGTGAATTCTGAAACAGACTTTGTTGCAAAGAATGACACATTCAAAGCTTTTGTGGATGCAGTTGCAGCACAGGCAGTAGATTCTGACGCAGCAGATTTGGATGCATTTATGGCAGAAGCTTGGAAAGAAGATTCCAGCAAGACCGTGAAAGATGCTTTGGTAGAAAAGATTGCAGTAATCGGCGAGAACCTGAATATCCGCAGGTTTGAGAAAGTGACTGCAGAGAATGGATGCGTAGTTTCTTATATCCATGGCGGCGGAAGGATTGGCGTTATCGTAGAAGCAGAAACTTCCGTTGTAAATGATACCGTAAAAGAAGCGCTGACAAACCTTGCAATGCAGATTGCAGCTCTTTCCCCAAAATATGTTTCCAGGAGTGAAATTAGCGAAGAATATATTGCACATGAGAAGGAAATCCTTCTGGCACAGATTATGAATGATCCGAAGGAATCTCAGAAGCCAGAGAAAGTAATTAATGGCATGATTGAAGGCCGTGTGAATAAAGAGCTGAAAGAAATCTGCCTGGTAG
>ERZ778516.32-NODE-32-length-118686-cov-16.574647_pt1 | contig 118686 bp, 98 predicted proteins | sample MGYA00510342_ERZ778516 | MGnify/ENA primary metagenome ERZ778516 (study PRJEB29527, sample SAMN07138961) | mouse gut metagenome | material: feces | host: mouse | place: China:Nanjing | collected 2016-01-25 ...
CGCCGCCGATCTGCTGGAGAACTCGCCCTACGAAAAGATGCTCGCCGAGCGCTACGCCTCCTACGACAAGGGCGAGGGCAAGGCGTTCGAGGAGGGCAAACTGACGCTCGAACAGGTGGCCGAATACGCACGCACCCACGAACCCGCCCAGCACAGCGGCAAGCAGGAGCTCTACGAGGCCATCCTGAACATGTACATCTAAACCGGAATCCCGTGTCGGCCGACGGCGGCGAGCCGTCGGCCGGCATTTTCATACACCAACCTCGAAACCAATGACCTCAAACACAGAACACGGCAGCCGCACGTACCTGCTCTCCATCGTACTGGTGGCGATCATCGGCGGACTGCTCTTCGGCTACGACACCGCCGTGGTGTCGGGGGCCGAAAAAGCCCTCGAAAACTTCTTCCGCAGCGGTCTGGGCGACCTCTACACCTCGGGGTGGCACGGATTCACGGCGTCGAGCGCCCTGCTGGGCTGCGTGATCGGCGGCGCGATCTCGGGCTTGCTGGCCTCGCGCTTCGGCCGCAAACGCTCGCTGCTCATCGCCGCCACGCTCTTCTTCATCTCGGCCCTCGGCTCGTGGTGGCCCGAAAGCGGCATCCTGCCCTACGGCGCACCCACGAAAACACTGCTGGTGGTATTCAACTTCTACCGCATCCTGGGCGGCGTGGGCGTGGGCCTGGCCTCGGCCGTCTGCCCGATGTACATAGCCGAAATCTCGCCCGCCAAAATCCGCGGCACGCTCGTCTCGTGCAACCAGTTCGCCATCATCTTCGGCATGCTGGTGGTCTACTTCGTCAACTATCTGATCCGCAACTCGCTGGGCGATACGGCCGAAGCGATCCAGAGCACCATGAACGCCATCGGCTGGCGCCGCATGTTCGTCAGCGAGGCTTTCCCGGCAGGTCTTTTCGGAGTGCTGGTCTTCTTCATTCCCGAGACGCCGCGTTTTCTGGCGCTCCGCGGGCGCGACGAAAAGGCCTACTCGGTGCTGGCCCATATCAACGGAGCCACGGAAGCCCGCTCGATTCTGGACGAAATCAAAGCCACGGTCCACGAACAGCGCGAGCACATCTTCGCCTACGGCGTTGCGGTGGTGGCGATCGGCGTGCTGCTGTCGTTCTTCCAGCAGGCCGTGGGCATCAACGTGGTGCTCTACTACGCACCGCGCATCTTCGAAAACATGGGAGCTTCGGGCGACGCATCGATGATCCAGACCGTGGTGATGGGCATCGTGAACATCATCTTCACGGTCGTGGCCATCTTCACGGTCGACAAGCTGGGCCGCAAACCGCTGCTCATCGTCGGTTCGGCCGGCATGATGGTGGGCATGATCGCACTGGCGGCGCTCTCGTTCACCGACACGATCGGCGTGGCGGCGCTCGTCTTCATCATCATCTACACCGCATCGTTCATGATGTCGTGGGGCCCGATCTGCTGGGTGCTCATCGCCGAGATCTTCCCCAACACCATCCGTTCGCAGGCCGTGGCCATCGCCGTGGCGGCGCAATGGATTTCCAACTTCCTCGTGTCGGCGACGTTCCCTTCGCTGAGCGCCTGGAGCGTGGGCGGCACCTACTGCATCTACGCCTTGATGGCGCTGCTCTCGGCCCTCTTCGTGTGGCGCTGGGTGCCCGAGACCAAGGGCAAAACGCTGGAGGAGATGTCCGCACTCTGGAAAAAACGCTAAGTTGCCGTCCGCCGGATCGGGGTTTGCTCCGGCAGCAGCCCCGCCCAACAAAAGCAACACCCCTCTTTTTACGGTCGTTCCGGAAATGTTCCGGAACGACCGTTGCTTTTTCGGGCCGCAGCCAGCGAAACGCGGCCGGCACCAGCCGGATGGTTGCCCGACCACAGATAAAACCAACAACCGCACCCGAATACTCGACAAGAAGACCCCACCACAACCGCAGACAAACACACCGCCACGCCCGAAGCCCTCGCTACAACCGGAACAAAACTCCCGGCTATCCCCAAGTCTGGCCGCGACTCCACAAAAGCTCCGGCATCTTCTGAAAGGGCTGCCCTCAACACCGGCCCGCACCCCGCCGCTCCAAGAAACTCCCGCCCCGAAACAGACAAAAAAAGATCGCCCGAAAGCCGGCTCCTGGCAACTTAGGATCACCCGATTCTGCCCGATTTCCAAGCCGAACCAGACACCCGACCGCAGCGCCCAGCGACACAAAATGCGCCATTATTGTGTCTTTTTTTACTATCAATATGGAAAAATTATCGAAAAATTTATCAACATCCCGCCCAGAACCCGGATTTTTATTCAAAAAAGTAGTAAAAATAATCATTCGGACCTTTTTTAGGGTTATCTTATGTTCGATCAATATAACAATAGATTATTTTTGTATAACGCTTTTCGGACCCCGACCGGGCGCCGGACAAGCAAAAACGTATCATGAGAAACACTCGCAAACCTAATTATTAACCAACCTTTTTCTTAAATGAAAAACTTTTCTCTCAAACTGGTTCTAACCCTGGTGTTAGGCTTGGGCTTTGCGGCCACCGCATCGGCCCAAAACCTGAGGGGGGGGGTCAAGGGTACTGACGGGCAGCCCGTTATCGGCGCTTCTGTCATTATCGAAGGCACCAACCTCGGTACGAGTACCGACGTGAACGGTCAGTTCGCACTCAACGTGCCCGATCCTGCCAAGAACGTGCTGCTCGTTTCGTTCATCGGCATGAAGGACGAGCGAGTCAACGTCGCCGGACGCACCAGCATCGACATCGTCCTGCATGAAGACGCCACGCAGCTGGATGACGTCGTGGTGGTAGGTTACGGTATAAGCAAGAAAACCGACCTGACCGGTTCGGTGGGTTCGGTCGCTGCCGGCGAGATCGCAGGCCGCGGTACGACCCGTCTGGAGGATGCCCTCCAGGGCGCCGTGCCGGGCGTGAGCGTCACGCAGACCAACAGCCGCGCCAACGGAGGCTTCGACATCCAGATCCGCGGCCAGGCCTCGATCAACAACGCATCTGCACCGCTCTACGTCATTGACGGTATCGTATGCTCGTCGATGGACTTCCTCAACCCCGAGGACATCGAGCGCGTCGACATCCTCAAAGACGCGTCGTCGACGGCCATCTACGGTTCGCGCGCTTCGGCCGGCGTGGTGATGATCACCACCAAGGGTGCCAAGGGCGCCAGCAAGGCTCAGCAGGTGACCGTTTCGTACGACGGTTACTACGGTATCCGACAGCGTGCGCGCATGCCGGACTTCATGGACACCCAGGAGTGGATGGACTACCGCTTCGCCCGCTTCACCGAGCTCGACAAGACGACCTATAAGAACGGTATCGATCCCGAAGGCCATCCCCAGTTCGCCATCGGCGGCCGCGAGACCACCGTATTCCAGGGCGCTGTCGGCGGCGACCACCGGACTTCGCCGCTCTACCCGCTCTACATGCAGAACAAGACCTTCAACTGGGCCGACGAAGTGCTGCGCACCGCCGCCCAGCAGAACCACTACATCAGCGCTTCGGGTTCGTCCGAATCGACCTCCTACCGTCTGGGCTTCGGCTACCAGAGCGAGGAGAACGTCTTCAAGAAGAACGACTACGAGCGTTTCAACATCAAGGGTGCGTTCGACAGCAAGCTCAACAAGGTCGTGGAGGCCGGTATGTCGGTCAACCTGGCCTACGACGTACAGGACGACTTCACCACCGACGGTTCGAACGCCTACTCGCCCTACAACAATGCCTTCTGGTTCGCCCCGATCCTCTCGCCCTGGGACGAGAACGGCGATCTCTACGAAATGCCCGGCAAACCCGGCAACGGCGTGTCGTTCACCTCGACGCCCAACCCGCTGATCGACTTCGAGCTTCCCAACGCCTATGTCAACCAGACGCGTAAGTTCCACGTGTTCGGCAGCGCCTACCTGCGTTTCAACCTCTACGACGGTCTGAAGTTCACGACGACTTTCTCGCCCAACTTCTACCACGGTCGCCAAGGCGTCTTTTTCGGTACGGGCGTGACGGAGAAATATCCCAACGGCTCGTCCTGGTATCATAAGAACAAGTACAACCAGGCACAGGTGGTCAACACCGACCGCTTCGACTGGACGTGGGACAACCAGGTCGACTACAACAAGACTTGGGGCGACCATACCTTCGGTGCCATGGGTCTCTTCTCGATGTACGCTTCGAACAAGGAGACCTACACCATGAGCGGCCGCAACATCTCGGACGACAAGCTCACCTACCACGCATTGGCCAAGGCCGGTACCGACGGCAAGTCGATCGCGTCGACCTACACCGAATCGTCGCTCGTTTCGGTAGCCGCACGTCTCAACTACTCCTACAAGGGCAAGTACATGGCTACGGTGACGATGCGTGCCGACGGTTCGTCGCGCTTCGCCGAAGGCAACCGCTGGGGCTTCTTCCCCTCGGCCGCCGTGGCATGGCGCATGTCGGAGGAGAACTTCCTGAAGAGCGCTTCGTGGCTCGACAACCTGAAGCTGCGCGCAGCCTACGGTGTGACGGGTAACAACAACGTCAACGACTACGTGACGATGTCTTCGGCTGCCGGTCCCAACTATGTGGTCATCGGCGGCGAAGAATTCCAGGGCTACTACCCCAACGGTCTGATCGACCTCGGCCTGCAGTGGGAAGAGATCAAGGAATTCAACTTCGGTGTCGACTTCTCGGCATTCAACGGCCGCCTGGGTCTGACCGCCGACGTCTACCGTCGTCTGTCGGACGGCCAGATCATGAAGGCCACCGTGCCCGTCGAAACCGGCGAGACCGCCATTACGACCAACATCGGTTCGGTCCGCAACGCCGGTATCGAACTGGGCTTCAACTTCGGCGTTCTCCGCCTGCAGAACTTCACCTGGGACCTGGGCGTCAACTTCTCGCGCAACTGGAGCAAGATCAAGGAGCTGCCCAACGGTGACGACGTGGCCAACAACTGGTTCCTCGGCGAGCGCCTCAACGTGCTGCGCGACTACAAGCACACCGATGTCGTGACAGCCGACGGCGTGACGATGCACACCAAGGACGGCGACGTCCACTACACCCTCAAGGAGGCTTACGAGAAGTTCGGTCTCTACGAAGGTACGATGGGTGTACACGACTGGAACAACGACGGCAAGATCACCGACGAAGACAAGCAGATCTACGGCTGCCGCGATCCCAAGTGGATGGGCAGCATCACCTCGTCGATGGCATTCTACGGCTTCGACTTCGGCTTCACGATCTACACCAAGCAGGGCCAGTGGTCGCGTTCGTACATCCACGAACAGTACACCGACTACAACGACCGCGGCCGTCAGAAGATCGTGATGGACTACTACATCCCCGCCGGCACGCCGGTTCTCGACCCCGCCACGGGCGACATCGTCACCCTCACCGAGGCCAAACCCGGCAAATACCCCTACCCCAACAACTCCAGCACCTCGGCCGGCGGCTGGTACGGTTCGAAGGGCAGCGCCAAGGGCGAAGGCTACCAGTATCACGACACTTCGTTCGTGAAGGTGAAGAACATCTGCCTGGGCTACACCTTCCCGAAGCGTTGGATGCAGAAGGCCCACATCAAGCAGCTGCGTCTCTACGTCAACGTGCTGAATCCTTTCTGCTGGACCGATTACGAGGGCTTCGACCCCGAATGGGCGAGCGCTACGCTGGTCAACGGCGGTCCCGCTTCGGTCACCTACCAGATCGGCGCCAACCTGAAGTTCTAATCGTCAACGAACAAGAATCTTAGAATATGAAAAAATTATTATATGCAGTCGCTCTGCTCGGCACGGTGTCGCTCACAGGCTGTGAGGACTTCCTGACGGCGGAGAACAAGGGCGCCGTCACGGACAAGGAGTACTTCTCGACGCCCGCCGGCTTCCAGTCGCTGGTCTACGACACCTACGGCACGCTGGACGCCATCTTCAACAGCACCGACGTCACGGCCTACTTCAACGCCGGAACCGACCTCTATTGCAACGGCCGCCAGCAGTGCAACACCGCGTTGCACCGCTGGGATGCCTTCACGCCTGAAAACGGCACGGTCAAGGGCTTCTACAATGCCTGCTACGACGGTATCCGCGCAGCCTACGCCGTCAAGTTCTACGCTGCCGACGCCAACGTATCGGCCGACGCGAAGACCAAGGCCATCGACGAGGGCCGTTTCGTAGCCGCTCTCTACTACTACCTGCTGGTCAACAACTTCGGCGGCGTGCCCCTGGTGAAGGAATACGCCTCCAGCGCCGTGAAAGGTTATCCGCGCGCTTCGGCCGCCGACGTCTACGGCTACATCATCGCAGAGTTGACCGAGGTCATCGACAACGGCAAGCTCGCCGCCTCGACCGCTAAAGCCGGCGGCGGTGAAGCCAGCCTCGAAGCTGCACGCGCCCTCCTGGCCAAGACCTACCTCTCGGCCGCCTGGGACCTGAACGAACCCTCCTACTTCAAGAAGGCCGCCGAGCAGGCCGACCTGGTGATCAACGGCCGTGAACTCACCGCCGAGTTCGCCGATCTGTGGAAAGCCGACCATTCGGGCGACGACGATGACGAATTCATCTTCGACGTCGAGTACTCGAACAGCTCTTCGGTCCACGACCAGCAGGCCGGCAACCGCTGGCAGAGCTTCTTCTGCAACTACTACGGCGGCAAGGAAGAAGGTATGAAGAACGGCAGTTCCTCTTTCATCCCCACGCTCCACGCACTGAAGAACTTCACGAAGGAAGACAAGCGCTACTTCGCCACCTTCATGCCGGTGATGCTGGTAACGAAAGTATGGGACCCCAGCCTGACGATGTTCAAGGACAGCGACGGCAAGGCCCTGGGCGACTACTACGCGTTCTATGACAACGGCGAAAAGGCCGACGGCAAACCTGTGGGCGTCTACTATCCCGCCTGGTGGGAGAGCGACGACGCTTCGATCGCCGCATGGCGTGCCGAAGATGCGGCCAACCGTGCCCAGACCTTCGTAATCCGTCAGAACGATCTGACCTCGATCATGGAACCCTGGGCCGATTACAGCCTCACGCCGACGCACGACTTCACCCATCCCGACACGCAGCTGAAGTCGTGGTCGACGACCCCCTGCCGTAAGTTCGACGACTGCACGGCCGCCAACCGCAACTACGACGCCGGCCACAGCCTGCGCGACCTGCACGTCATCACGCTGCCCGAGATCTTCCTCGTGGCTGCCGAGGCCTATCTCAAGGACAACCAGTCCGACAAGGCACTGGCCCGTCTGAACTCGGTGCGCAAGCGTGCCGGTCTCTCGGACGAGACCTCGATCGACATCGACAAGATTCTCAAGGAATCGGCCTGCGAGATGTTCGGCAACGGCTACCGCCGCATGGACCTCCGCCGCACGGGCAAGCTCGTGGAGTACAACGACCTCTACAACCCGCAGCTCAAAGGCAATGCTGCGGCAACGATCGGCGAGAAGCTCCTGTGGCCCATCCCGCAGGCAGCCATCGACGCCAATGCAGCCATGTCCGAGGCCGATCAGAACCCGGGCTATTAACCGGTGCTCCGGGCAACGGCGGAAAGGGAGCCCGCTCCCCGGGCGCAAGTCCGCCACCGCAATCCCGGCATCGAACGGATGCAACTCCTTTTTCGGAAGCCGACCCTTCGGGGCCGGCTTCCCTCGTTTTAACAACAGGGGCTTCGGTGACAAAGGTCTTGATCAAGCCGAGCGCAGAGCCAAGCCTTGCTTGAGATTTGCCGAGGCGAGAAAACCTGCGCGACAGCGAACGTTTTCGTTAAGCCGAGAGCAGAGCCGAACTTGTTCGGGCTATGCCAAGGCGAGAAAACCTGCGCGACAGCGAACGTTTTCGACAAATCACGCGCAGAAATCGTCCGGTTAAAACATTTTCCCAGTTCGTCATCCTGAGTGCAGCGAAGGATCTTTTGTATGAAGCGAAGAATCTTCTTCAAGCAGGCGCACCCCGGAACCATACGGGCCCAACACCAAGCCCCCAAAACCTTCAGCTCCCCGCGCAGCAGGGCTCCGATCCGGCAACCTGCATAAGTAACCTCATGATGAACGACACGGTCGATTCGTCATGATGAATTTTGAATTGTGAATTCTTAGCTCTATCTTTGCCCCGACATTTCGAAGGGGTGCCTTACTATCAGGCTGAGATTATACCCATTGAACCGGAGACGGGTAATGCCGAGACCGGGAAAAGCGTAAATCAACACACATACCCCTTTTCTGTTCTTTAACTTTCAAAAAGTTTCAACATGAAAAGGTTACTTCTACCCATCGCGGCGCTCGCATTGTGCCAGGCCGCCAATGCCGGAACCGACACGGATTCCCGCAACGGGCAACTTCGCAGCAGCGCAACCACGGCGCAGCAAGGCGTCGAAGACGCAGCAGCGCATCCGGAAGATTCGCTGCGCATGTACCGCCTGCAGGAGATCGAGGTGACGGCCACGCGGGCCACCGCATCGACGCCCGTAGCTTTCGCGCAGCTCTCCCACGACGAGATCGCCCGCCACAGCTACGGAACCGACATCCCGACGGTCCTGGCCCTCACGCCCTCGATGATCGCCACCAACGAAACGGGCATCGGCATCGGCGGCACGTCGATGCGCCTGCGCGGCACCGACGCCACACGGCTCAACGTGACGATCAACGGCGTGGCGATGAACAACCCCGATTCGCACGCGATGTACTGGTACGACACGCCCGACCTGATCTCGGCGGTGGGCAACATGCAGGTGCAGCGCGGCGCCGGCGTCTCGACCAACGGCACAGGCGCTTTCGGCGGTGCGGTCAGCATGACCACCGAGGCGCTCTCCACCGAATTCGGCGGTTCGGCCTCGCTCTCCTACGGTTCGTACAACACCAATAAGCAGGCGGTGGGAATCTCGTCGGGACTTCTGGGCGGCCATTGGGCGCTCGACGCCCGGCTCACCCACATCGGTTCGGACGGTTACATCGACCGCGGCGCCACCGACCTGAAATCCTACATGTTCCAGGCGGGCTACTACAACGGCAGCACGATGCTCAAACTGCTCTCGTTCGGCGGCAAGGCGAAAACCTACCTCACCTACACGGGTGTGACGAAAGCCGACATGGAACTCTACGGCCGCCGCTACCACACCGAGGGGCAATATGCGACCTCGGACGGGCCCTTCGTGCTGGCCGACGGCACGCACGTCGGCTACTATGACGACCACACCGACAACTACCTCCAGATCAACAACCAACTGCTGCTGAGCCACCGTTTCAACGACGCCTGGTCGATGAACGCCACCGGATTCTATACCTACGGCGACGGCTTCTACAAGCAATACAAGGACAGCAAGAAGCTGGGCGAATACCTCAACATCCGCGGACTTGCCGGCGGCGAAAAAGCCGATCTGATCCGCGAGAAGCGTATGCGCAACCACCTGGCCGGCGCCAACCTCGCGGCGCACTACGCCTCGCAGCGGCTGGGCCTCACTTTCGGCGGCTCGTACAGCTACTACGGCTCTCCCCACTGGGGTACGCTGGTCTGGGTGGACGGACTGCGGCCCGAGGAGTACGCCGGCCGCTGGTACGACAACGACGTGGACAAGCACGACGCCAACCTGTTCGTCAGAGCCGACTGGAAGGCGGCCGAGGGGCTGAACCTCTTCGCCGACCTGCAATACCGCTACGTAGGCTACAAGGCCTGGGGCGTAAACGACAACTACGACAAAAAGACGGGGGCCATGCAGCCGATCGACGTCGACGAACAATATCACTTCTTCAATCCGCACGCGGGCCTCAGCTACACCTTCGCCAAGCGCCATTCGCTCTACGCCTCGTTCGCCATGGCACAGAAGGAGCCCACGCGCAGCGACTTCACCGACCGCTACATGTTCTCGGACGACAGCACGCAACCCCGCTCCGAAACGCTCTACGACTTCGAAGCGGGCTACACCTACCGGGCTCCGAAGATCGACGTCGGCGCGAATTTCTACTACATGCTTTACCGCGACCAGCTGGTGCCCACGGGCATGGTCAACGACGGCAGCGAAGCGCTGAACGTCAACGTCCCCGACAGCTACCGCTGCGGCGTGGAGCTCTCGGCGGCGTGGCGGCCCCTGCGCTGGCTCACGATCGGCGCCAACGCAACGTGGAGCAGCAACAAGATCCGCCGCTACGTCGACCTGCTGGCCGACAGCCCCACCTACGGAGAGGAGCTGGGCACCATGACCATCGCCTACTCGCCCGACTGGATCGCCGGCGGCTATGCCGGCTTCCGTTACAAGGGTTTCGAAGCCGTCGTCCGCACCAGCTACGTCAGCAAGCAATACTTCACCAACAACGAAAACGAAGCCCTGACCCTCGACGCCTATTGCGTGACCAACCTCGAACTGGGCTATACCCTGCGCACGGGCCGCACGCGCAACGTCCGCTTCGGCGTAACGCTCTGCAACCTTTTCGACCAGCGCTACGAGAGCAACGGCTACGGCTACTCCTACATGGACACCTGGAGCGGGGAGACGCCCCGGCGCATCGACGAAGCCTACTACTTCCCCCAGGCGCCGCTGCACGTGCTGGCCAACGTGACGGTCAGATTCTAAACCTTTGTCATTCCGGGCGTAAGCGAAGAATCCCGTTATCCGGAAACCGATTCTTCACTTCGTTCAGAATGACAAAAAGACTTGCACCTTTCACCTTTAACTTTTCACCTTTCACATTCCGAAGTGGATACCGAACTTCTGTTGCAGATTGCCGGCGCAGCGCTGGGGCTGCTCTACCTCTGGCTCGAATACCGCGCCGACATCCGGCTATGGATCGTGGGCCTCGTGATGCCCGTGGTGCACGGATGGCTCTACTACCGCTCGGGGCTCTATGCCGACTGCGCGATGCAGGCCTACTATGTGCTGGCGGGGCTCTACGGCTGGCTCGTGTGGCACAACGCCCCCGGCAACGGATCGGAGACCCGGACCGTCGGCCATACGCCCCTGCGGCTCCTTCCGGCTTTGGCTGCGGCCTACGCGCTGCTGCATGCCGCCATCTACTGGGTGCTCGTACGCTTCACCGACAGCACGGTTCCCTTCTGGGACAGCTTCACCACGGCGCTCTGCATCCTGGCCTACTGGATGCTTTCGCGCAGATGGATCGAGCAATGGCTCGTCTGGCTCGCGGTCGACGCGGTGACCGTCGGACTCTACCTCTACAAGGGCATCCCCGTCACCGCCGGGCTCTACGCCCTCTACTCGGTGCTGGCCGTGGCCGGATACATGCGCTGGCGGCGGCAGGCGGCAGCCCAATGAACGAAGCGGCCCGTCCTTTGAAGGACGGGCCGCTGTTTTGTAGAGCGAAAATCGTTATTCGGGCAGTCCGTGCTGCCGGACATAGGCGAGAATCTCCTCGCGCAAGGCTTTGGGCGTGACGTTCTGCCGCAGCACCAGCAGGTAGGAGTTGCGGATCTGCCCGCGCAGGAAAGCGTCGGGCAGGTCGCCGTCGGTGCGGACGCCGTTCCAATGCTGTTTGTTGAAATGGCGCGCCGTACTCACCTCGGCATATTGTTCGCGCAGGTGCAGCGCCTCGTCGGGGTCGCACTTCACGGCGAAATGATCGAAATCGACCATGTCGGCACAGGCATACATCTTGCCGCCGACCTTGTAGACCAGCGTCGTTTCATCGAACGGCGTGCTCTCCTCCGTCATCGGCAGCGAGAGGCAGTAATCGCGGAATTCCAGGATGTCCATACGGCAAATTTACGAATATAATTTCGTTTCTCGCCTTCTGCATCCGGCCTTTCGCCTGCAATTTGGCATACGGATTGCGTAGCCCCGCAAAGTAAAACCAAAACCGAGGTAAACAATGAAAAAAATTCTCCTCAGCGCTTCCCTGCTGGCCGTTGCGGCCATGGGATTCATCGGTTGCTCGCAGCGCCGCCAGTGGAACCACGAAGAACGCAAGGCCATGCGCGAAGCCCTGCGCGACTACCGTCAGATGACCTATCTCAACGACCTGTCGGACGACGAATACGTTGTCTTCACCGACGGCGTGGCCACCGACCTGGAGACGGCCTACCCCGTCTACACGACCTTCATCGGCATGCCGGGCGTCAACGACACGGTGGACATGGTGGTCGTGACGGCCATTGTCGACGAACTCAACGCCGATGCCCGCAACATGCGCCATATCTACCCCTATCCCTACCTGGTGGCACAGGGCGTGCTGCCCGCAGGGCTGGACCACGAGCAGCAGCGCCAGTTCTACAACTGCTTCGCCTACAAGGTGAACAGCGCCTATCAGACCATGACGCAGTTCTTCAACGCCGTGCTGGCCGACACGACCGACACCTCGCGCATCCGCCGCATGGAGAGCCAGTGCGCCAACGACCTCTTCAACTGGACGGTGACCGAGATCGACATCGTCGAGGTCGACTGACCGCAGCCGGCGAACCGGAAATAACGGCCTGCGGGCCGTGATGCAAAAGGACGGAACCTTTCGAGGTTCCGTCCTTGCTCGTTTTGCGAGGCTTCCGAGACTCCCGTGCGGTCCGCAATTTCACCCTCAGGACGGGCCCCCAGACTTCTGCCCGAATCTCCGACCGCCTGTCATTGCGAGGAAGATCGCCCGCCGCGGCAAACCGGAACAAACGCAGAAACCGCTGGCAGACTATCCCCCCGAAAAAGGTGTCAATTCAGAATTGTGCAATGTGAATTAATCCCCCTCCACCGCCTCCTTGTGGGCCCGGTAGAAATCGGCGCCCACGACGATGCGGATCGCCTTGTGCAGCACGGAAAACTCCAGCGGCGTCTCGCCCAGCAACTCACCGTCGGCCTCGACCGATACTTCGGGCGACGACTCGATGCGGATGCGGCTGCCGCGCGCCTGGAGGATGTGACGGATGCGGTAAATGCCGCCGTTGAAAAGGTAGTGGAAGCGGAAAAGCACATGCCAGAAGTGGATGGGCCGGACAAGCGACAGGTCGAGCATGCCGTCGTCGGCCACTGCCTCGGGCAGCTGCTGGATGCCGCCGCCGTTGTACTTGCAGATGCCGATGGCGATCGAGAGAAGCAGGTCGTTGTAGACCAGCTTGTCGTCGACCCACACCTTGATGCCCGTCGACTTGTAGCGGAAGAACGACCTCACCAGGCACCAGGTATAGCGCCAACGGCTCTTGCGGCCCTTTTTCTTCAGGTGCGTTAGCTTGCGGATCACCTGCGCGTCGAAACCCACGCCCGCGACGTTGGCTATGTAGCGGCTCTGCCGGTAGTGCGCCTCCTCGTAGGAGACCACCCCCACGTCCTGCAAGAACGAATAGCCCTCGCGGATCGCCTCCACGGCGTCGCGATAGCGGTTCGAGATGCCGAACGTACGCACCCAGTCGTTGCCCGTACCTACGGCGATGACGGCCACGAGCACCTCGTCGGGGCGCACCTCCTGCTGGATGAAAAGCCCGTTGACAACCTCGTGCAGCGTGCCGTCGCCGCCCACGACGATGATGCGGCGGTATCCCTCGCGCACGGCCGTGACGGTGAGTTCCGTGGCATGGAACTTATGCTCCGTGAAGACCGGTTCGCAAAGGATGCGCGCGTCGCGCAAGTGCTTGGAGACCTGCGGAAAGTGATCGAGCCCGCGGCCGCCGCCGGCCACGGGATTGACGATCACGAACCACTTGTTGTCGAGGTGCTCCACCGCTATTTCTGAGGAATGTTGGCCAGCGTACGCACCAGGAAGTCGTAGAACTTGGCCACCGAGACGATCTCGACCTTCTCGTCGGGCGAATGGGGATAGCAGATCGTCGGGCCGAACGAAATCATGTCCAGACCCGGGTAGTTGCTGCCGATGATGCCGCACTCCAGACCGGCATGGATGGCCGTGACGGCGGGTTTGCGGCCGTAGAGCTGTTCGTAGGAAGCGGTCATCGCCTTGAGAATGGGCGACGACATGTCGGGATTCCAGCCGTCGTAGCTGCCCGTGAGCTCGGTCCGGGCGCCGGCGAGCGCGAAGACCGCGGCGATCGCCTCGCCCAACGCCTCCTTCTCGCTGCGCACCGAGCTGCGCAGCAAAGCCTGCAAGCGCACCGTCGTGCCGTCGGAGACCACGCGGGCCAGGTTGGACGACGTCTGCACCAGACCGGGCATCGCCACCGACATGCGGACCACGCCGTCGGGACAACCCGCCACGGCGCGGATGAGCTTCGACGCCACGTCGGCCGGAATGATCGCGGCAGGCGCATCGCACAGCTCCGCACGGACCGACACCGAATCCTCGATGCCGGCGAACTCGGCGACTACGGTCTTTTCATAGCTTTTCACGGCCTCGGCAAAGGCGGCATATTCGGCCGCAGGGACCAGAACCACCGCTTCGGCCTCGCGCGGAATGGCGTTGCGCAGGCCGCCGCCGTCGACCGAAGCGAGAAGCAGGCCCCGCTTCGCAGCCTCAGCATTGAGCAAACGGAACAGCAGCTTGTTGGCGTTGGCACGCTGGGCAACGATCTGGATGCCCGAATGGCCGCCTTTCAGCCCCTTGACCGTCAGGCGCACGGCCTTGTAGTCGCCGGCCGGAACGGCTGCCGCCGCGTAGTCGAACGTCATGTTGGCGTCCATGCCGCCGGCGCACCCCACATAGAGCTCGCCCTCGGTTTCGGAATCGAGGTTCAGCAGGATGTCGCCCTGCAGAAGACCCGCCTTGAGTCCGAAAGCCCCGTCCATGCCGGTCTCCTCGGTCGCCGTGAAGAGCGCTTCGAGGGGTCCGTGGACCAGCGTGTCGTCCTCCAGCACAGCCAGAATGGCCGCCGCGCCGATGCCGTTGTCGGCACCCAGCGTCGTACCGTCGGCCGTCACCCAATCGCCGTCGATGTAGGCATCGATGGGGTCCGTGAGGAAGTCGAAATCCTTGTCGTTGTTCTTCTGCGGCACCATGTCGAGGTGGGCCTGGAGAACGACTCCCTTGCGGTTTTCCATGCCGGGCGACGCAGGCTTGCGCACGTAGACGTTGTGCGCCTGGTCCTCGCGGCACTCCAGGCCCAGGGCCCGGGCGACCCCGAGAACATATTCGCGGATTTTCTCCTCGTGCGACGAGGGCCGCGGGATGCGGACGATCTCGGCAAAATGTTTCCAGACGAGCGCAGGTTTCAGCGCGGTCAGATTTCTATCCATAGCAGTGCTGTTTTAAAGGTTTTCTTCGGCGGACCGTCGGCGGTCCGTTGCCCGTAAATCATTCGTTTGACGCCGAGCGGTCGAACGCCTCGACGATCTGCTTGACCAGCTCGTGGCGCACGATGTCGCGCCGGTCGAACTCCACGATACCGATGCCCCCGACCGGGCGCAGGATCTCCATGGCCCGCACCAGACCGCTGTCGCTCTTGTGCGGCAGGTCGATCTGCGTAACGTCGCCCGTGACGATGAAACGCGCGTTGCGGCCCATGCGCGTGAGGAACATCTTGATCTGCGACAAGGTGGTGTTCTGCGCCTCGTCGAGAATGACGAACGCGTTGTCGAGCGTACGGCCGCGCATGTAGGCCAGCGGCGCGATCTGCACGGCGCCCTCCTCCATGAGCTTGACGAGCCGCGCCGGCGGAATCATGTCGTTGAGCGCATCGTAGAGCGGCTGGAGATAGGGATCGAGTTTCTCTTTCATGTCGCCGGGCAGGAATCCCAGCTTCTCGCCCGCCTCGACGGCCGGACGCGTGAGGATGATGCGCCGCACCTGCCGTTCCTTCAGTGCCCGCACGGCCAGAGCGATGGCCGTGTAGGTCTTGCCCGAACCGGCGGGCCCCACGGCGAAGAGCAGGTCGTTCTTCTCGAAAAGTTTAACCAGCCGCTGCTGGTTGACCGTACGGGCCCGCACGACGTTGCCGTTGTTGCCGTAGACGATGACGTCCTGGTCGACGGGCTCCTCGCGGGCGGCGGAGAGTCCCGAAAAACACTGGTCGACAACCTGCGACGAGACGTGGCCGTACTTGAGATAATAGGCCGCGAAGCCCTCGAAGCGCCGCCGGAACTGCGCCGTCTCGGCCTCGGAGCCCAGCACCTTGATCGTCGACCCGCGGGCGACGATCTTCAACGAGGGGTGCAGCGCCTTGATCTGGTCGAGATAGACGTTCTGCGGCCCGTAGAGTTCGCGGGGGTCGACCCCTTCGACGGGAATTTCCCTACCGACGCCGGTCATAGGCTAAAAGAGATAACCCACGTTGAGCGCCACGTTGTAGGTGCGCAGCCGGTCGAGCTGGCGTCCGTCGGGCAGCACCACGTCGCTCTTAGCCTTGAATCGTCCGTTGTAACGCAGGTCGACCGCCAGATGCTTGAACAGCGTGACGCCGGCACCGACCGAATAGGAGAGCGTGGGACGTATGCGGCCGAAATCGATACGATCCGCCCCCACCTTCTGCTTGCAGCTGTTCATCGCCGTGAAGACCGGACCCGCGAAGATGCGGACGAACCTCACCGGCCGGAACGACACCAGCACGGGCGCGTCGATCGAGTTGGACTTGAGGTTCAGCTCGCCGCCGCCCTCGGGCCGGATGCGCAGGCCCTGGCGCACGTAGAAGATCTGCGGGTCGACCGACACCCACCCGATTTTGAGCGAGGTGACGATACCGGCCTGCCAGCCGAGTTTGTTCTTGATGTCGGCCATCTCCATGTCGGTCTTGTAGTCGGGTACGTTGATACCGGCCATGACGCCCCATTCCACTTTCAGAGGCTGGGCCGCAGCCGCTGCGGCGGCCGAAACGAAAAGAAGCGAAAAAAGAAGTTTGCGGAACATGTTATTGTGAATGCTGAATTAGGAATTGCAATTTTTCAATCGGAACGCCGCCCACAGCATGTAGCCCACGCATGCGACGACGAACAGCAGACCCATGTGCGGGTTGCCGAAAGCACGGATGAGGGCACCGCACACCGGTCCCGAGAGGGCTCCGGCGGAGATGGCCATGATCATCAGTCCGGCCACGCCGTTGGCATGGTCGGCCTCGGCCTTGGTGGCCACGGCATAGAACGTGGCGAATACGCAGGCCATGGCGAAGCCCAGGAGCCCGACAGCCGCATAGATCGCCGCCTCGCTGCGCACGAAAAGCAGCAGCACGACCAGCGCCAGCGCGGCGGCCATGTTCCAACGCAGATACTTCACGTCGGAATAACGCACCAGCACCCACGCACCGACCAGCGTACCGACGATGCGGCAGGCGTAGAAACCCGTGGTCGTGAGGATGGAGGAGGGGTTGTCGATCAACCGCACCGAGACGAACCCGATGCCGACGTCGGCGGCGATGAAGCAGGCGACGCCGAGCGTGGCGAGCAAGACCGACGGATTGCGCAGCAGGCGGAAACAATCGGCCAGGCCGGCGGCCCGGGTCTCGCTCTGCGGCTCGGGCACCATCGTAAACTGCAGCCACACGCCCCCGGCCACCGTGAGCACGGCGTAGAGCGGCAGCAGCAGGCGCCACGAACCGGTGGCAGCGATAAGCCCTGTGACGATGGGTGCCAGCAACAGAAGCGACGTATTGCGGAAAATCTGGCCGACGGTGAGGTAGCTGGTCATGCGCTCGCCGGGCACGATGGTGGCCAACAGCGGATTGACGGCCACCTGCACGATGGTGTTGCCGATGCCCAGCAACCCGAAACCGGCGAAATACCACCCCAGCGAACAATGCTCGCCTGCCGCGAACGGCACCAGCAGGCCGGCGCACGTGAAAGCGTAGCCGGCCAAGGCCGTGGCCTTGCGGCCGATGCGGTTCATCAGCGCGGCGACGGGCGTCGAGAGGATCAGAAACCACAGGAAGACCATCGTGGGCAGGAAACTGACGGCTTCCTGCTGCCCGGCGGGAAATTCGGCTGCGATGCGGCCGGTGATGGGCGCCACGATGTCGCAGAAGCCCATGATGAAAAAGCCCGCCAGAACGGGCGCCAAGAGGCGTTTGCTTACCTTTTCGTCGTTCATGTCAATCGTTTGGAAATTCAAAGTTACATTTTTTTCGGTAATTCGGACCCTGCCGCACCAAAAATCGTTCATTATACCTGCAGCTTTTCCCGCCCCGGCAAAGCTCAAGCAGACCCGGCGATACATCCGGCTCAAGAAAAGATCGCTTTACGATCCGCCGCCAAGGCTGGACATTGGGGAGGGGCACCGAGTTGAGCATCGGTCGCCGAAGCCGGGTGTTCGGCTGCCAAGCCCCGAACATCCGGCTGCTTGCCGAACAACACTCTATGCCGCCGATCCGCACAAAATCGCCGACCCCGCCCGCCGAAAACCGAGCCGCGCACCCATACCGGCAACGGCCCGGCCGCCGCGCCGACAGCACTTCGCCCGCATGGGAACGACACTGCGTCAACAAGGGACGGTGTTTCGTCCGCTGAGGACCAGCACCCCGCCCGCACGGGAACGGCACCCGCCGATTTTTCCAAAAATCCGGCCGCAATCGGCCCGGCACGAGATTTTACGACCGTGCGGGCGGAATTTTGCACAATTTTTTCTACATTTGTAATACACAATCCCCTACCGATCGCCCATGTTCCTGCTCACAGCCATCGACCTCTCCCTGCCGCTGCAGGACCCCATCCTCAAGTTCATGCTTATCATGGCCATCGTACTGGGGGCCCCGCTGCTGCTCAACCGGCTGAAGATACCCTACCTGCTGGGGCTCATCATCGCCGGTGCGGTCATCGGCCCCCACGGGTTCAACCTGGTGCTGCGCGACAGCAGCATCATTCTTTCGGGCACGGCGGGTCTTCTGTACATTATGTTCCTGTCAGGTCTGGAGATGGACATGAACGATTTCCGGCGCAACGGCTGGCGCAGCCTCGTTTTCGGACTCTACACCTTCTCGGTGCCGATGGTGTTCGGCTTCGTGGCCGGGCATTTCATCCTCGGCTACCCCGTCCATTCGTCGGTCCTGCTGGCCGGACTCTTCGCTTCGCAGACGCTCATCGCCTACCCCATCGTCAGCCGCCTGGGCATCACGCGCGACAAAGCCGTGACGATCGCCGTGGGCGGCACGATCATCACCGACATCCTGGCTCTGATGGTGCTGACGGTGGTGGTGGGGCTCTCCACCGGCAAGGCCGACAGCGGCTTCTGGTACCGGTTCGGCGTCTCGGTCGTGGGGTGCGTCGCAGCCATTCTGGTGCTTTTCCCGATCATCGGGCGCTGGTTCTTCAAGCGGTGCAGCGACAACGTCTCGCAATATGTGTTCGTGCTGGTCATGGTCTTCCTGGGGGCTTACCTGGCCCAGCTGGCCGGACTCGAACCCATCATCGGCGCCTTTCTCGCGGGACTGGCCATGAACCGCCTCATTCCCGGCACTTCGCCGCTGATGAACCGCATCGAATTCGTCGGCAACGCCATCTTCATCCCCTTTTTTCTGATCGGCGTAGGCATGCTGATCGACTACCGCGCCTTCTTCAAGAGCTGGGAGAGCATCGAGGTGAGCATCGTCATGATCGTCATGGTCACGGCGGCCAAATACATAGCCGCCTGCCTGACGCAGAAGACGTTCCGGCTCTCGCGCGACCAGCGCACCCTGCTCTTCGGACTGAGCAGCGCCCATGTGGCGGCCACGCTGGCCGCCGTGATGGTGGGCTACAACGTCATCCTGGGCCGCACGCCCGAAGGCGAACCGATCCGCCTGCTGAACGAAGCGGTGCTCAACGGCACGATCCTCATGATCCTGGCCACCTGCACCATCTCGACCTTCGCCTCGCAGCGCGGCGCCCACAACATCGCCATCAAAGGCTCGCAGAGCACGCCGGAACCCGGCACGGGCGAACACGTGCTGATCCCGGTCGCCCGGCCCGAAGACATCGGCGAACTCGTGGGGCTGAGCATCGCGCTGACCAAGCAGAAATACCGCAGTCTCTATGCGCTGAACGTCATCGACAACCAGGACGACGACCCCGGGCTGAAGAAACGCGCCCAGACGCTGCTCGAAACGGCCGTCTCGGCGGCCGCCGCGGCCGACATCCACATGCACGGACTGCTGCGCTACGACGTCAACATCGTGAACGCCATCATCAGCGCCGTACGCGAACGCAACATCACCGACCTGGTACTGGGCATGCACCGCACCGAGCCGGGCGCCAGCCACCCGCTTCCGGGCAAGACGGGCGTGGCTTCGGCGCTGGGCAAGACGCTCTCGTCGGTGCTGGCCCAATGCGCCGTAACGACCTTCATCTATCGTCCGGCACAGCCCTTTCCGACCATCCGCCGCCACCTGGTGGTCGTGCCGCGCAAGGCGGAGCTCGAAGCCGGATTCCAGGCCTGGCTCCTGCGCATCCGCCACCTGGCCCACGACACGGGGGCGCAGCTGATCTTCCACGCCCCCGCCCGGACCATCCAACACCTGCGGGGCCAACGGCGCCGCAAGGACATCGCACAATATGTGATCCATGAAACCGGATGGGAAAACCCGTCGGCTCTGCTGCCCGAACTGCGGAGCGACGACTGCCTGTGGGTGGTGATGAGCCGCCGCGACCGCATCTCCTACCAAGCCGGCATGGCCCGCATCCCCGCCCACCTCGACGAGACGCTCCACGGCAACAGCTTCGTGCTGGTGTTCCCCGTGCAGGCCGGCCAGACCGAGCAGCAAAGCATCTTCAACATGAACCTGGGATAAGGAGAGAATTCACGACTTTGCATTCAAGTGCGGGCATCCCCGAGATGCCGCCCATCCAAGGCACAGCCGAAGTCACGACCCCGCATGATAAGACACGGCCGCACCGACACTCAACGTCATTCCGGGCGCACGGATGTTTCGCTCCGCTCAACAGACAGCTGCAACGGGATATAACGGCCTCTGCGGCATAAAGAATCGCAATCCCCGCCTTAAAGGCGGGGAAGCCGAAGCGCACGGTTTTTCAAAGAAACCCCGCGCGCACCGCGAAAAATCAACTGCGAATCAAGAATGGCTGTGCTGCTCCACCCAATCGGTCAACCGGACGAATTCGGCGACGGAGAGCTGCTCGGCGCGCCGGGAGAAGAACGGGTGTTCGGCCCCGCCGAAGTCGCCGAAAGCGGAGCGCAGGGAATTGCGGATCATCTTGCGCCGCTGCCCGAACGACGCCTTGACGACGCGCACGAACAACCGCTCGTTGCAATCGAGACGCTCGACGCCGTTGCGCCGCAGGCGTATGACGGCACTCTTGACCTTGGGCGGCGGATTGAAAACCGACTCGTTGACCGTAAAAAGGTAGTCGATGTCGTACCACGCCTGCAGAAGCACCGACAGGATGCCGTACTCCTTCGAACCGGGCGGCTCGGCCAGACGCACGGCGACCTCCTTCTGGATCATGCCGACGCACTCGGGGACGAAATCGCGGTGTTCGAGAATCTTGAAAAAGATCTGCGACGAGATGTTGTAGGGAAAATTGCCGATGATCCTCAACGCCGGCACCTCGGAGAACGTTCGGCGCAAGTCCATCTTGAGGAAATCGCCGGCGAGAAGCCGCGGCGCGAACTCCGGATAATGCGCGTGGAGGTAGTCGACGCTCTCTGTGTCGATCTCGGCGCCGTAGGCGGTCAGGTCGCTGCGCTGCAAGAGAAACTGCGTGAGCACGCCCATGCCGCACCCCACCTCCAGGACAGCGGCGGGAGCATCGGGCGTACCGCCCGAGAGAGCGTCGCAAATCTTGCGCGCGATGTTGAGATCGACGAGGAAATGCTGCCCCAACGCCTTCTTGGCTCTGACTTCGGTCATCGGCGACGCTTTTTACTGCGCTGTTTCTGCGCCCTGCGCTCGCGGGCGACCCGCTGCTGCGTGAGACGGAAGGTCCAGAGCAGGCCGACGAACCCCACGCCGAGCAGGGCGACCCAGAACCACACGGCGAAACCGCCGCGCATGAACTCCAGAGCGTAGATGATACCGGCCACGGCGGCGATCATGGCAACCAGCCGCAAAGCCTGGAAAAACGAAGTTTTTTTCATGACTCACATCTTGGAACGGTCGGAAGTACGGTGCCTGCCGAACCACCAGGCTTGGAAAAACATGCCTGCCGCGGAGCAAGCGATGACCACCGGGACATACCATTTGTCGGAAGCGCCGGTCGAGACGACGCGGCCGGCCGCGACAACGGCCAGCAAAAAGAAACCGATGCCCGCGAAGACCAGAAAACGGCGCAATCTTCCCATACCTCAAGGAATCTGGTGCTTGTTGGCCTCGTCGAGATGGATGCGCTTCTTCTTGCGGAACTCATGCACCGTCATGCCGGCAGCGGCCAACACGAAGAACACGGCGATCAGCAGATCGAAACCGCAAACGCACGCGGGACGCGTGAAGCGCCAATAGAGACTGACGCCCAGCCATCCGAGCGTCGCACAGAAAAAGACCAAAGCGAGAGCGAAAGTTTTCTTGTTCATAGGCCCAACATTTCAATTCACAATTCCGAATCATGCTCACGGGCGGCAAACCGCCGTCTGCCCGGCTCTCCCCGCCGACTCCGGCTCAAGGCCCGAAGCGGCCGGTCTTCGCCACACTGCGCCCCGAAACGGCAGGCAGCGCGCTCCTTTCGCGCGAAGTAGGCGGATCGTGAAGCCGCAGCCGGGCGTTTCTAATTCCCCTGCTCGCACATGAACTTGATGCGCACCAGGCGGATCTCCTCCTCGGAGTAGTCCGAACCGAGCTCCTCGAGGGCCGCGTCGAGCGAATCGCTCTCGGCATCCTCCTTGAAATAAAGGTAGATGTCGTCGGCCTTGTCCTCGTCCATGAAGTCGCGTATATAATAAGAGATGTCGAGGCGCGTACCCGAATTGACGATGCCCTCGATCTCGGTCAGCAGTTCGTCGAAGTCGAGATCGCGCGCCCGGGCGATGTCCTCGAAATCCATCTTGCGGTCGATCGACTGGATGATGAAGATCTTGTTGCCCGACTTGCTGGCCACGCCCTTGACGACCATGTCCTGCGGACGGATGATCTCCTTCTCCTCGACGTAGGCCTTGATGAGCCGCACGAACTCCTCGCCGAACTTGCGGGCCTTGCCCACGCCCACGCCGGTGATGTTCTGCATCTCCTCGATGGAGACCGGGTACTGCACGGCCATGTCTTCGAGCGAGGGGTCCTGGAAGATGACGAAAGGCGGCAGGTCGTGCTTCTTGGCCACCTTCTTGCGCAGGTCCTTGAGCATCAGGAAAAGCTCCTCGTCGGCCGCACCGCCCTTGCCCATCGGCACCTCGGCTTCGGCCTCCTTCTCCTCCTGGTCGTAGTCGTGGTCGAGAGTCACGCTCACGGGGAACGGCCGGGTGATGTACTCCTCGCCCTTGGCGTTGATCGAAATCAGCCCGTAGTTCTCGATGTTCTTGTCGATCAGCCCGAGGATCAGCGCCTGGCGGATGACGGCGCCCCAGAAGCGGACGTCGTGGCCTTCGCCGGCCCCGAACCACTTCGACTTGTTGTGGCCGTAGCTCTTGATCAAGGCCGTATTCTTGCCGGTGAGCACCGCCACCAGGTAGTCGGACTTGAACTTGTCGCCTATGTCGCTCAGCGCTTCGAGCACGGTCTTGAGCGCCGCCTTGGCATCGACCTGCGGCTTGGGATTGCGGCAGTTGTCGCAGCTGCCGCAGTTCTCCTCGGCATACTCCTCGCCGAAGTAGTGGAGCAGCGTCTTACGGCGGCACATCGAGCTTTCGGCATAGGAGACCGTCTCCAGCAGCAGCAGCTTGCCGATCTCCTGTTCGGCGACAGGCTTGCCCTGCATGAACTTCTCGAGCTTCTGAATGTCCTTGTAACTATAGAACGTAAGGCAATGGCCCTCGCCGCCGTCGCGGCCGGCGCGGCCCGTCTCCTGGTAGTAGCCCTCCAGCGACTTGGGAATGTCGTAGTGGATGACGTAGCGCACGTCGGGCTTGTCGATGCCCATGCCGAAAGCGATGGTCGCCACGATGACGTCGACGCGCTCCATGAGGAAATCGTCCTGGTTGCCGGCGCGCGTGGCGGCATCCATGCCGGCATGGTAGGCCCGGGCCTTGATGCCGTTGGCGATCAGCAGCTCGGTGAGCTCCTCGACCTTCTTGCGGCTCAGACAGTAGATGATGCCGCTCTTGGTGTCGTGCTGCTTGATGAAACGGATGATCTCGCGGTCGACGTCGTGCTTGGGCCGGATCTCATAATAAAGGTTGGCCCGGTTGAACGACGATTTGAATACCGCAGCGTCGGACATGCCCAGGTTCTTCTGGATGTCCATCTGCACCTTGGGAGTGGCGGTGGCGGTGAGGGCGATGAGCGGAGCATCGCCTATCTCGTTGATGATCGGACGGATACGCCGGTATTCGGGGCGGAAGTCGTGGCCCCACTCCGAGATGCAGTGCGCCTCGTCGATGGCGTAGAACGAAATCTTGATCTTGCGCAGGAAAGCGACGTTGTCCTCCTTCGTGAGCGACTCGGGAGCGAAGTAGAGCAGCTTGGTCTTGCCCTCCAGCACGTCGGAACGCACCTGCTGCACGGCGGTCTTGTTCAACGACGAATTGAGGAAGTGGGCAATGCCCGACTCGGCCGAGAAGGTGCGCATCGAGTCGACCTGGTTCTTCATCAGGGCGATCAGCGGCGAGATGACGATGGCCACGCCCTCCATCAGAAGGGCCGGCAGCTGGTAGCAGAGCGACTTGCCGCCGCCCGTGGGCATCAGCACGAACGTATCCTTGCCCTCCAGCACATTGCGGATCACGGCCTCCTGGTTGCCCTTGAACGAGGTGAAACCGAAGTATTCCTTCAGTTTTCCATGGAGCAGGGAAGAGTCGAACTGTTTCATTTCGCCGTATCTGTACTTATAAATCCTAAAATCCAACGTAAAGATAAAAAGATTTTCGGAAAAAAACATAACTTTGTCGAAAAATCGGAAGGATTTTCCCGCCGAAGGCCGCCGGCACCGTTTCCGCCGCGCATCCGGGCGGCAGGCACGGCTCTTTCGGGAGACGCTGCCGCCGAAAAGCAGTGCGCGCACGATCAATTCGAAGGAACCGTGCACAACGAACGCCAGGCAGGGAAAATGCCCGCAGCCCCGATCCGCACGCCGGCCCGCCGAAAGTCCGCCGCAGTGTCAGGGACCCTGCGGGACGACGGCCGACCGCACAACGTATAACTCAGCTCAGGACTCCTATGCGCCTCTACACCAGCGAACTCGTAAAGAAATACAAGTCGCGCACTGTGGTCGACCACGTATCCATCGACGTCAACCAAGGCGAAATCGTCGGTCTGCTGGGCCCCAACGGAGCCGGCAAGACCACCACGTTCTACATGATCGTGGGCCTCATCAAGCCCAACGAAGGGCGCATCTTTCTGGAGAACGACGAAAAGGAGGTCTCCGAGCTCACGTCGCTGCCCGTCTACCGCCGCGCCCAGCTGGGCGTGGGCTATCTGGCGCAGGAAGCGTCGGTCTTCCGCCGGCTGACGGTCGAGGAGAACATCCGCGCGGTGCTCGAAATGACCGAATACACCAAGGAGTACCAGAACGAACGCGTCGAGGCGCTGATCGAGGAATTCCGCCTGCAGAAGGTGCGCCGGAGTCTGGGCATCCAGCTTTCGGGCGGCGAACGCCGCCGCACGGAGATCGCCCGCGCCGTGGCCATCAACCCGGCGTTCATCCTGCTGGACGAGCCTTTCGCCGGCGTCGACCCCATCGCCGTGGAGGACATCCAGTCGATCGTGGCGACGCTCAAGCACAAGAACATCGGTGTCATCATCACCGACCACAACGTCGACGAGACGCTGGCCATCACCGACCGCACCTACCTGCTCTACGAGGGCAAGATTCTGAAGACCGGATCGGCCGAGGAACTGGCCGCCGACCCGCTGGTGCGCAAGGTCTACCTGGGTCAGAACTTCGAACTCAAGCGCAGCCACCGCATCACGCAGGAGATGAAGAACCGCGGAGGGCGGGAGCAATGAAAATGAAGAATCCGGGACCGGCGGCCGTTCCGGTCAAGTCGCGTCCGGTCCGCCCGCTCCGGCAACGAATCTTCGCCGGCATGCGGAACGGCACAAACAGGAGACCCGATTCTTCATTTTCCATTTCTTGATTCTTAATTCGGAAAAATGGACATCACCTTGCCTCCGGGGCGCGTCGCAGGCGCGCTGACGCCCCCCTGTTCGAAGAGTTACGCCCAGCGCGCCCTGGCGGCATCGCTCCTTTCGGAGGAGACTTCGGTGCTGCACAACGTCGAATTCTGCGACGACACCCGCTCGGCCCTGCGCTGCATCGAGGCGCTGGGAGCCGGCGTGGAGCGCATCGACGAACATACGCTCTCCGTCCGCGGCGGACTCCGTCCCCGGGGCGGCGTGCTCCGCGTCGGCGAATCGGGCCTTGCCGCACGGCTTTTCACGCCCATTGCGGCCCTGTGGCACGAAACGCTCCGCATCGAAGGCGAAAAATCGCTCATGCAACGCCCCATGGCCATGATGACCGACCCGCTGCGGCAATTGGGCGCCCGGGCCGTCGACTGCGACGGGCGCCTGCCGTTCGAAGTATGCGGCCCCTTGCGCGGCGGCACGGCCGAAGTCGACGGCAGCGTCTCGTCGCAATTCGTCACCGGACTGCTGCTCGCGCTGCCCCTTGCTGCCGAAGACACCACGCTCCGCGTCCGCGATGCCGTCTCGACACCCTACCTCGACATGACCGTCGACACGGCCGCCCGCTTCGGCGTGGAGATATGCCACAACGACTACACCGAATTCTATATCCCCGGCGGACAGCGCTACCGCGGCACCGACTTCGCCATCGAGGGCGACTGGAGCGCCGCGGCCATGCTCCTGGTGGCAGGCGCCACGGCCGGCGAGGTGACCGTCCGCAACGTCTCGGTGCTCTCGCGGCAGGCCGACACGGTCGTCTGCCAGGCTCTCGTACGGGCCGGAGCGTCGGTCATCGACGAGCCCCGCTCCGTCACGGCGGCCCGCAGAGAGTTGCGGGCTTTCGAGTTCGACGCCACCCACTGCCCCGACCTCTTCCCCGCGCTCGCCGCCCTGGCTGCCGCGGCCGAGGGAGTAAGCGTCCTGCACGGCACGTCGCGGCTTGTCCACAAGGAAAGCAACCGGGCCGAAGCCATCCGCGAGGAGTACGGCAAGCTGGGCATCGAGGTCGACCTTGCGGAGGAGAACGTCATGCGCATCCGTGGCGGCGCTGTCCGCCCGGCCGTCGTCAGCAGCCACGGCGACCACCGCATGGCCATGTCGCTGGCCGTCGCCGCCCTGCGTGCCGACGGGCCCGTCACGATCGAAGGCGCCGAATGCGTGGCCAAAAGTTATCCAGATTTCTTCCGCGATCTTCAGCATATCTGCCTATGAACCGCTTCGGAGAGCATTTCCGCATTGCCCTGTGGGGCGAGTCGCACGGGCCGCAGATCGGTCTGGTGCTCGACGGCGTGCCCGCCGGCATGCCGCTTTCGGAGGAGGATTTCGCCGTCGATCTGGCCCGCCGGCGGGCCGGTGCGCCCGGAACCACGCCGCGCCGCGAAACCGACGCGCCGCAACTTGTATCGGGCGTTTACCGGGGGTACACGACCGGAGCGCCGCTTGCCATCGTCTTCGCCAACGAGAACACCCGTTCGCAAGACTATGCCGACCTGCCCGACCGCCCCTCGCATGCCGACCGGACGGCCCGCGAACGCTTCGACGGCTTCAACGATCCGCGCGGCGGCGGCCATTTCTCGGGCCGGCTTACGCTGGCGCTCGTCGCCGCAAGCGTCGTCGCCAAAAAGATGCTGCCTGCGGGGATCGGCTTCACGACGGCCGTCACCCAAATCGGAGGATGCGGCGACAGCACCCGTTTCGACGACATACTGCACACAGCGGCCGCCGAGGGCGACTCGGTCGGCGGAGTGGTCGAATGCCGCGTCGAGGGCCTGCCCATGGGTTGGGGCGAACCGTTCTTCGACTCGGTCGAAAGCCGCATCGCCCACCTGCTGTTCGCCGTGCCGGGCATCAAAGGAGTGGAGTTCGGCAGCGGATTCGCCGCCGCCAGCATGCACGGCTCCGAACACAACGACCCGCTGCTCGATGCTGCGGGCCGCACCGCCACCAACCACGCGGGCGGCATCGTCGGCGGACTGACCAACGGCAACCCGCTGGTCGTCCGCACCGCATTCAAGCCCACGGCCAGCATCACACGCGAACAACGAAGTTTCGACCGCACGACCGGCCGCATCGAATCTTTCGCGGTCGGGGGCCGCCACGACGTCTGCATCGCGCTGCGCGGCGCCGTGGCCGTCGAAGCCGCCGTGGCGATCGTTCTGGCCGACCTGATGAAACCATGATCACGCGCCGCAACATACTCGACCGCATCGCCGCCACGCTTGTGCCGCTCTACGACCCGCGCGAGGCCCGCAGCATCGCCCGTTTCTATGTTTCGGAAGCGGCGCAGCTCCCCGTTTCGGCCCTGCTGGCCGATCCCGATGCGCCGCTCGCCATCGACGGCTTCGAAGAAGACCTCGCCCGGCTGGCGGCGGGCTGCCCCGTACAATATGTCACCGGCACGGCCGACTTCTTCGGGCGCCGCTTCGCCGTGCGCGAGGGGGTGCTCATTCCGCGGCCCGAAACCGAAGAGCTGGTCGCCTGGATCGTCGCCAACGAACCGCAGGCCCGCCGCATACTGGACATCGGCACCGGCAGCGGCTGCATCGCCGCCACGCTGGCCCTCGAACTCCCCGGCACCGAACTCTACGCCGCCGATCTTTCGGAACGGGCGCTGGAGACGGCCGACGGCAACTGCCGCGCGCTGGGCGCCCGGGTCACCCTGCGCCGGGCCGACGCTCTGACCGACCTGGCCGACCGCTTTCCCGAACAGTTCGACCTGCTGGTCTCCAATCCGCCCTACGTTCCCCTGCCCGACCAGGCCGCCATGCACCCCAACGTCCGCGACCACGAACCGGCCGAAGCGCTCTTCGTACCCGACGACGACCCGCTGCTCTTCTATCGGGCCATTGCCCGGGCCGGGAGGCGGATGCTGGCACCGGGCGGGAAACTCTACTTCGAAATCTACCACCTGGCAGGCGATGCCCTGCCCGGGATGCTCTCCGGCGAAGGCTACGACACGCTCCGCCTGCGCGAAGACATCAACGGCAAACCCCGCATGCTATGCGCCCGACTGAGATGAACCCCGCCGGCACGAAAAAGCCCGCGCGCACCAAGACGCCCGAGCAGGCCCTGGCCCAGCTGATGCGGCTCTGCGCCCGCGCCGAAAAGTCGGAGAGCGACGCCCGGCGCCTCATGCGCGGCTGGGGCGTGGACGACTGCGCCGCCGACGAAGTGCTGGCCCGGCTGGTGCACGACCGCTTCATCGACGATGCGCGCTACGCCGGAGCCTTCGTGCGCGAGAAGATGCGGCTGAGCGGCTGGGGCGAATACAAAATCCGCGCGGCACTCCAACGCAAGGGCATCGCCAAGGAAAACATCGAAGCGGCGCTCGGCGAAACCGACCGCACGGGCATGGGCGACCGGCTGCGCACGCAGCTCGAACGCAAAACCCGCATGATCCGCTACTCGACACGCTACGAACTGAAAAACAAACTTATACGCTACGGACTCGCACTCGGCTACGATTACGAAACCGTACACGAAACGGTCGCCGCGATGGTGGCCGACACCGACCCATGCGACGAATTCTGACCATCCTTCTTCTTACGGCCCTGGCGGCCGGCACGCAGGCTCAGACGCTCGATCCTGCCGACTACATCTACCCGATCCGCGGCGTCGACGGCACCTGCTCCTCCAACTTCGGCGAGATGCGCCCGGGACACTTCCATTCGGGCGTCGACATCCGCACCGGAGGGGTCGAGGGCAAGCCGCTGGTCGCCGTGGCCGACGGCTACGTCTCGCGCATCGCCGTCTCGCCGGGCGGCTACGGACGCGCCATCTACCTCACGCTGCGCAACGGCACGACGGCCGTCTACGGCCATCTGCAGCGTTTCCGCGACGACATCGAACGCCACGTGACCCGCGAACGGCGCGCCCAACAGAAAAACAGCGTCAACCTCTTCTTCGGCCCCGGCACCTGGCCCGTGCGGCAAGGCGACGTGATCGGCTACTCGGGCAACAGCGGCTCGTCGTCGGGTCCGCATCTCCATTTCGAAATCCGCGACACCCGCACGCAGCAACTCTACAACATCGTGCGCGAGGGGATCATCCGCCCGGCCGACTCGCTGCCGCCGCAGATCGTCGCCGTCCACTACATCGAGATCGACACCCTGCCCAACGGCATCTGCGCACGGCGCGAGGGAGCGAGCCGCAGCACCGTACGGCTCGACGCACACCGCTACAGGCTTTCGCACAACGCCCCCGTAGAGGTGGGGCGCAAAGGCTACTTCGTGGTCGAAGTCACCGACCGCCGCAACGGCGTGCAGAACCGCTTCGGCATCTGGCGCCTGACGGCATGGCTCGACGACGAACCCTATTTCGAATACCGCATGGACGGCTTCACCTTCGACCAGAACCGCTATTGCGACGCCGTGAGCTACTACCCGCTGCAACTCTCCGTGCGCACCGAAGCCATCCGCCTGGCGCAACCCGTCGGCACGCCCGACCGCTTCTATCCGCTCATGGCCGACCGCGGCATCGTCCGCACGCTGCCCGGCGAGACGCACCGCCTTCGCATCGAAGCCGAAGACGACTGCGGCAACCGCTCGAACCTCGAATTCGACATCTGCGGCCGCGACGGCGAGTTCCGCGGCGAGATCGACAGCCTGGCCGAAGTCGTGCGCCCTTCTGCCGCCGCAACGCTCCGCGTCGGCGACCGCATGACGGCCCGGATTCCGGCCGGTGCGCTCCACGAAGCCGTCGCCTGCCGTCCGGCACAAGTCGCAGCACCCCGAACCGACACGGGCATCGTGGCGCTCTCGCCCGCCTTCAAGGTGCTGCCCGATGCCACGCCGCTGCGCCGCACCATGACGGTCTCCGTCCGGGCCGACATCCCCGCTCGCCTGCAGCCGCACGCACGCCTTGCCCGCCGCACAGCCAAAGGCTCCGCCGCCTACGTGGGTGGCTCGTGGAAGGAGGGGGCCGTCACGGCGTCGACCTACACCGTCGATCCGCTCTTCATCGTGGCCGACACCGTGCCCCCGCGCATCACGGCCCGGTTCGACCGGGGCGCCGACCTGTCGCAAAGCTCCTCGCTGAGTTTCACCGCCGCCGACAACTTCTCGGGCATCGCCTCCTACACGCTTCTGATCGACGGCCGGTGGACTCCGTGCGACCGCTACCCCATGACCGGACGCCTGGTTCACGTCTTCGACCTGCCGGCTACCCGCAGCACCCACACCGTAGAACTCAACATCCGCGACGGCGCCGGTAACACGGCGCGGTGGCGGGGAACGTTCTATCGGTAAGGATTGCCGCGGTCCGGAATAAACCGGTCTGTTTCGACCCGTCCCCTCCGGACAACAGGTTCTGCACTTCTTCATCGCAGCGAAGGGCCCCGGACACCGCTGAAACCGCATCCGAAATCTCTTTGCCGGCCCGGCCGAACGTATTTCAAAAATTTTTCGTACCTTCGCGCTCGCAACGCGGCGACCATAGCCGCTGACCGATGGTTCCGTAGCTCAGTTGGATAGAGCAACAGCCTTCTAAGCTGTGGGTCTTGGGTTCGAATCCCAACGGAATCACACCCTCCGGCGACGGCCGCGCGGAACTCCCCGCCGACAACCGTCGTCTTTTTTACGCGATTTATTTTGCCGCGAAGAATATTTTGTCTACATTTGCAGGCTTAATGGCCCGAAAGGGTGAGCGTTTATTAACCAAATTAACAATTTTATAGCAAAATGGCTGTTAAAATTCGTCTGGCACGCCACGGTAAGAAAGGCTACGCCTTCTACCACATCGTTGCCGCAGATAGCAGAGCGCCACGTGATGGTAAATTCATCGAGAAGTTGGGCACCTACAACCCCAACACGAATCCTGCTACGATCGACCTGAACTTCGAGCAAGCCCTGGGTTGGTTACAGAAAGGCGCACAACCTACCGACACCTGTCGGGCCATCCTCTCCTACAAGGGAGTCCTCTACAAGAAACACCTGCTGGGCGGCGTAGCCAAGGGTGCCTTCACCGAGGCCGAGGCCGAAGCCCGTTTCAACAAGTGGCTCGACGCCAAGAACGGCAAGATCGAGGCCAAGAGCAACAAGCTCGCCACCGACGCCAAGTCGGCCGAGAAAGCCCGTCTGGCCGCCGAAGCCAAGGTGAACGAGGAGCGCGCGAAGGCTATCGCCGAGAAGAAGGCCGCTGCCGAAGCCGCCGCCAAGGAGGCTGAAGAAGCCGCTGCCGCCGAGAACGCCGAGGAGGCTCCCGCGGCAGAAGAGGCTGCTCCCGAAGCCGAAACCGAAGCGCCCGCAGCCGAATAAGGCCCGGACGACAAGAACGATCCCGGCAAATTTCCCACTGCGGGAGATTTGCCGGTTTTTGTTTCCTCGAACCGAATCTTGTGGGCCGCTGCTACCGCTGTGCGAGCCGCAAGTTCTCCAACACCGAATATGGCAATCCGCAGCGTTGTACCGGCCGCAAGTTCTCCCAAACCGAATGCTGCAATCCACCGCGTTGCGCCGGACGCAGCCTCCCACGCCGGAGTCCCGCAACGGCCCGCCCGTACGCCGCATTCGCCCAAAAACAAAAGCTGAAATGACCTCTCCTGCAGGCAGAATCAACAGACTATTCGGCACCGACGGCGGAGTGATGCTCTCGCTCTATCCCGCCTTTCCGGCCGATTTCGACCCGGCGGCCACGCCGCTCCTGGTCACCATCGACGCCCTGGAGGTGCCGCTGTGGTGCGACCGCTTCGAACGGCGCGGTGCGACGGGTGCCGTGGCGGCATTCGCCGACCTCGACACCGAACGCCGGGCTACCGAGCTGCTGGGACTGGAATTCCGCATCGAGCTGAACGACGACCGTGACGACGACGAATTCTACTTGGAGGACCTGATCGGCTTCTCGGTGGAAGCCGAAACGCTCGCTGCAGACGAACAGGCTACACCGCGGACGGTGGCCGGAACGCTGGCCGACTACTACGACAGCGACGCCAACCCGCTGTTCGAACTGGAGATCGACGGCCGCCGGGTGCTGGTTCCCGCCGTCGAGGAATTCATCGCACACATCGACTTCGAGGGCCGGAACATCCGCATGATCCTGCCCGACGGACTCCTGGAACTGGACTGACATGGCACGCGTGGTGATAGGACTCTCGGGCGGCGTCGACTCGTCGGTGGCCGCATGGCTTCTCCAGCAGGAGGGGCACGAAGTCATAGGTCTTTTCATGATCAACTGGCACGACACGACGGGCACCCTGGAGGGCGACTGCCCGTGGTACGACGACCGGGTCTTCGCCGAACTGGTGGCCAAGCGGCTGGACATCCCGCTGCACGTGGTCGACCTCTCGGCCCAATACCGCACGCGGGTGGTCGACTACATGTTCGCCGAATACGAACGCGGCCGCACGCCCAATCCCGACGTGCTGTGCAACCGCGAAATCAAGTTCGACGTTTTCCTGCACGAAGCCCTCAAGCTCGGTGCCGACTACGTGGCCACGGGCCACTACTGCCGCAAGGCCGAGGAGACGGACACCGACGGCACCGTGCGCTGCAAGCTGCTGGCCGGCACCGACCCCAACAAGGACCAAAGCTACTTTCTGTGCCAGCTCTCGCAGGAACAGCTGCGCTATGCGCTGTTTCCTGTGGGCGGACTCCTCAAACCCGAGGTGCGGCGCATCGCCGAGGAACAACACCTGGCCACAGCCAAGCGCAAGGATTCGCAGGGCATCTGCTTCGTAGGCAAGGTCGATCTGCCCGTTTTCCTGCAACAGAAACTCGCCGCCAAACCCGGCAACGTGCACGAAATACTCCCGTCGTGGCCCAAATTCGCCCTGCAGCCCGCCGTGCCCGAGAGCGCACCCACGACCGAAGAGCTGACGGCGCTGGCGGCTCCATGGCGCTACACCGTGCGCGACGGCAAGAAGATCGGCACCCACAACGGCGCCCACTACTACACCGTCGGCCAACGCAAGGGGCTCGGCATCGGCGGTCGCAAGGAGTCGCTTTTCATTCTGGCGACCGACGTCGACGCCAATGCCATCTATGTCGGCGAGGGCGACGCACACCCGGGACTCTGGCGCCCGGCGCTGCGCATCGAACCGCAGGAGGTCCACTGGATCGACCCCGCGCGGGCGATTCCGACCGGCGGGCAGGCCCGTTTCCAAGTGCGCATCCGCTACCGTCAACCCTTGCAGGAAGCCACCCTCTACGCCCGGCCCGAAGGGGTATTCCTGCTGTTCGACACGCCCCAGCGCGGCATCGCTCCGGGCCAGTTCGCGGCATGGTACGACGGCGACGAACTCGTCGGTTCGGGCGTGATCGCCGAGTGACGGGGGCCGGAACGGACTTTTCTCTTTACTCTCCACCCTGTAAAAGCGGCCTTTACGACCCGGAACGGTAGGGACCACGGTTCCTTTCACGCACGTTTTCGAGCACATGCAGTGTCGCACTCGGCATAGCGGAAACGTCGTACCGGAGCGGTCGACAGATTCAACGATCCACCGGCATCCGGCCGAATCCCATAACCGGAACGCCGGTTGTACATCCCAGCCTGGCGCGGAGCTTATGGCCAATGACAATTGACAACGGGCCTGTCATCTGCAACCCTGCACCCGGAAACAGTTCGCCCCCGCAGCCGACCCGGACGGACGATTTGCCGTCGCTGTTAACCTCTTACGGAATTTCGGGCGCAGCTGCTTGCGGAACTCCGCCAGCCAAGGCTGCGGCCCGCACGGTTCGAAGAACTGCCCGACGCATCGGTTCCTTGCAAAATCATTGGTCCGCACTCTCCGCACCATCCATCCCAGCGATCGTCCCTTGCGCCTGCTTCGGGCTACCGCCACGCTGCGACGGGAGCCTTGGGCGGCATCGGCGTCGAGGGCACGGCTTTGTCGTCATCGCCTCTCGCCTCGGGACACAACAACGCGAGCCGGATGCTCTTCAATGCGGGCAACGTGGGCCCATTCAACGGCACCAACCGTGCCTACGCCCTATCCGTGCGCTGCGTCCAAGCATCTGCCGGGCCGCTTTTTTCGGGTGGAAAGCCAAACATGAGAAAATATGGAAGTCGACACGGTCGGTTTCCGGTTGTTTCGTGGTTGTTATCCGGCTGTTTCGTTACCCGACGGCAGCGTGCTGAACGTCGCTTGGCAACCTTCAAAAATCGCAATCCCCATGCGGGCCGGAACCCTGTCCCTCACGATGACCACCCAACATGCGGGCCGGAGCCTCGCCCCGCGGAGGCCCGCAAGCGTGCTCCGCAGGCTCCGACCCGAAAATCCGTACAGACATCCCGTTCTCCGGCCCTGACATTCAAAAAAGGTCGTATTTTTAGATATAGCTTAACGAATTGAAGTTATAACTAAACTTTTCCTTTGGCATCTTTTTTAGCTTTACAACGTCTTAAACAAGACGCAGGTGAAAGCAAAAAGCGATTTCGATCTTTATGTGAGTGCAGCCGTCCGCCAAGCGCGAATGGCCCAGGACGTGTCGCAATCCATGTTAGCTTTCGGAATCGGGGTCAGCGACAGTTTCATCAGCCAGGTCGAAAGTCCCAAAAGCCCGTCAAAATACAACTTGAATCATATCAATTTGATTGCAAAATATCTGGGCTGTTCTCCTCGTCTCTTTCTTCCCGAAAAACCGCTCTGATTCCGCCGCCATGCAACTTATCAAGGCGGCCTTCTTTCTGCTCATCCTCCTCGGCGGACACCCCGCCGCGGCCCGGAGCGAGACACAGCACCCCGGACAAAACCGGCGACCGGCACACCACGCCGGAGAACAGCCCCGGGAGTCGGGCTGGCCGGAAAGGATCCGTCCGTTCGGCATCGCCTACCTCGACGCCGACCACCTCTACGACACCGTCCCGTCGCCCTTCTACGACGACAGCGACTATACGCCGCAGGGCCCGCTGCGGTGGAACACCGCACGCTACCGCCGCAAAACAGCCCGGACGGCCGCACTGATCGATTCGCTGGGACTGCCCGTCGTGGCGCTGTGGAGCGTCGAGAACGAACAGGTCGTGCGCGACATCGCCGCCACCTGCCAGGGCGACTACACCTACCTGCACCGCACGCTCAACTCGCTGGACGGCATGGATTTCGCACTGCTCTACTATGCTGACATGTTCTTCCCCCGCTACGTCGAAACGGGCCGCCGCTACCTCTATGTCGAGGGCATCCTGCGCCGCCCCGCAGGCCGCGGGCCGAGACAGCGGTTCCGGAGCGACACCGTGGGCCTGGTGCTGTGCAGCGAACAGCGCATGTTCCGCTGGGTGGTCGGGGAGCTGCGCGACGAACGGCCCGGCATCAAACTGATCGTCATGGGCCGCCTGCCGGCCCGCGAAACCGCCCAATACGGGCTGCACGATGTCCATGCCCGCGCCGAAAGAGCCGGCCGGGGCAACATCCGCGGTCGTGCCGGCTGGATCATGCGCGACCGCATAGCCATCGACACGGCGCTGCGCGTACGGACTGGCGACGTATACATCCGGCGTTTCCTGCTCGACCCCGCCGGAACCCGGCCGCTCCCCGCCTACGACCGCCGCCGCTACTGCGGCGGAACGAGCTACGCCCTGCCGGTGTACGTCTACATCGAGTAATCCCCGTAAAGGCCTGCACTACTGCCGAATCATCGCCTCGCGCTGTTCCCGACCCACATACGCCGTTCGGTCCCGATCGGACCCAAAAGCGGCGCGAGGAGCGCACAATGGAGCCTGCAAATTTGGAAAAGCAAAATAATTTCGCTAAATTCGCCATCCGCCTCACGAAAAACGAGGTTTTTCCTTATGCCGAGGCAGACCCGGCGTTGTCTGGAGTTATGCCGAAGCGGGGAAAAGCTGCACAAGAAACTTTCCGACGAACCGGGCGGATACCGGGATGTCGGATGATGCGGGCTTGGCCGAGGCGGGAAAAGTTGCACAAAAACAAAATTCACAACATAATAAAGAAAAACTTATGGCAGACGTCAAACGAGTCTACACCTTCGGCAACAAGGAAGCCGAAGGAAACGGCAAGATGCGTGAACTGCTTGGCGGCAAAGGTGCCAACCTGGCAGAAATGAACCTGATCGGCATTCCCGTACCTCCGGGCTTCACCATCACCACGGAGGTGTGCACCGAATACTACCAGCACGGCAAGCAGGCCGTCATCGAGATGCTGCGCCCCGAAGTGGAGAAGGCGATGAAGAACATCGAGTGCCTGACGGGCATGCGCTTCGGCGACAAGGAGATGCCGCTGCTGGTTTCGGTACGCTCGGGCGCCCGCGCCTCGATGCCCGGCATGATGGACACGATCCTCAACCTGGGCATGAACGACCAGGCCGTGGAGGCCGTGGCCAAGCGCACGGGCAACCCGCGCTTCGCGTGGGACTCCTACCGCCGCTTCGTGCAGATGTACGGCGACGTGGTGCTGGGCATGAAACCCGTGTCGAAGGAAGACCACGACCCGTTCGAGGAGATCATCGACGAGCAGAAAAAGAAACGCGGCGTGAAGAACGACACCGATCTGACGACCGACGATCTGAAGGAACTGGTGAAGAACTTCAAGGCCGCCGTCAAGAAACAGACCGGCGAGGAGTTCCCGACCGATCCGTGGGACCAGCTCTGGGGCGCCATCTGCGCCGTCTTCGGCTCGTGGATGAACGAACGCGCCATCCTCTACCGCAAGCTCAACAACATCCCCGCCGAATGGGGCACGGCCGTGTCGGTGCAGGCCATGGTCTTCGGCAACATGGGCGAGAATTCGGCCACGGGCGTGGCTTTCTCGCGCGACGCCGCAACGGGTGAAAACATCTTCAACGGCGAATATCTGATCAACGCCCAGGGCGAGGACGTCGTAGCCGGCATCCGCACCCCGCAGCAGATCACCGTCGAGGGCTCGAAGCGCTGGGCCAAGGCGCAGAACATCAGCGAGGAGGAGCGCAAGTCGAAATACCCCTCGCTCGAAGAAGTGATGCCCGAAGTCTACAAGGAGCTCAACGAGATCCAGCACCACCTGGAACAGTACTTCACCGACATGCAGGACATCGAGTTCACGATCCAGGACGGCAAGCTGTGGATGCTCCAGTGCCGCAACGGCAAACGCACGGGCGCGGCGATGGTACGCATCGCCATGGAGATGCTGCGCGAGGGTCTGATCGACGAGAAGACCGCCGTGCTGCGCTGCGAACCGGCCAAGCTCGACGAACTCCTGCACCCGGTATTCGACAAGAAAGCCATCTCGTCGGCGCAGGTCATCACCAAGGGTCTGCCCGCCTCGCCCGGTGCGGCGACGGGTCCCGTGGTGTTCTTCGCCGACGATGCGGAGAAAGTGCTGGCCGAGACGGGACAGAAAGCCGTGCTGGTGCGCATCGAGACCTCGCCCGAGGACCTCAAGGGCATGCTCGACGCCGCCGGCATTCTGACGGCCCGCGGCGGCATGACGTCGCACGCCGCCGTCGTGGCGCGCGGCATGGGCAAATGCTGCGTATCGGGCGCCGGTGAGCTGGAAATCGACTACAAGGCCCGCACCATCAAGGTGAACGGCTTCACGGTGAAGGAGGGCGACTGGATTTCGCTCAACGGCTCGACGGGCGAAGTCTACCTGGGACAGGTAGCCACCAAGGCCGCCGATCTGAGCGGCGACTTCGGCAAACTGATGGAGCTGACCGGCAAATATTCGGTGCTGAAAGTGCGCGCCAATGCCGACACGCCCAAGGACGCTGCGCAGGCGTTCGAATTCGGTGCCGAAGGCATCGGACTCTGCCGCACGGAGCACATGTTCTTCGAGGGCGACCGCATCAAGGCCATCCGCGAGATGATTCTGGCCGACGACGAAGCCGGACGCCGCGTAGCGCTGGCCAAGCTGCTGCCCATCCAGCGCGGCGACTTCGAGGGGCTGTTCAAGGCGATGAACGGCTACCCGGTGACGGTCCGTCTGCTCGATCCCCCCTTGCACGAGTTCGTACCCCACGATGAGAAGGGCCAGAAAGAGATGGCCGAAGAGATGCACGAACCGCTCTCGAAGATCGTGGCCAAGGTGGAGTCGCTGGCCGAGTTCAACCCGATGCTGGGCCACCGCGGCTGCCGTCTGGGCAATACCTATCCCGAGATCACCGAAATGCAGACCCGCGCCATCATCGAGGCTGCGATGAACGTCAAGGCCACGGGAGTGCCCGTCCATGTGGAGATCATGGTGCCGCTGGTGGGCAACCACAAGGAGCTGCGCTACCAGAAGAACATCATCGACCGGACGGCCGAACAGGTCTTCAGCGAGCGCAACGACAAGATCGAATACATGGTCGGCACGATGATCGAGGTGCCGCGCGCCGCCGTAACTGCCAACCAGATCGCCGAAGTGGCGCAGTTCTTCTCGTTCGGCACCAACGACCTGACGCAGATGACGCTGGGCTTCTCGCGCGACGACATCTCGAAATTCCTCCCCGTCTACCTTGAAAAGGGCATTCTGAAGAACGACCCGTTCCAGATTCTCGACCGCAACGGTGTGGGCCAGCTCATCCGCGAAGCGGTGTTCAAGGGCCGCGGCACCCGCGAGAACCTCAAGTGCGGCATCTGCGGCGAACACGGCGGCGAACCCTCGTCGGTGGAGTTCTGCCACTACGCCGGACTCAACTACGTGAGCTGCTCGCCTTTCCGCGTGCCCATCGCACGCCTGGCCGCCGCCCACGCAGCCCTCAATCAGAAGTAGTTCCCGGAGGGGTTCTCTGCGAAGGGGACCGCTTCCGCCCGCTATCCGCCGCCCGGCCTTGAAGGCCGGGCGGTGCTTTTTACGACCGGAGAACATAGCACCGAAACCTTATTCAGAGAACCGGAACTTGTTTTGAATCGGGTTTCATTCGGGGCCCGGACCGCAGTATCGAAGCCGGACAATGTTTTGGGACAAGGCACCAAGTACGATTATAATTCCTAACTTTGCCCCAGCAACTTCCGCCCAGAATGATGCGGGCCACGGCTCGCACCAGCGAGGCAAAGTAGATTCAGCAATCCGCCGGCGGCATTATGGTGGCGGGCATATTCAGGAGTCGTCTTACACGGTCTTTGTCGGTCTTTGCAACTCTCAGAGTTGCGCGAGCCGCAGCCTCCCGGCGCGGAGGCTCCCGCTTTTCGGCTTTCGCCGGGCTCGCTCTTCGCAGGCTGCGTTCGCGAACAAAGACCGAGCGACAGCGCGTCGAAAATCCGGATACCCGGATACCCGGATACCCGAGGCAAGAACTCCTGCCTCCCGACCGCTATGCCGTCGGCTGTACATCCCAGTTTGCTGCGGAGCTTGCGAACAATTCAGAATGCAGAATTCACAATGCACAATTAAGATAGTCGTTTGTCATTCTGAGGAGCACAGCGACGAAGAATCTGTATCGTCAGCATACAAATGTTTGACTGCACTTCATTTGTCTTTCTCCTCCTTACTCGGTATAGTCCGCAAGTGGCCTCTGCGTTCGTCGATTCGCTTCGCTCAGAATGACAAATTGTGCATTTTGCATTGTGAACTGTTTTGTTCCCTCTCCGCGCCATCCATTCCAGCGATTGCTTCCCGACATCTGCTGCGGGCGACCGCAACCGCGACTCGGGAGCCTTGGAAAATGTCGGCGGAGGCGGCTTTGCGTGGTCGTCGTCCCCCTACGCATCGGGCCATCCGAACGCCAGTTTCCTGGGTTTCAAACAGAGCTACGTCGAGCCTTTCCGAACGGACAACCGCTCCTACGCTCTTTCCGTGCGCTGCGTCCAGCATCTACACGAGTTGCTTTTTGACTTATGCAGCTTTTGTCCGTCCGAACCGACGCCCCGGGGAACACCGAACTTTCGGACCGGACAGGTCCGGAGACGGCAAGGCGACAGAAACGCACACCCGGAAAACCGAACCGGACATGCGAAGCGGGAAAACCGCCTGCGACGACGGAATATCCTCTTTTTCGGCCCTGACTTTTCGTTTTCGGGACTCCGAAACGCCCGAAGCGGCACGAGTGTTGCGATGTGGTCGGTTTGTTATCAAAACACCCCGCTTCGTTGAATTTGCTTGGCCGACAAGGGATTTTTGCATATATTTGACAAGCAAACGGACAAAAGCTCACTTTTGTAAAATTAAAATAACCGGAAATGAAAAAGATTCTTCTGACGGCTATGGCCGCACTTTTCGCCGTGGGAGCCGTCTCGGCCCAGGACAAGGGCAAATGGGCACTCGGCCCGCAGATCGGCGTCTATACCAATACCGGCGCCGACGGCGCCATCTTCGGCGTGGGCGCCCTGGCCCGCTACTCCTTCACGGACAGATGGCGCATCCAGCCGGCCGTGACGTTCCTCTGCAAGAAATACTGCTCGGTGGACATCAGCGCCGACATGCAGTACCTCTTCCACCCGGCACGCTTCTGGACGCTCTATCCGCAGGTGGGTCTGAGCGCCAACGACATCGGCGACTGGTCGTGCGGCATCAACCTCGGCGCCGGCACCGACTTCAACATCACGCGCAACTGGGACATCTCGGCCGGATTCAAGTGGATGGTGCAGACCCACAAATACTGGAAAAATCCGATCATCATCAGCGTCGGCGCAACCTACAAGTTCTGACGCTCCGGCAACGGCAATATGAAAAGCGGCTCCCAAGAGGGAGTCGCTTTCGTTTTTGGGACGGCACAAACGAACGCCCCGATATTCGGCCGAACCGGCAGGCACACCGGCCGCAAAGCGCTTACCAACTCATGCCGACCGCCTTTCGGCTACCGAGTCTTGTAACTGCAGCGGTATTTACCTTTGGCCAGGTTGAGCAACTTGCCTTTGAGCAGGTTGCGGCGCAAGGGAGCGACGCGGTCAACGAAAACGCGCCCCTCGATATGGTCGTACTCGTGCTGGATCACCCAGGCCTTGTAGCCTGTGAACTCCTCGTCGTGGGGCTTCAGCTCCTCGTCGAGGTAGCGTACGCGGATCGACAGCGAACGCGGCACATCGGCATAGAGCCCCGGAAACGACAGGCAGCCCTCGTTATAGGTCTTCGTCTGTTCGGAATAGGCATAGATTTCGGCATTGACGAACGCATGCTTGAAGTCGGCGCACGACGGGTCGTCCTCGGCCCACGGGGTGCAGTCGACGATGAAAAGGCGCAGGCTCTTGCCGATCTGCGGAGCGGCCAGCCCCACGCCTCCGGCTTCGCCGAGGGTGAGAAACATGTCGTCGACGAGCTTTTTCAGATCGGGAAAATCGGCAGCGACCGGCTCGCAGGGCTTGCGCAGCACCTCGTCGCCATAGATGACAATCGGATAAATCATTGGTTGAACTCCATGTAACTTTGTAAAATGATCGTGGCGGAAATCTTATCCACCAACGCCTTGTCGCGGCGGGCCATCTTGCCGATGCCGCTTTCGAGCATCGCGCGGTGGGCCAGCACCGAAGTGAAGCGCTCGTCGTGGAAAACCACCTCCTTGTCGGGCCATGCCTGCCGCAGCCGCGCCGCGAGCGGCTCGATGAAACGCCACGTCTCGGAGGGCGTGCCGTCCATCCGGGCGGGTTTGCCCAGCACAATGGTACCAACGTTCTCGCGGGCGAAATAGTCTGCGAGCCATTTTTCGAGCTGCCGCGTCTCGACCGTCACGAGTCCGCCCGCGATCAGCCGCAGGGGGTCGCTCACGGCGATTCCCGTACGCTTGGTACCGTAGTCTATGGCCAGAATGCGCGACACTTCGAGAAAGTGAGAGGTGAAAAGTTGAAAGTAAAATGTTCCGGCAGGCGGTCTTTCACCTTCGACCTTTCCATTTTCACTTCAATTAAAGGTTCAGTTTCTTGAACAATTTCCGGTACGAGCACTCCTCCTCGACCATGGCATGCAGGGCCTCGATCTTGACGCGCTCCTGCTCCATCGAATCGCGGTGGCGCACCGTGACGGTGCCGTCCTCGGCGGTCTGACCGTCGACGGTGATGCAGAACGGCGTGCCGACGGCATCCTGGCGGCGGTAACGCTTGCCGACCGAATCCTTCTCGTCATACACGACATTGAAGTCGTATTTCAGTTCGTCGACGATCTTCTGCGCAATCTCGGGCATGCCGTCCTTCTTGACGAGCGGCAGGATGGCCGCCTTGACGGGAGCCAAAGCCGCAGGCAGGCGCAGCACCACGCGCGAATCGCCGCCGTCGAGCTGCTCCTCGGTGTAGGCCGCCGACATGACCTGCAGGAACATGCGGTCGACGCCGATCGACGTCTCGACGACATAGGGCACGTAGCTTTCGCCCGTCTCGGGGTCGAAATACTGGATTTTCTTGCCCGAAAACTTCTGGTGGTTGCCCAGGTCGAAGTCGGTGCGCGAGTGGATGCCCTCCACCTCCTTGAAGCCGAACGGGAAGTTGTACTCCACGTCGGTGGCGGCGTTGGCATAGTGGGCCAGCTTGTCGTGGTCGTGGAACCGGTAGTTGTCGTCGCCGAAGCCCAGGGCGCGGTGCCAGGCCATGCGGGTGTTCTTCCATTCGTTCCACCACTCCATTTCGGTGCCGGGGCGCACGAAGAACTGCATCTCCATCTGCTCGAACTCGCGCATGCGGAAGATGAACTGGCGGGCGACGATCTCGTTGCGGAACGCCTTGCCGATCTGCGCAATGCCGAACGGCAGCTTCATGCGGCCGGTCTTCTGCACGTTGAGAAAGTTGACGAAGATGCCCTGCGCCGTCTCGGGGCGCAGGTAGATGGTGCTGGCGCCGTCGGCCGTGGAACCCATCTGCGTGGAGAACATCAGGTTGAACTGCCGCACCTCGGTCCAGTTGCGCGTACCGGAAACGGGGCACACGATCTCGCAGTCGAGGATGATCTGCCGCAGCTCATTGAGGTCGTTGGCGTTGAGCGCATCGGCAAAACGCTTGTGCACGGCGTCGCGCTTGGCGGCAGTCTCCTGCACGCGGGGCGAAGTCTCGCGGTACTTGGCCTCGTCGAACGACTCGCCGAAGCGCTTGCGGGCCTTCTCGACCTCCTTCTCGATCTTCTCGTCCTGCTTGGCGAGCCACTCCTCGACAAGGACGTCGGCGCGGTAGCGCTTCTTGGAATCGCGGTTGTCGATGAGCGGATCGTTGAACGCTCCGACATGGCCCGAAGCCTCCCACGTGCGCGGGTGCATGAAGATGGCGGCATCGAGACCCACGATGTTCTCGTGGAGCTTGACCATCGAATCCCACCAATAGCGCTTGATGTTGTTCTTCAGCTCCACGCCGTTCTGGCCGTAGTCGTAGACGGCGCCCAGACCGTCGTAGATCTCGCTCGACGGGAATACGAAGCCGTATTCCTTGCAATGGGCGACCAGTTTCTTGAAAAGTTCCTCCTGAGTCATCGTATTTTGTGATTTTGATTTTTCCAATCGACAAAAATACAAAATAAAAAGGAATTTTCCTACCGGTCGCCTCTGCGGCGGTCGTTTCGCAGTTCGGGCTCGAGCCGCAATCCGGAGGAATCCCGGCGGCACAAGAACCGACGATCCGCCCCATACGAAACCGCCCCGGAAAATTCCGGGGCGGTCATTGGCATAGAGACCGGAGACTATCGGTTCGACATTTTCTTGACTTCGGCGGCTCCTTGGTAGGACGTTGCCGCCGGAAAAACCCTCGACGGCCACGCGAAGACGTTGCCGCCGGAAACTACTTCTTCAGCAGTTTCTTGACTTCGGCGGCTCCTTGGTAGGACGTTGCCGCCGGAAAAACCCTCGCCGGCCACGCGAAGACCTTGCCGCCGGAAAACCCTCGCCGGCCACGTGAAGATGTTGCCGCCGGAAACTACTTCTTCAGCAGTTTCTTGACTTCGGCGGCGACGGTTTCACCGTTGAAACCGAACTTCTCGTCGAGAACCTTGTAAGGCGCCGAAAAACCGAAGTGGTCGAGGCCGTGGATCATGCCGTTCTCGCCGACGAGCCCCAACAGATTGACGGGCAGGCCGGAAGTGAGTCCGTAACGCACGATGCCGACAGGCAGGACACTCTCCTGGTACGACTTGGGCTGGTCGCGGAAAAGACCCTCCGAAGGCACGTTGACAACGCGGACGGCGATGCCCTCCTTGGCCAGCAACTCGGCACCCTCGACCAACGTAGCGACCTCCGAACCGGAAGCGACGAGGACAGCAGCGGGTTTGGCGGCATCCATGACGACGTAACCGCCCTTGACGACCTGCGCGGCCTCCTCCCGACGCGTACGGCCCAACGTGGGCAAGTTCTTGATATTCTGACGCGACAGCACCAATGCCACGGGGCGGTGCTCCTCGACGGCGGTTTTCCAGGCCATAAGGGTCTCTTCGCCGTCGGCCGGCCGCAGAACGACCATCGAGCGCTCGCCGTGGTGGTTGCGCAGATGCTCCATCAATCGGATCTGCGCCTCGTGCTCGATGGGCTGGTGCGTAGGTCCGTCCTCGCCGACGCGGAACGAATCGTGGGTCCAGACATAGACGACATGCAGCCGCATGAGGGCCGCCAGACGCACGGCGGGCTTCATGTAATCGGAGAAGACGAAGAAAGTGCCGCAGGCGGGAATGACGCCGCCGTGCAGGGCCATACCGTTCATAACGCAGGCCATGGTGAGCTCGGAGACGCCGGCCTGGAAGAATTTGCCGGAGAAATCGCCCTTGGCGAAAGCCTTGGTCTTCTTCAGGAAGCCGTCGGTCTTGTCGGAGTTGGAGAGGTCGGCCGAAGCGACGATCATGTTCTCGATCTTCTCGGCATAGAGCCCCAGAGTCGTGGCCGACGCGGCGCGCGTGGCGACGTCGGGTTTCATCTCGACGCACTTGTAGTCGATCTCGGGAAGCTCGCCCTTGAAGAAGCCGTCGAGCTTGCGGGCCAGCTCCTTATGCTCCTGGCGCCAGTTCTTCTCGACCTTGGCCTGCTCGGCAGCCCATGCCTTGAGCGCTTCGCGGCGGGCACCGAAAATCTCGCGGCTCTCCTCGAAGAAAGCGAAAGGCTCGTCGGGATCGCCCCCGAGGTTGCGGACCGTAGCGGCCAGATCGGCTCCGGCGGCCGACAACGGCTGGCCGTGGGTAGAAACCTTGTCCTCGTAGCACGAACCGTCGGCGGCCACGGCACCCTTGCCCATGGTCGTACGGCCGATGATGAGGGTCGGCCGCTCGGTTTCGGCGTTGGCGGCCACGAGAGCCGCACGGAGGCCGTCGATGTCGTGTCCGTCGACCGACAACACGTTCCAACCCCATGCTTCGTACTTCTGAGCGACATTCTCCGTGTCGACCTCGTCGACCTTGGTCGAGAGCTGGATGTTGTTGGAATCGTAGTACATGATGAAATTCGCAAGGCCCAGGTGGCCGGCGATGCGGCCGACGCCCTGCGAAATCTCCTCCTCGACGGCACCGTCGGAGATATAAGCGTAGGTCTTGTGAGCCGTCCACTCGCCGAAGCGGGCAGCCAGGAAGCGCTCGGCGATGGCGGCGCCCAGAGCCATGGCATGGCCCTGCCCCAGCGGACCCGACGTATTCTCCACACCGCGCATGACGTCGACCTCGGGATGTCCGGGCGTGACGCTGCCCCACTGTCTGAGCGACTGCAGGTCGTCGACCGAATAATGGCCGGCGAGCGCCAACGTGGAGTAGAGCATCGGCGACATGTGACCGGGATCGAGGAAGAAACGGTCGCGGAAAGGATAGTCCATACGCTCGGGATCGTAACGCAGGAACTCGGTGTAGAGCACGGTGACGAAATCGGCACCGCCCATGGCACCGCCCGGATGTCCCGACTTGGCCTTCTCGACCATGGCGGCCGACAAGATACGGATGTTGTCGGCGACGCGCGTAAGTTTGGAATTTGTAGACATAGGCTATTCGAGTTGTTTTATCTTTTCATATCGGTCTTCGCACAAACCTGCCCGCGGCACTCAGCGGACCGCAAGGCGGTGCGGACGAAGCGGCTAACAAAGATACGCATAAGCGAGGGCAAAAGCAAGCTTGCTTGCATTTTGTCGAGCGGAAGTATCTTCGGCGCATGCCAAAATACGCATAAGCAAGGGCAAAAGCAAGCCTGCTTGCATTTTGTCGAGCGGAAGTATCTTCGGCGCATGCCAAAATACGCATAAGCGAGGGCAAAAGCAAGCCTGCTTGCATTTTGTCGAGCGGAAGTATCTTCGGCGAATGCCAAAATACGCATAAGCCGAGTGCAATGCCGAATTTATTTGAGCATTGCCGGGGCGGAAGCATTCAATACGAAGTCAAAGATAGCAAAAAAACGCGTTTATCCGACCTGACGGAAAGCACAAATATTCGCCCGGTCGATCTTCTCCGAAGCATAGGGCCCCGTGACGGTGAAACGGGGCGCATCGCCCGAGGGCAGGTCGAACATGGCATCCATCATCACGGCCTCGCAGATCGACCGCAGACCGCGGGCGCCGAGCTTGAATTCGACGGCCTTGTCGACGATGAAGTCCAGCGCCTCGTCGTCGAACTTCAACTTCACGCCGTCGAGCTCGAACAGACGCTCGTACTGCTTGACGATGGCGTTCCGGGGCTCGGTGAGAATCCGCCGCAGGGCGTCGCGCTCCAGAGGCTGCATGTAAGTGAGCACCGGCAGACGCCCCACGAGCTCGGGAATGAGTCCGAACGCCTTGAGGTCCTGCGGAGTGACATACTGCATGAGGTTCGAACGGTCGATCCGCTCGGCGACGGCGCGGCCGTAGCCCACGGCGCGGGTGTTGAGCCGCTGGGCGATCTTGCGCTCGATGCCGTCGAACGCACCGCCGCAGATGAAGAGGATGTTGCGCGTGTCGACCTGGATGAACTTCTGGTCGGGATGCTTGCGCCCGCCCTGGGGCGGGACGTTGACAACGGTGCCCTCCAGCAGTTTGAGCAGCGCCTGCTGCACGCCCTCGCCCGAGACGTCGCGCGTGATGGAGGGATTGTCGCCCTTGCGCGCGATCTTGTCGATCTCGTCGATGAAGACGATGCCGCGCTCGGCCAGCGCCACGTTGTAGTCGGCTACCTGCAGCAGACGCGAAAGGATGCTCTCAACATCCTCGCCGACGTAGCCGGCCTCGGTGAGGACCGTAGCGTCGACAATGGTGAAGGGCACCTTCAGCAGCTTGGCGATCGTGCGGGCCATCAAGGTTTTGCCGGTGCCCGTCGGACCGACGAGCACCACGTTGGACTTGTCGATCTCGACCTCGTTTTCGCCGGGCGCATGAAGCAGCCGCTTGTAATGGTTGTAGACCGCCACGGAAAGATAACGCTTGGCGGCGTCCTGTCCGATGACATACTGGTCCAGAAAATCCTTGATCTGAGCGGGTTTCAGCAGGTCTTCGCGGCGGAACGGGGCGGCGGAATGCTTGCGGACGGTCATCTCGTTGTCGGCAAGAATCTTATGGCCGTTTTCGATACACTTGTCGCAGATGTTGGCTCCGTCTGCGCCCTGGAACATGAAGCCGACCTCGTCGCGCCGGGCACCGCAGAAGGAACAGCGGTCGATCGTGTTGTCGCCGCTTGCGCGGCGGCCGTTGCGTCGGTTCTGCGTCATTGTTTTTCGCGTTTGGTGAGCACTTCGTCGATGAGACCGTAGTCGCGGGCCTCGGCGGCCGAGAGCCAGTAGTCGCGGTCGGCGTCCTTCTCGATCTTCTTGACCGAAACACCCGAATGGGCGGCCAGGATGCCGTAGAGCTCGCGCTTGGTTTTCATGATCTCGCGGGCCGTGATCTCGATGTCGGAAGCCTGGCCCTGAGCTCCGCCCAGAGGCTGATGGATCATCACCCGCGAATGGGGCAGCGCCGACCGTTTGCCGGGAGCGCCGGCCGTGAGCAGCACGGCGCCCATCGACGCAGCGAGGCCCGTACAGATCGTGGCGACGTCGGAAGCGACCAGCTGCATGGTGTCGTAGATGCCCAGTCCGGCAGAAACCGAACCGCCGGGCGAGTTGATGTAGATCTGGATGTCCTTCTCGGGATCGACGGACTCCAGGAAGAGCAGCTGCGCCTGGATGATGTTGGCGGCATCGTCGTAGATGGGTGCGCCGAGGAAGATGATGCGGTCCATCATCAACCGCGAGAAGACGTCCATCGTGGCGATGTTCAACTGGCGCTCCTCGATGATCGTCGGCGAGACGTAGGCCTCGCAGACGGAGCGGAAATCGTGCAGTTTCAACGAACTGATGCCGCACTTCCCGCGTGCATATTTCTCAAATTCGGACATATTCGCAGAGTTCACAAGTTAAAATTCACAAATCAGCATCGAAAACCGAAATTCGTTTCGCCGCATCCCGCACGCAAGGCATTTCGGCCGGAAAGACGACCGGCGCACCCGCCGGAAAACGCATTCCGGCATGCGGAACCGCCGAAAAAACACCGGTTCCGACGTTCGATTTCTCATTCCGGGATTGGCTCCCTTTCACAAAAAGGACTTTGCAAACATCACGCCTGCAAAGTCCGAAGGTAGGAATTTCGTGCGAAAAACTAAAGTTCCTTGGCCAGGCTGGCGAAATCGTCGGCAGAAACGGCCTTTTCCGTCACCTTGATCTTCTGCTTGACGGACTCCACGACCTTCACCTCGTAGAGCTTCTCGTAGATCTTCTGGCCCTGCTCCTTGTCGGCGAGAATCTTCTCGGCATAACCGGCCAACATGTCGTCGGGAGCCGACGGCATGCCGTACTGCGCGAACTGCGCGGCGGCCAGCGCCTTGGCTTCGGCCACGGCCTCGTCCTTCGACACGGCGATCTTCTCCGACTGGATGAAGTGCTTCTGCATGTAGTTCCAGGTGAACATCTTGAGGAACTGATCGAAATCCTTCTCGATCTCCTCCATCGGGAACTTGCCCTCGTTGATGGTGTAGAGCCAACGCTTGAGGAACGCCTCGGGCATCTTCAGCCCGGCTTTCTTGATAAGGTAGTCGCGGAGCTGGAGCGTGAAGAGGTAGTCGCTCTCGCGCGAAAGCTCCTTGGCGATCTCCTCGTCGACGAACTTGTCGAGATCGGCTTCCGACGTCACGTTGCCGGCCGGGAAAGCCATCTTGAAGAACTCCTCGTTCAATTCGGGTTCGGCGAACTTGCGGATTTTGGTGATCTCCAGCGAGAATGCGGGATTGATGCCCTCCAGCTCGTCCTGCTTGACCTGCAGCACGGCAGCGCGCTGCGAAGGATTCTTATAGAGTTCGTTGATGTTGACCTCCATCTTGTCGCCGACCTTCTTGCCAATGAAAGGCTTGCGCTCCTCCTCCGACAAGGAGATAAGGCCCACATAGGCATCGGCCACGTTCATGTCGCCGTTATCCAGCGTCACGCTCAGCGCCTCGTCGGAAGTCACCTTCTCGGTGTCGACCAGACGGCCGAAGCGACGCAGGAAGTTGGAGCGGTAGTCGTCGTGCATCTTCTTGTCGACCTTGATGCGGTTGTAGGTCACCTTATCCTTCTCCGTAAGGTCGAGCTTGATTTCGGGTGCTTCGCCGAACTCGAAGACGAAGTCGAACTCCTTGCCGTTCTCGAAATCGAAGTCGCCCTGCTCGTCCGACGGGATCACGTCGCCCAGATAGTCGATCTTCTCCTTCTGCAGGTAATCGAAAGCGGCGTTCGACGCCAGCCGGTACGACTGCTCGGCCAGGACGCCCTTGCCGTACATCTTCTTGACGATGCCCATGGGCACCATGCCGGGACGGAAACCGGGGATGTTGGCCTTGCGACGATAGTCGCGCAGCATCTTCTCGACCTCCTGGGCATAGTCGGCCTCGCCGACCTTCACGCGGAGCAACGAGCTGCCGCCTTCGCGCTGTTCTCTTACGATCTTCATAATGAGTGTTTTGTATTTGATTTTTTCTTTTTTGTTCCACGAAATCGGACCACAAAGATAGGAAAATAATCCGTGCGGCGCAATAGATGCCGCCATATTTGCGCCCCGGCCGGGAGCGGGCACCGCCCGGCCGTCATCTCCGGAAGAAACGACGACCGGCGGCACATCCGCTTTCGGCGGCAACTCCCGCAGATGCTTGGACGCAGCGCACGGGACGGGCATTGGCCCGATAACCGTGGTAAAGCGTATTCACACTGACAGCATCAAGCCACAAATACCCAGCGTAATAAGGCTCGGAACCGCCGTAGGAAGACGACGACCACGCAAAACCGTGCGTGCCGACGTTCGTCAAGACTCCTGTCGACAGGGTGCGGTAGCCCGTAGCAGGCGCTAAAAAACAATCGCTAAGGGAATGCAGCGGAGGGTGCGAACAATGGTTTTTGTTGCGAATGCCGATGCGTTGGACGGCTCCTCGAGCCGTGCGGGCCGCAGCCTTGGCCGGCGGAGGCCCGCAAACATCCGGCTGTCGCCGGGCGTGCCCCGCAGGCTGCGCCCGCCCCACCCCGACAACCCTACCTTGTCATTCTGAGCGGAGCGAAGAATCTATTTTGGGCAAGGTTACAGATGTTTGACTGCACTTCGTTTGTCTTTCTCCTCCTTGCGAGGCATAGTCCGCAAGCGGCCTCTGCGCTCGCTGCGTTCGTCGATCCGCTGCGCTCAACATGACAGTTGCAGCGGCTCTTCACAAAGAAGAGAACAACAAACGCAGTGCAGTCAAGAATCTATGACAAACGATAAGGAATCAGATTCTTCGTCGATCTTCCGATCTCCTCAGAATGACAAAACGGGAAGAACTGCGATCCGCACAACGCGTTGGGACCGTCTATTTCATTGTTCGCAAACTCCGCGGCAGACTGGTGTTGTCAACTGGCGGCAACGCGGAAAGGATGGAGGGAAAAGATGTTCGGGGCGGCCACGGCTTATAGAAACAAAATCCGGCTTTAGCCGGGCGAGCCGAAGCCCCGCCCCGCGGAGGCTCGCAACACTCGCCCCGCCGGCTTCGGCACGAGAACATCTGCGACCTACGAAAGCTGTGTTTGCGAATCTACACTCCTACTGAATAGAGCGAACGCAGCCTGCGGGGTGAGCCCGGCGATAGCCGAAGCGGCGAGCTTCCGCACCGGGAGGCTGCGGCTCGCGCAATTCTGCGAATTGTAAAACTATCGAAAACCGGCGCGAAACAACCGCAAACGAACAACGATTTTCTTTACCCACCGCGCCATTACGCCGCCAATGGATTGCTGAATCTACTCGGCCGCGCTGATGCGAACCATGATCCGCACCACTCCGGGTGTGAAGTTGCCAGAAGCGAAGATAAAACAAAATCTGCAGCAAACTGGCAGCACGCACCCTCAAAAACCTACACGCGGAAAAATGCGGCCATTGCGGAACGACGGTCCAAGAACGGCCAAAATCACCGGAACTACCGGATCCGCCAGACACAGCTTTCGATTTCTCGTTTATAATGCTTACTTTTACGGCGTTTACCGAACATGCCATGACCGAATTCGGATTTATCGACTCCATCCGGGCGCTGTGCGTCGACCTGCCGGCGAACGGCTTCGAAGGCATCGGCGACGACTGCGCCGTGCTGCCCGCCGGCGACGGCGAATCGCTCGTATTCACGGCGGACCTGCTGGTGGAAAGGATTCATTTTCTGCGCGCGGCGACAACTCCCGAGGAGCTGGGCGGCAAAGCCCTGGCCGTGAACCTGAGCGACGTTGCGGCCATGGGTGCCCGGCCGGTCGCCGCCCTGCTCTCGCTGGCACTGCCCGCCGATGCGGCCGACGCATGGGCCGACCGCTTCATGAAAGGCTACCGCGACCTCTCGGCCCGCTACGGAGTGGCTCTGATCGGGGGCGACACGACCCGTTCCGACCGCGACATAACGATCAACGTCACGGCGATCGGCCGCGCGCCGGCCGACCGGCTGAAACGCCGCAGCGCTGCCCTTCCGGGCGATACGATCTTCGTGACCGGAGAACTGGGCGCTTCGGGCGCCGGGCTGCGCGACATCCTCGCCGGCCGCTATGACACGCCCCTGGCCTCCGTCCACCGCAATCCGCAGCCTCAGGTCGACGAGGGGCAATGGCTGGGCGGACGTGCGGAAGTGCACGCCATGATGGACCTTTCGGACGGTCTGGCGTCGGACATCCGCCGCATCATGAAACAATCGGGCCGGGGAGCCGCCATCGACCTGGAACGGATTCCGGTGGCTGCCGGCGCCGACCTGCAAACCGCCGCCTGCGGAGGCGAAGACTACAAACTGTTGTTCACGGCAGCACCCGAAGCCGCCGAACGGCTCGCCGCCGACTGGTCCGCCCGCTTCGGCACGCCGCTCTACCCCGTCGGCCGCATCGAACCGGGCGGCCGGCTGCGCTGGCTGCGTCACGGATCGGAAACCGACCTCGACTGGCGCGGATTCGAACACTATTGAAACCGCTCCGCAACTATTCGCCGCAGCATTGAACGAGCATCGCGCGGCAACCGCTCCGGTGTCGCGCGAAAAAACGAATGCCGGCAGTAACCCGCCGGCAACGAAACCGCCCTTATTCGATCAGATAGACCCGGTCGTCGGCATACTGCAACCGGTAATGTTCCCGCGCGTACTCCTCAAGATATTCATCGTAGCGAAGATGTTCGAGCAAAGTGCTGTCCTCGGCGATTCGGGCTTGATAGACGGCTCTTTCGCGCTCCAGCGCATTGATCTGCCGCTTGATGCGGATGGCATGCACCACATTGCGCCCCACGACCGAGAGGGTGAGGATCACGATCAGCAGCGTGGCGCCGATCCAGAATTTCTTGCCTACCTGCGCATCCATCGGAGAGCGGAATCAAGGAATGCGCATGTATTTGTGCGTCTGGATCGAGATGTTCCACTGCGGGCGTGCCTTGGCATACTCCACGATGGCGGGCATCATCCGCTCCGCGGCGCTCCACTCGGGCTGGAGGTAGAGCCGGCACTTCTCACTCGTGCGGGCAGCATTCTCTTCAGCCCATTCGAAATCCTCCTCGCTTCCGACGACGACCTTCAGTTCGTCGGCCCGGGCGAAAGCCTCCTCCAGCGGAGGCCGCCGGTGCTTGGGCGAAAGACACACCCAGTCGAAACGCCCGCTGAACGGGTGCGAACCCGACGTTTCAAGGCAGATGCGCAAGCCCTGCCCGATCAATGCGTCGGTCAGGGGGCCCAGCGGATAGAGCAGGGGCTCGCCGCCCGTAACGACAACGGCCCGGGCTCCGGATGCGACCGCCCGGCCCACGACGGAGTCCACCTCCGCAGGCGGAAAGAGCCGGGGATTCCAGGTATATTTGGCATCGCACCATGCGCAACCGACGTCGCAGCCGCCCAGACGGATGAAATAGGCGGGCATCCCGGCATGGCAGCCCTCGCCCTGGATGGTATAGAAGTCCTCGGCGAGCGGCAGCAGCCGGCCCCCGTCGAGCGATGCGCTATCGGGAAATGCCGCCATCATTCGGTGACGACGTAGATGTCCTTGAGACTGCGGCCCAGCTGGTCGTAGTCGAGACCGTAACCCACGATGAACTCGTTGCCGATCTCCATGGCGCGATACTCGATGGGACGCTGCTTGCGGTAGGAACCGGGCTTGAAAAAGAGCGTGCAGACGGCGATGCTGGCGGGATTACGGCTTTCCAGGTCGCGAACCATGTGCTCGATCGACTCGCCCGTGTCGACGATGTCCTCCACGATAATGACGTGGCGCCCCTCGATCGGGTTGTTGAGTCCCAGCAGGCTCTTGACCTCGCCCGTAGAGGAGGTGCCTTCGTAGGAAGAGAGTTTCACGAACGAGAGTTCGTTGTTGAATTCGATTTTCTTGATCAAATCGCTCATGAACATGAACGAACCGTTCAGCACGCCGACGAACAGCGGCGTCTCCTTGTCGGCGTAGTCGCTGTTGATGCGCTGCGCCACGGCGCTGACGGCCCGGTCGATCTCCTCGGCCGGAATCATGATGCGGAACTTCTTGTCGTGAAGCTGTATGACGTCCTTCATGGAATGGGTGGTTTTTATTTGTGCAAAAATAACGAAATAAGGGCAGAAATGAACGTTTCGGCGAGAAAAATGTTTCCGGCACCCGCATCCGCCCGCAAAAGACCGGAGCCGGAATGCCGGAACGATCCGAATCGTCGTATGCTCGGCGCACCGGTCGGATGAGATCCCCTTCTCCGTTGCCCGGCCCGCACTTCGCGCGATCGTCCCCGGCCGGACAACGAAACCGCCGCTCCGCCCGGCCCGGCCCGTCATCCCAAAACGCCCCGGAGAGCCGAACTCTCCGGGGCGCATGCAACTGGATAAAGGCCGTCTAAACGAGACCCGAGAAACCCATGAACGCCATGGCCAGGATACCGGCCGTGATCAGCGCAATGGGAATGCCCCGGAATGCCCGGGGTACGTCCTCGAAATCCAACCGCTCGCGGATGCCGGCGAAGAGCACCAGCGCCAGCGCGAAACCGACCGCCGTAGCGACCGAGAAGGTGACGCTCTGCAAGAGGTCGAACTCTTTCTGGATCATCAGAATGGCGACGCCCAGCACGGCGCAGTTGGTCGTGATGAGCGGCAGGAAGATACCCAGCGCCTGGTAGAGCGACGGCGAGAGCTTCTTGAGGATGATCTCGACCATCTGCACCAGCGCCGCGATGACCAGAATGAAGACGATGGTCTGCATATAGACGATGTCGAGCGGCACGAGCACATAGGTCTGGATCAGCCAGGCCACGACGGCGGCGATCGCCATGACGAAGGTCACGGCGGCGCCCATGCCCATCGAAGTCTCGACCTTCGACGAGACGCCGAGGAAGGGACAGATGCCGAGGAACTGCGCCAGGACGACGTTGTTGACGAAGATGGCGCCGATGATGATCGCGAAATAGGTAATCGATTCGGCGGGAATATTGCCCGAGAAGATGATCTCTTCCATAACTAACGCTTGGCTAATTTGTTAAACAGAACCATGAGGTAGCCGAGCACCAGGAAAGCACCCGGCGCCAGCACGAAGATCAACGGCGTGTAGTCGGAGATGCCGAAGCTCCAGCCGAAGATCGAGCCGTTTCCCAACATCTCGCGCACCGAACCGATGACCGTGAGCGACAGGGTGAAGCCCAGGCCGATGCCGATGCCGTCGAGCACCGAATCGAACGCATTGTTCTTCGAAGCGAAGGCCTCGGCGCGGCCGAGGATGATGCAGTTCACCACGATCAGCGGGATGAAGACGCCCAACGACGCATAGAGCGCCGGGACATAGGCCTTCATGAGCATCTCGATGATGGTCACGAACGATGCGATGATGACGATGAACGCCGGAATGCGCACCTTGTCGGGGATGATGTTCTTGACGAGCGAAATCACCAAATTCGACATGATCAGCACGGCCATCGTGGCCAGTCCCATGCCCATGCCGTTCTCGGCCGACGTGGTGGTGCCCAGCGTGGGGCACATGCCCAGCACCAGCACGAACGTGGGGTTGTTCTTGACGATGCCGCTCAAAACGATCTTCAACTTATTCATTTTTACCTCCTTCCTGAGCCTCGGGCCCGTTTTCGGATTGTTGTGCCGGCTGCTGGCCGTCGCACGTCAGCGTGGCGCCCGACACGGCAAGCGGCTCCTGCGCTTCGGCCTGCCCCGAAGCGATGCGGAAAGCCGCATCGGCCGCTTCGATGGCGTTGACATAGGCGCGCGACGAGATGGTGGCTGCGGTCAGTGCATCGACTTCGCCGCCGTCCTGGCGCACGGCCAGTGCGCCGCTGTTACGCATTTCCCAGGTGTTCTTGCCCTGCACGCTGAGGTAGAGCGAATTGCCCTCGTCCTTCATGCGGGTGCCCAGACCGGGAGTCTCGTTCTGTTCCACGACCACGATGTCGTTGACCACACCGTCGGGCAGGTAGCCCACCATAAGGGTCACCTTACCGTTGAAACCGTTCTTCGTGAGGCTGGGGGTCTTGACCGCATAAGCCGCAACGTCGTCGCCTTTCTTGGCGCGATAGACGACCACCGTGCTGTTATTCTTGTTCATCAGCGTATCGGCCGGTGCGATGGCGTCGAAATCCACGCCGCTCAGCACGGCTTTCACGGCATTCTCAGTATCGGCGGCCTTGGCCTGCTCGATGGGTTCGGCCGTAATCATGTTCACCGCGCCTACGCCGGCCGAAGCCACGAGCGTGATGCCGAAGAGGACGGCCGTCATGTTGAGAAGTGAGCTTTTCATACTGCTTGTCCTCCTATTTTACGCCGAAGCGCTTGGGTTTGACATACTTGTTGATAAGAGGCACCGTGGAGTTCATGATCAGAACGGCGAACGACATGCCCTCGGGATAGGAGCCCCACAGACGGATGCACATCGTAATCAGACCGATGCCCACGGCGAAGATGACGCTGCCGCGCACGGTCATGGGCGACGTGGAGTAGTCGGTAGCCATGAAGACGGCACCGAGCACCGCACCGCCGGCCAGGATGTGGAACAGCGGGAACTGCCACATGGCGGAACCCTCGGCGCCGCGGCTCCAGGCCACGGCAAAGGCGAAGATCGCCATGGTGCAGAGAATGGTGACGGGGATGTGCCAGGTGATCACCTTGCGCCACAACAGATAGACGAATCCGGCGAGCAACGCCAGTGCGGCGACCTCGCCCAGCGAACCGGGCATGTTGCCCAGCAGCAGGTCCTGCATGTTCAGCGAACCGGCCGACAGCGCACCTTGTTTGACGGCGGCCAGCGGCGTGGCGCCCGACAGCGCGTCGAGCCCCTCGACCTCGGGGAACGTGGTCATCTGCACGGGATAGGCGATCAACAGGAAGACGCGGCCCACCAAGGCGGGGTTGAAAGGATTCTTGCCCAGGCCGCCGAACGTCATCTTGGCGATGGCGATGGCGACGAAAGCGCCCATGACGACGATCCACCAGGGAATCGACGCCGGAAGGTTGAAAGCCAGCAGGACGCCCGTCACGACGGCCGACCAGTTGCCGACCGTGGGCTTGCCGCCGACCATGAAACGCTGGATCAGATACTCGAACCCTACGCACGAAAACACCGAAAGGGCCGTGACGAAGAGTACGCTCCACCCGAAGACGACCGTCGAGACGAGCAGCGCCGGCACGAGTGCGATGACGACATCGCGCATGATCCGGGGCGTCGACTGCGACGACTGCACATGGGGAGCAGGAGCGACGATAAGTTTGTTAGCCATGTTATGTGTTTTTTTCATTTACTCGATTGGCACCGCCCTACTTCTTGGGAGCGGCTGCGGCGGCACGCTGGCGGATGATGCCCATAACGGTCTGCTTGCCCAGGCGCACCCAGTCCAGCAGCGGCAGGTAGGAAGGGCAGGTCGACTGGCAGCAGCCGCACTCGATGCACGAAGTGATCATCTGCGCCTCCAGTTCGTCCCAGTTCTTCTTCTGAGCCATCTTGGAAAGGAAGTAGGGCTCCAGACCCATCGGGCAGGCGGCCACGCACTTGGCGCACTTGATGCACTGCGAGGCTTCGCGGCGTCCGGCATCGCGGCCGCTCATGATCGTAATGCCCGAGCAGCCCTTCGTCACGGGCGACGAGAGGTTGATCATCGCACGGCCCATCATCGGACCGCCGTTGATGACCTTGCCGGCATCGGCGGGCAGGCCGCCGGCCGCGTCGATGAGCGACTGCACGGGCGTACCCATGCGAGTAAGCAGGTTGCGGGGTTCCTTGACGCCCTTGCCCGTGATGGTCACCACGCGTTCGATCAGCGGCTTGTTCTTCTGCACGGCCTGGTAGACGGCGTAGGTCGTCGAGGCGTTGCACACCACGGCGCCCACGTCGATGGGCAATGCGGGCGGGGGCGGCACCTGGCGGCCCGTCACGGCAGCGATAAGCTGTTTCTCACCGCCCTGCGGGTAGCGTACCTTGAGGGGCACAACCTCCACGCCATGGTACTCCTTCACGATCTTCGAAAGGTGGGCGATGGCGTCGGGCTTGTTGTTCTCGATGCCGATGAATGCGCGGTCCACGCCGATGGCCTTCATCAGAATCGAAACGCCGACGACCAGTTCCTCGCCGTGCTCCAGCATCGTGCGGTGGTCCGACGTGAGGTAGGGTTCGCACTCCACACCGTTGATGATCAGCGCATCGGCCTTCTTGCCGGGAGGCACCGAAAGTTTCACGTGCGTGGGGAACGTGGCGCCGCCCATGCCGACGATGCCGGCATCCTTGATCTTGGCGATGATCTCCTCGGCCGAGAGGGTGCACTCCTTGACGAGCGTCTCGGAGCGGTCGATGCCCTCGGCCCACTCGTCGCCCTCGCGCTGGATGGTGATCATCATCTGACGCACGCCCTGGCCGTTGGGCTGCATGTCGACGGCCGTCACCGTGCCCGACACGGGCGAGTGGATGTTGGCCGACATGAAACTGCCCGCTTCGGCGATGAGCTGCCCCGTGAGGACCTTGTCGCCCTTGGCGACCTTGGCCACGGCGGGAGCGCCGATGTGCTGGGCCAGCGGGATCATCACCACCTCGGGCAACGGAAGCACCTCGATGGCCTTGCCGCAGCTCAGCTTGTTTTCCGACGGATGGACTCCGCCCATTGGAAATGTTCTCATATAGCGTTTTCTGTGTTTGCGATTCAGCATTGTCCGCTGCACGGTTGCAGCATGCGTGAGTGCGGTCTTCGGAGCTGCGAGCCGGGCGAATCTCCGCGGTGGAGACTGCGGCCCCTACTGCTCCGCCGGCCGCCATCCGCAACGCGCGAACGGACGGTTCCGTTATGATCCTTTTATTCCGCTTTCGCAGCTTCGGGTGCGGCCGAAGAAACTTTCGGGCCCTCGGGTGCCGGAGCGGTCGCGGGAGCTTCGGAACCGGCAGGCTTGGCAGCCGGAGCGGCCGGCTTGGGGGCCGGAGTCTTGGGCTCCTTGGGCAACGGCTCCATGTTCACCAGCTTGATGGCGCCCGTGGGGCACTCGTTGACGCACTTGCGGCAAAGTTTGCACTTCTGCGGATCGATGTAGGCCAGGTTGTTCTCCACGGTGATGGCTCCGAAGGCGCACACCTTCTCGCACTTACCGCAGCCGATGCAGCCGGCCTTGCAGGCCTTCATCACCACGGCGCCCTTGTCCCTCGAGACGCACGACACGTAGACCGCACGGTCCTTGGGCCACTTCTTGCGCAGCTCGATGATCCCCTTGGGGCACGCCTTCACGCAGGCGCCGCAAGCCGTACACTTTTCGGGGTCGACCTCGGGAAGTCCCGTTGCGGGATTGACATGGATGGCATCGAAAGCGCACACCGTCACGCAGTCGCCGAAACCGAGACAGCCGAACGAACATCCCGTTTCACCGCTGTAGAGCGATGCGGCAACGGCACACGAACGGGCACCGTTGTATTCGTTGATGCGGGGGCGCTTCTCGCACGTACCGCCGCAGCGCACCGTGGCGGTCTGCGGCTCCTTCTCGGCAGCAGCCTTGCCCAGGAATGCAGCGACGGCCTTCATGCAGTCGCCGCCGCCCACCGGACAGAAGAGCGCCGAAATATCGTCGTTCTTGACCAGCGCGTCGGCCATACCGCGGCATCCGGCGAATCCGCAGCCGCCGCAGTTGGCACCGGGCAGCATCTTCTCCACCTGGTCGATGCGCGGGTCCTCCTCGACGCGGAACTTCTGCGCGACGAAGTAGAGGATCACGGCGGCGAGCACACCCAGCACGCAGAGCGTCAGGATCGTGTAAAGTAATACTTCCATCAGATTTTAGTTATTGTAAATTGAATTGTATGTTCGATTCTGCGGCGGAAGAGCCACAATACCATATAATAGAGGACCACGGCACCGAGCGACACCAGGGCACCCTGCCCTTCGCTCCAGCCGGCCAGGCCCACCGTGACGGCCAGCACGGCCACCAACACGGCGAGCGCTCCTCCGTAGGCCAATGCCACGGAGAGCAGGCCCGTGCGGCGGCGCACCCCGACCATCACCGCGTCGCCCGGCTGAAACCGGGCGGCATCGGGCGTCGGAACCTCCACGATCTTATCCTGCGCTTCGGCCAGTCCGCAGGCCTGGCGTGCGCTGCACGACCCGCAGGCGCTGTGCGACGTGATCCGCACGAAGACCCGGCCGGCCTCCGTCCGTTCCACCGTCCCGCTATGTTCGATCACTCCCTCCACCGTCTCAGTCGCCGTATTTGTTGGTCAGCGGCATGAGCCGCTCGTGCCCGAACGAGCACATCGACAGACGCAGCACGGGCGGGAACTGGTAGCGTTTCTTTTCGTTGCGCATGATCATGCCGTGGATCTTCTCCACGACCTCCGAGTCGAAGCCTGCGTTGACGATCTCCTCGCGGTGCTGCCCCTCCTCGATCATGCGGTAGAGGATGGCGTCGACCACCTCGTAGGGCGGCAGGATGTCGGTATCCTTCTGTCCGGGGTGGAGCTCCGACGAAGGTTCCTTGGTCAGAATGTTGTCAGGAATGGGATCGCCCTGCGTACGGTTGATGTAGCGGGCCATGTCGTAGATTTCGCCCTTGTAGAGGTCGCCCGTAGGGCTGAAGGCACCCGCCGTATCGCCGTAGAGCGTACAGAAGCCCAGGGCATTCTCGCTCTTGTTCGACGAATTGAGCAGGATATAGTCGCTCTTGTTCTGCACGGCCATCAAGAGGATGGTGCGGATGCGGGTTTGGATGTTCTCCTCCGTAGCGTCGAACTCCGTACCGCCGATGACGGGTTTGAGCGTGTCGATGGCGCTGGTGTAGATTTCGGTAATCGGAATGACATGGTACTGGATGCCAAGGCGCTCGGCCAGTTCCTTGGCGTCCTCCACCGAGTGGTCGGACGAGAAAGGCGACGGCATGAGCAGCGCCCGGACGTTCTCGCGCCCCAGAGCATCGGCAGCCAGACAGGCCACGACGGCCGAGTCGATGCCGCCCGAAAGACCGATGCAGGCCTTCCGGTAGCCGTTCTTGCGGAAGAAGTCGCGCAGACCGCAGCGGGCGGCCTCGTAGACCATGCGCGTGCGGTCGCCGCTCGACGGAATGGTGACGGGCTCGCCGGCAGCTTCGGTGTCGAAGATGCGGAAATCCTCCTCGAAGCTCTTGAGCATCAGCACCAGTTCGCCGCGGCTGTTGAAAGCGCCCGACGTGCCGTCGTAGACGATGTCGGTAGACCCGCCCACCTGGTTGACGAGCACCAAGTTCTTGCCCTCGACGAACGAAAGGTTGCGCATCACCTCGTAACGGCGGGTCATGGTGCCCTTGCCGTACTTGCGGGCGTTGATCGAGACGACGGTCTCGACCGAACGGTCGAAATCGTGCTCGCGGCTCAGGTCGTCGCCCACGATGACGGCGCACTTGTGGCCCTTGACGGTGATGTATTCGTAGCCCTTCGAAGGAACGAGAAAACCCATCTCGCGACGGGCCGTGATATGCTTCTTGCCTATGTAGCGCAGCACCTTGCGGTCCTGGATGAGCGCCGCGGCGCTGATCGTACCCTCGGCCGTGAGCATCGGGACCCCCACGATGGCGGCGATTCCGTCGCAGCACGAGGCGATCTCAACGAGCGCTTCTTCGCAAAGCTCCAGGAAGGTGGTCTTGCGCAACAGATCGAAGGCCGGAGTTCCGCTCAATGCCTGCTCGGCGAAGATCACCAGATCGGCATGTTCGGCTTTCGCTCTGTTGATCGCGCCGATGATCCGCGACGCATTGCCGTCCACATCGCCGACGGTATAATTCAACTGGGCAATAGCGATTTTCATCTGTGGTAATTTAAGTCGGGGGTCTTACAACCTTGCAAAGGTAAAGATTATTTATAAAAGACGGAAAATTTTTCTGTGTTATTAAATTAACGTTTTAAAAAGTCGGCCGCTTCGCGCAGCACCCGCACGTTTTGCTGTGCGGGCTCCTCCGCGGCACCGGCAAGCACCCCATCGAAGCGCGAAACCCGGCCTTTTTGCAAGGTCGGGTCGGACTTTTTGCCGCAGGTGGCGAACTGGTCGTGCCGCGGCGGAGAACTACAGCTCCTTCAACGCCAGCCGCACGAGCTCCTCGGTCGACGCAGCCGGATTCGCGCGAAGTACGGAGCGGAGGACCTTTTCGGCGGCAGCCTTCGAGAAACCCAGCATGTTGAGCGCCGCAAGCGCCTCTTCGACACGCTCGCTGCCCGCGACGGCGGCGGAAGCCCCCGTTTCGAGACCGGTCAGCTTGCCGCTCAGCTCCACGATGATCTTCTGGGCGGTTTTCAGCCCCAGCCCCTTCACGTTCTTCAGCAACACGGCGTTGCCGGCGGAGATGATGTTCTGCAACTCGGCGGGCGAATAGGTCGACAGGATGGTGCGGGCCGTATTGCCGCCCACGCCCGAGACGCCGATCAGCAGGCGGAACAACTCGCGCTCGACCCGCGTAGCGAAGCCGTAGAGCAGCTGCGCATCCTCGCGGACGACGTGATGAACGAAAAGTTTGGCCTGCGCGGCATGCTCGACGGCCGAATAGGTTTCGAGCGATATGTTGAGAAAATAGCCCACGCCCCCGGCATCGACGACGGCATAGGCCGGAGTCAGTTCGGCCACGGGGCCGCTGATGTAATCGTACATGCGACTTGAAATTTACGAAGTGCGAAGACAAAAATAAAGATTTTTTTACTTATCTTTGCGTCTCAAGCAGAAAATTCATCAAAAACGAACCGATATGAAGAAATTGCTTTTTATGGCAATGGTCGCCGCAGCGTCGATGACGTCCTGCGGCAAGCAGAACGCGCAGTCGCCTGCCGAAGCGGCGGAGAACAACGCCACGGAAGTCTGCACGGGCGAGATCGTCTACGTACATGTCGAAGCCGTGCTGGCCGAGAGCGACCTCTATAAGAACGAGGGTGCGGCGCTGCAGGAGAAGACCCAGAAGGCGCAGAACAGCTGGGCCCAGCGCGAAAAGAATCTCCAGGCCGAGGCCGCCAAGCTCCAGGAGAAATACCAGAAGGGCCTGATCACCACCAACGATGCCCAGGCGCAGCAGGAGAACATCCAGCGCCGCATGGTATCGTACCAGAATTCGGCTCAGAAAGAGGCCCGGACGCTCGAGGAGGAGAATTTCGTATTCACCAACCGGGCGCAGGATCTGTTGCAGCGCGCGGTGGACGAGATCAATGCCGACAAGAAATACAAGTTCATCCTCAACGCTTCGGCGCTGATCGATGCCGACACGACGCTCAACATCACGCCTGCCGTGCTGGCCAAAGTCAATGAACTTTACGCCGCCGACAAGGCCGCTGAAAAAGCTGCGAAATAGTTCTTTCAAGCAGCTTTTCCAGAAGACACGGAAATCCGGCTCCGCCTTTGGGCAGGGCCGGATTTTCATATATTCCGCTTCCCGGAGTATCCTGCCATCCCTCCTTTTTCTAAGATTTTTCGGGGAGAACTCTCATATAGTTCCGCGCAGACGCATGGTTTCCAATGATTTTCCCGGAAAATGGTTGTTCGACCCTCTTCGTTGCCCGACTCGCGTTTTGCGCGACTACCCCAGCCGGGCTTGTCATTCGTGATACAACGATCGGCACTGCCAGCATTGTCATTCTGAGGAGCAGGTAGCGACGAAGAATCTGTTTGAGTTCACGTACAGATTCTTTCTTCATGCAGAATAACGATCGTGTATCGGCAATGCCCTTGTCTCACCATCGGGGCGGCTCGCACCAAAGGTGCGACCCCCGCAGCCGCCCCGATGAAGGGTTTCTTGAAACGAGAGCAGAACCAGGTGTAGTTTCATTATGATATAAGTTTGATCTTGGCAATACTCAAATAAATTTGGCATCGCTTTCACTTGCACTTTACCACCGCTCCGCGGCGGTTTAGATAGGCTTCGCCTCGGCAAAAATCAAACTCCGTTTGTTTTTGCTCTCGCCTTGCACTTTACCACCGCTTCGCGGCGGTTTAGATAGGCGGCGCCTCGGCAAAAATCAAACTCCGTTTGTTTTTGCTCTCGCCTTGCACTACTTTGCGCAAGCGCTTGGATAGGCTTCGCCTCGGCAATACTCAAATAAATTTGGCATTGCTCTCGGCTTGCACTATCTTTGTCATCAAATCACAGCGCCATGGGCTTCATACCGTTCACGTTCGTCGATTTCATCGACATTCTGCTGGTCGCCTCGATCATGTACTGGATCTACCGCATGACCAAAGGCACCAACGCCCCCTATATCCTTTCGGGCATCGTCGCCATCTATCTGCTGTGGGTCGTCGTCCGGGCGCTCAACATGGAGCTGCTCTCCACCATCCTGGGGCAGTTGATCTCGGTGGGAGCCATCGCGCTGATCATCGTCTTCCAGCCCGAGCTGCGCCGCTTCCTCCAGGCGATCGGCATGCGGCAGAAGCACTTCAACTTCATCACCCGCATCTTCTCCACCGAGGAGGCCAAGGTCCAGACCGACGTGGCGCCCATCGTCACGGCCTGCCGCGAAATGGCCGCCACGAAGACCGGCGCGCTGATCGTCATCGGGCTGCAGAGCGACCTGACGCTCATCGCAGAGGGCGGCATCGCCGTCGACGCCAAGGTCTCCACCCCACTGCTAAAAAACATCTTCTTCAAGAACGCCCCGCTGCACGACGGTGCCGTGCTCATCAAGAACGACCGCGTTCTGGCAGCCAAGTGCATCCTCCCCGTCACGCAGAGCGAGGTGCCCAAGGACTACGGCACGCGCCACCGGGCCGCCATCGGCATGAGCGAGATTTCCGACGCCATCATCGTGGTGGTCTCCGAGGAGACGGGCGGCATCTCCATCGCCGAGGGCGGGCAGCTGCGCCGCGACATCGACCCCGCACGGCTCCAGCAGACGCTGCAGCGCCACCTCGCGCCCAAAACCCGCAAGCGCTCCAAAAAAGAGAGCGAGTAGCCCGGCCGATCTTGTCTGCTTCGGGTATCTTCGACGTTCCGGCTGCTTTTCTTATTACGGCGGCCATTTCTGGCGGACCTGACCCGCTTCCCCGCTGCTCCGGGTATCACGCTTCGGCCGCTCAGGCGCTCGACATCCCCCGCCATTTTCCACAAGAGCTTATTTAGGTGAAAAGTGAAAGGGGTACTTTGCTCGAAGAGGAACTGACTTATTTTTCGTTGTCGGAGCAATTACACAAAAACATACAGCGCCGTGATTAAAAATCACGGCGCTGTCGATAATACTCAATAAGGCAATCAATGGATTTTCCCGGCCAGGAATTTCCCGATGGCAATAATATCCAATGCTGTTCCGAATTTTATTTCGAAACACCCGACACCGGAAAGCCAGATTTTGAAATCGGCGTCCAAATCGAATGTTCCCGCAGTCTCGACCGAGAACGAAGTGATCTTCGAGTAAGGAAAAAACCGATAGTCCCGTTTCATGCCCGTAAAGCCCTGAACGTCCAGCGCGATGATTTTTTTGTCTGTGAATACCACTTGGTCGCGAACGTTGGTGAATGCCAGTTCTATTTTTTCGTCGGCTGCCAAGAAAGGTGCGAATACGGGTTCAGCCTCTTCGAGATCAAGAGGTTTGATGACACTGAACTTCGCTATAAGGTCGATTGCCATATATTCAGACGTACTTTTATTCCGCGTCGGCCGTTGTTTCGGCGGGAAGGATGTCGGCCTGGGGCATGGCGGGAAGCTGACCTTCGATCAGCTGCTCCTGCAGCACCTCGGCATCGCGGGAAACCTCCGAGTCGCCCACGGCTACGGCGCCGCGGCCCATGGTCATCGTGGCCACAAGGCTCAGCACGGCAATGGCAACGGCCATCGTCCAGGTGAACTTCTCCAGGAAATTGGTCGTCTCGCGGACGCCCATCACCTGGTTCGAAGCGCCGAAATTGGCGGCCATGCCGCTCTTGGGATTCTGAACCAGCACGGCGAGAATCACAAGAATGCTCGCAATGAGTGTCAGAATGATGCAGATCATCGATAACATATGCGTCGAATTTTAATTATTGTTTCCGATTTTGGCTATAAGCTCGGCAAAGTAAATACTTTTTTCGGGATTTCGCAAACTTAATTTGCGATAAATCGAGGCGGCACGGTCGTGCAGACCCTGTGCAAGATAGATCTCGGCCAGGCGCTCCGAAACCACTTCGTCGTCGTCGCCGAAACTGGGTTCGGTCAGCACCTCGGTCTCGGGTTCGCCCTCTTCGGCCACAATGCGCAGATCGGTCTGCTGCAGAAAACGGTCGATCAGTTCGTCCGCCGACGGCGAGCCCGCCGCGGGTCGCACTTGCGGCACCGGTTCCGCCACCGGTCCGGCAGCATCGGGATCCGCCGTCAGAGCCGCAATGTCGGCCGGCAGCTGCCGCAGCGTGCTTTGGGCGCGCCACGGGGCCGTCACGGCCGCCCGGGCATCGGGGCGCCCGGTCCGCACCTCGCGCAGGATGCGCAGCGGACCGAACCAGCCGTAGCGCGCAAGCAGCTCGTCCAGCTCCTCGTTCGAGCATTCCCAGGCCCATGCGGGCAGTCCGACAGACGATTTCAGCGTTCCCATATCCGACAGATTACCAGTTGGAGGCCGAAGCCATGAAGATGTCGGTCGCGAGTTTGTCGACGATCTGCGGGATGAGTTCGCCCTCGACTTCGGTGAGCAGCAGCGACGAATCGTAGTCCTCGTAGGCCGAGAAAGTCTTGTTCCACGACTGCGATTCGTCCAGCGCGTTGGTGAAGCGCACCTTCACGGTGATGGTCAGCCGGTTCTGGAGTGCATAGTCGTCGCTCGAGACCGAAGCCGTGGTCGACGTGTAGTTGACGATCTCGCCTTCGAACGCGAAGTCGCCCCCGTCGTCGACCTGCATCAGACGCGTACGTCGCGTGAAGATGTCGACCAGCGCATCGGTCATCGTCGAACTCAGGATCGGCGAGACCATCGTGGCGTTGTTGGGAAAGTAAGCCACCGAGAAAGTCCGGGCGTCGGGCGGGATCGAGGCGCCCGACAACGAATATTTGACCGACACGCCGCAGCCGGCCAGTCCGGCGAACAGCAGTGCTGCGAATATGGTTCGAAAACGGTTCAATGGTGCGGAATATTTATGGATTTGCTAATTCTCCTCGATGCCCAGTTCCTTGATCTTGCGGTAGAGCGTGCGTTCCGACATGAAGAGTTCGCGGGCGGCTTCGCGCCGGCGCCCGTGGTTGTTGCGCAGGGCCCGCACGATCTGTTCGCGCTGCACGTCGGCCTTGGTCAGCTCGCGCACCGGTTCGTCGGTCACGTCCTCGCTCTCGGCGAAAACCGGAGTCACGGCATAACCGCCCCCCGGAGCCGCCCTGACGACCGGCGAAGCGGCCGAGGGCAGCAGCGCCTTGATGTCCGGAGCGGGTTCGGGGCGATGCGTGCCCGCACCCTGCATCAGTTCGGCCATCATACGCTTGAGATCGTTGATGTCGGCCCGCATGTCGAAAAGCACCTTGTAGAGCAGTTCGCGTTCGGCCGACACGGTATCGTCCGCGCGCATGCTTCCGGCAGCCATGGGCGCTCCGGCATGCTGCTCGGGCAGGTATTTGCGCAGCGTCGCGGCCGTGATGACGCGCGTCTGCTCGATGGCCGAAACCTGCTCGGCCACGTTCTTCAGCTGGCGGATGTTGCCCCGCCAGTAATATTCCGTAAGCAGCTGCCGGGCCCCGTCGTCGAGCGTGACGGCAGGCATGCGATACTGCACGGCCACGTCGGAAGCGAACTTGCGGAACAACAGCGGAATATCCTCCGGACGCTCGCGCAGGGCCGGCACCGCGATGGGCACCGTGCCGAGCCGGTAGTAGAGGTCTTCACGGAAACGGCCCGAAGCGATCGCCTCGGGCAGGTCGACGTTCGTAGCGGCGACCACGCGCACGTCGGTCTTCTGCACCTTCGACGAACCTACGCGCAGGAACTCGCCCGTCTGCAAGACGCGCAGCAGGCGCGCCTGGGTCGAATGGGGCAGCTCGGCCACCTCGTCGAGGAAGATGGTGCCGCCGTCGGCCTCCTCGAAGTAGCCCTTGCGGGCCTCGAAAGCTCCGGTGAAGGCGCCCTTCTCATGGCCGAATAGCTCCGAATCAATGGTGCCCTCAGGAATGGCGGCGCAGTTGACGGCAATATACTTGTTGTGTTTGCGGGCCGAATAGGCGTGGATGACCTGCGGAAAGAACTCCTTGCCCACGCCGCTCTCGCCCGTGACGAGCACCGTCAGATCGGTAGGCGCCACCCGCACGGCCACCTCGAGCGCTCGGTCCAGGAGCGGAGAGGTGCCGATGATGCCGAAACGTTGCTTGACTGTGGTTGTCTCTGTCATGGAGATGGTCGGGTTAGTACCGGGGCATGTCGTCGGGCAGCATGTCGGCCGGCTGCTCCAGGTAGATTTCTTCGCCCTCGCGGTTGAACGAATCGCACCACTGACCGAAGAGAATGGCGCCCAAAGCGATCACAGCGGCGATCAACGCGATCCAGATGAAGTGGTCGGAGCGCCGCTTGACGTTAACGGTCTGTTCGATGGCCGGACGGCGCGGCAGACGGCCGTAGTAGGAATCGGAAAAGAGTTCGTCGCGCTTGAGCTTCTTGGAGGCCAGCTGAAAACGCGAGGGCGTCGACTGCCGCGGCATCTCGGGCTCCGGCTGAACCAGACGCGCCGATTGGGACGCGCGGGATGCCTGAGCCGCCTGGGGCTCCGCCGCCGCATCGGATTCGACGCCGTAAAGATCGCGCACCGCCGTTCCTGTCTTCCGGGGCTGAGCTTCCGGCTCCGGCACGGACGCACGACCTGCAGCCGACGGACGCGGTCCGCCGGCAGGCTCCGAAGCCGTCGGGGTCTCCTCCGGCCGAACCGGCACTCCGGCAACCGGAGTGCGGGAGGCAGGAGCCTCCTTGCCGGTCTGCGGCGCATAGACGAACGAAATGGTGGCATTGGGGCCTGCTTTCAGCACGCCGAGCCCCTCGAGCGGAAACTCCCGTCCCTGCTGGACGGCGCGGCGCACCTCGGCGACGAAACGCTCGATCTCGGCGGCCGCCGCGGCCTCGCCGATGCCGGCGGCCGTCAGCAGCGACTGCAACACGCCGTCGTCGCGCTTGAGCAGCTCCGAGAAAAGCACGCTGCTGCCGGGTTCCTTGACAATGAAGGCTCCCATCTGCGGGATGACCAGCCGCCGGTGCGACTCCAGATACTGCGCTATGATACGAATCAACATTTGCCTATGGTTTCAGGCTTCAAAATTACCCTTTTTCGAAGAAAAAACCAAAACACGGCACACTTTATTCCAAAATTCCGGCTCCGAAAAGCGGAAGAAGCGCGGCGAATCCGGGCCGGCGGGTCCGGGCAAACACATTGCAGAACACCCCGGCCCCGGCCAAACAACCGGACACGCACCGTTCCGGCGCTGCCGGCGGCGTCCGCCGCGAACTCCCGCCGACCGCACGAACAACGCATCGGACAGCACTTCGAACGGCACCCCAGGCAAAAATCGAACGAGCCATCCGGCAGACAGAGAGACAGGAATAAGCGCAAGGCGCCCCGTCGGAAAGACCGCCCGGACCGACAACCGGACGCGACAAAATCCACCGCAGACGGCGGCGAAATACAACAAAACATACCGCCGGCATAAAATAATCGGCCGAAATGTTGGCCGTCCCGAAAATATTCGCCTACTTTGCATCCCCGAACAGCCGGAAATCCGATCAAGCTACTTTGTCCCGAAATTTGCAATGTAGCGAAGACGGATTCACCCGAAGACCGATAACCGACCATGAAAGACAAGTACATCGATCTGATCGAACAATCGTTCGACTTCCCGCAGGACGAGTTCTCCGTCGAGGACAACGAGCTCAACTTCCATGACATTCCGCTCATGGAACTCATCAAGCAGTACGGCACGCCGCTCAAGATCACCTACCTGCCGAAGATCTCACAACAGATCAACCGGGCCAAGCGCATGTTCAACGTGGCGATGGCGAAGGTCGACTACAAGGGGTCGTACAACTACTGCTACTGCACCAAGTCGAGCCACTTCTCGTTCGTGCTGGAGGAGGCCATGAAGAACGACATCCACCTCGAGACCTCGTCGGCCTACGACATCCACATCATCAATGCGCTCTACGACAGCGGCATTCTGGACAAGGACCGCTACATCGTCTGCAACGGATTCAAGCGCCCGCAGTATGTCGAGAACATCGCCCAGCTGATCAACGACGGCTTCGAAAACACCATCCCGGTGATCGACAACAAGGAGGAGATCGATCTTTTCGACGGCGTCATCACCAAGAAATGCAAGGTCGGCATCCGCATCGCCTGCGAGGAGGAGCCCAAGTTCGACTTCTACACCTCGCGCCTGGGCATCCGCTACAACGACATCGTCGACTTCTACAAAGCCAAGATCAAGAACAGCAAGAAGTTCCAGCTCAAGATGCTGCACTTCTTCATCAACACCGGCATCAAGGATACGGCCTACTACTGGAACGAGCTGTCGAAGTGCATGAACGTCTACTGCGAACTGAAGGCCATCTGCCCCGAGCTCGACAGCCTCAACATCGGCGGCGGTTTCCCCATCAAGAACTCGCTCAATTTCGAATACGACTACGAATACCTCACCGAGGAGATCGTGGCGCAGATCAAGAACATCTGCCAGCGCAACGACATCGAAGAACCCAACATCTTCACCGAATTCGGATCGTTCACCGTGGGCGAAAGCGGCGCGGCGCTCTACTCGATCGTCAACCAGAAGCAGCAGAACGACCGAGAGAACTGGTACATGATCGACTCGTCGTTCATCACTACGCTGCCCGACACGTGGGGCATCAACCAGCGCTACATCATGTTGGCGGTGAACAACTGGGACAAAGAGTATCAGCGCGTTTTCCTCGGCGGACTGACCTGCGACAGCGAGGATTTCTACAACTCGGAGTGCCACACCAACGCCATCTTCCTGCCCAAACTCGAAAAGGGCAACACGCAATATATCGGTTTCTTCCACACGGGTGCCTACCAGGAATCGCTGGGCGGCTTCGGCGGCATCCAGCACTGCCTGATCCCCGCGCCCAAGCACGTCATCATCGACCGCGACAAATCGGATAACGAATACTATACGCGACTTTTCGCCAAGGAGCAGTCCTACCGTTCGATGCTGCGCATCCTGGGTTATTGACGCAAGGGGCCGCCCCCTCCTCTGCCGCGTTCCGGACACGTTCGGAACGCGGCTTCGTTTTAACGGGAGCCCCGCTGAGGGGGGGGCTTCTTTCTTGGTCGAGAGCCGAACGCAATTCAGCCCCGCTTACAAACCGCTGCAAATGAGGCGAACCGCAGCGCTACCGAACAGACCGCGAGCACTTTTCAAACTCGCCCCGGACGGTTCGAACCCTACCGAGAACGACACAACAGAAAGCAATGCGAACCATGCACGAATTTCATAAACGGGGGGGGGCACGCGCAGGTTGGGCGCCGGTTCAAAACGACCGGGGCACCTTAGCACCCGCCGGACACAGCCCGCTTTGCAACAATGATTCGGGGCGGAGCCTGCGGGCACGCATTTGCGGGCCTGCGCGGGGCGAGGCTCCGGCCCGCCCGGCTTTCAGCCGGATCAGAACAATAACGGTGAAGCAATCAATCACGTCATTCTGAGGAACAAAGCGACGAAGAATCCGTTAGAGCGAATGATTGCAAATTCTTAACTGCGCTCCGCTTGTTTTCCTCTTCTCGCGAGGCAGAGTCTGTTCATGACACCTTTGCCCTCGCTTCGTGCGTCGGTTCGCTGACGCTCAGAATGACGGGAGTTTTTCCTTTGTCTTGTGATTCCGCGAATCATTTTCGGGGCGCCGGTTCTCCTTTTCTTTTTCCTGGCACCAAGTTTCTTTTTCAGGGCGGCCCGCACAGCCGCTCCGAAGAAATTATCTCAAAGCAGCAACAACAATATTTCGCAAAAATACTTTTTACTTCACACTTCAAACTCGGTTCTTGCTCAATCGCAAAATTCACTATTCACCTTTCACCTTATTTTACTATCTTTACCGCATGAAGATACAGAAGAAACAGACCATCGGCGAAAACCTGCTCTACGTGATGGTATGGTCGGCGATCATCCTGGTGCCGGTCCTCAACTCGCAGATGATGGCCGAACTGCACGTCGACTTCAGGAACGTGCTTTTCGCCTGGCGGCAGATCGCCCCCTACTTCATTATTTTCATCATACACAACTGCGTGCTGGCGCCCCGCTACATGCTGCGCCACAAATACTGGAAGTATCTGGCCGGCAACCTGCTGCTCATCCTCGCGGTCTTCACGCCGGCCTATCTTTTCGCCGAACGCCCCCTGCCGACGGGCTCCGACATCCAGATCAGCCAACTCTCCTTCACCCACCTCGAGATGTACTGGAGCGTGATGCTGGCGCTCTTCATGAACGGCGCCAATTCGGCCATCAAGCTCATGTACCAGTCGATCCGCGACGAGCAGCAGATGGAGGCGCTCAAACAACAGAACCTACAGGCCGAAATGGACTATCTGAAATATCAGATCAACCCCCATTTCTTCATGAACACGCTCAACAACATCCATGCGCTGATCGACATCGACCCCGAAAACGCCCAGAACGCCATCATCGAACTATCGAAGATGATGCGCTACGTGCTCTACGATTCGGGCCGCGAGCGCATCTCGCTCGAACACGACATGCAGTTCCTGATGAACTACATCGAGCTGATGCGCATCCGCTACACCGACGCCGTGGACATCCGCGTCGACTATCCGCGCGAAAGTTCGTCGCGGGTCTCGATTCCGCCGCTGCTGCTGATCGTCTTCGTCGAAAACGCCTTCAAGCACGGCGTGAGCTACAACCGGCGCTCGTTCATCCACCTCAAGGTCGAATATGCCGACGACAAGGTCACCAGCACCATCGTCAACAGCCGCCACGCACCGCACGACAAGAACCGCAAGAAAGGCATCGGGCTGGAGAACGTCCACAAGCGGCTCGAGCTCATCTACGGCCCCCGGGGCTACACGCTCGACATCCGCGAACAGCCCGACACCTACACCGTCCGACTCGAAATCCCCGCCCTCCATGCTTAGATGTATCGCTATCGACGACGAGCCGCTGGCTCTGCGTCAGATCGCGGCCTATACGGCCAAAATCCCCTACCTGCAACTCGTCGCCACGTGCAACAACGCCCTCGAAGCGCAGCAGCAGCTGGCCGCACAACCGGTCGATCTGATCTTCGTGGACATCAACATGCCCGACCTCAACGGCGTGGAGTTCGTCCGCACGCTCACCGAGCGCCCGATGGTGATCTTCACCACGGCCTACTCCGAATATGCCATCGAGGGATTCCGGCTCGACGCCGTCGACTACCTGTTGAAACCTTTCGGGTTCTCCGACTTCAGCCGTTCGGTCGCCAAGGCCAATTCGCTCTACGAACTGCGGCGCAACCAGCGCGACAGCGCCCCCGAACCTGCGCCCGAGGCGGAGCCCAAAGACAAGGAATACATCTCGGTGAAAGCCGATTACAAGGTTTCGCTGATCAAGATCGCCGACATCGTCTACCTGGAGAGCGAGGGCGAGTACGTGCGCATGCACCTGGCCGACGGTTCGACCATCACCACGCTGTTCCGGCTCAAGAACATGGAGACGGCGCTCCCGTCCGAACTCTTCATGCGCGTACACCGCTCCTACATCGTCAACCTGCGCTGCATCCGCTCCTACGTCAAGGGGCGCATCTTTCTCAGCGACACGGAGTACGTACCCATCGGCGAGAACTACAAGGAGGCGTTCCAGCGCTACATCGACACCAATTTCAAGAATCTCTGACAGCCGCCGCACCTCCCGCCGCATCATTGCCCGGAAGCCGCAGCGAAAAGAGACAGCGGCAGCAAGGTTCAGCAAAGCCGCCGCAGACCGCTGCAACAGAGAAGCATAATATAATATAAAAGGTGAAGCAAAAGAACGCGGCCTATTCCGCCGCCAGGTTCGGAAAGCCCGAGCACGGTGCGTAGTGCCCATCGCAACACTCCCAGCAGTAGTGCCGCAGCCCGTTGGTCAGCACGATCCACCGCGCGCCGAGCACCGAATTGTAGCGCACGGCCTGCGCCAGGGTCCGTTCACCCACCGGCACGCCGGGCGCCTTGCACTCGGCCAGCAGCAGCGGCTCGGCCCGGTCGCCCACAACCACGACATCGGCCCGCTGGGGCTGCCCGTTGAGCGCCACGGCATACTCCTGCACGATGCGCCGGGCCTGCACGCCGCACGAAGCCACAAGGTAGGCGATCAGATGCTGGCGCACCCACTCTTCGGGCGTCAGCACCAGGTAAGTGCCCCGCAGGGCATCCCATATCTCCACCGTTTCGCCGCGGCGGCGCGCCCGCAGACGCACCGGAGGGAAGTTCAGGCGCGGAAGCGCAGGTATTTCGGAAGTAGCAGAGTCCATCGGTCGGGTTTTTGCAAGTGCAAGATAGCGATTAATCGACGAATAACGAACTGTCGGCCGCAAATAATTCTTCGGTGTTGCAGGGATGGCCGGAAACTTCGAATCGCCGTTGCGATAGACAACCGCACACTTTTCCCCTTTCACTTTTCGCTTTTCACCGAATATATAGTATCTTCGTCCCTGAAACCGCCCGGCAAGCCGGGCCAGCGATGACAATCATGCGCACTCTTTCTACCACACTCGCCCTTCTGCTCCTCGGCGGCGCGCTCCGCGCCCAGCAATACACCCCTTCCAGCGGGCGCGAACTGCCTCGCAGCCGCGTGACGGTCACTTCCGTCCCGTTCGACTCCGACGAACCCGACCGGCCCAACCGCTACATGGGCCGGATCGACGAATGGACGCAGGACGACAACCGCTTCACGGCCCGTTTCACCGTGCCTTTCGCGTGGATCAACCGCCAGGTCTTCCTGCACGTGGGCCACGCCACGGCCGACTACGAAGTACGGGTCAACGGCCGCCGCATCGCCTACAACAACAACGGCTCGTCGCCGGCGGAATACAACCTGACCAAAGCCGTGCAGGAGGGGGCCAACACCGTGCAGATCATCCTCTCGGAGCCTTCGGCCACCGCCCGGATGGAGAGCTGGCGCGAGGAGCCGGCGCCCTCGTTCGGCGACGTATGGCTCATGAGCCAGCCCACGATGTGCATCCGCGACGTGCTCGTCAAGAACTGGCGTCCCAACGCCGGCGACGACTTCCTGATGGCCGAAGTAGGCATCGTCGTGAAGACCGCATCGCTCAATCCGCGCACCACACGCGTGCACTACGAACTCCTTGCGCCCGACGGCCGCTCCATGCTCGCGGGCCACGACGACATGACCCTCGACATGCGCCGCGAAGACACCCTGCGCTTCATCGCCCGCATCCCCGACACGCTGCAATGGAGCGCCGCACGCCCCTTGCGCTGGACCCTGCGGCTGAAGACGCAGCACGAGGGGCGCTACGACGAATACATCGAACTGCGGCCCGGCTTCCGCACGGTCGACACGGCCGACGACCGCCTGCTGCTGAACGGCAAGCCCGTCATGCTGCGCGGCCACGAAGCGAGCCCCCGCATTTCGGCCGACGAGATCGCAGCCCTGCGCGCCCAGGGCTACAACATGCTGCATCTGCTGCCGGGGCCGGTTCCCGGGACTTTCTACGAAATGTGCGACTCGCTGGGCATCTACGTCATCGCCACGGCACCCATCGACACCCGCAGTAGCGGCCGGTCGCGCCGCCGCGGGGGCAACCTCTCCAACGATCCCTCGTGGCAGGGCGCCTTCTTCGAGCGCGCCGAAGACAGCTACCACACGGCCAAGCGCCACCCGTCGGTCATCGCCTTCTCGCTGGCCCGCGAATCGGAAAACGGCATCAACCTCTACGAAACCTACCTGAGGATGAAACGTTTGGACGAATCGCGCCCCTTCATCTACCCCGAGGCTGCGGGCGAATGGAACACCGACCGGGTGCTCTGGCGGTAGGCCGGACAGGGGGAGGTCCAGGAAAAAAGCGACATTTTTTTGCGATTTTTTTTGGAGTTCCGAAAATTGTCCCTATCTTTGCACTCGCAATCACCAAGGATTGATGCCTCTCTAGCTCAGTTGGTAGAGCACGACACTCTTAATGTTGGGGTCCAGGGTTCGAGCCCCTGGGGGGGTACAAGGCGAGAATCGTAAGGTTCTCGCCTTTTCTGTTGAAAAGGCCTCTGCCGCAACGGAAACCCGGCCCGGGCTGCGGCGCTGCGCTTGCCCGGACATGCAACGCCCGGCACCGGGTGCACCGCAGCAGTGAAACGACGATGAGACGATCGCTACGACATACCGTCCTGACCGCGCTGGCCGCCCTCGGGCTCGCCGGTTGCATGGAGTGGGACTACGGCGGCACGGAAGAGTTCGAAGCCTCGGGCGCGGGACTCTTCGTGGTCAACGAGGGCAATTTCCAGTACGGCAACGCCACCCTCTCCTACTACGATCCCGAGACGCGGCAGGTCGAGAACGAAGTGTTCCGCCGCGCCAACGGCTTCCGCCTGGGCGACACGGCGCAGTCGATGACCGTCCGCAACGGCACGGCCTGGGTCGTGGTCAACAACTCGCACGTCATCTTCGCCATCGACACGGAGACCTTCGTGGAGAAAGGTCGCATCGTGGGCTTCACCTCGCCGCGCCACATCCACTTTCTGTCGGACCGAAAGGCCTATGTCACACAGCTTTGGGACAACCGCATCTTCATTGTGGACCCCGAGCGGTACGCAATCACGGGCCACATCGAGTGTCCCGGCATGACCATCGAAAACGGCTCGACGGAGCGGATGGTGCAATACGGCCGCTACCTCTACGTCAACTGCTGGTCGTACCAGAACCGCATTCTGAAGATCGACACCGAGACCGACGCCGTGGTCGGCCAACTCGAAGTGGGCATCCAGCCCGCAGCGATGGTGCTGGACCGCTACGGCAAACTATGGGTCTACACCGACGGCGGCTACGAGGGTTCGCCCTACGGCCACGAAGCTCCGGCGCTCTGCCGCATCGACGCGGAGACCTTCACCATCGAAAAACGGTTCGGATTCCGGCACGGCGACCGCCCGGGCGACCTGGCCATCAACGGCCCGGGCGACCGGCTCTACTGGCTCGACGAAGGGGTCTGGTGCATGGAGACGACGGCCGAACGGCTGCCCCTGCGCCCCATTCTGCCGGGCAGCGGCACGCTTTACTACAGCCTCACGATCGACCCCGTGCGGGGCGATCTCTACGTGGCCGACGCCATCGACTACCAACAGCAGGGCACCGTCTACCGCTACTCGGCCGACGGCGAACCGCTCGACCGGTTCCAGGCGGGAACCACACCCGGATTTTTCTGCTGGAAATAAAGAAGCCTCGACCATGAAACCCGCCTACGCTGCCCTGCTCCTCCTCGTGCTGTTCGCCCCGGCAAGAACCGCGGCGCAGGAACGGCATGCGGAACAACAACCGTCGGGCGGGCTGACCCGGCGGGTCCATCCCATCCCCGAAGTGACGGTCGTGGGCCGGCGCCCCATCAAGGAGACAGGGGTGCAGCGCACGAAGTTCGACTCGACGGCGCTCAAGGAGAACATCGCGCTCTCGATGGCCGACGTGCTGACGTTCCGGTCGCCGCTTTTCGTCAAGAGCTACGGCCGCGCCACGCTCTCCACCGTGGCATTCCGCGGCACCTCGCCCTCGCACACGCAGGTGACCTGGAACGGCATGCGCATCAACAACCCCATGCTGGGCATGACCGACTTTTCGATGATTCCCTCCTACTTCGTCGACGACGCCTCGCTGCTCCACGGCACCTCGTCGGTCAACGAAACGGGCGGCGGACTGGGCGGCGCGGTGAAACTGGCGACGCGGCCGGCCGCAGCCGAGGGTTTCGGACTGCAATACATCCAGGGGATCGGGTCGTTCCGCACGTTCGACGAATTCCTGCGGCTCACCTACGGCAATGCCCGCTGGCAGTTCTCGACCCGTGCGGTCTATTCCTCGTCGCCCAACGACTACAAATACCGCAACCGCGACAAGAAAGAGAACATCTACGACGAGGAGATGAACATCGTCGGCTCCTACCACCCTGTCGAACGCAACCGCAGCGGAGCGTTCAAGGATCTGCACCTGCTGCAGGAGGTCTACTGCAACACGGGGCGCGGCGACCGCTTCGGACTCAACGCGTGGTATATCCATTCGAACCGCGAACTGCCGATGCTCACCACCGACTACGCCGACGACCTGGCGTTCGAGAACCGCCAGCGCGAACAGACCTTCCGCGGCATCCTGTCGTGGGAACATCTGCGCAGCCAATGGAAAATAGCCGCCCGGGCGGGCTACATCCACACCTGGACGGCCTACGACTACAAACGCGACGTGGGCAACGGCACGATGGCCGCGATGACCCGGTCACGCAGCACGGTCGACACCTTCTACGGACAGCTCGACGGTGAATACGCCCTCGACCGCAAATGGCTCTTCACCGCATCGCTCGCGGCGCATCAACATCTGGTCGAGAGCGTCGACAAGAACATCATCAAGCAGGACGGCAACAAGGCGGTGGTGGGCTACGACAAAGGCCGCATCGAACTCTCCGGCTCGCTCTCGGCCAAATGGCGCCCCACCGAGCGATTCGGACTCGCGGCCGTACTGCGCGAAGAGATGTACGGCACGGAGTGGTCGCCGCCGATTCCGGCACTCTTTCTCGACGGGGTGCTCTCCAGGCAGGGCAACCTCGTGGCCAAGGCATCCGTCTCGCGCAACTACCGCTTCCCGACCCTCAACGACCTCTACTTCCTGCCGGGCGGCAACCCCGATCTGCGGAAAGAGAGCGGCTGGACCTACGATGCAGGGCTTTCGTTCGCCGTGGGCAAGGCCGGCCGCTACCGGCTGAGCGGCTCGGCGACGTGGTTCGATTCGCATGTCGACGACTGGATCGTCTGGCTGCCGACGACCAAGGGATTCTTCTCGCCGCGCAACCTCAAGAAAGTACACGCCTACGGCGTGGAGGCGCAGGCCGAACTGAGCGTCGCCCTGGCGCAAGAATGGAAGCTGGAGCTGGGAGGCACCTACTCGTGGACCCCTTCCATCAACGAAGGCGAGCCGATAAGCCCGGCCGACCGCTCGGTGGGCAAGCAGCTGCCCTACGTACCGGTGCATGCCGCCACGACGACGGGACGCCTGACATGGCGGCGCTGGTCGCTGCTCTACAAGTGGTGCTGGTACAGCCGGCGCTACACCATGTCGAGCAACGACGTCACCCTCACGGGCAGCCTGCCGCCCTACTACATGAACAACCTCGCGCTCGAAAAGAGTTTTTCGCTGCGCTGGGCCGACCTCTCGGTCAAAGGCGCCGTGAACAACCTTTTCGACGAAGAATACCTTTCGGTCCTCTCCCGCCCCATGCCAGGCATCAATTTCGAAATCTTCATCGCCATCACCCCCAAATGGGGCCGGAAAAACTGACGCTCCAAAGGGCCGGTGAGATGCAGTTGCCCCGGGGACCCGCGAACAAACCCGGCGATCGGAGGGAACCGAACTCCTGCAAACCGCACCGGCCAATGAAAAACACCGCGGCCTGCTCCTTTCGGAGCAGGCCGCAGCATTCGGAAGAAGCGCAAGGCCTCTATTTCAGCATTTTCAGCTTGCGATCGGCGGGCGTTGCCTCGCGGAACGAGACGGCGTAACCGCCGCCGGCGACCGCCGTCTGACGCAGCCGGCTGCCGGCCGTGCAACGCACCTCGCGCACCGTATAGGCCTGGGCATTGGTCCGGCAATCGGCGTCGGGCGCATCGGCATAGATCGTTGCGACGTAGACCTTGCCGGGTTCGAGGAAATCGAAGACGATGTCCGACCGATGCGCATGCTCGCCCGTGACGTTGCCCACGAACCAGCGGCCCGAATCCTTGGCCTTGCGCGCCACGGTGACGTACTCGCCGGGCTCAGCTTCGAGATAACGGCTCTCGGCCCAGTCGAGGGCCACCTCCTTGATGAACCGGAAAGCATCGGGGAAACGCTCGTAGTTTTCCGGGAAGTCGGCGGCCATCTGCAAGGGCGACGACATGGCCACATAAATTCCCAACTGGTTGGCTATCGTGCAGTTGGCATGCGAATGGTTGTCGGGATTCGCCTTGGAGATATCCTGTTCGAAGATGCCCGGCGTGTAGTCCATCGGGCCGCCGATCAGGCGGGTGAACGGCAGCACGGTGACGTGGAAAGGCTTCGAACCTCCGAAAGCCTGGTACTCGGTGCCGCGGGCCGACTCGTTGCCTATGAGGTTGGGCCACGTGCGGCAGAGACCCGTGGGACGCACGGCCTCGTGGGCGTTGACCATGATACGGAAGTCGGCCGCTTTCTTCACGGCATAGAGATAGTGGTTGACCATCCACTGGTTGTAGTGGTTGTTGCCCTTGGGGATGATGTTGCCCACGTAGCCCGACTTCACGGCGTCGTAGCCATGCTCGTTCATGAAGCGGTAGGCCGCATCGAGGTGCCGTTCGTAGTTGCGCACCGAACCCGACGTCTCGTGGTGCATGATCATCTTCACGCCCTTCCCGCGGGCGTAGCGGCGGATCTCCTCGACGTCGAAATCGGGATAGGGCGTGAGGAAATCGAAGACGTAGTCTTTCATGTGGCCGAACCAGTCCTCCCAGCCGATGTTCCAGCCCTCGACCAGCACGGCGTCGAATCCGTGTTCGGCCGCGAAGTCGATGTAGCGCTTGACGTTGGCCGTAGTAGCTCCGTGCCGGCCGTTGGGGCGGACTTTCGAGAGGTCGTCGGTGTCGAGATGGGCGCTACGCAGTTGGTCGGTGTAGGCCCACGAGCTCTTGCCCGTAATCATCTCCCACCAGACGCCCACATACTTGCAGGGCTTGATCCACGAGGTGTCCTCGATCTTGCAGGGCTCGTTGAGATTGAGCGTCAGACGCGAAGCCAGGATGTCGCGGGCGTCGTCCGACACGATCACCGTACGCCAAGGCGTCGTGCAGGGGCTCTGCATGTAGGCCTTGTCGCCGTTGGGATCGGGCGTGAGGTGCGAGGTGAAGACCATGCGGCGATCGTCGAGCATGAGGTGCATGGCCGGATAGTCGACCAGTGCCGCCTCGTGGAGATTGATGTAGAGTCCGTCGTCGCTCTTGAGCTGCAGGGCCGTCTGCACGCCGGTGGGCGAAAAGATGGTCTGAGAGAGGTTGTCCGTGACGGCCTCTTCGAGATGACCGCGGATTTCGGAGAGCCGCGAACGGGTATAGTCGTACTCCTGGGTGTCGTAGTCGCCCGGAATCCACCACGCCGTGTGGTCGCCCGTCATGGCGAACTCGGTGCACTCGTCGGCCACGACGAAATAAACCAGCTTCGGCTGCTCGGGAAACTCGTAGCGGAAGCCGAGGCCGTCGTCGTAAAGCCGGAAGCGCACGATCATCGTGCGGTCGTCGGCCGGCCGGCGCAGCGTGACGGCCAGTTCGTTGTAACGGTTGCGGATGTCGGACTCCTCGCCCCAGACAGGCTGCCACGTCTCGTCGAAAGACGAGGTTTCGGCCTTGACCAGCTCGAATCCGTCGCGCAGCGATTCGAGTCCGCAGGGGGCTTCGTCGTCGGAGAGGGCGGTGTTGAACTCGGGCACGGCGCCCTCGCCGCGCAGGAGCAGTCCGAGCCGGCTCGGCGCCACGGCCGCACGCCCCTTGCAGTCGAGCGCATAGCGCGGTACGCCCTCGTCGAGCGTGAAATGCAGCGTCAGCGTGCCGTCGGGCGAGCAGAGCTCCTGCGCCCGGAGAATCGGAGCCGCCAACACCAGCAGGGCGGCCAGAAAAAGTTCTTTCATCGGTATCATATTTTCAGGCTATGGTTCAAGGTTATGCAAATTTAACGAAAATTTCCGGTTCCGCGAAACAACGGAGCGCAGTCCGAAAAAATCCATATCTTTGCATATCCATTGCACACACAACGCAAAGACCATGTATAGATTCCGACCCATTCTGAAATCGCTGCTCTGGGGCGGCGAGAAGATCGCACCCTACAAGGAGATCGCCGCCGACCTCACCTGCATCGGCGAAAGCTGGGAGCTCTCGGGCGTGGAGGGCAACGTCTCGGTGGTGGCCGAGGGCCCCGACGCCGGCCTGACGCTCGCCCGACTCATCGCCCGCGACGGCGCCCGCCTGCTGGGCAAGAAGAACAGCGAACGCTTCGGCGACGAATTCCCGCTGCTCGTCAAGTTCATCGACGCGCGCCAGGACCTCTCGATCCAGGTGCATCCCGACGACAAGCTGGCCTGGGAGCGCCACCGCTCGAAAGGCAAGACCGAGATGTGGTATGTCGTGGCGGCCGACGAGGGGGCGCATCTGCGTTCGGGATTCGCCAAGGAGGTGACCCCGGCCCAATATGAAGCGAGCGTGGCCGACGACACGATCACCGGCCTGCTGGCCGACTACGCCGTGCGGCCGGGCGATGTCTTCTTCCTGCCGGCCGGGCGCGTGCACTCGATCGGCGCCGGATCGTTCATCGCCGAAATCCAGCAGACCTCCGACATCACCTACCGCATCTACGACTTCAACCGCCGCGACGCCCAGGGCAACAAACGCGAGCTCCACACCGAGCAGGCCAAAGACGCCATCGACTACACGGTTCTGCCCGACTACCGCACCCGCTACGAAGCCGCACAGAACCGGCCCGTGGAACTGGTGGCCTGCCCCTACTTCACCACGACGCTCTACGACCTCACCGAGCCGCAGCAGATCGATCTGACGGCGACCGATTCGTTCGTGGTCGTGATCTGCATGGAGGGACGCGGCACCGTCACCGACAGCGCCGGCACGACCCTCGCCGTCCACCAGGGCGAGACCCTGCTGGTTCCCGCTTCGACGGACGGACTGACCTTCACGCCCGAAAAAGGCATGAAGCTGCTGACCAGCCGCATAGACTGAAGCCCGGACAAGTAATCCGAAGCTACCGGCCGGTCCGACTTAAGTATGCGGTCCCTCTGCCCCGCACGGCAAGAGGAAAACGGCACCGGACCTCAAGGGGCCAGCCGCATCATAGGAGCGACGGATCACAAAACGAAAGCCGACCCTCAAGTGGTCGGCTTCATTCTTAACGGCAGGAAGTTACGATTGTTTTCGAGTCTCTGTCTGCGGCGACACGCCCGGCGAGCCGGACGATTGCGGGCACCGAAAAAACTGCGACCCGCGCGGCTCCGGGAGCCGCCCAGACACGGCACAAGGGCATCGGAGCGGACACACGCTCCCTTATTCCCAAAAAGGCGTATTGCGGAATATCCACCAGAAGATGAAGATCGCCGCATAGATGCGGATGACCGTCGGATGCTGGACATACCGCAACAAGCGCCCCTGCCGGCTCTGCGGCCAAAAAGTGGTGTAGGCCACCAACAGAAAATAGGGAATCGAAACCACCAGAAAGGGATTGCATCCCAATGCCTCGGCCAGCCGTCCGTGCACCAGGGCTTGCAACGCGCGCTGACTGCCGCACGCCGGGCAATCGAGACCGGTGAGGAGGCGGAACGGACACTTGGGCATCCACACCGACCCGAGATCGGCGAAATAGTAGGCCACGGCCACTCCTGCCGCGGCCACGACGGCAGAAACGGCGACCGCCGCACGATGCCGGCGCACGAACGCCGTGACGCCCCGGCTGCGGATTGCGCCGGAACGATCGGCACTTTCGTCAGAGCCCTGGCTGCGGGAAGCTCCGGAAGGGTTCACGCGCTGGTCAGAATTGCGACTTCAGGTTGAACCACGTGAGGAAGACGACCAGCGTCAGGTAGACCGTAAAGAATACGATGCCCACGATGCAGCCGATCCAGCTCCATCGGCGGGCGTCGGCCGCGGCCTGGAGAGCCTCGTCGTGACGTCCCGAGTACCACAGCCCGTCTACCGAAGCGGCCTTGACGATGGCTACGATGCCGAAAGGCCAGCAGCACAGGATGGTGATCAGAATGGCCCACACCAGATTGTTGTCCGGCTTTTGCATGTTCGGTTCCATGATGTTGCGATTTGAAGTTGACGGACAAGAGATTGTCCTGAAAAAGAATCCGGCGGCAGCCGTCCGCTGTCCCGCATAGGCTGCGAAACGCCCCGGATCGCTCCCGCCGGATCTGCGCTCGGATCAGTTGAGGCCGGCCATCGCGCCTGCCACGCCTGCGAAGACGAGCACGATGATGTAGACCACCATCACGAAGAAGCCTGTGCCGGCGCCGATCCACGCCCATTTGCGGGCGGAGGCCGCAGCCTGATAAGCCTCGTCGTAGCGGTTCTGCGCCCACAGATTGTCCACCGAGGAAGCCTTGATGATCGACACGATGCCGAACGGCAGGCAGCACAGAATGGTCACCAGAATGCCCCAGACCAGATTGTTGTCGGGTTTCTGCAGATTCGTTTCCATTGGTTATGATTTTTAAGGGTTGTTTTTCGAGAGCGAAGATACGAATAATCGTACAATAAATAGTCTGTTCCAGCAAGATTGTTGCCCGCATACCGAAAAAAAGTTACCTTTGTCGATGGTTTTCGCTCATGCCGAGCGCAGCGCCGGGCCTTGTGCGAGCTGTGCCGAGACGCGAAAACCCGCTTTGCAGAAACGTTTCACTCAACCGTCTCCCCATGTCAGCACCCTTGGCCGAACGCCTGCGACCCCGTACGATGGACGAATACATCGGACAGGAGCATCTCGTGGGCAAGAACGGCGTCTTCCGCAAGTTCTTCGAGACGGGCAACGTGCCGTCGTTCATCCTGTGGGGCCCTCCGGGCGTGGGCAAGACCACGCTGGCGCGCATCGTCGCCACCCAGCTCGAACGTCCGTTCTTCACCCTCTCGGCCGTGACGTCGGGCGTCAAGGAGGTGCGCGAGGTGATCGAATCGGCGCGCAAGCAGCGCTTCTTCGACCAGCGGCCGCCGTTCCTCTTCATCGACGAAATCCACCGTTTCAACAAATCGCAGCAGGATTCGCTCTTGGGCGCCGTGGAGCAGGGCGTCGTCACGCTCATCGGCGCCACGACCGAGAACCCCTCGTTCGAGGTCATTTCGCCGCTTCTGAGCCGCTGCCAGGTCTACATCCTCAAATCAATGGAGGACAAGGACCTGCGCACGCTGCTCGACCGGGCGCTGGAGACCGACACCGAATTGAAAAACCGCGAAATCGAGGTCGAGGAGACCGGCGCGCTGTTCCGTTTTTCGGGCGGCGACGCGCGCAAGCTGCTCAACATTCTCGACATCGTGGTCGGCGCCACGGACGGCAAGGTGGTCATCTCCGACAAGCAGGTGACCGACTGCCTCCAGCAGAACATCGCTCTCTACGACAAGAACGGCGAACAGCATTACGACGTCATCTCGGCCTTCATCAAGTCCATCCGGGGCAGCGACCCCAACGCCGCGATCTACTACCTCGCGCGCATGCTGGCCGGCGGCGAAGAACCGCGCTTCATCGCGCGGCGCCTGGTCATCCTGGCGTCGGAGGACATCGGGCTGGCCAATCCCAACGCCCTGCTGCTGGCCAACGCCTGCTTCGACACGGTGCACAAGATCGGCATGCCCGAAGCGCGCATCCCGCTGGCCGAAACGGCCCTTTACCTGGCGACTTCGCCCAAGAGCAATTCGGCCTACATGGCCATCGACAAGGCCCTCGCGCAGGTCGAACGCGACACGACCAACCGCCCTGTTCCGCTCCACCTGCGCAACGCGCCCACCCGGCTGATGGGACAGGCCGGCTACGGCAAAGGCTACAAATATGCCCACAACTACGCCGGGCACTTCGCCGACCAGGAGTTCCTGCCCGAGGGGCTCTCGGGCACGAAGTTCTACGAGCCCGACACGCAGAACGCCGCCGAAGCCAAGATCGCCGAGCGCATCGCCCAGCTCTGGAAAGACAAATACCGATAACCCGGGCCGGCTCAACGCCGGCCCTCAAAAAACATAATCATGAAGAAACTCCTGTTCCTGCTGCTCGCCGCTGCGGCACTGCTGACGGCCGGCGACGCATCCGCCCGAACCAAGAAACCGGTCGCTCCCGAAGACAAGGGCTGGTGGCTCGGCGGCGAAATCGGCCTCTGGCACAACACGGTAGAAGAGATCGACACCAATTCGTTCGTCTTCTCGCCGGAAGTGGGCTACGACTTCAACAAGCGCTGGGCCATCGGCGTAGGCATCGGTTATGCCGTGGCCGGCACCACCGACGAATTCGGCGACAGCGTCAACCTCAACATGTTTATCTTCAATCCCTATGCCCGCTGGAAATACTGCAACGTCGGACGCCTGTCGCTTTTCCTCGACGGCGGAATCGGCGTGGCCGGCGGCGACATGGACGGCGTGAAAATCGGCATCCAGCCCGGCGTGGCGGTCAGAGTGTCCAACCGCGTGCGCTTCCAGGCCCACCTGGGTTTCCTGGGCTACTGCACCAACTATTTCAACGACGGAGTGGAGGACAGCAACGGCTTCGGTTTCAAGCTCTCGTCGTCCGATCTGAAGTTCGGCTTCTACTACACGTTCTGACGCACGGGATGAAACGCATCGGCATCATCTCCGACACCCACGGCACCTTCGACGGCAAGCTGCGCGAATTTCTGCGCGATGTCGACGAGATATGGCATGCGGGCGACATCGGGTCGCTGGCCCTGGCCGACGAGATCGCCGCATTCAAGCCCCTGCGCGCCGTCTCGGGCAACATCGACGGCGGACTCACGCGCCGGGTCTATCCCGACTTCGCGGAGTTCAGGTGCGAGGAGGTCGGCGTGCTGATGACCCACATCGGCGGCTATCCCCGCCGCTACGATCCGCGCGCACTGGAGCGCATCCGCACTGTGCAACCGCGGCTTTTCATCGCGGGACACTCGCACATCCTCAAAGTGATGTTCGACCCCGCCCACAACCTCCTGGCCGTCAATCCCGGTGCCGCCGGCGAATTCGGCTTCCACCGCGTCCGGACGGCCATCCGCCTGGTCATCGACGGTGCCGACATGCGCGACATGGAGGTGGGCGAATGGCCGCGCAGGCCCTGACCGGGGAAACAGCCGTGTCGTCGGCACGACGGCACACTGACCACAAAAACAAAGGGAGCCGGGCTCAGCCCGGCTCCCTTTTTCGAATCATTCCTGCGTCACGCCACCCGCAGCCGTACGCCCTGGCCCTTGTCGGCCTCGACGACGACGGTATCGCCTTCGTGGAGCCGGCCGTCGATAATCAAAGCCGAAAGCGGATCCTCGACATGGTCCATCAGCGTGCGTTTGAGCGACCGGACGCCATAGCGCTGCTCGTAACCCAGAGCCGCAAGACGCCGCTTGGCGCCGTCGGTGATCTTGACCTTGTAGCCCAGCCGGCGCGTACGCGAAAAGAGCCCTTCCAGTTCGAGCTCGATGATGCGCTCCACGTCGGCGGCCTCCAGCGTGCGGAAGACGACGATGTCGTCGATGCGGTTGAGAAACTCCGGCGCGAAAGTCTGCTCCAGCGCCTTGTGGTACTCGATCTGCGGCGACAAGTTCTCCACAACGCTCTTCGACGTGGTGCTGTAGCCCACCTGCACCTGTTTCTGCGCTGCGGCGCGCGAGCCGACGTTGGAGGTCATGATGATGATCGTGTTGCGGAAATCGACCTTGCGGCCCGAACCGTCGGTGAGGTGCCCCTCGTCGAAGAGCTGCAGGAGCGTGTTGAAGACCTCCGGGTGCGCCTTCTCGATCTCGTCGAACAGCACCACCGAATAGGGACGGCGGCGCACCGCCTCGGTCAGCTGGCCGCCCTCGCCGTAGCCCACATAGCCCGGAGGCGACCCGATCAGCCGCGCGACGTTGTGTTTCTCGCCGTATTCGCTCATGTCGATGCGGATAAGGCCCATGCGCTCGTCGAAAAGCCACTTCGACACCTCCTTGGCCAGCAGCGTCTTGCCCACGCCGGTGGGTCCCACGAAAAGGAAGACCCCGATGGGCCGGCGCTCGTCCTTGAGCCCGGCGCGCGAGCGGCGGATGGTGCGCGAAATCTTCTCGACGGCAGCCTCCTGCCCCACCACGCGTCCGGCGAGATGGTCGTAGAGGGTACGCAGACGCCCTGCTTCGCCGTCGGTGACCCGCTCGGCCGGAATGCCCGTCATGGCGGTGATCACCTCGCGGATGTGCTCCTCGGTGATCTCCACCGGATTGCACTCCAGCGAACGGCGCCACTCGGAGCGCGTCTCGTCGATCTTCGAACGCAGGGCGATCTCACGCAGACGAGCCGATGCGGCCTTTTCGTAGACCATCGCCTCGACCGCCTCGCGCCGTTCGCGCTGCATGTCGCACACGGCCGACTCCATCTTGCGCAGCTCGTCCGGTTCGCAGGCCGAACGAAGATGGACGCGCGAACCGGCCTCGTCCAACACGTCGATCGCCTTGTCGGGGAAAAAGCGGTCGGTAATGTAACGCTCGGTCAGCGCCACGCAGGCCTGCAGCGCCTCCTCGGTGTAGCGCACCTTGTGGTGGCGCTCGTAGTGGGGCGCGATGTTGCGCAGAATCTGCAACGTCTGCTCGGGCGTCGTGGGCTCGACCACCACCTTCTGGAAACGGCGTTCGAGGGCCGCATCGCTCTCGATGTTCTCGCGGTATTCGTCGAGCGTCGTGGCACCGATGGTCTGCAGCTCGCCGCGTGCGAGGGCGGGTTTGAGGATGTTGGCCGTGTCGAGGCTGCCCTGCGTCGAACCGGCCCCGACGATGGTGTGTATCTCGTCGATGAAGATGATCGTGTCCTTGGCCTTGCGCAGCTCATCCAACAACTGCTGCATGCGCTCCTCGAATTCGCCGCGAAACTTGGTGCCGGCCACCAGCGACGAGACGTCGAGCGAAAAGAGCGTCTTGTCGGCGATGGTGTAGGGCACCTGGCCGGCAGCGATGCGCAGGGCCAGCCCCTCGACGATGGCGCTTTTGCCCACGCCGGCTTCGCCTATGAGTATCGGGTTGTTCTTCTTGCGCCGCGAGAGAATCTGCACCACGCGCTCGATCTCCTGCTCGCGCCCCACGACCGGGTCGATGCGCCCCTCGCGGGCCATGCGCGTGAGGTTGACGCCGAACTTGTCGAGCAGGTGCGGCTCCTCCTTCTCCTCGGGCCGGTTGGCCGCATTGAAGTCGAGCATGTGCACCTGGATCTCAGCGCGGAAGTCGTCGCCCACGGCGAACTTCTGCAGGTCGGCGGCGATGACCTCGGCCGTGACGCCGTACATCTCCAGCGCCCGGGCCGTAGCGGTGGCGGGATCGGCGGCGACCACGCGCAGGGCATGGGCCGTGGAGATGCTGCGCACGGCGCCCGACTTCTCGCGCAGTTCGTCGGCGAAGCCGCGGTAGAACGTTTCGGGGTCGCACGGCTCTTCCTGCGACTTGTCGTTGGTTATCTCGTGTTCGATGCGCAGACGGATCTGATAGACCTCCCAGTCCTTCAGCCGGGCCGAGAGAAGCTGGAACGCCAGGGAACCCTCCTCGCGCAGCAGTTCGAGTGCGAAGTGGTCCTTCAGCGACCGGGTGATGCCCGCTTTGGCGGTGTTGAACGCGGCGCGAGCAAGGACGCCTTCGAGCGTCTTCGAAATTTTCATTTGCATGTTGCGTCGTTTTTTTGAATTCGCAGAAAAAACGGCGCAGCCGCACCCTTTATTGTATGGAGGCCGCGGGGTGCTCCGTGCGGTCGCGGCGCATGTGCGGAACATGCTGGGAACGAAGCCCCGCCGGCACAATGCGAAGCCGGCCGACTTTTCGTCGGCCGGCAACACGATGCTGAAAATACCGGGGGAATCGGCTTTTCCGGCCGTCGGCTACCACACGATGGGTTCCTTGCCCACGGACCGGAGGTATTCGTTGGCGCGCGAGAAGTGGCGGCACCCGAAGAACCCGCGGTAGACCGAGAGCGGCGAGGGGTGCACGGCCTTGAGGATGCAGTTGCGCTGCGGATCGGCGATGGCGCCCTTGCGCTGGGCGTAGCTGCCCCACAACATGTAGACGATGCCCTGCTTGCGCTCGTTGATGACCCGCACCACGGCGTCGGTGAAAGTTTCCCACCCGTGGCCCGCATGCGACGCCGCCTCGTGCGCCCGCACCGTCAGCACGGCGTTGAGCAGCAGCACGCCCTGCTCGGCCCAGCGGTCGAGGTTGCCCGACGGCGGAACCGCCGTTCCCGTATCGTCCGACACCTCCTTGAAGATGTTCTGCAGCGACGGCGGAAAGGGCACGCCGTCGCCCACCGAGAAACAGAGACCGTTGGCCTGCCCGGGACCGTGGTAGGGGTCCTGGCCGATGACGACCACCTTGAGCCGCTCGAACGGGCACTTGTCGAAAGCCCGGAAGATGTTGCTTCCGCGCGGGTAGACGCGGCGCGCGGCATACTCCTGCCGCACGAAGTCGGTCAGTTCGCGGAAGTAGGGTTTCTCGAATTCGGGAGCCAGCAACTCTTTCCAGTCGGCGGCGATCTTTACGTCCATGGGATGCTAATTTTGCGTAAATGTAATGAAAAGTTCGCGGAATCCCCCGATTCTTCACGGAAAATCGACTTCTTCCTGCTGCCCGATACGATTCTCAGCCGCGCCGGCTCCCGCCGGTTTGCCGTTCGGACACAGCCGCCCGACGAACGGAGCAAGAGAGCGCCGCGCCGTCGAGAAGCCGTTCGCCCGCACCTCTTTCGCGAATCCCACAGCGCCCCGTGCAGGCCGCAGCATCTTGCAAAGACTCGAAACCGAACATCCCGGCAAAGAACGCACAACAACCTGTGCCGTTCATAAACAAAGGGTTGCAAATCTCTACCGGATAATTGCGAATTGATTTTACATGCACTATCTTTGTTTTCAAAACGTCATCCCATCCATGAAAAAACGCTTTCTCACACTGGCCGCATGCGCACTCGCCCTGTGCGCCGCCTGCACCGACCGCGAACCCGAAGTACGCAACGTCATCTACCTGATCGGCGACGGCATGGGCCTCGCGCAGGTCTCCCTCCTGCAAGTCGCCGAAGAGTACCGACCCACGGCTTTCGACCGCGCCCACAACGTTGCCCTGATCACCACCCGCTCGGCCAACAACCGCGTCACCGACTCGGCCGCCGCCGGCACGGCGCTGAGCTCGGGCTGCAAGACCCGCAACGCATCGCTGGGCCTCGACACCGCCGGACAGCCGCTCGTACCGCTGACCGTCATCGCCCGCCGGCAGGGCATGCGCACCGGTCTGGTGGTGACCAGCTACCTCCACCACGCCACGCCGGCCGCCTTCTACGCCCATGTTTCCAACCGCGGCGAGACCGATTCGATCACCTGCGACATGGTCCGCAGCGACATCGACCTGCTCTTCGGCGGCGGCCGCAAGGCGCTGAGCGACACGCTCCCCGAGGGCGGCACACGCATCGATGCGTTCCGGGCCAAGGGCTATCGCATTGCGCTGGAACCCGCACAGATCGACACGCTGTCGGGACTTCCCGTACTGGCCGCCGTAGCCGACCGCCACCTGCCCGCAGCCTCCGAACGCGGCGACTATCTCCCGCAGGCCACACGCAAGGCTCTCGAGCTGCTGTCGGCCGACAACGACAAAGGATTCTTTCTGATGGTCGAGGGCTCGCAGATCGACATGGCCTGCCACGGCAACGATGCTCCCCGCGCGCTGGACGAGATGCGCGACTTCGAGCGTGCCGTAGCGGCCGCCATGGATTTCGCCGACCAATACCCCGGCACGCTGGTCGTCGTGACGGCCGACCACGAAACCGGCGGGTTGACGCTGCCCAGCGGCAAGGACGACTTCACGCTGCCCGAATCGGGCGTGCGCGCCGAATTCTCCACGGGCGGCCACTCGGCCACCATCGTCCCGGTCTATCTCTACGGCACGGGCGCCGGACGCATCCACGGACTGATGGACAACACCGACCTGGCCCAGCAGCTCAAAGCGATCATCGCCAAGGCGAAATAGCCTGACGGCCCGTTTCGCTGCAAAAACGATCCCCGCAACGCTTCGGTGCATTGCGGGGATTCGTGTTCGAAAGGGCAGATCGTACCGCCGGAGCTACTTTTCGCTGGCAGGCTCCGGTGTTTCGGGAACCGACATCTTGAAATCCACCGGCACGATATACTTCACCCGCACGGGCTCGCCCTGCTGCATGCCGGGCGCCCACGAACCTGCGGGAACCGATTCGAGCACCCGCACGACCTCTGCGGCCAGCGACTTGTCGGGAGCCTGCAACACCTCCACAGCACCGACCGAACCGTCGCACTCGACAACGAACGCAACGACGACCCGGCCCGAAATGCCACACTCATGCACATCCGCGGGATACCTAATCTGACTCTGCACCCAAGTGCGGAAATCCCGCAGATCGCCGCCCCGGAACTTCGGCATCGTCTCGGCCATCAGACAAGGTTCATCCTCGCCGGCCGTCTCTGCGGTCTGCGACTTTGCGAAGGATGCCTCCTCGCCGGTCATGCTGCGAAACTCGACAGGCAGCGTATACTTCACCCGAACGGGCTCGCCCTGCTGCATGCCGGGCGTCCACGAACCTGCGGGAACCGATTCGATCACACGCAGCACCTCGTTCGTCAACAACCTGTCGGGAGTCTGCAACACTTTGATCGAGCTCATCGAACCGTCGCGTTCAATGACGAACGTAACGACGACCCGGCCCGAAATGCCACACTCCAGCACCTCCACGGGATACTTAACCCGACTCTGCACCCAGGCGCGGAAATTCAGCAAGTCGCCGCCCCGGAACTTCGGCATCGTCTCGACCACCAGCCAAGGTTCATCGGCATCCGCCGCACCGCCGGGGGCCGGGGGCACCGTTCCGGACGCCCGGGTTTCGTTCTCTGCTGCGAAACCGACCACCACCATTTCGGGAACGGTCGTTGCGGAAGCCTCGCCGGAAGCGGAAACCATAAACTCGAACACGCCGTTACGGCCTTTTTCGCCGTATTTCTCCACACCCTCCTCGGGCAGGAGCCTGCGAAGCCGAACCTGGGTGCCTTTCTTGGCGCTTCCGAGCGTCCGGCCCAACTCGAAAGCCTCCTCCAGGGTTTGCACCTCCTTGCCGTTCACGATATAGAGCGGCTCGGGACGGTCGGCCGGCTGTTGCTCCGCTGCGGGGAGGTTCCGGACGTCAGCGGCCCTTGCGGTGAGCGAAAAAGCGCACAGCAGGCCGGCAAAGGCGAGAAGCGTTCCCGCCAGTCGCAGCAGGACGTACCTGCCGCCGAAGTGAGTGGTCATCATCTGAAAACGTTTTTTGGTTAATGAATTCCGCAACCCGCTGGCTATGTCCGGACTATAGCCGCAGAGCTGCCTGAAAAGAGCGTTCATATAGTGTTCGCGGTCGAAACCGCCCGTCAGCACGTCGCGGTCCGCCTCGTATTCCTCGGCCTCGACGAGCCGCCGGGCCGCCAGCCACACGAAAGGATTCCACCACAGCAGCGCCTTCATGCACTCCATGGCGATGCGCTCGGCCGAATGCCGGTGGACGATGTGGCTTGTCTCGTGGGCAATGATAACCCGGCGGTCATCCGCCGGCGTTTCGGCCCACAGGTAGATCGTACGCCCGAACGAAAAGGGCGAGACCCGCACCGGGAGCGACGCCACGCGCCAACGACCGGCCGAAATCATCACGGCACGCTTCCGCAGGCGCCGCATGGCGGCCGCCTGACGCAACATGATGCCGGCCAGCCAAAGCGTGCCGGCGAGCCAAAGGAACACGACCGCCGCTTCGAGCGTCGGGAAACTCCCGGCAGCCGCCGGCTCCGGGACCCATGCCTCCACAGGTGCAAGCCCGACGGGCATCGTCGCCGGAACCGCCGGCATCGGCAAAGCGGGCAGCACCGGGATGCGCAACCGCGGAATGACGCACGCCACCAACGGCAGCAACAGCAGATAGCCGCGGCACCACCCGAACGACACGCGCCGGTCCAGCAGCAATCGGTAGGCACCGAGCAGCACGCCGCTGCACACGACGATTTTCAACCCTTCGATCAACAGCTCCTTCATGACTTCGACTTTTTGGCATTGCGCACGATTTCGAGAATCTCCTCCTGCTCGGCGGCCGAAATCTTCTCATGGCGCGAAAAAAACGACACCAGCTGCACCAGCGAACCGTCGAAATAGGAGGTCAGCATCGACGACATCACGCTGCGGGCGTATGTCTCGCGGTCGATGAGCGGATAGTAACGGTGGCTCTTGCCCTCGGCGGTATGGGCCACGAAACCTTTGGTTTCCAATATTTTCAGAAAGGTGGCCACCGTCGTGTATTTCGGCCGCGGCTCGGGCATCCGGTCGATGATTCCGTTTACCACGGCATCGCCCAACTGCCACAAAATCCGCATTACCTCCTCCTCGCCGCGGGTCAGCGCCTGGATCTGTCGTTCGTTATTCATGTTTCGTTTGTTTCGATCGTTCTGTTTGCTGTCGCATCCGCACTCTCGTGCGTCGCGTTTCGGAATCCGGAAGTTCGGGGATTTCAGCTCTTTCGTTAAGGTCGGCGGCTCTGCTCTCTACGTATTGCCGTGCTCCGTCGCTCACCGCCTCGCGGCCCGAAAACGCCCCTGCATCCCTCTGCTTCACTGTCCGATGTCCGGGGTTCCTCCATTTCTGCATCCGAAGATGCTCCCGTATTCCCCTGCAAGCACTCGGCGGATTTCCTGATGCAAGTTTAATACTAATTTTTTAGAAGAACAAATATTTCTACTAAAAATTTAGTAACAAGACTAAAAAAAGTTCAGAAACAACCCCACCGGCAGATGCTTGGACGCAGCGCACGGGAAAGGCATCCGACCGCCGCTCACAAAGCGACAACGGCTGAATTTCCGCGGACAAAAAGCGCAGGCGGCCGGCACCCCGCTGACCGGACTGATAAGGCGAGGATGACCAGGAGTAACCGTGCGTACCGACATTACCCAAAACTCCCGTGTCACAGTCGCGGTAGCCCGCAGCAGGCGAAAAAAGCAATCGCTAAGGGGAATGCGGCGGAGAGGGACAAAAAAAAAAAATTCAGAATGCAAAATTCACAATTCACAATTAATGGATTCTCTTCGAAAGTTCGATTCCACCGTTGTCATTCTGAAGCGGAGCCGAAGAATCTATTAATCAGCAGTATTTATTCTTCGTGTGCTCGCCCGGGCCGGCTGCGGGGGTCGCGCTTTCAGCGCGAGCCGGCCCCGGGCGCAAAGGTCTTCCGTATCAGAAAGAGAAAGAGCCTGCCATAATTGTCATGTTGAGCGAAGCGGATCGACGAACGCAGCGAGTGCAGAGGCCGCTTGCGGACTATGCCGAGCAAGGAGGAGAAAGACAAACGAAGTGCAGTCAAGAATCTATTTTGGGCAAGGTTACAGATTCTTCGTCGCTCTGCTCCTCAGAATGACAAACTACTGAATTGTTCGCAAACTCCGCCGCAGACTGGAATATGCAACTGGCGGCAACGAGGGGAGGTAAAAGGGAAAGATAGATGTTCGGGGCGGCCGCAGCTTACAGAGATAAACACCGGCGTTCAGCCGTGCGAGCCGAAGCCCTGCCCTGCGGAGGCTCGCAAAACTCGCCCCGCTGGCTTCGGCACGAGAACATTTGCGCCACCGGTCGACAGCGTCGGACAAAAAGCCGGTGCCGGTATCTCTGCCGAACCAAAACCGTAAACCGGCTGCGGCTCGCGCAACGCTGCGCACCCGAAACAACTATTTTCTTACATAACCCTCCCGCGCCATTACGCCGCCAGCGGACTGCTGAATCTACACAAACCACGCTGGTACAAGCCGTAGCCTGCACCACTCCGGGTGTGAAGTTGCCTTTTCAAAGGTAAGAATGAATAGTTAAAAGGGAAAAGTTCAGGCGGGAAATACGCAGCGCTATTTTCCGAGTCATCCCACAACGTCTGTCATTCTAAAAAACATCCTGCCGAGTCGGACCATAGCTATTCGCCCATGAAGCACCGGCGGCAGGCATCTCTGCGAAACCTGCCGCAACTCGAATGCTCCCCCCCCGAATAACTTTAAGAGAAAAAGAGATGGAAAGGCCGGGGCACCTACCCTCGCGCTCCGCTGCGCTCGGCCTCGTTGTCCTTTTCGAGTTTCTCGTCCTCGTCCCACTCGAACCAGGGGAACTCACGGCGCCCGCCCAGCGCAAAACGCGTGTAGGTAATGGGCAGGCCCATGCCGAGGAAACGGCTTTCATAGGCCGTCTTCACCGAGAGCACCTCATCGGCATAGCCCGAACCGTAGATGTCGGGATTGGAGACCTCGCACGGCAGGCCGTAGCGACGGATGACTTCGCCCGTATAGCCGTAGAGGTGTTTGGAATCGGTTTTCAGATTGATCCGTCCGTCCGCTCGCAGCAGGCGGGCGTAGAGTTCCAGAAAGAACGGCGAAGTGAGCCGTTTTTTTGCCCGGCGGCTCTTGAGCTGGGGATCGGGAAAGGTGATCCAGATTTCGGAGATCTCGCCCTCGGCAAAAAGCCCTCCCAGAAACTCCACGCGCGTGCGCAGAAACCCTACGTTGGTCATCCGCCGCTCGGTCGCAGTCTTGGCACCGCGCCACATGCGGGCCCCCTTGATGTCGATGCCGATGTAGTTGCGCAACGGATCGCGCTCGGCCAAAGCGATGGTGTATTCGCCCTTGCCGCAGCCCAGCTCCAGCACGATAGGCCGGTCGTTCTTGAAGAAGTCGCGGTTCCAGTTCCCCTTCATGGGGTGGTCGCGGCGGAATACATCGTCGAATTCGGGTTGCAGAAAGCAGGCGAACCCGAGATTTTCGCGGAATTTGCGGAGTTTGTCTTTTCCCATTTATTCACACTCTACATGGAGTCCCACGGCTTCGATGCCCTGCACCGCGCGGGTGGGCGTCACGAGGAAACGGTAGTCGCCGCACCGTGCGAACGTCGCATGCCGGCGATAGCCGGCCACCGCTTCGCCGTGCACGGCCGCCGGTCGGCGCAGATGGTTCGCACAGAAAAGGAACGGTTCTTCGAAGCGCAGCGAATCGGGCGTGCGCACCTCGATGCGCAGGGTCAGCGTATCGTCGCGGAAATGTTCGTCATAACGCAGAAAGAGCGACAGATCGCAGCGCGACACGGTATCGGCGTTCGGAATCACGATCTCGGCCGCCTCGGACCACTCCGCAGGATCGACATCCGTCGCTACGGAACGGTCGGCCGTCACACACCCCGTCAGCAGCAACATCGCCAACGCCGTTTTCAGCACCTCGCGCTTCACGTTCTATCGGTTTTCGCCGCCGTTGCCGGCCCCTCCGTTCCCTTCGGAACCGTTGTTGCGGCCGCCCGGACCGTTTTCCGGACGCGACCGGCGGTTGTTGCGATGGCGGTTGCGGTCGTTGCGACGCTGGCCGTTGTTCGGACGCTCGCCTCCCTGCCGCTGTTCGCCCTGGGAGCGTTCGCCGTTATGCGTTCGTTCACCGCGCGGCTGTTCGTTGTTGCGCGGGGAGTGCTCTCCGTTATCGCGCGGAGCACCCTGGCCGTTGCGCGGCCGGTCGCGGTGGGGACGACGTTCCGACCGGTCCTGCCGGCCCGCATCGCCCTGCGGGCGTTCGCCATCCGAAGCATGCTGCGGCCGCTCCGCCCGGTTGTTGTTGCGGCCGCCGCGCTTGCGGCGCTTCGCCTTGTCGAAGCGGGTGATGCTGTCCTCGACCGACTCCGCACCGTAGGTCGGCTCGTTGCTGACGGCGGGCATGGCGTCGGCATGCTGAAGCTGGTCGACTTTCTTGCCAGCCCGGTTGAGTTCGAGAATCTCCTTGACGCGCGCCACCGGCAACGTGGTCAGATTGGCCTGCGTCTCCTTCGACGAAGAGAAGGTCATCGTTCCGGCCAGCACATCGGTCTTGACCAGGAACCACTCGCCGTCGATCGTCTGCAACGGTTCGCGCAGCCGCGGGAATGCCTTGCGGGCGTCAACGTAAGTGTCGTATTCGTACATCATGCAGCACTTCAGCTTCGAGCACTGCCCGGCGAGTTTCTGCGGATTGAGCGAGATGTCCTGCGCGCGGGCGGCCCCGGTAGTCACGCTCGTGAAGTTCGAAATCCACGACGTGCAGCACAATTCGCGGCCGCAGGCACCGATGCCGCCGATGCGGCCCGCCTCCTGGCGCGCACCGATCTGCTTCATCTCGATGCGGATGTGGAAGCGCTCGGCGAAGACCTTGATCAGCTCGCGGAAATCGACGCGCTCGTCGGCGATGTAGTAGAAGATGGCCTTGATCTTGTCGCCCTGATACTCGACATCGCCGATCTTCATGTTGAGCCCCATGTCGGCGGCGATCTGCCGCGAAGCGATCATGGTTTCGTGCTCCAGGGCGATGGCCTCCTGCCAGCGCTCGATGTCGTAGGGCTTGGCCTTGCGGTAAATCTTCTTATATTCGCCGTTGTAGGGCGTGAAGCCCGTGCGGCGCATCTGACGCGCCACCATGTCGCCCGTAAGCGAGATGATGCCGATGTCGTGGCCCGGCGATGCCTCGACGGCCACGATGTCGCCCTCCTTGAGGGGCAGGTTGTTGACGTTCTGGTAGAACGAACGGCGCGTATTCTTGAAACGCACCTCGAAGATGTCGGTCGGCACGTTGTCCGGATACTCTGCGAGCCAGTCCGTTTCGTGGAGCTTGGAACAACCGCCGCAGGGCCTGGCTTCCGGCTCGGAGCCTTCGTTGCAGAAGGCGCAGCCGCGGCCTATCTCGGGTTTGTATTTGCAGGTATGCGAGTTTTCGGAATCCATGTCACGATATTTTGCGTAAAGATAGGCAAACTAATTCACAATTCACAATTATAACCGCACAATTCAAGCATAAGCCGTTCCTGCCGGAAATCCGTCCGCAGAGGCCGGCAGGATGAAAACCGGCTGCCAACATCCGCCCCGGCCGCCAACAGCAACCGGACGACGGAGCGGAACACGAGTTATGAATTGAGCGCTCTGAGGTTCCGGATGTTCCGCCGCAGCCGGACGATCATCAGCAGAGCGGCCATCGACAGCCCGAACGAGAACCCGAGGAAGAGTCCCGAAGGTCCCATCCCCATGGTGAAACCGAAGAGATAACCCACCGGCAGATTGAGCAGCCAGTAGGAGACGAACGCGATGGGCATGATGATCTTCACGTCCTGGATACCGCGCAGGATACCCACCGAGACGTTCTGCAAACCGTCCGAAAGCTGGTAAAGCGCGGCGAAGATCAACAGATTCGAAGTGATGGCGATCACCTCGGCATTGGAGGTGAAAAGCGTCGGGATCCACCCCCGCAGCGCGATGAACACCACCGCGGCGAAAGCATTCCAGGCCAGCACCAGATGATAGGAGGCCTTGGCCGCCAACGAAAGCTCGTCGATGTTGCGCGACCCGTAGCAATGCGAAATGCGGATGGTGGTGGCCGCGCCGATCGACATGACGATCATGAAGGCGCAGTTGCCCAGCGTGATGGCGATTTGGTTGGCGCTGATGGCCTGCGTGCCGAACCACCCCATCATGACGCTGGTGCCGACGAACGCCGACGATTCGAGAAACATCTGCAACGAAATCGGCAGTCCCATGGCCAGCAGGCGCTTCACCGTCGACCACGAATAGCGGCGCGGCGAGAAACCCTCCAGATAGACCCGGTAGCGGTGGCGGCTGCAGAAGTAACCGATCATCAGCACCGGGGCGATGATGCGCGACATCAGCGTACCCAGACCGGCGCCCTCGGCCCCCATCTCGGGCAAGCCGAACCGGCCATAGATGAAGAGCCAGTTGAAACCGATGTTGGCCACGTTGGCGATGATCGTGACCACCATTTCGACCTTGGTATTGCCCACGCCCTCAAGGAATTGCTTGAACGCAAAGAACAGCATCACCGGCGGCATGCTGTAGATCAGCATCCGGTAGTAGGGCACCGCCATGTCGACCACCTCGACGGGCTGGCCTAAGCGATAGAGCAGCGGAATGGCCGCATACTGCACGGCCGACATCGCCACTCCCAGCAACGTGTAGAACAGAATGCCGTTCTGCAGCAGGGCCGCCGAGCGCTTGCGTTCGCCCTGCACGAAAAGTTCGCCCACCAACGGCGTCATGCCCAGCGCCACGCCGACCGAAGTGATGAAAAGGATGAAGAAGACCGATCCGCCGAACGACACCGCCGCCAGCGGCAGGGGGTCGTCACCGCCGTAGCGGCCCACCATCAGGTTGTCGGCCACCTGTGTCAGTATCTGCCCCAGCTGCGTCAGCACCACGGGCAGCGCCAGTTTCAGATTGGCTTTGTATTGTTCCCTGTATTTTGTGAAATCGTAAAACATAAGGGGACAAAGATAGTGCAAGGCGAGAGCAATGCCAAATTTATTTGAGCATTGCCAAGGCGCAGCCTATCCAAGCGCTTGCGCAAAGTAGTGCAAGCCGAGAGCAAAAACAAACGGAGTTTGATTTTTGCCGAGGCGCCGCCTATCTAAACCGCCGCGAAGCGGTGGTAAAGTGCAAGCCGAGAGCAATGCCAAATTTATTTGAGCATTGCCGAGGCGAAGCCTATCCAAGCGCTTGCGCTAAGTAGTGCAAGGCGGAAGCAAAAACAAACGGAGTTTGATTTTTGCCGAGGCGCCGCCTATCTAAACCGCCGCGAAGCGGTGGTAAAGGGCAAGCCGAGAGCAATGCCAAATTTATTTAAGCATTGCCAAGCCAAAGCCAAAGTCAAGCCGCTGCAGGGGATTCATGCAGAACACACAATTATTCGACAATATTCCTGCTATTGGAGGGTAGACGAGCGTAATTTGGCGTAGTAGGCTCTCGGTGAGCGAGGAATAGCAATGCGAACCGGAGCGAGGAAGTGGGAGATCCGGGCGGGGGCGACAGGATTAGCTCGGTCAGGCTTTCGACCTGCGAAAGTCTTCATCGGGGCGGCTGCGGGGGTCGCACCTTTGGTGCGAGCCGCCCCGATGATGAGAAATGGCATTTCCGATGCGCAATCGTTATTCTGAACGAAGTGAAGAATCTGTATAATATTACCGTCATACAGATGTTTCGCAACAGGTAAAATAACAGATTCTTCGTCGCTGCCTGCCCTACCAATGAAACTCCATGGCATGCTCGACGAGCCGCACCGTCATCGTACCGTCGGGTGCCGTCTCCACGGCGGCCAAGTCGAACTGAAACTCCAACTCGCACCCCGTTCGGGCCAGATAAGCGGTCGCAGCCCGCTGCAACGCCCGGAACTTCTGCGGCGTGATGGCATCCTCGGGCGACGTGAGCGAGCCCCGCCTACGGGTTTTCACCTCCACGAAATGCAGGATCCAATCCTTGCGGGCCACGATGTCCAGCTCGTAACGCCCCGCACGCCAGTTCAGCGCGCAAATCTCGTAACCCGCCTGCCGCAGATACTCCACGGCGGCCCGCTCGCCGCGGGCGCCGGTCTCGGATGCCGAAGCCATACCTATTTATAATAAGAACGACAGATCGCCGCCCGGTTCGACCTCGAAAGGCTGCAAACCCTTCTTGAAGACACGCATCGGCCGGCTGCCGACCAACTCGAGGCGTCCCTGCTCGTAGTGCAGCATACACCCCTCGCGCAACCCCACGACCCAACGCCGCGGATTGGCCTGGATGAACTCCAGGATGCGCTGCTCGCGCGTTTCGCCGGCGTGCCCCTGCGGATTGGCATCGAGATAATGGGGATTGATCTGGAACTTCACGGCACCGATGGCCCGAAACGAATCGGGCTCGACGATAGGCATGTCGTTGGTGGTGCAGATCGTCGGACAACACACGTTGCTGCCGGCCGACCATCCGACATAGGGCACCCCGGCGCGCACCCGGCCACGGATGGCCGCCATCAACCCCTGCTCCTGCATCTTCCGGGTCAGCGCGAAGGTGTTGCCGCCGCCGACGCAGATCGCCTCGGCCCGGCGGACGGCCCGCGCGGGGTCCGCCTCGCGGTGCACCGACCGAAGACGGATGCCCAACTCGGCGAACCGGGCGGCGACGCGACGCTCGTACTCCGCATAGGAAAACGTCACGGCGGCATACGGGACGAAAGCCACCTCCCGCACGCCCTCCAGGAAACGCCCGATCCGGGGCAGCGGATAACGCAGGTATTCCTCCCCTGCATTGGTCGAATTGGAAATCAGAAGAAGTTTCATAAGCCGGTGGTTCATAGTTTATTAATTCTGAAAATGTCCTGAATGTCGAAAATCCTGCGAATAAAAAAAACCTCGCTTTTGTCAAAAGTAATAAAAAAAGTGTTACTTTTGCGCAAAATTACGTCGGAAATAATAAAGAACTGTTTCCAAATAATTGTTTAACTAAAAACTTAAAATTATGTCAGAGGTTCAAACTAAAGTTGTCGAGATCATCGTAGACAAACTGGGTGTAAAGGAGTCGGAGGTAGTACCCACGGCCAGCTTCACCAACCACCTGGGCGCAGACTCGCTCGACACTGTAGAACTTATCATGGAGTTCGAGAAGGCTTTCGACATTCAGATCCCCGACGAGGAGGCTGAGAAGATCGCAACCGTAGGCGACGCGATCAAGTACATCGAGGAGCACAAGAAATAAACATCCCCAACCGCGACTGCGGCCGTGACGGAGGGCGGAAAGAGCCGGAGAGGAGACGGAGAGGAGACGGCGGAAGGAAGAGACGTCGGCGACACCCCGAAAGGGAGCGAGGCTGCGATTCTGACACCTACGCTGCACTCCGACGATGGCGAAACGGAACCGCCCCTGGCGGAACCCGGAAGCATGACCGCCTCCGCGATTCTGCAGGCACAAGATCCCCGGAGATAATATCCGGACGGACCTTTGCTGACGACGGACAGCAGAGACGAGACGGCCAACGACCTTGTTCCGACAGGAACGCACAGGGAAGCCGGATCGCTCCCCGCCGAATCCGCATCGGACCGCTACGGATCGTTCCCGGGCCTTGCTGAGGTTTGGCAACGGTCTCTGCGGCCGGCCGGCAGTCGCCCATCAACTTTTTTCATTTCACAACGCAACTAAGGTTTTCGTTTCTATGGCAGAAAGAAGAGTAGTCGTTACGGGTATCGGCACGATCAACCCGCTCGGCAATAACATCGAGGAGTACTTCGCGAATCTTGAAAAAGGCGTCAGCGGCGCCGCGCCCATTACTCATTTCGATGCCGAAAAATTCAAGACCCGGTTCGCCTGTGAGGTGAAGAATTACGACCCGAACCAGTATTTCGACCGTAAGGAAGTGCGTAAATACGACCTCTTTACGCAATATGCACTCATCGCAGCCACACAGGCCGTCGAGGATGCGGCGTTCGACTTCGACAAGCTCGACAAGGAGCAGGTCGGTGTCATCTGGGCTTCGGGTATCGGAGGTCTCAAGTCGTTCTTCGACGAGTGTCTGGGCTACGCCGAGGGTGGAATGACCCCTCGGTTTAGCCCCTTCTTCATTCCCCGCATGATCTCCGACATCGCCGCCGGCTTCATCTCCATGAAGTACGGCTTCATGGGTCCCAACTACTGCACCGTTTCGGCATGCGCCTCGTCCAACCACGGCCTCATCGCCGCGCTCGACGCCATCCGCTACGGCAAGGCCGACGTCATCGTCGCCGGCGGCTCGGAAGCTGCCGTCAACGAACCCTCGGTCGGCGGTTTCAACTCCATGCAGGCGCTCTCCACGCGCAACGACGATCCCCGGCACGCCTCGCGCCCCTTCGACAAGGACCGCGACGGATTCGTGGTCGGCGAAGGCGCCGGAGCCCTCGTACTTGAGGAACTGGAGCACGCCAAGGCCCGCGGTGCCAAGATCTACTGCGAATTCATCGGCGGCGGCGAATCGGCCGACGCCCACCACTTCACGGCTCCCCACCCCGAGGGTATCGGCGCCATGAAGTCGATGCGCGACGCCATCAAGAACGGCGGCATCCGCCCCGAAGACATCGACTACGTCAACGTACACGGCACCTCCACGCCGCTGGGCGACATCGCCGAGCTGAAGGCCGTCAGAGGCGTCCTGGGCGACCACATCTACAACGTCAACATCTCCTCCACCAAGTCGATGACGGGCCACCTTCTGGGTGCCACCGGTGCGGTCGAGGCCTTGGCCTGCATCTACGCCATCACCAAGGGCATCGTTCCCCCGACCATCAACTGCGAGAATCTCGATCCGGAGATCGACTCCAAGCTGAACCTCACGCTCGACAAGCCGCAGCACCGCGAGGTGAAGTGCGCACTGAGCAACACGTTCGGCTTCGGCGGGCACAACGCCACCGTCATCTTCCGGAAGTTCTAACCCCTGCCCCGTCCGCGCACCGTGTTCGATTTTCTGCTGCGTCCTCTGCGGAGGAACTACGGCCGGGACAAGGCGTATTACAGAATGGTCGATGATATGTTCGGATTCGTTCCGCACAACATCGAACTCTACAAGCTGGCTTTGATTCACAAGTCAGCTTCTTTGATTTTGGACAACGGACAGACGGTCAACAACGAACGGCTGGAGTTTCTGGGCGACGCCGTGATCGAGTCCGTCACCTCCGATTACCTGTTCATCGAGTTCCCGGGACGCGACGAAGGCTTCCTCACCCAGCTGCGCGCCAAGATCGTGTCGCGCCAGTCGCTCAACGGACTGGCCGTCCGTCTCGGACTCGACAAAGAGGTCATCTCCAACAGCGGAGCGAGCATCATCCAGAAGCACATCTACGGCGATGCTTTCGAAGCCATGATGGGCGCCATCTACCTCGATCAAGGCTACGAATTCGTCAACCGGCTGCTGATCAACGACATCTACGAACGTTATCTCAACCTCGACGAACTCACGGCCTCCGAAACCGACTACAAAAGCCGGCTGATCGAGTGGTGTCAGAAGCATCGGCGCAGCATCGCATTCCGGACCGAGCACGACAAGGGCTATGCCGCCAACCACCCGCTCTTTTACGCCACCGTGCTGGTCGACGGCATCGAAGTGGGCCACGGTTCCGGCGAATCCAAAAAGGAAGCCGAGCAACAGGCCGCCTACTCTGTCGCCGAATACATGAGCGACGAGCAATGCGCCTCGGTGCTGGACCGCATGGACCGGCTTATCGACTGACCGGCTTCCCGGCGAACGGATGCGGAGCCGCCGGGCGGGCAGCTTTCCGGCACACGCGGCATGACGGCACGACATACTTCCGCCCCGACCTTTCACACCCGCTCCACCCGACTCTCAGACCGACACCCCGAACGTGAAAAACCTGCATGACAAACTGGCGGCGCGCGGCGCCCGGTCGCTCGACGACGACGAACTGCTCGCGCTACTGACCGACGACTTCCGCACGGCCGAAGCCCTGCTTACAGCCTCGGGCGGATCGCTGGCCCGCCTGGCCGCCGAAGAACTCTCGCGCCTGCGCATGATGGGCGGTCTGGGGCTGCAGCGCGCACGGCTGCTGGTGGCGGCCGCCGAATTCGGACGACGGGTTGCCGCCGCACAAGCCCAGGAGACGGTGACGATCACGGGCAGCGACGACGTGGTGCGGCTTTTCCGCCCGCAACTCGAAGACCTCGCGCACGAAGAGTGCTGGGTGCTCCACCTCTCCGGCTCCAACCGCATCCTCGAACGCCAGCGCGTAAGCCAGGGCGGCGTCGACTGCACGATCGTCGATCACCGCCTGATCGTCAAACGGGCTCTGGAACTGCTGGCCACCCGCCTGATTCTCGTCCACAACCACCCCTCGGGCTCCGCCGAACCGAGCCCGCAGGACAAGGTGCTCACCGAACGACTGGCCCAGGCCGCCGCACTCTTCGACATCCGCCTGGTCGACCATCTCGTCATCGCCCGGCAGGGCCACTACTCTTTCTGCAAGGCAGGACTGCTGAAATAAAAGGCAACTCCCGCAGATGCTTGGACGCAGCGCACGGATACGGCATCGGCCCGATTGGCATCGTTCAGAGGGTTAACGTAGCTCTCACGGAACCCGTACTGCCCGGCGTTGCGATTGTCGGCAGCGTAAGAGGACGACTGCCAACACCAGCCGCCGGCACCGACGCTCGTCAAGGCTCCCGTCGCGTTGTAGCGGTAGCCCGCAGCAAGCATAACAAGCAATCGCTGGAATGAATGCGGCGGAGAATGCAGAACAATTCAAAAGGGAATCAGATTCTTCGTCGGTCGATGACCTCCTCAGAATGACGATCCGGCTATTCCGTATTGGTATCGGTACGGAATGTCCTCCAAGATTCTCGTCCGGGTCGGGGGTCGCATCTTTGATGCGAGCCGACCCCGGGCGCAAGGTCAAAACTTTGAAATTGCCCATTACACATTGTTCGCAAGCTCCGCGGCAGACTGGGATGAATAGCTGCTCGGCCCTCTTCTTTATCAGAATATATATAAATTCCGCCCCGATGTCGGAGCCGTAAGCGAAGGAGGGACTAAAAGCGTCAGCGCAGGGGCAGGTGTGCTTGCACACCCGCGAACAGGCGCCCGAAGCAGCGTTAGTTCCTCCGAAGCAGGCGGAGACAATCGGAAGGAGAGGTTAACGACGCTACGCTTGTTTTACTCCTCCTTGCGAGGCATAGTCCGCAAGCGGCCTCTGCTCTCGCTGCGAGCGTCGATCTTTGGGCCGCTTTTTGCCGGAACAAAAAGCGGCAAACAAAGAGCAGCGGACTGCTGAATCTACTGACCACACTGGTGCGAGCCGTAGCCCGCACCACTCCGGGCCGGAAGTTGCAAACAACAAAGTTAACAGATTCCGCCCGAATCCGCCACGTTGCTCCCGGTCTCGCACCCGAAACAACGATTTATGCGCAAAATCGAACCCGGCAGATAAAAAACTGCTCCGCCCCGGAACAAAAGACGCCACAAACAAACCCACCCAATGCCCCGCCGAAGCCCGAAACAAAGCCCCGGCAGGCGGTCGCACTAAAAGGCGACACGCACACACCGGAATCCGGAACAGAACGACGGCGGCAAGGGCTGAAACCTGCCGGAATAACGCCCTCCCGACTGCCTGACAAGGCACCGAACGCCGTAAAAACCCGATTTTGCAATTCCGACAAAATATGCTATCTTTGTCTTCGCATACGGAAAAACCGGCGCGGCGACGCACGCAAACGCTCCCCGGAACCGGCAGTAAAAGCATCACTACTCACCCATGTGGATCTACAACTGGTCTCTGGCAATCTATGCAGGCCTGATACGGCTCGCCGCTCTCAGAATACCGAAAGCCCGGCAATGGGTCGAGGGGCGCCGGAACCTGTTCGACCTGATGGCGCGCGCCATCGGCCCCGGCCAGCGCATCGTGTGGGTGCATGCGGCGTCGCTGGGCGAATTCGAGCAGGGACGCCCCATCATCGAGAAACTCCGCGAGCAGCACCCCGAATACAAGATTCTGCTGACCTTCTTTTCGCCCTCGGGCTATGAAATCCGCAAGAACTACCCGGGTGCCGACTACATCTTCTACCTACCGATCGACACCCCGCGCAACGCCCGCCGTTTCCTCGACATCGTCCGTCCCGAGATCGCCGTCTTCGTAAAATACGAGTTCTGGATCAACCTCCTGCGCGGTCTGCACCGCCGCAAGGTCCGCACCTACGTGGTGTCGGCGATTTTCCGGCGCAACTCCATCTTCTTCCGGCCCTACGGCGGCATGTGGCGCCAGGCGCTCGAGACTTTCGATACGTTGTTCGTGCAGAACGAGGAGTCGAAGCGTCTGCTGGCCGGGCTGGGATTCGACAACGCGGTGGTCGCCGGCGACACGCGCTTCGACCGGGTGGCCGAAATCGCCCGCTCGGCTCCCCGGATCGACCTCATCGAACGCTTCCGGGGCAGCGACCGCCTGTTCGTCGCCGGTTCGACCTGGGGCCCCGACGAGGAGCTGCTTATCCGGTTGATGAACGACAATCCGGAGGTGAAATTCGTGGTCGCCCCCCACGAGATGGACGAAACCCGCATCGCCCGGCTCATGGCAGAGACCCGTGGCGGAGCCGTGCGCTACACCGCCTGCTCGCCCGACACGCAATTCGGAGCCGAACAGCTGTTGATCCTCGACACGGTGGGTCTGCTTTCGTCGGTCTACGGCTACGCAACCTGGAGTTACATCGGAGGCGGATTCGGCATCGGCATCCACAACACCCTGGAGGCCGCGACATTCGGCCTGCCCGTCGCTTTCGGCCCCAACTACGAGAAGTTCAAGGAGGCACGCGACCTGGTGACGCTCGGCGCGGCGCGGCCCGTGACCGACTACGAGCAGCTGCGCGCATGGTTCGCTCCGTTGCGCGACGATCCCGCCCGACTCCAGCAGGCCAGCCGTGCAGCCAAAGACTACACCACCAGCCACCAGGGCGCCACAGAGCTGATTCTGAAGACCGTATTCGAATAATTTCCCCGAGAACGGACGGCAACACCGTCCGTTTTTCATGCCGGCGGATTCCGGTTCCGTACACACACCCGCCAAGGCCCTGCAACGGTCTCCGCACGGCAAAACGGCCGGACCGCACCCGCTCCGTGCAAGCAGATCCGCCTAAACGCCGAGCAGCTGCACAACCCGAAGCACCCGACCAAAAACAAGCGGCAACTTCTTATCGAAGTTGCCGCATTCTATTGTGGAACGCACGTCAGCACTTGCCCGTCATGATGTCCAGAACCAGCCGGTCGGTTTCATTCATACCGTCGCGGCCGATCGTCGTGAGATTGCGGATGCACTTGTCGACATCCTCGTCGATGATCCCCTCCACGGGCGTCACGCAATGGCCGTCCATGGCCATGAGGGCCGAAAGCACGGCGGTCGAGACACCGCTGGTGAGCTTCATGGCGCAGCTGGGCTTGGCTCCGTCGCAGATCATGCCCGTAAGGTTGGCGATCATGTTCTTCACGGCAGCGGCCATCTGTGCATATTGGCCGCCCATCAGATAGACGATGCCGCAGCTCGAACCCGTGGCGGCGACAACGCATCCGCACAAGGCCGAAAGACGCCCGAGGCTCTGCTTGATATAGATCACCGTAAGATGGCTGAGAACCAGCGCACGGACGGTGCGTTCCTCGTCGGCACCCGTCTCCTCGGCATAGACCACCACGGGAAGCGTCGCGGCGATGCCCTGGTTGCCGCTGCCCGAATTGCTCATCACGGGGATCATCGCCCCGGCCATGCGGGCATCGCAGGCGGCGGAAGTATAGGAGAGGATGCGCGAGAAGATGCTGTCGCCGATCACCTTCAACTCACGTTCGCGCCGCAAGGTGCGGCCGACGCAATGGCCGAATTCGCCGGCGAAGGAACGTTCGGCGGCGGCCTTGTTCAGCCGGCGGGTTTCGAGTATGAAACGCAGTTCGTCCAACGGCGCCGTGGTGGCGAAATCCCACACACGCTGCAACGTGAGGGGCACGTCGCCCTCGGCATCGGCATCGGCGGCCGGTGTGCGTTCGTCGAGTTCGACCCGGCCGTCGCGCTCCAGGAAGACGAAGCGCGTGTGCCCGCCGGCGATGACGGCCACGGCGCGACGACCCGCGGCGCAGGCTTCGACCTCGATATAGAGTTTCTCGGCGATCGCCTCCTTGAGACCGATGGCGATGCGTTTTTCGGCAATGTAGCAGCGGCCGCGCTCGACGGCCTCGGGGGTCACGTCGCGCAACACTTCGAGCTGGTATTCGGAACGTCCGATCAGCGCACCCAAAGCCACGGCGATGGGCAGACCGATCATGCCGGTGCCGGGAATGCCGACGCCCATGGCGTTCTTGAGGATGTTGGCGCTCAGGCGCACCGAGATCGTCTCGGGCAGCACGCCGAGCAACTCGGCGGCGCGCGCCGTGCAGAGCGCCACGGCAATGGGTTCGGTGCAGCCGATGGCGGGAACCACCTCGCGGCGGATGAGGTCGACGATGCGCCGACGTTCGGATTCGGGAATCATGGACATACCATACTGTTTGGGGCCGCAACCCGGCATCCGGCAGGAAGATACACCCCGGAAACGGCTCCGGGCCCCTCGCCTGCCCTGTCGGGGCGAAAGTTTCTTTTTACAAAGATAACGCAAGGCGGATACAGTACCAAATTAATTTGACCGCTGCCGGCCCGCGAGCAGAAATGCACGCACCGCAAGCCCTGATAGTCAGGAGCCCGGCCGCCGTCCGTAAAGATAAGAAATTTTCGCTATTTTTGCGTCTGCGAAACCTCCGCGGCGCATCCCCAACCCCCAAACGCCGCCGGACCTTGCCGCAACAAAAAACACAAAGCCCATGCAACCGACCCGCATTTGCAGCCTTGTATTCTCTCCGACCGGCACCACGCGCCGCATAACCGCAGCCATCGCGCAAGCGCTCGGCGGCCCTTTCGAGGAAATCGACCTCACCCGTGCCGCGGCACCCGCCACGCAGATCGGCCCCGACGCCGCAGCCATCCTCGCTGCACCCGTCTACGGAGGCCGCATCCCGCCCGCAGCGCTCGAACGCATGGCTGCCGTGCAGGGAAACGGCACGCCGGCCGTTATCGTCGTTGTCTACGGCAACCGGGCATTCGAAGGTGCGGCGGCCGAACTCGCCGCCTGGGCCGTCGGACACGGATTCCGCCCGGTTGCAGCAGCGGCATTCGTCGGCGAACACTCCTACAGCTCGCCCGCCGCACCCATCGCCGCGGGACGCCCCGACACGCAGGACCTCGCCGAAGCGGCCGCTTTCGGAACCCGCATCCGCGAAAAACTCCTTCGCGACGATCTGCGTGAAGTCGCCGTCAGCCGCCTGCGCACACCTCGCACCCCGCTGCTCTCCATGCTGCGCTTCATCCGCTTCGTACTGGCCTATCGGCGCCGGCAGCGCCGTAATCCGGTCATCCGGGTTCCGGTTGCCGATGCCGGGAAATGCACCCGCTGCGGCCGGTGCGCATCGCTCTGCCCGACGCAGGCCATCGCCCCCGGCGACGAGACCCGCACCGATGCGGCACGGTGCCTGCGTTGCTGCGCCTGCGTCAAAGGATGTCCGGCCGGAGCCCGCAGCTACGACACCCCCTTCGCCGCAGCCCTGACACGCAACTTCTCGCAGCGCAAACCGCCCGTCACGCTCTTATGACCGTCAAACGCCTCTCCCGCCCCACGACTGCGGAACTCGACGCGCTGACCGACCTCTGGGAAGCCTCGGTACGCGCCACGCACGACTTCCTTGCGCCCGAAGACATCCGGTTCTATCGCCGGATCGTACGCGAAGAAGCGCTTGGGGCCGTGACGCTTCACGTGCTGCGCGACGGTAACGGCGCATTCGCAGCCTTTGCGGGGACCGAGGGCGACCAACTCGAAATGCTCTTCGTGGCGCCGCAGCAGTTCGGGCAAGGACTGGGCCGGTGCCTCGTCGAACACCTCACGGGGCACTGCGGCATACGGCGGGTCGACGTCAACGAACAGAACCTCGGGGCCGCGGCTTTCTACGCCCGGCTCGGGTTCCGCACCGTTTCCCGCGACGCCTGCGACCCTGCGGGCAAGCCCTACCCCATCCTGCATCTTGAACTGAAGCCATAAAAAAGGAGTTCTTCTTCCGAAGAACTCCTCTGCATTTACAGACCTCGCGGCTCCCTGCCAGCCGTTTGCACCCGCCGGTTACTCCGCTGCTTCGGGGAACAACGGTTCGGGCTGAGGCTTGACAATGATGCTGTCGACGATGAACTTGGTGAAACCCCGCCAGGGCAGCGCACCGAAGTACTCTTTGTAATGGAGTTCCAGCGTCTTGCCGCTCTGCAACATCAACTCCCGGGCCAGCTCCTCGTCGTCGACCGAAAATTCGAACTCGTACGACTGGACCGAACCGGCCGTCTTGGAACGGATGCCCGACTGGATCAACTTACCCTCGTAGGTCTTGAAGACGACGCCCTTGTAAACGACATAGTTCAGCTCACCGCTCTTCACCCCTTCGCCGAAGACGAAGAAGAAGCGGTAATAGACGAAAATACCCCCCGCGACGAGGAGCAACACGATAAAGATTCCCAAAAACTTTTTCATAGCATTTCCCTGTTGGCCAACTCGGTGGCGTTGCGTGCAAAGGTAACAATTTTTTGCCACGCGGCACACGAAGCGCCGGAATTAATGACCGGCAGCTGTCATCGTGACTGCCGAAGCGCGAAAAGAGGAATGGGGGCGGATGGCCTGCAAAACGAAACGGAGCCCCGCAAATCGGAGCTCCGTTGTACGGGCGGAAGCACGTGCGCTAACGCACCTCGATCTGACGGGCGGTCGGCATCGTTTCCGACTCCTTCTTCTTCGGGATGTCGATGGTCATCACGCCGTTCTCAACCTTAGCCTCGATCTTGTCGCGCACGACATTGTCGGGCAGAAGCAGGCTCTGCTGGAACTGCGTGTAGGAGAATTCGCGGCGCAGGTAGGTGCCCTTGTGCTTCTCCTCCTCCTTCGGTGCGGAGCTCTTTTCCAGCGAAATAATCAACTCGTTGTCCTCGTTGATATGGACCTTGAAGTCGTCGCGGGTCATACCCGGTGCGGCGACCTCCACCCTGTAGCACGTATCGTCCTCCAGGATGTTCACGGCCGGGGCCGTGGTGTTGCGGTGCTCCAGCCACTCCGGAGCCAGAAAATCGTTGAAAATGCTCGGGAGCCAGTTGTTGCGGTTGCGTCTTGCAGGTGTCATTGCGTTTTGTTTTTGCGTTGTCGTTAGAAGAATCTGGTTCTTGCGGATTTTCCCGCCCCGACCAAGCCCGAACAACCCGAGCCCCGCCGCAGCTCCATAAAAACCCGCATTCACCCTGGAAAACTCCGTTTCCGGGTGTTACGACCGCCGCAATTCCCATGCCAGGCACCCGCCCTCGGCTCCGCCGCACCGACGGCAGATTCCAGGATACAAAAAAAGCGAGCTGCAGCATCTGCAACTCGCTTTCGTGGTACCACCGGGAATCGAACCAGGGACACAAGGATTTTCAGTCCTTTGCTCTACCAACTGAGCTATGGCACCGACCTAACGCCAAACGGAAGAATCCGTATTAACGTGGCACAAAGGTACGAATAAAAATCGAATATGCAAATCCCGAACCGAAAAAAGACGATTTTTTTGATGGGATCGGCAAAAGTCGCCGGCTCGGGCGCCACAAAAACAACTTCGCGCGGATGCTTGGACGCAGTGCACGGGAACCGCGCCCGCACGGCCCGCCCACTCCAGGGGCGATGCGGCCGCCGCATGAAAGTAGAGGATACCGCCGCAATACACGTTGGACACCGTCTGCTGCAAAGGGCGACGAACACCAGCAGTAACCGTACGTGCCGACAGCCTCCAAGGCTCCCGTATCACGCACGCGGAAGCCCGCAGCAGGCGATGTGAAGCAATCGCTAAAGGGAATGCGGCGGAGAGTGCGGAACAATGGTTTAAGGAAATTTCGGACGCAGCCTGCGGGGCACGCTTGCGGGCCTCCGCTGCGGGAGGCTGCGGCCCGCACGGCTCTAAGAGCCGAATGATGGCGACAGCAAATCGTTCGCCCGGGCCGGCTGCAGACGCAAGGCAGATTCTTCACTTCGTTCAGAATGACAAAAGGCCTCGACGACGCGGGGTGGGCGGAACGACACAAGACAACAGAACCGGGAACATCCGACCGTCATTCCGAGACGGGACAACAAGCGGCCGCCGCCAACAAGAAAGCGCCCCGAAAAAAGAAAGCCGCGGGAAAAAGCAAGCAAAAAACCACAAAAAACCGCAAGCGAGCAAAAACCATAAACAACAGACAAAGAACCTCCCAGGAACGCCCCTCCAAAAGCCACAAAAAAAGAGAGCCGCCGAATAGCGACTCTCTGAAAAACGCAGCCGAAAGGCCTACAAGGGGTTCTGATCGGCAGCCGAAATCATCTTGTTGTTCTCGATCTCGGAAAGCGGAAGCTGATAGCGGAACAACGTATTCTCCTGCTCGGCCTTGAGCTTGGCGCCGGAGAAATGGTTGTTGTTGGCAGCACCCCACGTAGCATCGCTACGGTCGACGGGGATGTTGAGACGGCGGTTGTCGAGGTACTCGATGCCCTCGCCCCAGAACTCCACGCGCTTCTGGAAGTTGATCTCCTCCAAAAGGTCGGCCTTGGCCGAGACCGGGCAGGTGTAACCGGGCTGGCGCGTCTGCATGAAGCTTTCGAGCTCCGTGACGGCCGAAGCATCGCCCTTGTGGGCCAGTGCCTCGATCTTCATCAGATAAGCCTCCTCGGAACGCAGGTAGATGTAGTCGCCCAACTCCCAGCCGGAAGCGCCCTTTTCGGGATCGTATCCGGCCTGAACGACTTCACGACCCGAACCGATGAATTTCACGGACTGGTATTCGTAGGCTGCTTCATGCTTCGTATCGCGCAGCAACGTCACGCGTACGGGCTTTCCGTCATCGTCTACGATGTCGATACCCGTCGAACGGTCGCAGCAGAACCATTGAAGACGGAGGTCATCATCGGCGATGCGGTCGACCAGCGGCTTGAAGCCGATACGTGCGATACCGATACCCGCATAACCGGCGGAATAAGCATCCATCTGCGAGAACCACGATCTGTAAATCGTCGCATTGTCGGAAGTAATACCGCAACCGAATACGACGTCGGGCAGCGTCAGGCTGCTGAAGCCCTGGAGAAGCTGATCCTCGCCCTGCAACACAGGAAAATTGTTGATAACGACCTGCGCATACTTGATGGCTTCGTCCCAGTTGTGCATAATCATGTGGGCGCGAGCCAGATACATGGCGGCCACGCAGCCGTCGAAGTCGGCGGGCGTCGAAGTCTTGGTCATGCCGATCGACTCGAAGATGTCGTAGGACTCTTTCAGGTCGCCCATCAACTGCTCATGAACCTGCGCCACCGTACTGCGGGGCTGCTGTCCCGTGATGACTTCGGTTACGATCGGCACGCAGAGCTCCTGCGACCAGTCGTACTTGGCACCCTTGCCCCACTTCGTACCGTCGGCACCCACGTAGTAGGAGAACTGATAGAGGTAGGTAAGCTGGAGGTAGGCATAGCCGCGCATGCCGAGTGCGATTGCCTTGTACTTCAGCACGGCCGGATCGGTCGTATCCTCTTCGATGGCGGCAAGCATCTGGTTGGCAGTGTCGATCACCCGGTAATACTCCTTCCAGCGGTTGCTCGTCGGAACGTAGTTCTCGGCACCGTAGTCGAGCAGATAGTGATAGATACTCATGCCATAACGGTTGGTCATGACCATATCGTTGCCCATGAGCGAGGTCAGGTAGTCGAAACTTTTCTGTCCGAAATAGTTGTGCTGGACATCCTGGGCATAATAGCTCTGCAAATCGTTGTACAAGCCGCTGACCTGTGCCGAAAACACCTTGTCGGGGTTTTCTACCGCTATTTCGTTTTTCCGATCGTCCGTCAGATAGGCCGTCACCTCGGCGTCCTCGCTGCACGAGACGAACGGCAGCGCGAATGCGACCGACAGCAGGCTCCAAATTATCTTTTTCATACTTTTTTGCTGTTTTTCGGATTAGAACGTAAGATTGACACCGCCCGAGATGACGCGCAGGGGCGAATAACCGCCGAAGTCCCTGTTGCTGCCCGAAAGCGAGGTACGCGGGTCGAAGCCGCGGCGCGCCGAGCAGAGAGCCACGTTGTCGGCCGTCACGAATACGCGGAGACCGCTGATGCCGAGCTTGTTCATCCAGCTCTTGGGGAACGAATAGCCGAGCGTCACGTTGCGCAGGCTGAAATAGGAAGCCTTGACCAGGTGGGCGTCGGAGGTCTGCGAGTAGGAGTTCGACGTGTTGTTAACGTTCCAGATCGGAAGTTCGCCATGGCCCGTTTCGGGATCGAAGGTCTTCCACATATCCTTGTTGTGACCCACGTAGAAAGTAGACGACATGCCGTCGAGGTAGCTGTAGTCGTAGGCCCAGCCGCCGATCTGGAAAGCCGTGGCGATCGACAGGTCGATGCCCTTGTAGGCGAACGTCATGTTCAGACCGCCGGTGAAATCGGGCAGCGCCGACTTGCCGAGGTAGTATTTCGTGGCGCCCGAATAGCTTTCGGTCGTCTCCTGGCCGGTGACATTGCCGTTCTCATCGAGAACGTCCTTGTACCACATGGGGGCACCGTTCTCGGTCATGCCGGCATACTTGTAAGTGTAATACTCGTAGAGGTTCTTGCCCTCCATGTACTTGAACGTACCGGTCACGATACCGTCGGCGCGGTTCTCCTCGGGAAGGGTCAGAATCTTGTTCTTGTAGTGCGAACCCAGCAGCGACACGGTCCACCGCAAGTCCTTGCGCTTCATGATGTCGACGTTGATCTCGAACTCGACGCCCTGGTTGCTCATGGCACCGAGGTTCTCCCAGTTGTAAGGGCGGCCTGCCGACGTGCTGAGCGTTTTCTTGAACAGCATATCGTCGGTCTTGCGGTAGAAGTACTCCACCGAACCGTAGACACGGTCCCAGAGACGGAAGTCGATGCCTGCGTCCCAAGTCTTCTGCTTCTCCCACGTCAGATCGGGGTTGCCGTAGAAAACGGGGGTGTAGCCGAGCGAGCTGCCGTCCCACGTGATTTGGTACTGATCCTGGTAGGGCGTATAACCGTAGGCATAGCCCGGCAGGATCGACTCGTTGCCCTGCGTACCGTAGGAAGCACGGATTTTCAGGTCGTTGAGCCACGACGAAGCACCCTGCATGAAGTTCTCCTGCGAGATACGCCATGCAGCGCCCACCGACCAGAAGTTGCCCCATTTGTCGAGGAAGCGCGACGTGCCGTCGCGACGGAATGCTGCCGATACATAATATTTATGCGCATAGTCGTAGTCGGCCATGGCGAAGTAACCCTCGATGTTGTGGTTGACCTCGTAGCTTTCCAAAGCTTCCAGGTTACCGCCGTTGCTCAACTCGGGATTCAGCGGGTCGAAGAAGCGGGTCTTCTGACCCTCGAAAGAAGTACCTTTGTATTGGAAGTACTCGTGACCGATCTTAGCGCCAATATTATGCTGGCCGACCGATTTCGCATAGGCGAGAATCTGGTTGAAGTTGCTCGTCATGTCGTTGAAACTGCCCTTCGTACCGCGGCCGCCGAACGACTGTCCGTCGCCGATGGTCGGCGTATAGTAGGTCGTGGCGGACTCATTGGTGTAATCGTAGCTGTAGTTGGCCGTGAAGGTGAAGTCCTTGAGGAACTTGACCTCTACATAGGCACGCGAAGTGAGGTTGTGGTACACCGACTTGCGGATGTCCTCATGCAGGTTGGCAATGACGTTCTGGTTCGTGGCGGTAGGACGCGTCGTAGTACCGGCGGTCTGACCCGTACCGGCATCCCATACCGGATTGCCCGCGTTGTCGAGAACCATGTTGCCCTCGGCATCGTAGGCGTGCACGGGGAAGACGGGAGCCCAGCTGCGGGCCACCTCGAAAGGATTGGCTTCGGCGCCGGTGCGCTCGTTAAGGCCTTTCTGAGTAGCTTTCGCGTAGCTGACATTCATGCCCACCTTCAGCCAGCGCTTCAGCTGCGAATTGACGTTCAGACGGGTCGTAAGACGCTCGTAGGACGAGCCGACAATGTAGGAATCGTTGTCGAGGTAACCCAACGACATGTAGTAGTCCGTACGGTCGTTGCCGCCCGATGCCGAAGCGTTGTACTCCTGACGGAACGAGTTGCGGAACATGGCATCGGCGAAAGTGTCGTTGTAACGCAGACGGGCATTGGCGTTGAGCTTGCCGTCGGGAGTCACGAGATATTCGCCGGTGGGAATGATGAAAGCGTTGTAGCCGCCCAGCTCGCCGAGAAGATTCTGCGAAGCATGAAGCGAAGCGGTTTCGAGATCCTTGGGAGCCAGACCGCCGTCGGGATTGCCCACCATGGCGGAGTTGCGGATACCGTACCAGGTCAGGCGGTAGAACTCGCCCGGATCGGTCACCATGTTGTAGTCCTTGTAGGCACGCTGGCTGACGCCCCACGTACCCTGGAACTGCACGGTCATGCGGTCGCGCTGGCCGGTCTTGGTGGTCACCATCACCACACCGTTGGCCGCACGCGAACCGTAGAGCGAATTCGACACGGCGTCTTTCGACACGGTGATCGACTGGATGTCGGTGGGATTGATGTCGGAGAGTTTGCCGTTGAAAGGCACGCCGTCGACGACGATCAGCGCGCTGTTGCTGGCCGAGAGCGAACCGATACCGCGGATGACGATCGACGCATCCTTACCGGGCTGGCCCGAGCTGTTGACAACCTGCAGACCAGCCACGGCGCCCTCCAGCGCATTGGAGACGGAAGATGCCTGCGAGTTCTGAATGATGTTGGACTTGACACTGCTGACCGAACCAACGAGGTCCTGCTTGCGTTTGGTACCGAAAGCCACGATCGTTACTTCGTCGATGGCCTGTGCGTCTTCGTGGAGGGTGATTTGGATGAATGTTTTAC
>ERZ778516.33-NODE-33-length-116997-cov-6.426194_pt1 | contig 116997 bp, 84 predicted proteins | sample MGYA00510342_ERZ778516 | MGnify/ENA primary metagenome ERZ778516 (study PRJEB29527, sample SAMN07138961) | mouse gut metagenome | material: feces | host: mouse | place: China:Nanjing | collected 2016-01-25 ...
AGAATTAACAATATCATTATTTTAACTTTCGTAAATAAGTCAAGACGAGTTCAGTGTTAAAAATGAATCACGTTCATTTTATCAAGCTAAAAACTCTCATATGCTTCAATATTCACACAACCACAGCATCATTTGACATAATATCCAAATAAATATAACTTTTTGTTGCAATATCTATTGTTTTTATTTATATTTGCAACAAAAGATACTCATAAACATAAAAAACGCACCTCTGGAAAATCAACGACACATTAGTGATACTTAGAAAGTGTTTAACCAACCTCATTATTAACCGTTGTTAACCAAATGCCTATGAAACGAACCAGTATTGTTTTCGCAACATTCATGCTTCTTTGCTCAATAACTGCTGGTGCATGGATGCATAATACCCCTTGTGGTAAAGCTGTTCAGACAGTTTCTCCTGATTTTTTTGAAACAGAAGAAGAAGCACTGGAATTTTACGACGAACTAAATCGGATTTATTGTGGAGAAGGTACACTTCCCGACAAAGAAAAACAACCAGACAAACCACTTCCGGCAATTCCTTGACGATCATCACAGTCGGATGGATTCAATCCATCCGACAAGTTTCAGATTAAGTACTTATGAGAACATTTATATTTTTAGCATTTATGCTTTTTATATTATACTCAAATGCGGAAAATTTTGATGCCGACCAAAAAATATACCCGATGTTGAAATTCTCCGAACAATATAATGTAATCGACACGGCACACTATGAAGTCATATATGCGCATGTATCAATCGACCCGGTGTTAAACCAACGGGAAATCACATACCACATGCTTGCGTTAGGCGATAATGAGTGTTCCTATTATCTTAAATATGGCACTTATCAGAAAGACTCCGTATCAAACGCCCATCATGGTTCCTTTCAGTCCTGGAACGAATTAAACGCGACATCAAAGAAATATGATTCTTCAATCAACACAGGTCTCGTTCTGAAAGACAGAACGAAACAGTCTCTTATATTTCAAGGCATCATATTCGGACAATCATATAGATATGAAGAAGACATCCCCACAATCGACTGGAAACTGGAAGAGGGAACAAGGGAAGTATTGGGATATGAATGTCACAAAGCTACCGCTCGTTGGCGCGGACGTGAATGGACCGCATGGTATAGCGACATACCCTACAGTGACGGTCCCTGGAAGTTCACCGGACTCCCGGGACTGATCCTGAGTCTCGAAGATTCAACAGGAGAGCATAAATTCAAGGCGGTAGGATTAAAAAAAGACGAATTCCCTTTCGGAACAATAAAAAAGTCGAATCCTATCCGAACAAACCGAAAAAAATATGAAGACCTCCTGAAAGACCATAAACTCAATGCTGCAAAAACAATAGCAGACTCGGGGCTCATTCATATGACGCCTGATGAAAAGAGCCATTTACGTAACCGGCGACTCTTTTACAATCCTATTGAACTTGAGTAACATTTAATCATGACCAGACGCTTCCTGATATCCGCTCTGCTGACTATTGCTGCCCTGGCTCCCATGGCGGCAGCACGCTTATACGGATATATCAGCGACAAGGAAAACAACCCTTTGACCGGCATCATAGTGCGCCTTTACCGCTATAATGGTTCCTCCCCGGTGTCATTTACGCGTTCCGATAAAAACGGGGCTTTCTCAATACAGTCGGATTCCTTACCGGCAAAACTCTCTTTCTCCTCTCCAAAATATGAACTCAGGGAAATCATTGTGGAAGATTCAGTCAATCCACTAAAAATCAAACTCGTAAGACAAGCATATGAATTAAATGAAGTAATTGTCAAAGCACCGCACACACGTGTAAAAGGCGACACGATATCATACGATGTATCGGCGTTCACCGCAAAAGGCGACAGAAGCATCGAGGACGTGATAAAAAAATTACCCGGTATCTCGGTCGACAATAACGGCAGAATCTATTATGGTGAAAAGCCTATCAGCAATTTCTATATCGAAGGTCTTAACCTGATGGGAAACAACTATTCGGTGGCGAGCCGCAATATTACGCCCGATGACATTTCCACAATCGATGTCTATGAACGCCATCAGGCAAAGCGGGTGCTGAAAGGGGTACTTGAAGACGATCGCGCAGCCTTGAACCTGCGTCTCAAAAAGGGAAGAATGCTGCAGCCCGTAGGGCACGTGACCGGTGGGGCGGGATACGGCGGCAATCCGCTGTGGCTCGGCAAACTGTATGGAATGCTTATATCGCCCAAAAACCAGACCATCATCTCCGCGAACGGCAACAATGCCGGCAAACCTTACGAATCCCTTGACTGCGACCGGGACGGCTCAACAGCATATTCAATATTCAAAAGAACCCCTTTTGGAATCCCACCGGTTTCGGAAAACCGTTTTCTCAACAACAAGTCAGCATATTTCACGGCAAACACACTTTTCAAGCTTCCCGATGAAGCCTCCGTCAAGATCAACACATCGTATAATCTTGAACATAGCCGATTCGACAACCACACCCGCACTGAATATCTGGGAACGGACATCGGGCATCCCGTATTCGAACAGTCAGTCTCATCAGGTATATCACGGCACAACATATACACAGTTGCCAGTTTTGAAAAAAACAAAGAATCCTTATTTATTTCAGATCAGGCTTGGTTCAACGGAACATTCAACGACAACTCTTATGACCTCTCACGTTCCGTAAATCTTTTTCAGAGAGTACGCAGCCACAACTTCAAGGCAGGTAACAAGCTTGACGCAATCTTCCGGAGGAGAGGAAAAGTATACGAACTGAGTTCCTTCACATCTGTCGACAACACTCCGGTCAACACCCTCACTTCAACGGTCTGGGAGAACGGAGCCGCAATAGCCCAGACTGTAAAGGGCATTTCAATCACCAACTCTGAATCCACTTCATTTTCACGACTTTTAAGCAGGAAGTCTACAATAGGAATGGGACTTTTTTTCCGTGCCGACTACGACAAACTGTTCTCGCTCGGAGAAACAGACAGCAAACCTGTGACTTCCAACGACATTTCCGGTTTTAAACTGCGCTCCACCGCAACACCTTACTATAAATTCAGTATCCCCGGAAAATTTTCATTATCCGTTCATTTCCCGGTAAACCTTTACAATATAAATTATACAGACCTCGCAACAGGACAAAAATATATACACAATCGCACATATGTTGACTTCTCGGCAAAGCTCATGTACAAGCCGTCACCGATGTTTCTGACCAATATGGAGACTGGAAGAGCCTTTACGACAGGCGACATGTCAAACTTCGTCGTCAACCCAATATATACCACATATCGCTCAAGTTCCTGCCTTGGGAACGGAGCTCTGAACATAGCGCGTCGCGACTTTATAAAAGGTGATTTCAATTATCGCAACCTACTGGAAGGACTGTATCTGATATGCACCGCTTCCTATTCCAAAACAAAACACAACACCTTGTCGGTAAATGATGTCAAAACCGATGGAGCATCGACTACTTCGTCTTCGATATATGCCACCAACAGAACTGAAAGCACCTTCGTATCATTCGTGGCGACTAAAGATGTAAGGGAATGGAGCACCTTGTTCTCTCTGAACGGTTCCGGCATGTGGAACACCCGTAACAGTATCCGTTCAGGACATGAAATCAGAACCATCGGCTCCTACTACACAGCCGGTGCAAGAATCGAGACCATTCTATTTTCGGAATACCTGAGAATCGACATGAATGCCGTATATTCCCGCTCCATTCAGAATTTCAAAGGGTTAATGCCGAATGTTTCTCTAAGCGATTTTTCTCTCAACTGCCATATCTCGGTTTTCCCCTTCAAATCACTCGAAATCTACGGCAAAGCGGATTTGCGGCGAAACCAGCTTAGCTCGGGTTTGTACAAGACTAATCTCTTCATCGATGCCGGAGCCAGAATAACGATAAAAAGATTCGAGATAGAACTTGCAGGAACCAACCTCACCGACATGCGTAAATACGAATATACCATCTGCAATGCCCTTGACCTGCAAAACTATTCCTACACCCTTCGCCCGATCGAAGCCTTATTGACACTTCGCTACTCTTTCTAAAATTCCGTGAAACTCAGAGGGAGAAGCGATTTCACCGAAGGGAGCACATAAACACAGTCGAGTCCATAAAGAATCACCTCGATGTCGCCGTACAGAGCCTCATATTCGAGCAATGCCTGGCGGCAAGCCCCACAAGGACTGATGGGCAATCGCTGGAAACACTCTTCATCGGGTTCGCTTTCGTCTTTATGAAGGCGTGTCCAGGCGGCAATCGCAATCTTCTTCATCGCCACACCCGGATACTGTGCGGATGCCCAGTAAGCAGCCGTGCGCTCCGCACATGTCCCTGACGGATATGCGGCATTCTCCTGGTTGCTGCCGGTGACGATCTCTCCTCCATCCATGCGGATAGCAGCGCCGACATGGAATCTGGAATATGGCGCGTATGACGAGCGGGTCATAGCTTTGGCGGCATCCACAAGTTCCCTGTCTTCAGCCGACAACTCTTCGTAATCATATACTTTTATCAGTGTTTTAATCTCTTTCTCCTTCATGGCTGTTGTTTTCTTTTTCGCAAATATAATAATTTATTCGTAATTTTGCATACGGAGCATACCATAAGCTCCATATCTATACCTACCTATATGAGTTATTACAGATTTCTTATAATTATTAACGCGCTGGCAATAACATTTTCTCTCGGTGCCACCAAAAAGAATCCGTATCAGGAATATATCGACACATATAGCGAGATGGCAATCGAACAGCAACGAGCCCACGGCATCCCGGCTTCGATAACTCTCGCCCAGGGACTGCTTGAAAGCCGTGCGGGGCAATCATCTCTCGCGACACTGGGCAACAACCATTTCGGCATAAAATGCCACAGCGAATGGAAGGGAGACACACTGTTGCGCAATGATGACGCTGCAAACGAATGCTTCAGATCTTATTCATCCGCGGCTGAAAGTTTCGACGACCATTCCAGATTCCTGCTGCGCAAACGTTATGCCCCACTTTTCAAGAACGATGTCACAGATTATGCGGCTTGGGCAAAGGGTCTTAAAGCCTGCGGCTATGCCACAGACCCCAATTACGCCACAAGACTCATAACCATAATCGAACGCTACGCTTTGTATCTCTTCGATACCGAATCAGGAAGACGCGCCGAAGAAGAGTTTCATCCACGACATGTTGCGTGCCACACATCCTGTGCGCCGCAGTCGCGGACTCCATTGCGTCATCGCCTCTCCCGGAGACACCTACTCCTCGATAGCCAAAGAACTCGGCATCAAAAAATCCCGTCTGCTTAAATATAACGATGTAGACAAAGACCGCGAAATCAAGCCGTGGGAGGAGGTATATCTGGAAGAAAAGAGAGACACGCCACCGGAAGGAGTCAGCAACGTTACTGTCGGTGAAGGCGAGTCATTTCATTCAATCTCGCAGCGCTTCGGGATAAAACTCTCCACACTCCGTAAACTGAACCCCCAAGTCCGCGACAGACCCGGTTCTAAGCTCCGTCTGCGTTAGACCCCGGAATTTGAATTTTAAGAGAGTGTTAAAAAAAGTTCCGGGAATCATGATAAGGATTCCGCCATAAAGATTTCAAAATGACTTCAAAAAATGATAAAATTTTGTCATCTTCAAAAAAATAACTAACTTTGCAGACGCATTTTATGTAAGCGCAGCTTTTCAAAATCCGGAAGGAGGAGGAAGAGCGGTGTTTCTACATAACGTATGCCTCTGTAGTTCAACGGATAGAATAGAAGTTTCCTAAACTTTAGATAGGGGTTCGATTCCCCTCGGAGGTACTATGGGAAAGTTTACTGCTTTTAAAGTTCAACTTGCTTCGTTGCCCGACGGACACCATGAGCAGGATTTCGAGATAACGACCGAGTTTTTCAAAAACATGGAAAACACGGACATCATCTCTTCTGATGTCAAGGTTCATCTCGACCTTGTGAAGAAGAACGACACCTACGACTGCAGATTCCATTGCAAGGGGATGCTGCAGATTCCCTGCGACCGCTGTCTTGATCCACTCGACCACGAGGTAGACACGGAATATCATGTGATAGTCAAATACGGAGAAAACTATGATGACGGTGCCGACAACCTCCTGGTGATACCCTACAGCAACAGCTATCTGAACGTGGCATACATTCTCTACGACACCATCCTGCTGACGATTCCGCTGCGCCATGTGCACCCGATGGGCAAATGCAACCGCGCCATGGCAGCAGTCCTTTCAAGACACAAAGGAGGCGGAGATGAAGAGACGGAAGAGGCTCTTGATGATGTCGACGCCGAAATCGAAAGCGGAAGCGAAGATTAAGACAATCTTTTAAAACACGACACTTTAACAAAAACTGAATAATAATATTAAAACAATACAGAAATGGCACATCCTAAACGCAGACAATCGCACACCCGTACGGCAAAACGCCGCACACACGACAAAGCTCTCGTCCCCACTCTCGCAATCTGCCCCAACTGCGGCGCTTGGCACATCTACCACACCGTTTGCGGTGAATGCGGTTACTATCGCGGCAAACTCGTAATCGAGAAAGCTGAAGCCTAAGTTTTAAGATCCGGCCTGTTGCCCTTGTGGCAACAGGAGTCTTTATTAAAGGCGGAACTATCTTTTTTAAAACAAATTCATGAAGTGAAAAAAATACTTTTTCACTTCAATACTTATTTTATTCGATTATGGCCAACGCCAAAATAAGCGGAATCGCCTCCTACGTGCCTGACGACATCCTCGACAACGACATGCTGTCGAAGATGGTCGACACCAACGACGAATGGATAACCACACGCGTAGGCATCAAGGAACGCCGCATTCTCAAAGACCCTGAAAAGGGTTCAAGTTTCCTCGGAATAAAGGCTGTGGGCAAACTGCTTGAAGAAACCGGCACAGCAAAGGAAGAGGTGGATCTCGTGATATGCGCCACCTCAAACCCCGACTACCGTTTCCCTTCAACCGCCTCTGTCATCACTCATGAACTCGGTCTGACCAATGCCTATGCATACGACATTCAGGCAGCCTGCGCAGGCTTCATTGTGACCATGCAGGCAGCAAGGGCATATATCGAAGCCGGACTTTATAAAAAAGTGGTTGTGGTATGCGCTGAGAAAATGAGCAGCATGACCGATTATCAGGATCGGGCAACCTGTCCTCTCTTCGGAGACGCGGCTGCGGCTGTTATGGTAGAACCCACAGATGAGAATCTTGGTGTGATCGACGGCGAATTCCACATTGATGGAAGCGGACTCCACAATCTGCTCATGAAGGCGGGCGGCTCCGCGCTCCCTGCCTCTCACGAGACCGTTGATGCCCGCGAGCATTATATCTATCAGGAAGGACGCGTGGTTTATAAAAACGCCGTGCGCGATATGCTCTCGTCTTCTCTTTCCGTAATGAAACGCAATAACCTCTCTGTTGAAGATGTCGACTGGTTTGTGCCCCATCAGGCAAACCTGAGAATCATTGAGGCAGTTGGCGGTCGCATAAAGATTCCGGAGGAGAAAACGCTCGTGAACATCCAGCACTACGGAAACACCTCGGCGGCTTCAATCCCGTTATGCCTTGACGAATACAAAAACAAACTCCATAAAGGAGACCGCATCGTGATGACAGCGTTCGGCGCAGGCTTCACATGGGGCGCGATGTATCTCATCTGGGCGATAGACCCTAAATAAGGCTGACTCCAGAAAAATGAACAATGACCCGCTTCGGAGGGTTCTAAATATAGCCATCCCGCTGTGCGGGCTGGCTATTGTTCAAATAGCGGGAACGTCTCGTCCCGCAACGTGACATCCACAAAAAACGATAGAAATTATGGAAGAACTCAAGAACAAGATAGAGGTCGACAACCTCCTCCCCGAAGCAAAGATCAAAGAAGGACACCGTGCCGGATTCGTAAACATAGTTGGAAACCCCAATGTCGGCAAATCCACGCTGATGAATGACCTTGTCGGCGAAAGGATATCCATCATCACCTCCAAGGCTCAGACAACAAGACACAGGATAATGGGAATAGTAAACACCCCGGAATACCAGATTGTATATTCCGACACACCCGGTGTGCTTAAACCCAAATACAAGCTTCAGGAATCGATGCTCGGATTCTCGGAGGGTGCACTCACCGATGCAGACATACTGCTTTATGTGACCGATGTTGTCGAGGATCCGGAGAAAAACGCGGATTTTCTTGAACGCGTGGCAAAAGAGAAGATTCCGGTTCTTCTGGTAATAAACAAGATAGACCTTGTCAAAGGAAACGAGCAGCTCGAAACGATTATGGCAGCATGGAAGAACCGCCTCCCTAATGCTGAAATATTCCCGACCAGCGCCACGGAAAACTTCAACGTCGATAACCTGAAGAAACGCATCGAGGAATTATTGCCCGTCTCGGCTCCGTTCTTCGGAAAGGATGCCTTGACCGACAAACCCGCAAGATTCTTCGTCACGGAAATTATCCGCGAGAAACTGCTCCTCAATTACGACAAAGAGATTCCTTACAGCACAGAAGTTATTGTGGAGAAATTCGATGAGAAAGAGGGCGCGATACATATCATGGCAGTGATTTATGTGGAACGCGACTCTCAGAAGGGAATCATAATCGGAAAAGGAGGCGAGAAAATAAAGAAAATCGGAATCACCGCACGCCAGGACATAGAGAAGTTCTTTGGAAAGAAAGTATTCCTCGAACTCTTTGTCAAAGTGGAAAAAGACTGGCGCAACCGTGAAAACAAACTCCGTGCGTTCGGATATATGGAATAATCCAGCAAAAATCTTCAAAAAAACAATATATGGGTAAGTTGATAGCAATTGTCGGGCGACCCAACGTGGGAAAGTCCACGCTTTTCAACCGCTTGACGCAGACACGCCGCGCCATTGTCGATGACACGGCAGGCACCACACGCGATCGCCAGTATGGCAAAGTCGACTGGTGCGGACAGGAATTCTCCATCGTCGACACCGGCGGATGGGTAGTGAACTCGGATGATATTTTCGAGGAAGAAATCAACAAACAGGTGGAAATCGCCATCGAGGAAGCCGATGTGATTCTTTTCGTGGTCGATGCATCAACCGGAGTGACAGATCTCGATGACAAGGTCGCCGCCATCCTGCGCCGGTCAAAGAAACCGGTTATTGTCGTGGCAAACAAAGAGGACAGGGGTGACGCTCGCTTCAACATCTCCGAGTTCTATAGCTTCGGTCTCGGCGACCCTATAGGCGTGTCATCGGCAAACGGTTCCGGAACGGGTGAACTCCTTGATGAGATTGTTAAGGACATGCCCGAAAAAGACGACACGGAGGAAACCGATGAAAATATCGCCAAATTCGCCATAGTAGGACGCCCTAACGCAGGCAAATCTTCGCTGATAAATGCCTTTATCGGCGAAGAGCGTCATATCGTTACCGACATCGCCGGAACAACCCGTGATTCAATTTACCACCGCTATAATAAATTCGGCTTCGATTTCTATCTTGTGGACACCGCCGGCATAAGGAAGAAACAGAAAGTCAATGAAGACATCGAATATTACTCAGTCATACGCTCTATCCGCGCCATAGAGGCTTCGGATGTGTGCATCCTTATGATTGACGCAACAAGAGGCATCGAAGGGCAGGACGCGAATATTTTCAGCCTTATACAGCGTAACCGCAAAGGGCTCGTGGTGTGTGTTAACAAATGGGATCTGGTCGCTGACAAAAGTCTGGCGGCGCAGAAGAATTTCGAGCAGGCGATACGTTCGAAATTCGCACCGTTCACAGACTTTCCCATCCTTTTCACCTCCGCACTGACAAAACAGCGTATTTTCAAGGTGCTTGAAACAGCGGTGCAGGTATTTGAGAACCGCCGCCGCACGATTCCCACCTCACAGCTCAACTCATACATGCTTGAGCAGGTAGCTATAACTCCGCCTCCGAGCAACAAGGGAAAATTCGTGAAAATCAAGTATGTCACCATGCTCAAAGATTCGATTATCCCTACATTCGTATTTTTCTGCAATCTTCCCCAATGGGTCAAGGAGCCTTACCGACGTTTCCTTGAGAATAAGATTCGCGAACACTGGGATTTCAACGGAACCCCGATTTCAATCTTCATGCGAGAGAAATAATATCTAAGTCATAAAAATCAAAGAGGTCTGCGATAATCGCAGACCTCTTTGATTTTTATGACGTAATCAGTTCAATTCCACTGTAGAATCGGCGACCGTTGTGTCGGCATCCGCCACAGGAGCGTCAGAAACGGAGACTTCCACAGTCTCTCCGGTCGACTCCATATTCTTCATCGTGCGCCCCTGACATGACATCATCGCAGCTGACACTGCAATGACCGCAAGTGCCGACAAACCCGTTTTAAACAGCCGGGTCATATCAGTTTACCTTGATGAGTTCAACTTCGAAGATAAGGTCGGCATAGGGAGGAATGTCGTTGCCTGCTCCACGCGCGCCATAAGCAAGGTCAGAAGGAATATAGAAGACATATTTCGAACCCTCCTTCATAAGCTGCAGACCCTCTGTCCAACCTGCTATGACACCATTGAGGGGGAATGTGGCAGGTTCGCCGCGCATAACAGAACTGTCAAATACAGAACCGTCAAGCAGACGACCGGTGTAATGCACCGTGACCTGATCCGTAGCACCCGGCATTGCGCCTGTGCCCTCCTTCTCGATCATGTATTTAAGACCGGATGGCGTACGTACATAAGTTGAATCAGTAGCGAACTCCGCCTGATATTCAGGATTGCGGAAGCGATCTGCCACAGAATCTGTCACAACCTCGTCAACTACCTCCACCACTGCGCTGTCTGACTGTGTGTCGGCATTCTTTTCCGCAGTCTTCTTACACGAGGCAATCATCGCAACCGCGCCGACCGCCAATGCTGCATAAAAAAATTTCTTCATACTATTTTTTGTTTACCTTGATGAGTTCTACCTCGAAAATCAGGGTTGAATGAGGAGGAATCACATTCGGCACGCCACCTGCTCCATATGCGAGATCCGACGGAATGAAGAATGTATATTTCGCGCCTTCCTTCATAAGCTGAACACCCTCTGTCCAGCCGGGAATAACGCGGTTAAGGGGGAATGTGGCGGGCTCACCGCGGTTGACAGAACTGTCAAAGACCGTGCCGTTGAGGAGCTTGCCTGTGTAATGCACAGTGACCTCATCAGATGCCGAAGGCTGTGCGCCGTCACCCTCTTTCTCCACTACATACTGCAGACCGCTTGCTGTAGAGCGCACATTCTCTTTCTTGCCGTTCTCTGCAAGGAATTTCTCACCCTCTTCGCGAGCCATAGCCTCAGCTTTCTTCTCAAGATCCTGAAGATAGTCGTTGATAAGTTTCTGTGCCTCTTCCACCGGCATTTTGGGTTCGCCGCCATCGAAAGCGACCTTCACTCCATCCTTGAATTCCTCTGAATTTATTTCTTTCACACCCATTGCCTGCAATTGTTTTCCCATTGCAAGACCCCATGCATAACTAAGCTTATCCATTTTTCTGATTTATTTTTAATAATTTCTCTTTTTTAGACTTAACATTTATCTCCCGGAATTCCGGTTTACCGCGGTTTACGGGATCTACCCTACTTTTATTAACAAATTCCGCGCCAATTCTATCACACCTCACATTTTTAAATTTCAATAATTTGTAGTAAATTTGATGGATGAATCAATCGCATACATATAAAAAACAATAACACCATGAAGAAGATAATTCTTTTTGCCGGTGCCCTTCTGGCATCAGGCGTTGCAAATGCCACCTATTTTCAGGCTCCGGAAATGGACGATGCTAAAGTCGTGAATCCCGATTCCACAGGTTTCACGTTCACTGATGTGAAAATTATCCCTACCACTCCGGTAAAAGACCAGAACAAATCCGGAACATGCTGGGCGTTCTCCGGAATCTCTACAATCGAAGACGACCTGCTTCGCAGAGGCAAAGGGGAACTCGACCTGTCGGAAATGTTCGTTGTGCGCAACGCATATATCGACAAGGCAAAAAAATATATCCGCACAAACGGTCAGATAAACTTCGCTCAGGGAGGTTCGTTTGAGGATGTGCTTGAAATGACCCGCCGCTACGGCGCGATGCCTGAAGAAGCTTATGCAGGACTAAACTATGGCGAGAAAAAACATTCTCACTACGAGATGGCGGACGCACTTAAAAGCTATCTTGACGCAGTGATGCGCAACGGTCAGCGCACCAAAAAGCTGACAACCGCATGGCTTCCCGGATTCATCGGCATTCTTGACGCATATCTTGGCGCAGTGCCTGAGAATTTCACATACAAGGGAAAGACCTACACTCCTCAGAGCTTCGCGAAAGAGATAGGCATAGAGCCGGATAATTTCGAGATATTCACAAGCTACACACATCACCCTTTCTATGAGAAATTCGCTCTTGAAATTCCGGACAACTGGCTTTGGAGCGAGAATGTGAACGTACCTCTCGCCGACCTTCGGGCAATAACCGACAACGCCCTCGACAAGGGATATACAGTTTTCTGGGGAGCCGACGTGTCGGAAGGAGGATTCAAATGGACAGACGGTTATGCCGTGAATCCGGCTGAAAAGGAGGAAAAGGACATGACAGACTCTGAACTTTCACGTTGGGTGAAACTTTCCGACAAAGACCGCTCCAGCGAACGTTTCAAAATCAAAGGTCCTGTCAAAGAGAAAGAAATCACCCAGGAACTCCGCCAGCAGGGTTTCGACAATTATGAGACAACCGATGACCACGGAATGGTGATTGTAGGTTATGCCACAGATCAGGAAGGAAACAAATATTACAAAGTGAAAAATTCATGGGATACAAACCAGGTTTACGATGGTTTCTTCTATGTTTCCGTACCCTATTTCCTTGAGAAGACCATGAATATCGGCGTGCGCAAGGAAGCAATCCCTGCCTCAATCGCCAAGAAAATAAAATAATAGGCGTTTGAACCATATGCAGGTAAGAGCTAAAAAGAACCTCGGGCAGCATTTCCTTAAAGACGAGGAAATCGCACGCCGCATTTCTGAAACCATTTCGGCAGAGCAGCTTCCCGCTGCCTCTGCCGCATATGGCTCACTTCCCATTCTTGAAATAGGACCGGGAATGGGCATGATGACAAAATATCTCATGAATACAGGCAGGGAACTGACAGCCGTTGAGCTTGACCACGAAAGCGTGGAATACCTTGACAAGATCTACCCCGGTCTGAACGTAGTAGAGGGGGATTTTCTGAAAATGGATCTGGAGGAGATCTACTCGGGTCCGTTCGCGCTCATAGGAAACTACCCTTATAACATCTCCTCACAGATATTTTTCAAGGTTCTTGATTACAAGGAAAAAATCCCGGTTGTGGCAGGCATGCTTCAAAAGGAAGTGGCAGAGAGGATATGCTCCGGACCGGGTTCTAAAGTATACGGCATATTGTCCGTATTGCTGCAGGCATGGTACGACTGCGAATATCTCTTCAACGTAGAACCGCATGTATTCGCGCCGCCGCCAAAAGTCAGAAGCGGCGTATTGCGCCTTACACGCAACAGCCGTGAGTCACTCGGCGTTGACGAAGCATTCTTCAAGACTGTGGTAAAGACCGCTTTCGGGCAGCGGCGCAAGACACTGCGAAATTCCCTTGCGTCTCTCATTGCGCAAAGCGGCATGGCTCCGGACAGCGAGATACTCTCTTTACGCCCCGAACGGCTCTCTGTGGAGCAATTCATATCACTTACCCGTGAGTTGAAGCCTTTTTCTTGAAATACAGCTCTATTTTTATTTGGCAATAACAATAAAAAATATTAGCTTTGCAAAAACTAATTTTTGCAAAGCTAATATTTTATCTATATCACTATGGAGGAGACTATGAAACAGAGACTCATTCAGCTGCTCAAGGCAAAGCATATGACACAGACTGAATTCGCCCGCCATCTTGGAGTTACCCCTACCTATATTGGAGCCATGCGCAAAGGGATGCCTAAAGAGCGTCTCAAAGTAGTATTCGACTTGTTTCCCGACGTAAACCGCGACTGGCTTATGTATGGCGAAGGAGAGATGCTTGTCGCCTCTGACGATGAATCCCCCGATCTCAGCAAGGGTTATGTAGTGCCGATGCTTCCTGTAGAGGCATACGCGGGCTGTCTGCAGCAATGGAGCCGGGGGGTGATGTTGCGCGACTGCGAGAAGGTTGTATCTCCTGTCCCGGGCGTTGATTTCGGCATACGCATTACCGGTGACAGCATGGAGCCAGAATTCAAGGACGGCTCCATACTATTCATAAAACGCATCAACGAGAAAGCCTTCATCCCATGGGGACACCCAATGGTTATAGACACAGAAAACGGCGTTGTCGTGAAAGTGATCTACCCCGCCGGAGACAGTGTCGTCCTCCCGGACTGTCCAATGGAATATATCGAGGCTCGCAGCTACAATCCTGCCTATCCCCCGTTTCTGATCCCCACAGAGAGCATATACGGACTCTACCGCGTAATCACCGGCATCCGGCAGTATTCCACCATCTGAAAAGCATCAGAACTTGATTTCAACGCCTCCCATGACCGTCATGCCTGGCATCGGACAGCCGTACATTATTTCGTAGTGCTTGTTGAGGATATTATCGAGTTTCAGGAAGGGTTTTACATCGACTTTGGTACGGAATGTATATCCGGCTCTCAGATTGAGCAGAGAATAGCTCTGCGTGTGTCCGTCGGGGGCTCCGGTGTAAAGGCTCCATATCGTGTTGGATTCAAGTGTCAGCTCAAGGTTTCCGGGCGTATAGCAGACCTCGGCGTTTAGCTTGTTCTTGGGTGCGCCGAGAAGATTGTCGTTGGTTGTGTGGAGATAGCTGTAGTTCGCGCTTGCGCTCCATTCGTCGGAAATCTGATAGGCGGCATCGACCTCGAACCCTTTGTTTATGAACGTTCCTGTATTCACATTGCGCGGCCTGCCGTCAACTCGGGCAGTCTGAATCATATTTTTGCCATCGATAAAGAAGAACGACAACCCTATATTGAAACGGTTGTCAAACAACCATTGCCTGAACTCAACGTCATAATTCCACATATATTCGGGCTTCAGATCCGCGTTTGCCGGCGGGTATAGATAAAGTTCTCTCAGATTTGGCGCCCTGAAACCTTTGCCGAATGAAAATTTCAGCGAACCTCCGGCATATGGCTTGAGTATGAAACCTGCCTGCGGAACCCATTCGTTGCCATATTGCGATCCATGCTGCAGACGCACCCCGGCATTGAGTGAAAGGAGGTCATTCCATAATCCCTGCTGCATCATCACATAGCCTGCGATTTCATTCTCACTTCCCTTGAACTCTGAACTGCGCATGGATATGTCTTCCTTACCTGTATTCCACACATGACCGCCCCAATGCATGAAGTCGATGCCGGCGGAAAGATCGTTGCCTTGCCAGAGATTGAGGGTCTGGTAAAGCGTGAACCCCATGTTATAATCTGTGGAGTTGAATATATAGTCCGTAGGTGCGGCATCAGGGGCATAACCGTCGTCAACCCAGTTGCGGCCCCAGTTGATGAATGCCTGCACGCCTCCTGATGCCTTTTCATAGTTGTCTTTGGCGTATACTGAGGCTGTACCCCTGTTCACTTTGGTCCACATGCTCACAAGTGGAGCCTGCTCTGTGCCGGGATTGTTCGCTTTGGTCTGATTCATCTCCACGGTTGTCCCCACTTCCCATTCCTTGACGGGATTATACTGAAACTGTATGAACTCGTTGGCATTCCAGAACTCGCTGTTTTCGCGATAGCCGTTAGAGCGGTCAAGAGCTCCCGCCACTGTAACACCGAACTTACCTTTGCGATAGCCGGTTGTCAGTCCGAACTTCTGGGTTGTGAACGACCCGAATTCAGCATGGGCTCGCCCGGTGAAACCATCCTGCAGGTGACGGCGGGTAATGATATTCACAGAACCACCCATGGCATTGGAGCCATAGATTAACGATGACGGACCCTTTACTATCTCGACGCGTTCCACTCCGTTGGTGACATAAGTGTCGGGCATGGCATGTCCGAAAACTCCTGCCCACTGCGGCTGTCCGTCCACAAGGAAAAGCACTTTGTTTCCCTGACCCACACCACGTATGTTTACGGTTCCTGCAGAACCTCCCGAGGCTCCGTAGCCCGCGAAACCGCGTTCGGTCACAAACAGACCGGGGACCTTATTGACAAGAATTGGCAGCAAGGAAGTTTCCGCCGATTTGTCAATTACCTCTTCGGTCACTATATTCGTGTTCAACGGGAGCAATGTCACATTTGTCTTGGCAGGCGCCGCAGCAACGACATCGGGCAATGTTACGGTATCTGCCGGAATCTCGGAATCTGAGAGTGCGGCTACCGACGCAAAAAGCAATAATGGTGTCAGCATAAGCATTGGGGTTAATACATGATCCTCATTCTGAAACATCAGCATGAGGAGTCTTTCTAAGAATTATTCTAAATAACGTACAAATTTAGTTCTTTTTATTACTTATAATCATTCTGAATAAGAAAAGGTTTACAGTATCTGAAAAATTGTTAAGGATTCCTGCGTTTTTCAGTGATAGACAGTCAATTGGAGCAGGTAAAAATTTTAGCGGCTTTCAGAGACCGCGTATGCATGTAATATCAGAAAGTCTTGCCATATGAAGCCCGGTCGAGGGAACGGTAGCCTATCGCCTCCGCTATATGTCGCGATTCAACCCTCTCGGATGAATCAAGATCGGCAATTGTGCGTGCCACACGAAGAATCCGGTCGAAGGCACGTGCCGACATGTTAAGGCGCGTCATGCGCTCTTTAAGTTTTGAAAGTCCCTCCTCGTCAGGCCACGCGTATTCATGAAGCAACCTTGAATTCATCTGTGCGTTGCAATGTATTCCGGGAAGATTACGGTATCTCTCCTGCTGTATGGTTCTTGCCTTCATCACACGGTCACGTATCGACACAGAACTTTCCGCCGGAGCCTTGTCGGCAATATCGTCAAATGCCACCGGTTCTATCTCCACCTGTATGTCTATGCGGTCAAGCAATGGTCCGGAAATCTTGTTCATATATTTTGATACCTGTCCGGGGGTGCACGTACAGGATTTGGTCGGATGACCATAATAACCGCAGGGACATGGATTCATGGAGGCGACAAGCATGAAACTTGCCGGGTAATTTACAGTATATTTGGCTCTCGCAACCGTTATCACCCTGTCTTCAATCGGCTGTCGCATCACTTCGAGCACATGGCGCGGAAACTCGGGAAATTCATCGAGAAACAACACGCCGTTATGAGCCAGCGAAATCTCACCCGGCATCGGATTGGCACCTCCCCCTACAAGTGCCACGGGAGAGACGGTATGATGCGGCGTGCGGAACGGCCGCCGGGTCATGAGCATAGCACCGCGGGAGAGCTTGCCGGCAACAGAATGTATTTTCGTTGTCTCGAGTGCCTCTGCCATGCTCAACGGCGGTAAGATTGATGGAAGGCGTTTTGCCATCATTGACTTGCCAGCCCCGGGAGGACCGACCATCAATATGTTATGCCCTCCGGCACATGCCACTTCAAACGCGCGTTTGACACTATCCTGCCCTTTCACTTCTGAAAAATCGAAATCGAATTCCTCAAACTGGCGGGTAAAGAGTTCCCGTGTGTTTATCCTGACGGGCTGAAGATCCGAAGTGCCTCCAAGCAACGCCGCCACCTGCGCGAGATTTTTCACCCCGAATACGTCAATCTTATTGACAACGGCAGCTTCCGTCACGTTTGCCTCTGGAACAATAAGCCGTTTGAAGCCCATCTCCCTCGCCTTTATTGCCATAGGCAACGCTCCTTTTACGGGCATAACCGAGCCGTCGAGGCTTAGTTCCCCCATCATCATGTATTCGCCGAGGTTGTCACACTTGATCATCTCCGAGGATGTCAGAAGACCTATTGCGATCGGAAGATCGAAAGACGCTCCTTCCTTGCGTTCGTCAGCCGGTGAAAGGTTTACCGTTATCCGGAAATGAGGAAACGAAAAACCGGAATACTGCAATGCCGCGGCGATGCGCTGATAGCTTTCCCTGACAGACTGATCCGCCATACCCACTATCGAAAAACCTATTCCGTTTGTCATGACTGTCTCTATTGTCACCGGAAAGGCATCTATGCCGTTGATTGCGGCGGAATATACTTTTGTCAGCATAAGCATCTCTTTTTACCGTTATTTTTTGGGGGCTTTCTTATCCGCAGTCTTCCTGAAAGCCTTGTCAGCGTCATCACTCTTGTCACCGACATAAACTGCCTTACCGGACTCATCGAAAACCATAAACCAGGGAGTGCGCGAGACACCTGCCCTTATCATCAGAGAATCGGTCTCGGCGTGGAAATTCCACCCCCTGACAACCCTCGACAATGAATCCTTCCGCACCACCGACATCCACCCGATGGAATCGGGATCAAAACACACATCGGCGATGATACGGGAAGTCGAGTCAGGAAAGTCTTCAACAAGTTTCTTCAGCAGAATCAGCCTGTCTTCCCTCCCCGCGTCTTTCTCTCTCCAGAAATACAGCAGCACCGGTTGGTTTCCGATATGCAGAGTGTCAACTCCATTGCCGAATGTATGCAAGATCATCTCTTGAACCTTATGTGGCACCACAGGTGAGCCGCCTGGCATGTCACCACGTCCGACCAGTTGCATCCACTTGGGTTCAAGAGCCTTCCCCTTCAGCACCTGCCATAATCCACGGAATCGGGAATCATCTTCACGCCTGTTGAAATAAATGAGCAGCAGCAGCGTGGACAATGGATTATCCTGATTTGCCTTTACATATTTCTCGACAGCCGTATTTATCTTACTGTAATCGCCGGATGACAACACCGTTTTATTATCAAGCCGCCATACGTTCCATTCCTCCGTGAGCCTGTTGCCGGAAATATTCCATGAGTATGGATCAGAGCCTTCGCCGGTAATCTTTATCTTGTCTCCCCTTTCCGCATAAAACGCTGCTTTAGGCACAGAACCAGCCCCCGGTATATATACTATTGTCGGATTCGCCGTGGCACATATCACCTGAGCCTTCCCCCCCTGCACGGCAGCTACGGTCTCCACAAACCACCCTTTCACCGGATCTGATGCATAATATACCATTCTGTATGCGTCATTGACATTTGACGGAAGCTGATATTCCACCTTTATCTCATTCTTCACACATCCTGCCCAAAACAGCGGTATAAAGAACATCAGATAACGGAATATATGTAAGCCACGATGATTGTATCTATTCATAAGTAAGAATCTGTTCAAAGGTTTTACCTCACGAAAATACAAAAAAAATGCCTGATATGAAAATATCAGGCATTTTTTATTTCCACTGTTTATTTCCTCTTCTCAGCGGGTATATTTCTTCGACATCCGGCAGATTATCTCTCCCATCTCATCGCGCAGTTCCTGCGGGCTGACAACCTCCGCGTCATCCCCCATAAGAAGAATACGGCGTTTGAATTCCTCGCCGGGGACAAGATGATACTCGAATATCGAGGAATCGAAATCAGCCATCACCTCTTTCTGCGAATCATGAAGAATCTGGGTGCGGATAAGATCGCGGGTACCGTCACCAATGCGCAGACGCACCGTGACAGGTTCAAGCTCTGTGTCAACATCCATTCCATAATAGTTCTCGAAGAATTTCTCCGGCTCGAAGTTCTCGTCATAATTGAATTTTATATTCGAGATCTCAAGATTGAGCACTCTTGAAAGATCAAACACAAGCATATCCTTGCGTCCGTGTATCTTGCCGAGAATATACCATGAATTGCCCCAGAATCTCACGCAATAAGGTTCAAGAGTGAATTCGGTCAGATGCTCCGGTGTCTTGGGAATGGAATTGACTATCCTTACGCATACATTCTTTTCCATAGCATCGATTGCGGCTGCAAGACCGAACTTCTCATCGGGATTGTCATTGGCGAGCACGCGGTCGCGACATCTCTTTTCCGATTCAAGTGCATGTGAGTTGCTGAGCGTCTGAAGCATCCATATCTTAAGTTGCGTCGAATACTTGGCATCGGCATTATCCTTAAGATAATAATAGTTGCCTCCCTTTCGCTTGCAGGCGATGGTGATTCCGAACAGCTTATCCACCACATAGCGGTGATTATGAAATGTACGGAGTGCCAATGGCGAACGGTCTTCATTCAGCGGAGACCTTTCCCATAGGCTTGAAATCTCTTCGTAGGTTAGTTTCCCTGCCTGGTTGACTACATCTATCAACCATACATACCTCTTAAACAAGTCGCTGGTCATGTCTGATTGAACTGCTTGATTAGTGTATTATATAACTGCTTTTCCCGCAAAATTAGTAAAGTTTTTCCAATCTGACAATAACGGGTCATCCCTTTTGGCATGACCCGTTACATTTTTGTATCGTTTGCAGTTGTAAAAAACTATTTTTTACATCCTTCTTTGAGATATTTTATCCATTATGTCATACGTAATCCTCACCGAATCTGGCACGGACATCGTTGACGATATTGCGTATTCTCTGCTCTTCTTCAATCGGATAAATCATCAGTGCGTTCCCGTTCTCAGCAACTATATAGTTGTCAAGACCTGACGCCACGACTATCTTGTCATCGCCTACGGCAAATATTGTGTCTCGGCAGTCATATGTCAGAACCTTGCAGTTCTGGCTCACATTTCCGTCAGCATTATGGGGGGAGGCGTCATAAAGAGCTTTCCACGAACCAAGATCGCTCCATCCGAGGTCAGCTGTCTTCACATATACATTATCCGCCTTTTCCATAATCGAATAGTCTATGGAAATCGAGGGGGTGTTCGGGAAAGATGTGTTGATGAAATTCATTTCTCCCGGCGTACCGTATACCCCGACTCCGGCATCGAATACCGCTGCGGTCTCCCTGTCGTATCTGTCAAAGGCGCGAAGGATACTGTCGGCTCTCCACAGGAATATTCCCGCATTCCAGAAGAACTCACCGGTGGATATAAAGACCTTTGCCATTTCAAGGTTCGGTTTCTCCGTAAATGATTTCACCTTGCATATGCCCGGAAAATTCTCCACTGCCACTCCACGCTGTATATAACCGTAACCTGTGGCAGGCGCGGTGGGATTCAATCCGAGGGTAAGCAGGCGGTCTCCTTTCTCCACGAAGTCAAAACCATCTTCAAGAGTCTGACGGAACACATCCTCCTTGAGTATAAGGTGATCCGAGGGGAGCGCCACAATAGACGCCTCGGAATCCAGAGCCTGGATATGGCGCGCAGCCCAGCAGAGACATGGCGCCGTGTTACGGCGTGCCGGTTCAAGCAGGATGTTGCTTTCCTTGATATCGGGCAATTGCTCACGGATTATGGAAGCATATGCGCTGTTGGTCACAAGAATTATTCTTGAAGGATCAACAAGGGGCCGGATACGGTCCACGGTCATCTGTAACAGACTGCGACCGGTTCCGAAGAAGTCGAGGAATTGTTTGGGCATGCCGCTCCGGCTGAATGGCCAGAAACGGGTACCCACGCCGCCACACATCACGACGCAATATCTATGAGGATTCATCTTTACTGTTGTTTATATTTTATAAGTAAGTATTGAAAATTAGTTTATAATAAGTAAATGCTGTGCTTATTTAAATTTTGAATCTTTTGGATGCTTTCATGATTTCTCATCAGTCGCATAGCCCGCTATGCTCCTTCTTCGGAATCATGAAATCATCTCAAAATCTCCTAAAATTTAATATAAGCTAATTTCCAACACTTACTTAAGTAATTGATTCTTGCCTATTGAATTATCAACATGTCAGTTCAGCACCGGTTTGAACTGATGTTTCACACCTTCCACCACATTAAGCATGTAGTCTCCGAGTTTCTCAGCCTCGCCAATGAGATCCATAAAGAATATACCCTCCTGATAGCCATATTCTTTATTATTGATATTGAAGATATTGCCATCGCGGAGTTTATTCCTGAGATTGTTGATTTCACGCTCTTTGTTATAAGCTGCCACAACCTTGGAGCTTTCCGGTGTCTCCATATCCTCAAGCAGTCCGAGCATATTTTTCATAGCATCGGTAACCATGTCATACATCTGGTCTATCTCATGCATCACAGGCTGGGCGAACTCAACATGATTCTGCACTTTACGCTGCAGGGTCTTGGCTACATTGAAACATCCGTCTGCTATTGATTCTATCTCACTTATGACACGAAGCATTCCTGCCACTCTCATCTTACCCTCGGGACTAAGGCGCCCCTCGGCTACTTTATTCAGATAGCTTCCGATCTCTATCTCCATACGGTCTGAAATCTCTTCATATTTCTCAAGACGACTGTAGATTTCCGTATATTTGTCATCCTTGGGATCGGTATGTATAAGCTGACGCGCCATTCCAAGCATTCTGTCAACTCTTTTCCCGTAAAGCACAATTTCTTTCTGCGCCTGTGTTATGTTAAGCTCGGAAGCCGAAAGAATACCACGGCCGATATATTTGAGGGTAAATTCCTCCTCCTCGTCTTTATGACGGGTAGGCATGATCCAGCATACAATCTTGACATATAACTTAGTGAACCATATCATCACAAGCAGGTTGCAGGCATTGAACACCGTCGGGAACATCGCAAGACCGAACGCGATGCAACTCTGGGCGCGCGCCGTCATGCCCCCTTTCTCTGTAAACAGGGTGGTATCGCGCATCCCTGCTTCCTGAGCCTGACTGATCTGAAGAGGATTGATACCGTCGCATGCCTGCGTTATATCGGCTACAAGCTCGCAGAAAGGATGGAAAAGGCACAACACTATCAGAGAGCCGAGCACATTGAAAAGTACATGCCCCATCGCAGTTCTTTTGGCTGCAAGATTACCGCTAAGCGACGCAAGCACAGGTGTGATGGTGGTTCCGATGTTGCCTCCGAGAATTATCGCGCATCCGAGAGCGAAAGAAATCCATCCCTGCGAACACATGATAAGCGTTATGGCGAATGTGGCTGCGGAACTCTGCGCTACCATGGTCACGATAATGCCTATCGTGAAAAATATAAGCACCGAGCCGACTCCGAGGTTGGTATAGTTGGCGAGAAACGCGAGCATCTCCGGATTCTCCTGAAGATTCGGAACATATTTGCTTATAAGGTCAAGACCCATGAAAAGGAAACAGAACCCTATCAGAAACTCGCCGAAGCTCTTGTAGCCGCTCTTCTTCATGAAGAGCATGGGAACGCCTATGGCAAGAAGCAGGATGCTGTAGTCCGAGATACTGACTTCGAAAGAGAATGCGGAAATAATCCAGGTTGTTGCCGTGGTGCCGACATTGGCACCGAAAATCACCGCCATTGATTGCTCAAGGCTCATCAGACCGGCATTCACAAAGCTCACAACCATCACCGTGGATGCGCTTGAACTCTGAATAAGTGCAGTAATGGTGATACCCGTCAACACTCCGGTGATGCGGTTGCGCGTCATCGCGCCGAGAATGTTGCGAAGCCTGTCACCGGCAACTTTCTGAAGCCCTTCGCTCATCACCTTCATTCCATACAGGAAGAGACAGACTGATCCGAGAAGGCTGATAAAATCAACAACAGTATAACTCATCTAAATTTTGCGGTTGTGAATTGTTCTTGTTTATACATTTACATAATCTCAAATCAGGCCATCCCATACCCATTACTATTAACATTCAGAGACATGTGTATGTTTATATGAATCCTCGACTTGGATTTTTGCAAAATTAAGGAAATATTTCGATAATTTTATTAATTTTACTATCGAATTAATCGTTTTTTTTGACTGTTATGGAAATAATCAGCCTTTACCCTTCCGATCCCGACATGATTTCGGAAAAGAATATAGAGGGGGCGATACCTTTTTCAACTTTCAATTCGGAAAGCAGACGTCTCCGCAGATTGAAAGCCATAGTGGCGATGGCAAATGACCGTGCGATAGGGCGCCAAGGAACCCTCCCCTGGCATCTTCCCGAAGATCTCGCCCATTTCAAGGCAACGACTCTTGGCAATCCGATTGTAATGGGTCGCAAAACGTGGGAGTCCCTTCCGAGGCGTCCATTGCCGGGAAGAAGAAATATGGTCGTTTCAGCAAACAGCGGGTATGTGGCTGAGGGTGCCGAGGTGTTCGGCTCCGTGGAGATGGCGATAGCCGCATGTCCGGCATCCGAGACTCCGGTAATCATTGGCGGCGCGAGCATATACAAAACGGCTCTCCCCTATTGCACGGATATCATCGTCACTCAGGTTGACACAACTGTTCCGGATGCAGACACGTTCTTCCCCGAATTGTCGCAGGAAGAATGGAAGATATCGGAATGTTCCGAATGGATGACTTCTGTCAAGGGACTTAAATATAGATTCGTATCATTCTCCAGAAAATGAAGATAGCACTCATATGCAAATCCGACTCTACCGGAGGGGCGGCGGTAGTGACTTTCCGGCTGATGAACGCATTGCGTGCCAACGGCATGGATGCGCGCATGATTGTGACTGAAAAGAAGAGCGGCTCTCCGCATGTCATAGAAGCTGCCTCTCAGAATAAATCACTTGTTCCGTTTCTTGCCGAACGACTAAGAATATTTGCGGGCAATGGGTTCAACCGCAAGACTCTTTTCCGTATTGACACGGCATCCGACGGACTGCCGCTTCACAGGATACCCTTTGTCAGGGAAGCGGATGTGATATGCCTTAACTGGGTGAATCAGGGAGTCGTTTCATTAAAGGGCATCAGAAAACTCGCTGCTCTCGGGAAACCGCTTGTGTGGACAATGCACGACATGTGGAACATGACCGGCATCTGTCATCATGCCGGATATTGCCAAAAATTCCTGGGGCCCCGCGGGGAATGCGGCGACTGCCCTTTACTGGAGCATAAAGCCTCGAAAAACGATCTCTCACACAAGGTGTGGCAACACAAAAGGAATCTCTACGATAGCGTTAATATCAATTTTGTTGCCGTAAGCACATGGCTTGCCGATACGGCACGGAAATCATCGCTGATGCATGACTCCGACATATCCGTGATTCCCAACGCATTCGACACTACAACAATTTCTTTGCCAACCAAGACTGCCGTTTCAGACAACCGGGATTCGGCAAGAATCATATTCGGTGCAGCCCGCATTGACGACCCGGTCAAGAATCATCACACTCTTGTCGAGGCAACGAAGATTCTTGCGGATAAATATCCGCAAGAGGCGAAAAGGCTGGAACTTGTGACTTTCGGCTCACTTAAGGATCCGGATGCGCTGAAGGGGGTGGCAATACGCCACACACATCTGGGCAGAATCTCTCCTGAAGAAATCCGCGATATATATGAATCGGGAAGCGTAGTTGTCTCTACTTCCGAATGGGAGACACTGCCGGGAACCCTCATCGAGGGGCAGGCATGGGGATGCGTGCCGGTAGCTCTCGACCATGGAGGACAACCGGATATAATCGACCATCTGTCTACCGGTTATCTCGCACCCTGGAGCGACAACAGAAAAGAGAATGCCCTCCGCATCGCGGAAGGCATTCTATGGGGAATTAACAATCGTAACAGCGTCATACAGATTATGCAGCACTCCGTTATCGAGAAATTCGCCGAAAATACTGTGGCTGAAAAATATATCCGGCTCTTCAGGAAGCTCCTGAATCAGTAATCAGCCGTAGCGGTTGTTAAGCGTCTATATTCGCATAAGAAGCGTGAGCCTCTATGAAATCGCGGCGCGGTGCAACCTCCTCGCCCATCAGCACGGAGAATGTGCGGTCGGCTTCGGCGGCGTTAGTCAGCGTCACCTGCTTGAGCATACGGTTTTCCGGATCCATGGTGGTTTCCCAGAGCTGCTCGGGATTCATCTCACCAAGACCTTTGTATCGCTGCAGAACAAGCCTGTTGCGCTCTCCGTTGCATTTGTCATCGACAAAGCGTTGTACCTGCTGGTCTGTCCAGCAATATTCCTCTACATTCTTCTTCCCTTTGAGGGAGCATTTGTAAAGCGGCGGAGTCGCGATATAAAGATAGCCGTTGTCTATGATCGGACGCATACGGCGGTAGAAGAATGTCATGAGCAGTGTTGCAATGTGGGCACCGTCGACATCAGCATCGGTCATGATCACAATCTTGTGATAGCGGAGTTTCGACATGTTGGGGGCTTTTGAATCCTCTTCCGTGCCGATGGTCACGCCGAGTGCCTTGTATATATTGACGATTTCATCGGAATTGAGCACTTTATGCTCCATCGCTTTCTCAACATTCAGGATCTTTCCGCGAAGAGGAAGAATTGCCTGATATCTCGGGTTACGGCCCTGCTTTGCGGAACCTCCCGCCGAATCTCCCTCGACAAGGAAAAGCTCGCATTCCACGGCATCACGGCTCTTGCAGGGAGCAAGCTTGCCGGGAAGACCCGCGCCCGACAACGGGCTCTTGCTCTGCACGCGCATTCTGGCACTGTAGGCGGCATGACGTGCCTGCGCCGCAAGCACAACCTTGTTGACTATCGCCTTTGCCTGCGCAGGGTGCTCCTCAAGATAATAACGCAAAGCCTCGCTCACCGCACTCTGAACGACTCCTCCGACCTCATTGTTGCCAAGCTTGGTCTTTGTCTGACCTTCGAACTGCGGTTCAGCGACCTTTACGGAAATCACAGCTGTCAGTCCGTCACGGAAGTCTTCTTTTGAAAGCTCTATCTTCAGCTTTTCCAGAAGATGGTTGTCATCTGCATATTTCTTGAGTGTAGACGTGAGACCGCGGCGGAAACCGGTAAGATGCGTACCGCCCTCTATGGTATTGATATTGTTGACGTAAGAATAAATATTCTCGTTGAAGTCGGTGTTATAGGTCATTGCCACCTCGATCGGGACACCGCCACGCTCCGTGTTGAGGTGTATGATGTCTTCAATCAGAGGTTCTTTCCCCTCATCGATATATTTCACGAATTCTTTGAGACCTTCGGCACTGTGGAAAACATCACGTCTCGGGTTTCCTTCTTCGTCACGTACGCGCTCGTCGGTGAGTGTCAGTGTTATTCCCGCGTTAAGAAATGCGAGGTCGCGCAGACGGTTGGCGAGTGTCTCGTAGTCATATACCGTCTCGCTGAAGATTGTGGCGTCAGGATGGAAAAGGATTGTGGTTCCCGTATGGTCCGTCTCGGAAACGACTGTGAGGTCGCACGTGGGCTTTCCATAAGCATATTCCTGCATATGCACCTTGCCGTCGCGGTGAATCTCGGCTCGCAGATAGTCGGACAACGCGTTCACGCAGCTTACGCCGACACCGTGCAGACCTCCGGACACCTTATACGAACCTTTGTCGAACTTACCACCGGCGTGAAGCACTGTCAGAACGACCTCAAGAGCAGGCTTGTGCATCTTTTCATGCATGTCTACCGGTATGCCTCGGCCATTGTCAACGACCTTGATGGAATTGTCCTCAAGAATGCTCACTTCTATATGGCTGGCAAAACCGGCGAGAGCCTCGTCGATAGAGTTGTCGACCACCTCGTAAACCAGATGATGCAAGCCGCGCACGCCTGTGTCGCCGATATACATCGACGGACGTTTGCGCACCGCCTCAAGTCCCTCAAGCACCTGGATATTATCCGCTTGATATCTTTTCTCTTCTTCTTCTGTTGCCATATTGTGCAGTATCTTTGTCAGTCTTGGTTTTAACATACAAATTTAATAAAAAAAACTGACATTCACACTTCCCGGCTTCCAAATATATCCCTGTTCATGCAATAAAATCACGAAACCGGACTTACGCGGCTACATCAAAAAAAGGGAGATTCCGCAAATGTGGAATCTCCCTTCTGTTGATATGATAAAGACTCTTAGCCTTTATATTTCTTGAGGATCACTGAAGCGTTATGACCTCCGAAACCGAACGTGTTCGAGAGAACGGCGTTGATTTCACGGGGCTGAGCCTCGTTGAATGTGAAGTTGAGGTTATAATCGATTTCAGGGTCATTATCACCCTCCTCATGATTGATCGTGGGAGGAACAATATTGTCGTTGAGAGACTTGACACTGAGAACAGCCTCAAGCGCGCCGGCTGCACCGAGAAGGTGACCGGTCATCGACTTGGTGGAGCTGAGATTCATCTTGTATGCATGCTCTCCGAAAACTTTCTGGATAGCCTTGACCTCACCGATGTCTCCGACGGGAGTCGATGTGCCGTGCATGTTGATGTAATCGATATCCTCCGGCTTCATGCCGGCATCCTTAAGTGCGTTCTCCATGCCGATTACGGCACCGAGTCCATCGGGATGAGTGGCGGTGATATGATATGCGTCGGCACTCATACCTCCTCCGGCAACCTCCGCGTAAATATGCGCGCCGCGTGCTTTGGCGTGCTCAAGCTCTTCAAGAACAAGAGCGGCAGCACCTTCGCCAATTACAAAACCGTCGCGGGAACCGCTGAACGGACGGGATGCCTTTTCACATTCTTCATTACGGGTAGAGAGTGCCTTCATGGAATTGAAGCCACCTACTCCTGCGGGGAAAACCGCTGCTTCGGCGCCGCCTGCCACAATAGCGTCCGCCATGCCCAGACGGATATAGTTGTATGCGTCGATAAGGGCATGGTTGGAAGAAGCGCAAGCCGATACTGTCGCGAAATTCGGACCTCTGAACTCATGCTCGATAGAGATGTGGCCGGCTGCGATGTCGGCAATCATCTTGGGGATGAAGAAGGGATTGTATTTGGGTCCCTGCTCCGAGCCGTGAAGTGCGAAATATCCGGCTTCCTCCTCGAATGTGTGAAGTCCGCCGATACCTGCCGCGAAAATAACGCCGACACGATTCTTGTCGACTCCTTCGCCTTCAAGACCTGCATCTTCTATTGCCTCGTCGGCAGCCTTAAGCGCATACATGGCGTAAAGGTCAAGCTGACGGGCTTTCTTGCGGTCGAAATGCGCGGAAGGATCAAAATCCTTGACCTCGCATGCGAACTGTGTCTTGAATTTGGCTGCGTCGAAGTGTGTAATCGGGGAGGCACCGCTCTTGCCGGCCTTGGCATTCTCCCAGGTCGTCGCCACATCGTTGCCGATCGGAGTCAAAGCCCCGAGTCCCGTTATTACAACTCTCTTTAATTCCATGAAACTTGATTATTTGCTGTGTTCCTCGATATAGCTGATGGCGTCGCCAACAGTCGAGATCTTCTCTGCCTCTGCGTCGGGAATAGTAATGTCAAATTCTTTCTCGAACTCCATGATGAGCTCTACGGTGTCGAGTGAGTCTGCGCCGAGATCTTTGCTGAATTCAGCGGTAGGAGTTACTTCGTTCTCATCTACTGTGAGTTTGTCTACAATGATCTCTTTTACTCTTTTTTCAATGTCTGACATATCAATAAGATTTTTTAGATGTTAATAATTTTTCTTATTTTTCTTTATTTCAGAGTGCAAAGTAAATCAAAATATTTCAATTATGGAAATTTTTCATTAAAATGTGCACAAAAAATTTGCTTTTGTGCATGATTTTATACACAAAAGCAAATTTATCATTGCTCCGGTTTACAGGAACCGGAATATTCACTCTGTATTATTCTATTGTCCAGCTTTCGCAGGTCTTTAGTATCATGTCGCGCAGAGAGGTGAAACCTTTCTTCTCCCTGACCTCTGCGACCTGACGCTCGACCTCCGTCTCATACGAAGGTGCCTGATAGTCGCGGATGACACCCAGTGCCACAGGGAGCTCGTGTCCGTCCATCATAGCGAGTTGCTGCTGCAGGAAGTTCTGCTCGCAATGAGCGTCATGCACCAGCACATCCTCGATTGTATAGCCGTCTTCACCCACTGTCACCGCCTTCAGTCCGAAACCGTCCTGGACCAGACCTTTGTCCATATTCTTTCCGAAAAGCATCTTCTCGCCGTGACGTAGAAGAATAGTATGGTCGGCTCGCTGATCTTTGTCCGTAAAATATGAATGCACGCCGTTGTTGAATATCACGCAGTTCTGAAGAACCTCAACGACAGCCGCACCCTTGTGACGTGCCGCGGCAACCATGCAGTCGCGTGTGATGTCGAGTGTGATGTCTATGCCGCGGGCAAAGAAGTTACCCCTCGCGCCGAAACACAATTCTGCGGGAATGAAGGGATCCTCGACAGTGCCGTAAGGACTCGATTTCGTCACAGCCCCGCGGTCGGATGTCGGTGAATACTGTCCTTTGGTAAGACCGTATATCTTGTTGTTGAAAAGAAGCATGTTGATATCCACATTGCGGCGCACTGCATGAATGAAGTGATTGCCGCCGATGGCGAGTCCGTCGCCGTCGCCTGATATCTGCCATACTGTAAGCTCAGGGTTGGCGGTCTTGACACCGGTTGCGATTGCAGCCGCACGACCATGGATGGTATGCATGCCGTATGTGTTCATATAATAGGGAAGACGCGAGGAGCAGCCGATACCTGATATTACGGCTGTGTCTTTGGGAGCGACTCCTATCACCGCCATCGCTTTGTGAAGCACATTGAGAATGGCATGGTCTCCGCAGCCGGGACACCAGCGGGCGTTCTGGCTGTTCTTATAATCGGCGGGCGTATAGCCCGTGGTCTTTGTCTCTTCCATTGTTAGAGTTTTTGATTGGGTTATACTTCCGTTATCTGTTTTCCATATGCGAGATCACTCCTTCCACCACCTCGCTTACGAGGAAGGGCTGTCCTTCGACCTTGTTGATGCGGAGAACCTCCTTGCCGGGCAGATGCATCTGCAGATAGTCTGCGAACATACCCGTGTTGAGCTCGGCTACAATGATGCGTTTGTATTTCGAAAGAACCTCTATCGCGTTCTCGGGCAGAGGATTGATATAGCGGAATTGCCAGAAGGCGACCTTGCGGCCGGAGGCGTTGAGTTCTGTGGCTGCTGTCAGCAGATGACCGTATGTGCCTCCCCAGCCGAGAAGGATAGTGTCGGCATCTTCATCGAACATCGGCTGCATCCTGGGTATATCGCGTGCTATACGCGCCACTTTCTCCCGGCGTGTCTCGACCATGCGTGCGTGGTTCCTGGCATCTGTCGAGATGACAGATGTGTCGTAATCTTTCTCAAGACCGCCCACACGGTGCATGCCTTTTTCCATGCCGGGAATTGACCAGTATCTCACCAGCGTGTCGTTGTCGCGGTCATACGGTTTCCAGCCTTGTTCCAGACGTTCCGCAGATACGAGCGGCACCTTGATTTCCGGATAATCGTCTTTCTCGGGCACACGCCACGCCGATGAACCGTTGCCGATAAAGGCATCGGTAAGAAGAATGACGGGGGTCATGTGTTCAATGGCTATGCGACATGCCTGAAACGCCATCTCGAAGCAGTCGGTAGGACTGACCGCCGATAGCACACAGAGAGGCGACTCGCCGTTGCGGCCGTAAAGAGCCTGCATGAGGTCGGTCTGCTCTGTTTTGGTAGGAAGACCGGTGGAGGGACCTCCGCGCTGAACATCGATAACCACAAGCGGAAGCTCTGCCATGACGGCAAGTCCGATAGCCTCCGATTTCAACGCAAGACCGGGACCTGACGTGGATGTCACCGCGAGGTGACCGGCATATGACGCTCCTATTGCGGAACATACGCCGGCAATCTCATCTTCCATCTGACATGCTTTGACACCGAGGTCTTTGCGTTTGGCAAGCTCGTGGAGTATGTCGGTGGCGGGGGTAATAGGATAAGAACCCAGGAAAAGAGGACGTCCGCTCTTCTCGGATGCCATTATAAGCCCCCAGGCGGTAGCGGTGTTTCCGGTAACGTCTATATAGGTGCCTTTCTCCGCCGAAGCTGTCTCGATGCGGTATACAGGCATGGAGCTGTGCGTGTTGTGACCATAATCCCATCCGGCTTTCACAACCTTTGCGTTAGCTTCGTATACTGCCGGCTTCTTGGCGAATTTTGCCTGAAGTTTTTTGAGCACGCCCTCTACCGGACGGTCAAACAGCCAGCAGATGATGCCCAGTGCAAGCATGTTCTTGCACTTCATCATACCTTTCTGGTCAAGACCGGAATCGGCAAGTGTGGACTTAAGAAGCGTGGTCATCGGCACGAGCATGATCCGCGCCGGATTGATGCCGAGTTCGGCTACCGGATCCGCTGTGGAATATTCCGCCTTTTTGAGATTCTGCTCGGTGAACGAATCTCCGTCGCATACGATGATCCCATCTGGCTTGAGATAGCGGAGATTGGTCTTGAGGGCGGCGGGATTCATCGCGACAAGCACATCAGCCTGGTCGCCGGGGGTGTGCACATCCTTACCCACACTCACCTGATAGCCCGACACTCCGCTCAGCGAACCCTGGGGCGCGCGGATCTCTGCCGGATAATCCGGGAACGTGGAGATCTGGTTTCCTTCTCCGGCGGAAATGTTGGAAAAGATATTTCCCGCAAGCTGCATGCCGTCGCCTGAGTCGCCGGCAAAGCGAATCACCACCTTGTCGATGGTCTTTACATTCGTTTCCTGTAACATAACGAAGGTTGTTATTGTGTTTTTTGGTATTTGTCAATCTGAAGATTGTTTGGCAAAATAACATCTTATTCCCCAATTCCACAAATATTTTAGCAACAAAAATTCCCCATCTGCTATAAAGCATATGGGGAATCTATTTCTTTTAAATAATTATCGAATTTCAAGGGGCGGCAACCCCTTCGCTGAAATTGTATGCTCAGCCGGCTACTGCCGGCGGTTTCAGCGGATATAGACCTTGACAGCCTCGCCGTTCGCCTTTACCGCGACATATATTCCCGGCTGGAGTCCGATGCCGGAGACGCGGCGTCCGTTGAGGTCGTAGACAACTCCTCCGGCGGGAACTATTATATCGCGCCCGTCGACAACCACCGGTTCGTCATCTCGGATTGTCTCATCCACTCCAGATCCGGTGTCATCGGAGCCTTTGAGGCGGTAAAGCATCACTTTCCCTTGTGATGACGTATAATTCAGGAAACGGGGCTGGCTTTTGTTGTAGCATAGTTTTCCGGGTGTGGAGCCGAAATCGATCTCGACCGTTCCGTCTCCAAGCACCTTCACACCGGCGGATGTTCCCTGATTCGGGTGAAGGTTCATTTTTTTTGCCGCTGTGGATGTCCAGTATCCCTTGGAATTGCCATGCACATCAAGCACCTGCATCGTATATGCGGAAGCTCCGGCTGTCCTGAATCTGACAACTGCTGATTCGTTGGGAATTACCGTTATTTCCGAATCCATGTCCTGATTCCGGTATTCAGCACTGCCACAATCGGGCATGAACCCGTTCGACTGGAAAGTGCATCCCATCACATGTCTGTTGTCGGCGGAGATTATTACATAAAGACTCTCCGGATCTATGGCATCGCCTGTAGCCGCAGGTGTCCATACCGAAGTGGAATAGTCGGTCACGGAGGGATCTTTCGCAGTCATGGTCACTGTCACAACCGAACTGCGCAGATTCTTACCTCCGGTCTCTTTCATGGCATATGCCTTGACGATGTGAGTCTCGCCGTTGACAGTTCCCGCCGGTATCGAGATTCTGTCGCCATATCTCTGATACGAACCTCCGTCAAGGCTTATCCAGAGATCACCTTCTGCTATATCAAACACCAGATTGCGGCTACCCCAGTAATCCGCCGCATATGTGTTGACATCCGTGAGTCGCGCATCCTGAACTGCCGGATCCGCCGGACGATTCACGGCATCGGCGGCATTCCCCTCCAACGTGAATGCGCTACCCTTGCGGTCACCCCATATATACTCGGCGAGTGAGGGAAAGTCGATAAACGGATTGCGGTTTTTCTGGATGCCGTAGATCTGTTCGTTGCGGTTAAGCTCCTTGTCATCGACAGGGTCTTCCGCCGCCCATTTCAGAAGCATGGAGGCAGCCCAGGGCTGAAGGTCTATCGTGCCGTCGGTTATCGTATAAAGAGCCTCTCCACCTTTGTCCGTTTTCCACGGAATAGCATCATAGGCGGTCAGGATATAGAGATAGGCGCGGGCGAAATCACCCTTGTATTCATCGGCAGGTTCAAATACCTTGGACGCACCCCCTCCGTATCCGGCGGCAGGCGCTCCGATAAGCACCAGTCCGTTGTCGAATGCCGGATTGCCTCCAACGATCCCTATCGGGTTGTTCGACTTGGCATTGTTGGCATCTGAATTTGAGGGATTAAGATGAAACAGATCCTGATAGGCGGCTTCGCTTCCCTCTTTCCCGCCCCACCATGAGTTGGCTACGGAATGCTCTATGTTAAGCGAGTTGTGACCCGATTCCACATATACAAGTTTGTTTGAATACATGTCCCACCATGCCTTTCTGCCCTGTATCATCCTGATATCGGTAAATTCAAATGCCTGCCATGTCTTGAAAGATGTGGTGCCGTCGCCATAGGCGATCGACACGAAATCTTCCGGAATCGCCACCTTCCTTACTGCTGCCTTCAGTTCCTCTCCGCTTTTTCCTTCCAGTTCGCGGTAATATCCCGCCGGAATCTCCCCCATCAGCGACAGCGCTCCGGCAGTCACCATTATACCTGATATCAGATTTCTCATAAGCTGTTGTTTTAATTTACATTAACCGGCAATTCATCATTGCCTTCATTTTATCATCACCTTGACACACTTGCTGAACGCTGGCGAGCTCACTATATATATCCCTCTTGCAAGATTTTCGCCGCTCGCGAGTCGACGCCCGTTGAGATCATATATTTCCGCGCCGTCGGGCACAAGGATATTATTGCCCCAGACCTCGACCATGACGCTGTCGTCTTCGTCCGTCACGTCTTCAATCCCTGACGCGTCTTTCACCTTGCGGTAGAAATCAAGTCGCTCCTGACCGCTGCTGGTGTAAGTCGTGAACCGTCTCGCACTCTTGTTGTAATACAAAGCACCCGCTCCGCTGCTGACCGTAGGTCCGTATACCACCGACACTCCCTGCGCGGAATACGTCAGTTTTGCCTTCACTCCCTTCGTAGTGGAATAATCAGTCAGGTTTATTGTCTTGTTCGCCGAACTGAAAAGATAACCTTTGACATTGCCGCCAAGATCGGATGCCTTGAGGGCATATCCGTCGCCAAGGGTTTCGAGCGTAATCAGCGCGGCGTCTGAAGGCGCCTTCTCAATCATTCCGTCATTTATGACGATTGTCTCTGTCGGCTCAAAATATGTCTTTTCCTTATTCTGCTCAAGAGTCATTGCAACATGAGAGTCTGACCCTAAGATCAGATAACTCTCTCCGGCACGAATATCAGACTGGGAAGCAACCAGAACATAAGTTCCGGGCACAAGAGCCGGATCTTCGGGTGAAGGGTCAACAGGGTCGGGATCAACCGGATCCGGGTCTATCGGGTCCGGGTCTACAGGACCGGGATCCGGCTCATGAGCACCATCCACATGGTATGGCTCCCCTGCCTTGCTTCCCCATATATAATCGGCAAGATCAGGGAGGTCAATAAAGGGATTCCTGTTTTTCTGCTGACTGTAGACACCATCGTTGCGGTCACGCTCCTTCTGGCTTACCGCATCATTTGCCGACCAGCGAAGAAGAAGCTCTTTAGCCCACGGCTTAAGCTCAAACGGACTCGCCGTGAACATCCACTCCACGTTCTGTCCCCCGCTTGTACGTCCCCAGTTTATGTCATCATACACCACAAACATATACATGTATGTTCTGGCGAAATCTCCCTTGTAGTCATCATGAGGCTCAAAACCGTTGCTGCTTCCTCCACCCTGACCGGACTTCGGAGAACCCACATTGACAACTCCGTTTGTCCAGGAACATTTGGAAAGTTCCGTAAGAGGATAATTGCTTTTACGGCTGTTGCCATCCTTATCAGACGGATTCAGATGGACAATATCCTTATATGCGTCATTCTTTGTTCCGCCCCACCAGGAATTTGCCACGGAATGCTCAATATTCATCCCCGGGTGTCCGGATGAAACGGCTACATTATTGGAGCTATACATATCCCACCAGCATTCCTTGCCGTTGACAACCCTGACATCCGTCTTACGGAAAGCGTTCCAGGTAGCGTCGCCATACGAAATCACCGTATGTTTCCTCACTATCGCCTTGACGGCTTTCTTCAATGCCACACCGGTTTTCCCTTCGAGAGAATCATAATACCCGGCAGGTGCGTCAGCGACTGCCGGTGTCGCGAGAGCCAAAGCGCATAAGGACGCTCCCGCCAAACTGCTTAATCGTGCGTTCATGATCGATTCAGGTCTAAATAAGTATTTGATTGGGTTAATTAGTTCAGAACTGCAAATATAAACAAATCCGTTGAATAAACATCAATTGCTTATAAGTTTTTCTCAGTTTCTCTCAGTTTCTCTCAGTTCCTCTCAGTTTTTCTAAGTTTCTTTCAGTTTTTCTCAGTTCGTCTCTATTCGTCTCTGTTTCTCTCATAACTATAGCCATCCGGATATCCGCAGGCAACTTTGAGATTTCAAAAGCCATATCATTCATTGAATGAAACTCGCGACTGCCGGCAGTGCTCCTCCTTCCCGTATTATCGGGCCACGGTGCCAAAAGAAGAAGTCGTCCCGAAGCACACATCTCAAACTCCCGTCCCTGGGGCTTGAAGCGTTCTTCAAAGCCTATATCCCTGATTATTATGAGATTTCCACCGCAATCGACAGTCTTGTCACGTATAGTCTTCTCGCGCCTGTGTATGAATGGAGAAACCGGAACAGCGCCATTTTCTATCTGTGACATGCATCCCCTTTCATATTCATCAAACTCACCCGGCGACCACCTTCTGTGTATTCTTACCGGCAACAGGTCAAAATGCTTCAGCAGAAATATATTTCCATAAGCCGCATACTCCCTTTCACCGATTCTGACATGCAGATACCTCCTGAACAGCTCCGGATGCATTCTTTTGATCAACAGCCTCCTCGGATTATCATTGATATAATTTACCAGACGCGCGATCTGACCTGCACGGCATACGATTCTGTCATGAAACTTCTCGGTAAAGAGAGAATCCTCCCGGGCTATCAGCCCCGCCTTTCTCGCCATAGCCGTACACCCGCCCATAAAACCGCCGACCACACGTCCCAGATGTCGCTCAAGGGTAGATTTGATTCTGACAAGGATATGCAAATGATCCGGCATCACCACATACCTTACAATCTCCAGTTGCGGCGTATAATCCGGCATTGTCTCGATCTTATCTCTTATGATACATCCGAGATCGGAATATTCGATAACCGGCAGCAAAGCTCCCGTCCCGGCACCGCCTCCTGCCGGCACAAAAGAGGCTATTCTTTCATTTGCCACTCCCTTCGGTACAATGGAATCTATTCTTTCATTAGCCGCTCCTGAATGACCGGAAGCATAAATCCGGCAAAACAGAGGTGTTTTCTTTTGGGCGTTGACAGTAATCATATAAAACCCGGGAGAACGATAATCCTTGAATTTTGCTCTACGTGTATTTCTTCTTTTAAGCTCTTTCCCGAAAGGATAATTCACGCCATTCTCCTTCCCTACATTCCCCTTTCCTGCATTCCCTGGGTTGCCGGATAAGTATGGGCAGCCATCTTCTGCAGCAACATCCCGGAGACACACGCCATCTTCTCCCTCCTCCAGCGCATCCGGCTCGCAGTAATCCCCATCCGGCATGCAGAAATTCCCATCAGAAATCCGGGCATCCGGCTTGCAGAAATCTCCATCAGGCTCGCGGGCATCCTGAACCATATCATAACTTACAAATATAATATTTTCCATATCCGGATTAATATTCGGGGGCAGATTGCCGTAATTGCGGTCAGCGGAAATGCAGCCGGATGAATCTTTCATAAATCGGTATTATTGAAATTAAATGATTGAAATGATTGATTGGAAAGGAAGAAGAGCAAGGAGAGGTTTTAATGGACAAATCCATTAAAACTCATTTACTGAAAGCAGAATTAAACTACAAATCTCAGTTTAAATAATTATTTAAGCCTGAATTAAGAATCTAAAGCCTTGAGATTTTATCTTAGCTGGAGATTTTATCTTAGCTGGAGATTTTATTTCCGCTAACGCGTCTACACCCAGCATCAAGGGTTATGACGCGTTAGCGGAATAAATTCAGATAATGATCTTGACGGGGCGCATGCCCTCGGCAGTGACGATATATGCGCCCTGCGGAAGGAGGAAGATATCGCCATCGACCGGAGTCGCGACATATATCACTTCCGTGCCGTTGACATCATAGACATGCATAGGTTTGCTCTCGCCATTAAGCTTGATCATGAATCCGCCGTTTACCGTATAAATCTGCATCGGCGCGGACACATACAACTCCTCCACCGAACTTCCCGCAGCAACATAAATCTCGTTGGAAGGCTCCGAAAGCATCCCGAGACGCGAGTATTGCACATAATAAGTCTCGGCAACAGATGGATCACGGTCGCTGATCACATAGCTTGTCTCCCCAGTTTCATATGTTTCCGTCTCCTGATTGCCATCGACAAGACGCGTGCGCGTCAGAACATAATAATCAGCTATCTCACCCTCAGGAACCGGATTCCAGTGGGCTGTATATGAATTGGCTGTCACATCCGTAGGCTGCAAGGCTGTAAGCGTAGTGAACGTCGGCATCGGAAGAGCCTCACCTTTGAGCGTTACGGCGATAGAACCGGTCAGACCGCCGTCATAAAGCATGATTTTAGCCTCATGCCGTCCGACAGCCGTCGGAGTGTAGGTGATGTTCAGCAGATAACCCTGGTTCTGGTTTATCGTAGCCGCCGGAATCTCTTTGGTAATTTCGGGAACAAACATATTCTTGTCCGCACCACTCACCCTTACCGAAAGAGCTGACGTAAGATTTTTTCCTACAATCTGAAGCACGCGGGTCTCGGAACGACCCACAGCCACCTGCCCGAAATCGAGAGCCTCTCCATTGACCGGTGCCGTGATTTCAGGATCTCCTGTTATCGGAGGTGTGGGATCACTACCCTCCTGCTGGTTCACATAGAATACCTCTGTGGTGCGCGTGCCCCATACATATTCCGCCAGTTCGGGAAAATCCACAAAAGGGTTCCTGTTTCCCTGATACTGCTCCACCACATTATTGCGGTCTATCTCCTTCTGATCCACGAGATCCTGACGGCACCACTGCAGCAACATCTCCCTCGCCCAGGGAATCAAAGTTGGATATGCCTCTTTCTGATACATATAATTAACTACCCAGTTTATGTCATCATAAACTGTAGCGACATACATATAGGCGCGTGCGAAATCCCCCTTGTATTCATCTGCAGGCTCGAAAACATATCGGCTTCCGCCGCCGTAACCGGTCTGCGCACCGCCCACTTTCGTCACTCCGTTATTGAAATTTGCAGAGGCTGTCAGACCCAGCGGATAATTCAGCTTCGCCTGATTTGCCGCGCCATCGGAGGGAAAGAGATTCCACATATCGGAATAAGCCGGCGTATATTCCACCGAGCCGCTCTGCTTCCACCAGGATTTAGGCACGCTGTGTTCCCGCTGCATCTTATTTGCCGAGAAACTGCTCTTGCCGGTCTGCCCTCTTTTTATGAGATACACCGCATCCGAATACATATCCCACCAGCGTTTGCAACCGTCAACAAGTTCTGGATAGACATCCGAATACTGCCAATATGTCGGCAGATCGGAATATACAAGAGTCTGATGTGTGCGCACACACTCCTTGGCAGCCGCCTTGAGAGCGGCGCCGCTTTTACCGTTCATTTTATCATAATAGCCGTTTTTAAATTCGGCAGACGCGCCGGCACACACAAACAGCACCAGCATCAGTGTCATGTAAAATCTCTTCATTCGCAATATGGAGTTTTATCATTCCCCTCGCGGGAATACGATTCATTCAAGATAATAAACGTTGAAACACATATTTATTCTTTCACATTAAGAATGTTTTTTAACATTCCCGCATAAATTCCATACAAAATCCCCCGGTGCGACAGTCACACCGGGGGATTTCAGTTATCGCTAATTGTTTTTGTCAGATTATCTGGACGCCTTCACTTCAAGATCATTGATCTCCCATTGGTCGGCGCCGGCAGCAGAGCAGCCGTATTTGAACGCCACCTGAATCTTTTTGCCTGCGAAAGCTGAAAGATCCATATCACCGGAGTTTACAAAAGTCCATGCTCCAGCTTCGGGCCACGTGGGGATTGTTATCTCAGTCCATGTTGAAGAACCGCTTTCACGAACCACGAAGCCACAGAGCTGCTTGATAGTGGTCTGGAATTTTGCAGCATGACGGAAAGAAGCTTTTGCCGATTTATATCCGGAAAGGTCTATTACCGGAGTAATGGCGTATGAAAGACCTTCGCTCGTTGCCCCAAAACCGGTGGCATTGAGATAGCCTTTGCCGTTATACTCTTTCCAAGACCACAATTCTGACTTTCCAGCCGGAAGAGTGACATTATCTATTGTCCAGTCAGACGGAAGGGATGTCAAGCTTGCTTCAAGCGATTTATAAACCACGTCCTCTCCCGATGGCTCCGGAGGAGTCGGGGTGTCACCTGAAACAATCTCATATTCTGTAACGTCCCTGACACTCATCATGCCGAAATATTTTTTCAAGTCACCTTTCACTTTCACACGGGCACCATAGATTGAAGGATTCTTGGAAATACCAAGTGTGGTTCTCACATCCCCTACATTCTTAAGACCTATTGGTGCAGAGTTGGAAGCATTAGCCTCAGGAGGCGCCACCATCGAGAAGATCACGTTTGTTGCGTTCTTATAATTATCTCCATCTGAGGGAGTTGCCCCGAACACTGCAGAATCCCATGTTTTATCTGCTACATAACCTGCTACATAACCTTCGACCCATACACCTGTCGCGTCTGCAGTTACAGCCTTGATCTGGTCGGTATTATACGGTCTTTCTTTTGTACCGTCACCTGCCGGGATACCCTCGCCGGGTCCCGGAGCCGGAGTTCCGCCGCCGATTGTCACGCCTTCAACCTCCACGTTGGCTGCGGTGCCGCCGTTGCCGGTGATACCGGGCATGCCGAGGAACTTGGCGAGATCACCTCTTACGAGAATCGATTTGCCGAGCACACCGGGATTGTCGACAAGATTTACCGCCGCACGGAATGCGGAACCCTGTGGAAGCTCTACCGCGATACACTTGGTCCAGTCCGTCTCGTCGGCGGAAGCGGCGATAAGGATATTGTTGTCCATCTCCGCGTCAGTACCGAAAATAACATCATTGTTGGATGTCACGTCATTCACTCCACCCTTTACAGAGCCTACGATGAAACCTTTCACCCAGCCGGAAGCGCCCTGGTCCATGACACCCATAGCCTCTTCAACCGTATAGGGGTCGTTCTTCTGACCTTTCTCGGTGATCATCACATCGCCGAGACCACGGAGAAGGAGCTGCCATCCATCGCCGTAATAAGAGAGGATGCCGCGCACATTGCCCGAACCCTCGGGAATCAGCTCGTTGTAGAAATTCGAATATCCTGAAGTACGCACGGTGAGTGTTCCGCCGTTGGCATCGACAAGAGTGCGGTTCACACTCTCCTGATAAGGAGCGTATGTTTCCTTGCCACCTTCCTCGAAATGCACGTTGCGGAATTCCACAAGCTGGCTCTGCATGTTGCGGAACGCCTCGCCGGTAGAGGGAAGTTGCGAGAATGTTGTCACGATACAGTAGGGAGCGTCGGCAGGCCACTGCGCGTCCTGCGCCACATACTTCACGTCAGGATTCGGGAAACCGTTCAGCTCGGAGTGAGCGAGGAAGAAATCCCACGCCATGAAAGTAAGCGAAGGAGCGCCGTTATACTCGTCAAGCCAGCCTATCTGCTGCAGACCGTTGTAATAACCGATATAGAGTCCGGTGGCGTTCAGCACCACATCCTGACCGATACGGTAGTCCGTATAAGTCGAGCCCTGATTCACGGACAAGGCAATAGCCGCCGTCTCGTCCTGAATCACGATAGACTTGTAGATATTTCCGGTGGCATCACTCGAAACCACACGGCCATGGATTATATAAGGAGTCTGTGTAGCCTCGTCCTTCATCGGGCACTTCACCGTCTGATCAGCAAAAGCGGTCTTGAACTCCGATATGGTGGTGTTGGCTTCCATGGTTGCCTTCGGCTCCACGAGCGCGGGAGCGTCCATGTCTGCCTGGCAGGAAGTCAGGGTAGCGGCGGCTGCCGCCATCGCCATTCCAAGGTATAATGCTTTAATATTTTTCATTTTTATGATTGTTTTTGGCGATTATTTTGTGCCTGTCACTTTCACGTTCTTGATTTCCCATGTGTCGGCTCCAGCGTCTGAAGACTCATATTTGAAACCGATCTGCACTTTCTTGCCAACATAAGCCGAGAGATCAATCTCTCCACTGTTGACAAATGCCCAACTTGTGGTTCCAGGCCATGTAGGAATTTCAAGATCGGTCCATTCGGTCGCGCCCTCGGCACGAACCACAGCCTTGCAAAGTTCCTTGATAGTGGTCTGAAATTTTGCGGCATGTTCGAAACTGAAAGCTGCCGTAGCAAAGCCATCAAGCGATATCACCGGAGAATAGCAATAAGCCAGGGCGGCATTAGCCTTGTTCTGAGCATACGCGCTGGCATTGAGATAATACTGACCGTTGTAGTCTTTCCAGCTCCAGACATAATTCAAGCCGGTCGCAAGAGACACATTCTCTATTGTCCATTCCGGATCAAGAGATGAGTCAGATGCGTCAAGCGCAGAATATATTGTCTGACCGGTAACAACTGGTGTTTCGGGTTTCTTGTTGTCTATACTTTCATCGCCTTTATCTCCCCATTTGTAAGCACTTGCGCTGCGGAGTCCGTATGCCGAGCAATACTTAGAACCGGTTGAACCAAGTATGCATACTTCTTTACCCATATTATCGGCATGATCGGCAACATTGAGAGCATTGCGAACCGGACCACTCGGAAGCTGCACCGGAATACATTTTGTCCAATCTTTCTCATCGGCTGTGGCAGCAAGAAGGATATTGGTCTTCACTGTTGCGGGAGTCGTGAACACAGCAGTCTCGTCTTTAAGCACATTCGCAACATCTATATTCACATAACCGACAATATATCCCTTAACCCAGCAAGACTCAAAAGCATTGTTGACACTGCCGAGACCTACCTGATAAACTGTCATGGGATTATCCCATGCTCCGGTTCCGATGCCCCCCTCAGGAATTATTACGGGCGGCTGCGCCAGTTCATCGTTGCACGCTCCGAGACCCAGGGTCATCAGAACAAGCATCGAAAGTATGATCTTTATATTTTTCATCTTTATTTATACTTATTATGAATCAATGTATAATCACATTTTCACAATTACACATCTCTCATTGATTAAAATCTGATTCCCACATTGAAGAAGACACGTATGCCCTGGGCATAATAGATCTTGTTGGGGAATTTGTTCACGTTGTAGTCGGTATAGTCGAACTTACCCTCCTGATAGCCGCCTGTCTGAATATTGCGGTTGTTGAGAAGGTTGTTGACATTGAGATTGAAGTTGACAGAACCGAACTTGGTGTAGATCACCTTGCCGATAGAGAGGTTCATCACCCATTCCGAGTTGAGTTTGTCCTGACGGGTGATTTCGTTGCGGCGCTGGATATATTCCTCCTCGGAAGTGCAGAATTTCCAGAGTCCGGGCATCTCCTCATGGCGAGCTGGTGAAAGGTCGATCCAGTTGTCGCCGAACCACTGACCATTCACTTCAAAGAACCATTGTTTGATATTATAGTTCAAGCCGATAGAATAAGCCTGCTGGGGTGTGCCTCCGATATGATAGTTCTTAAGATAAACGCGGCGTGTCACGTCTTCCTGCGAACCGTTTTCGTAACTGCGCACGCCAAGAGGGTCGTTCTCGTAAGTATAGCGAGAGAATGTTCCGGCAGCTGATACCGAGAGATTGCTTAGAATCTTGTATTCCATACCTAACTCGATACCCTTGTATTCAGTCTCCATACCCGACATCGAGTAGTTCATGAATGTGTTGAGCTGGTAGTCATAGAAACCTGAACGCTTGATGCCGTTCCACATGCGTGTGTAGAAACCGGTCACAGAACCGCGGAAACGCGCATAGTTCCAGGTGTAAGAAAGGTCGGCGGTGAAGAAACGCTCTGATTTGAGACCCTGCACAGAAGTGTCTTTTGTGCGGGGAGAGACATAGCTGTAGTCAGGCATCGGGGCGCGTGTGCCGTATGATGCGTGGGCTGTGAAATAGTTGCGTCCGTCGAGTTTGTAGGTCGCGCCTGCCTTGAGGGCGGCATTGTCGAAAGAGTGGTGCTTGCCGGTGCCGAGTGAGTTCTCGGGTGCGCGGCCGTTCTGCATGTTGCCATGACGCACGAAGTCAGTGAAACTGACCTCAAGACCATAGTTCACGTTCCAGTGGGCGGTTGTGATCTGGTTCTGCAGCCATGCGCGGGCATTGATACTGCGGATATTATAGTCATAACCGAACACATCGCCTTCATATACCTTGCGGTTGGGATTGCGCATGTCATTCTGCAGGATATTGGGATTTCCTGCGAAGTCACGTTCCGAGAAGTTGTCGATGTCACGCCAGAACTCACCTCCGAGCAGATCACGCACTGTCTTGTAATAGTGACCGTCGCTGTAGTTCACGCTGAGACCACCCTGAAGCGTCATGTTGTCGTTGATGCGGTGGTCGAGATATGAATTGAACATCCAGGATGTGAGATTCGAATGACGGTTCTCGAGGATATAGCTTGACTGACCTACGAGTTCCGGATTGCGGTCAAACTGCTGACGGTTGAGAAGATTGGTCTGATAGAGACGGTTCCAGTCGATCTGACGGTGAGCCTTGTCTCCTCCCCACCAGTCGGCAACGAAGTCATAAACCTCTTTCTGCGCGGCATAAAGCTCGGGATCGGTAAAGGGATCCGCGTCGGGAGTGTAATACGATGGGAGATAGCGGTAATAGTCTGGACGCGGGTCGGCAGTCTGATACCAGTTCAGAGCAGAGCTTGAATATCTGTTGTTGCGGAATGCGATACCGGTATTGAGCTGAGTGCCCATCTTGGGTTTCCACACCCAGTTGAAGATTACGGAAGGATCAACGGATTCCACGATTCTTGAAGATTTCTTCTTGCCATCGAGATAACCCCACGCCGGGTTATAAAGATTCGTGCCGGCGAGGTCGTAAGCCTCCTGGGTTGCGGCGCTGTTGGTCGCACGCTGTGTGGGAGCACCCCATGCGGTGAGGTTGAGTGAATGATGCTCGTTGAATACCTTCTGGAGGCTGAACTGCAGACCGAGTGAGTTGTAGAACGTACCCTCGATTATGCCTTCCGGGGCATATCTGCCGATGATGCTGGTAGAGAACGCCCATCCCTTGGAGTTGAGACCTGTGGAATACTGGAACATCGCTCTGAGCATATAGCTTGAGTTGGTATAAGCCAGACTTCCTTTGAATCCGGGCGCGTATTCCGAAGCATAAGTAGTGAAGTTGCTTGAGCCTCCGATATTGCCGTAGCCGAAAGGAGCAGCGTCAAGACCTATGTCGGTGGAGCGGTTGCGGAATGCGCTTGAGGTCATGCCGCCGAGACCGGAGAAATTGAACCTTCCGCGCATGGCGTCGTTGAAGTTGATACCGTTGATGTATCCGGTGTTCCAGTTCGAGTCATAACCGCGCCAGCGGAAACGCAGAGTGGAGAAGTCATAGTTCGATGTCTGGTAATAGATATCATCGGTGGCGCCAAGGATCGTGCCTACGTTCTGACCGGATCCCTCTTCATCGAGAATCTCCTCCTCGTCGAAAAGGAAGTTGTCGCTGTCGAGAGCCGAACCGTCGAAACCGGAGGGATCGAGTCTGATCTCGCCGATATTCTTTACGATATCTTTGACTATGGTCACGTCCTTATAGGCGTCCGAATAGCCATAGGCTATGATCTGCAGCACATCGGTGCCGGGAGCGGCGTTGGATATGGTGAACGTTCCGTCCGTTCCGCTCGTCACGAAGATTGCCTGGTCGCGCAGAAGGATATTGGCGTCAGCGACAGCCTTGCCTGTGCGGGCATCGACCAAAGTGCCGGTAAGACCCGTGGCGGCAAGCGACGGAAGTGCCATACACAGCAACATCAGCAATGATAATTTAATTCGCATAATTAAAAAGTCTGTTTTAGTATTATTGTTGTCTTTATTCGTTATTTCACAACCTCCTGCACAAGGAAAATCTCCGTCGGCAGATGGTCTGAATAGCCGTTGGTCCACGCCCCGCCGGAGAATGTGCGGTGAGGATAGCCGCGATACTTACCGTCGCTCTGCAGCAGGAACTGCTTGTTGAGCACCTCCGCGCTGCGATATTTCAACCCGCATGCACCGTCAACAAGATTCTTGTTTACGATAATCTGGTCGAAGAGATCCCATCCGCCGCGATAGATATAGGAACCTATGCCTTTGTCAAGTTTCTCCCAGAAGGGGTTGAAGAAACCGCCGTCAGGCGTGTTCTCGATTTTCTTCACCGCGCCCAGTGTCTCGGCAACGCTCTTGTTGTGAGGGTCGTCATTAAGGTCACCCATAACCACCACACCCATCTTCGGATCGATTTTGTAGAGGGAATCGGCAATTGAGCGGCTCAGCGACGCGGCTGCCTCACGCAGCCAGCTGCTCTCCTTCTCGCCTCCGCGACGCGAAGGCCAGTGGTTCACGATGATGGCGATGCGGCGGCCACCCATCAGACCTACCACACACATCTGGTCACGGGTCTTGAACTTCGGAAGTTCCGGCACCACGAGCCTGTGGTTTGTCACGTTGATGACGCGGAAAAGCTTTGGGTTGTAAAGAAGACCCACATCCACGCCACGCGCATCCGGAGAATCATGATGGCATATCTGGAGATTCCATTCTCTGATAGCATCGGCTTTTACAAGATCCTGAAGCACGGTGATGTTCTCGATCTCGCTCACGCCGATAACCGCAGGACCAATCGGAGTAGTCTTTGTGGTCATCTGCGATATGGCATAAGAGAGATTCTTTATCTTCGACCAATACTTCTTGCCATCCCATTTGTTGGAGCCGGAAGGGGAAAACTCTTTATCGTATTTCCCATTGTTGTTTATAGTGTCGAAAAGGTTCTCAAGGTTATAGAAAGCTACACCGAAAGTGCGGTATTGCTTTCGTGTCTGTGCGTTAACGCACAGACACGCTGACACTCCGATCAGGAGTGTCAGCGCCAATGCGGTTAGTCTGTTAAGTTTCATTTGAGGTGGATATGGAGATTAGAAATATTTCACCTCTTCCCCGGTCATAGTGGCAAGCAGGCTGTTGGCAAGACTGCTCGCGCCGAGACGGAAGAGATCATGATTGAGCCATTCGTCGCCGAGAACCTCCTTGACAACGGCATAATAATTCAGAGCCTCCTCGGAAGTGCGAACCCCGCCTGCTGCCTTGAAACCGACCTTGTTACCGGTCTTCTGATAATATTCCTTGATGCACTGACACATCACATATGCCGCTTCAAGCGAAGCCCCTGTATAGATTTTTCCTGTTGATGTCTTGATGAAATCCGCACCGCTGTACATCGAAAGAATTGACGCTTTCTTGATATTGGCGGCGGTCTTCAGACAGCCTGTCTCAAGGATAACCTTGAGTTTCGCATCGCGGCAGGTATGCTTCAGCTCTATGATCTCGTCGCAGAGATCCTCATAATTCTCATCAAGGAAACGTCCCACATTCATCACAATGTCAACCTCGTTGGCACCGCCTTCCACAGCCATTGCCACGTCAGCCACTTTGACAGCATCGAATGTCTGGCTTGAGGGGAAACCGCCCGCAACCACGGCGATGTCAACACCCTCTACGTCAAGATTAGCCTTTACCACCTCTGCGAAATTGCTGTATACACAAATGGCGGCGACATTCTTGAACTGAGGATAATCATTATCGAAATCGTTGACTCTCTGTGTGAATTCAGACACACTCTTCACGCTGTCTTCCGTGCTGAGCGTTGTCAGGTCGATGGAACTGAAAAGGAACTGATATACCTCCGGAGTGGCATACTTCCCTGAATTTTCAACTATCTTCTTTACTTCAGCTGCTACAACCTCGTCATTCTCGATGACCTGGCTTTCAGCAAGTGTCTTCTGGTATCTGTCCATTTTTATGTCGTTTTTTGTCGGTGTAAAAAAATTAAACCTTTATTCTAAAATTGTTTTAACTCGCAAATATATGTAATTCTTTCTTATTAAGGAAATAAATTTACCTATTGTTCGGCATCATTCCGCTTTTTAACATATGATACATGCCATTTGTCATCATTAAGAGTCTGTTCACCGACTTTCTCACCTCCCGGAGATATCCCCTCACTCATGTTTTCCTCTTCTCGGAGCTATTCTGTCGGGATTTTTCGAGAGGAAATCCGCCCAGGACTTCGGACCTTTTGCTATCTGCGGCTTACCGGTCTCGTAGAAATGCGTCAGCGCGGCGGCAAGGGCATCCGTAGCATCGAGAAGATGGGGCATTTTTTCCGACGGGATATTCAGGATATGGCGCAGCATCTCTGCCACGCGCTCCTTGGAGGCGGATCCGGCACCGGTCACCGCCTGCTTGATAGTCAATGGCGCATATTCGGCAATAGGTATGTCGCGGCACAGAGCAGCAGCCATCGCCACACCCTGCGCCCTGCCGAGCTTAAGCATTGACTGCACGTTTTTCCCGAAAAAAGGAGCCTCGATAGCGAGTTCATCGGGAAGATACTGCTCCACGAGTCCTGTTACGCGCTCGAAAATGCGGTGAAGCCGCTTATAATGGCTTTCGAACTTGCTCAACTGGATCACCCCCATCACCACAACCTCCACTTTTTTCCCATTCACGCCCAACACGCCATAACCCATGACATTCGTACCCGGGTCGATACCCATGATTATGCGCTCATATTTCCTTACCTCGTCATTCATCCTCGTCATTCATCCTCTACATATTACGATGTCCGGTTTCCATTACGACGTCCGGCTCCAGTTACAATGTCCGGTTCCCGACACACTGCTTCCGGGTGTCGTTTCCATTAAAAAATCGTTTCAAACACAGAAGTAAACACCATCGCATCCGGTGCAAAGCGGCGTTCAAAAGCAGCCACAAGCGGGCGCAGACGTTTAGACGTCCAAGCCGCGACATCTTCCATAGACTCGAACTCCCCCTGAAAGGCTACGCACAGAGCCTGGGTTTCACCGGCGGTTTCGCCACCAGCCTGTCTCATCACCGACAGACGGGACTTCCCTTCCGGACCCGCCTTACGCGCCAGCGGCGCGAACCACTCCAGGAACTCCGCGCCCCGATGCGGATCAACCATAAATGTAGCGTTATGTATCAACATACCTGATTATCTGAATACCTGAATACCCGAATACCTCCTCATTCCGCCCCATACATCCCTATCCATCCCCATTTCCCTCATTCCGCCCCATTTCCCCCATCCCTCCAAGGAAGAAAGAAAAAACGGCATGTTTTTCAAACGAAAACACACCGCCAAAACAAAATTATGAAAAACATTTCGAGCCTCTTGTCGGATTCGAACCAACGACCCCGAGATTACAAATCACGTGCTCTGGCCAACTGAGCTAAAGAGGCAGGCGGGCGAGCTTACTCCATCGCACCGCTCAACCCGCTACCCTTGCTTCGGTCAAGACCTGGGGGATTTACGGGGAGCTGGTCGTGAAGGACTCACCCGCTGCAAAATTACAACTTTTTTTTTATTCCACCAAATTTTTTTCATTTCACGCGTTCAACACGCAGATGGTCAAGCAGCGCATGGTTGGTAGAGATATTCATGTTTTCGTCTTCCGGAAGATAACGCACTCCGAGCGTATGTCGCCCTTTTTCAAGAGGTAACACAATCTGATTGCTCATGCCCCAGTCGTTCCAGTTGCCACGTCCGCGGTGCGGCATCACAATTGTTCCTGCCTTGTTGCCATCGAGTGTAAGAGTGCGCACCGCAGCCTTGTTCTCCGTGTTAACCGGTCCGTTGCCGTTGGCATAACGCAGGCTGAACGAATACACACCCTCCTCGGGAATATCCACTGTCACCTCCGCGGGTGCCGAAGACCTGTCGGTCTCAACAAAACCGGCTCCCGTAAAACCGGCAATTGCCGCTTCGGGCAGATAGCTTACCTCAGCAGACTTCATTCTCACTGTCTCACCCGGAAACTCCACAATCACAGTCGGGCGGTTGCTGCGCGGTTCGGAAGCGAACGACTGCACCCCGCTGCCGGAAACACCTATCACCTGCCATTCGCCGGGAGTGACAGCCGCATACGATGTCTCGCGGGTCTCCGCCACCGGCTCACCGTCTTTCAGCACGATATATTTTGCTATATATTCGATAGGATTCCATTCGAGCTGATTGTTCCCAACGTCAAGGCCCCTCTGACTCCTGTGACATGGATTGTTGGCAAGCCATGTCACAGGAGTCAGAGGGGCCTTGACGTTGGGAACGCTGTTGACCTTCATTTCCGGAATAGGCTGATTGTCAAGCCGCACGATGATATCGCCGCCATTCTTCAGCATCTTTGCCGGAATAAGCTTCCCCTTTTCCGGATAGAGGCTCTTTCCGTTTACAATCAATTCTTTCACACTGTTACCGTAACCTTCGACTGTAATGTCGAGCTTCGCGCCTCTGTAGGGGAAACCCTCGAGAGTACGTTTACCGGCAAGCACTTCCGGCACGAACGGCTCTATTACAAGACCATCTTTTTCGAAATGTATTCCGAAGAGCACGCGTGTTGTCAGCGCTATATTACCTGCAAGACACCAAAGCATGTTCGAGGAGTTCAGCTCTGTGAATATATCGCCGTTGTCAAGATTGAGATTCTCCTTGTTCGTGCAGAAAAGGGCTGCGGGACGATATACGGAGCCTATACCCTCCAGCACACCCCGCTCGTTACCCGCCTTAGCTTGAGCGAGAGTCCAGTATGACGCCACCCAGGGCCAGAGAGCATTGTTATGGTAGTTGGGCATGTCGGAAATCTGCGGATAGAAAACAGGTGCGCCGAATGGCGTCTGCGGACTGTTTTCGGAGATAGATTTCTGATGCTCTTTCGGAGCTATGTCGTAGAGGATGGCAAGAGCCTCGCCGAGCGACTCTGCACGCGGATTCAGAATTCTGCTGCCGCGTCCGTAGGTATACATCCCGTAATACCCCTTGTCGGGCATCCAGAACGTCTTGTCGATATTGGCGGCAAGCGCATCGGATTTGGCAAAAAGCTTGTCAGCCTCTCTCTTCTTGCCGAGCACCTGCGCCATCTCCCCGACAGCGCGGAGCGTGGCGGCATACATCACGTTGGTGCCCATCGCCTCGCTCTGCGAGATGTCTACGGTCTGCATCCATTTCGGATGGCTCTGCTCGCGCCAGTCTATAAAAGAGGTCTCACCCTTCACGAGTCCGCGTTCACTCATCACCGTCTTCTCATCCTTCTCCAGAGAACGGAGGGCGATCGGATATACCTTCTCGAGCCATTTGCGGTCTCCCGTCACTTTATAAATCTCATAAGCGGCAAGCGCCCACACCAAGCGGTCGGTAGAGATGGGCCACGCACCGCCCGAACCGGTATCCTGGATGATCTGCCCGCTCGGGTTAACCTTCTTCATCAGCGAAATCATCGAAGCTTCCGGCTGCATGTAAGCCATGGAGAGGATGATGGAATAGCTCACATCGCGGGTCCACACTCCCGACCACTCCTTACCTGTGCGCAGGGTGGTATCAGGCTCCACGGCATTCACCATCTCGTCGAGCGCCATGTTATACAGAGCCTCATGCAGGAGGTTGTTCGACTTCAGTTTCGGATAGGAAGAGAGGTCGTTTTTCCTCTTCCAGCTCTGGTCGACAGGCATATAATAACCAGGGCGTCCCTTATATGTCGACTTGAGTTCATAGGGGCTTACAGCCCATGCCTTGAATTCATTCTGAAAAATGGTGTCACCCGCCCAGCGGTAAGCCTCGGTCTCGACAATCACCGGGTCCGCGGCAAAAGCATTCGCCGCAAAAGCCAGCGCCGGCACAGCCATCAAATATCTATAAGCTTTCATAAGTTGTTATAATTATCATTCAAGATTAATCCTTCCCCATTCTCATTTTCTAATGTCCTTAAGGTCTTTAAAGTCCTTAAAGTCCCTAAAGACCTTAAAGACCTTAAAGACCCTAAAGACCTTAAAGACCCTAAAGACCTTAAAGACCTTGCTTTGTGGACAATCAGGTTATTTGCGGCGTTTGCCCTTGCCACGACCTTTTGATCTGGAGGGTTTGCAGGGTTCGTTGCGCTTGCCGGGTTTGCGCTGTTCGAGGGGACGGTTCGGGTTGCCGCTGTCGGAGATCAGCGCGAAGTCGAGCTGTTTGCGGTCCAGGTCCGCCCTCGCCACCTGCACCTTCACCATGTCGCCAAGGGTGTATACATTACCGTGGCGACGCCCTTTCAGGCAGTAGCTCTTCTCGTCATAGTCGTAATAATCGTCGGCAAGGTCACGCACAGGCACAAGCCCTTCGCACATCGAATCGGTAAGCTCCACATAGAAACCCCACTCGGTCACGCCGGAAATCACCCCGTCATATATCTCGCCCAGACGGTCCTGCATGAATTCCACCTGCTTGTAACGTATCGAGGCGCGCTCGGCGTTGGCGGCAAGCTGCTCCATATCGGAGGAGTGCCGGCATTCATCCTCTAATTTCAACTTGTCGACACTTCTGCCTCCGTCGGCATACTTGGCGAGCAAGCGGTGCACCATCATGTCGGGATAACGGCGTATCGGCGATGTGAAGTGCGTGTAATAATCCATCGCCAGACCGTAATGACCCACGTTGTCGGTGGTGTAGACAGCCTTCGCCATAGAGCGTATCGCAAGGATCGAGAGCATGTTCTCCTCCCCTTTCCCTTTCACGTCCTTGAGCAGGCGGTTCACACTCTTGTTGATCTCCTTGGCGCGCCCCTCTGTAGCTACCTTATATCCGAAACGGGAGGCGATAAGAGCCAGATTACCGATTTTCTCGGGATTAGGATTTTCGTGTATGCGGTAAACGAACGATTTCGCTTTCTTCCCTTTCGCCACTTTCCCTATGGATTCAGCCACGGTCAGGTTCGCGAGCAGCATGAATTCCTCGATAAGCTTGTTTGCGTCTTTCGATTCCTTGAAATAGACACTTACCGGTTTTCCTGTCTCATCGATCTCGAAACGCACTTCGGCACGGTCGAATTCAAGAGCGCCTGCATCATAGCGGCGACGGCGAAGCTGTCTGGCAAGCTCGTTGAGCACACATATCTCGCGTGGGAAGTTCCTGCGGCCCTCTGCATCGGTTTCCTCCACCTTCTCTCCGGCATCGACTCGCTCTATTATCTCCTGAGCCTCTTCGTATGTGAAACGACGGTCGCTGCGTATCGCGGTGCGTCCTATGCGGCTATTGACCACATTCGCCTTGGAGTCGAGTTCGAAGATAGCGGAGAAAGTCAGTTTCTCCTCTTCGGGACGCAGCGAGCATATGCCGTTCGAGAGCCTTTCGGGAAGCATGGGGATAGTGCGATCCACAAGATAGACGCTTGTGGCGCGTTTCTGAGCCTCTTTGTCTATCACCGAGCCGGGACGCACATAATGCGTGACATCGGCGATGTGCACGCCGACCTCCCAGTTGCCGTTGGCAAGCTGACGGATGGAGAGAGCATCATCGAAGTCTTTTGCGTCACGAGGGTCTATGGTGAAAGTGGTGACATTGCGGAAGTCCTCGCGCTTCGCCACCTCTTCGGGTGTTATGCCGGCATCGATCTTATCGGCGGCTTTCTCCACATTCTCAGGATATTTGTACGGAAGACCGAACTCTGCGAGAATGGCATGCATCTCAGCGGTGTTCTCCCCTTTCCTGCCGAGGATGTCGACCACTTCGCCGCGCGGATTCATCTCGTCGTCTTTCCAGCAGGTTATACGCGCTATCGCCTTGTCGCCCGACTTACCCCCTTTGAGCTTGTTGCGGGGTATTATTATGTCGGCGGCGAGGAATTTTGAATCAGTCACGAGCGCTGAATATGTCTTGTCTACTTTCAGCGTACCGATGAAGACCTGGTCTTTTGCCTCAAGAATCTCGATGACCTGCGCCTCGGGGTCGCGTCCGGCACGTGCGGCGGATACCATCACGCGCACCTTGTCTCCGTTGAGGGCATGCATCGAGTTACGCTCGGCGACCATGATCTGCTCGTCGTCGATGACAACGGCATTCTTGCCGTTGGAGCGGCGCACGAACACGCCGACATTTTCTGTTCCACGGTTGGAGAAAGCCTTGTATTTCCCAAGACCCACCTCCTGAATCTCCTCGGCGGCGACAAGCTCGTCGAGGAGATTGATTATATCGAGACGGCTTTGCGGATTGGTTGCCTCAATCGCGAAAGCGATCTGCTTGTAATTGAATGATTGTTTATTTTGTTTCAGCAGAAATTCCATTATTTTCTGCTGCAGTTCGCGCTTTTTCAACCGGCGCGCACCATTGTTTTTACTCTTTTTCATAACTTTGATACCTTAGTCGTTTTAAGCGGGTCGTTCGGGAGCATCCCCATCCATCCCTATACCGCCCCATTCAGCCCCATCTATACGGAATAAACGCCTTTACCCCCCTCAAAGTTACCAAATTTTCTTTAAAGAGCAATCATTTTATCCGACAATTCGCCATCAGCTATGGAATTTGCCACCACAACTGCTTTTGAGATATGGTCACAGATATTCTCCGCACCTACAAGGCTGTCAATGCCGGCGTTATGAAGAGCGGCGCGAACGTTGTCTCGCACGCCGGATAGAACGATCCGTATTCCTTCACGGTGCGACGATTCGATAAGAAGCTGCAGGTTATGGAGACCGGTGGAGTCTATGAACGGCACCTTACGCATCCTGATTATCCGCACTTTCGGATTCTCCTGAAGACTGTGGCGCACTATTTCGTCGAATTTGGTGGCGGCGCCGAAGAAGAAAGGACCGTCGATCTCATATACCGAGACACCCGGCTTAAGGTCAAGCACCTCATGCTGCGTCATGTCGGTGCCGGCAGCGGCATCGAGCTGCTCGCCGTAGACCTTGATGGTGGTGTTCTCGGTGATGCGTCGCAGGAAAACCACGACAGCCAGCAGCAAACCGATTTCTATGGCGATTGTCAGATTGAATATAACAGTCAGCAGGAATGTCACCACAAGCACCCATATATCCCCTTTGGGATCATGAGCCATCCCCACCACAGTGCGCCATCCGCTCATATTGTAGCTTACCATTATCAGCACAGCCGCCAGACAGGACATGGGCACATGATTGATAAGCGGCATCGCGAACATGAATACCGCAAGAAGCACCACGGCATGCACAATGCCGGCAACGGGAGTGCGGCCGCCGTTGGTGATGTTGGTCATGGTGCGGGCTATGGCGCCGGTTACAGGTATTCCTCCGAAAATCGGTACCACCACATTTGCCAGACCTTGTCCGATCAGCTCAGTGTTGCAGTTGGTGCGGTCCCCGGTACGTCCGTCCGCCACTGTCGCGCTCAAAAGGCTCTCAATGGCACCGAGCATCGCTATCGTGAATGCCGACGGCAGAAGGAGGTTGACCGATTCCATGTTCAAGCCGATCTTCGCTGCCTCCGGCAATTCGGGAGTCAGATTGCCGAAGCGGTCTCCGATTGTCTGGATGCCGGTAATGCCGAACACCTCGCGCATCACCCACACCACAACTGTGACAAGCACTATGGCGGTCAGGGCGCCGGGGATGCGCTTCGACACTTTCGGTGTCAGAATGATGATGAGAAGCGACAGCAGCCCGATCAGGAGCGTGGAGAGATCAATGGTGTTGAAATTGGCGATATATACCCGCCATTTTCCGATGAAATCACCGGGCACGGCTTCGTTGATGGTGAGTCCGAAGAAATCAGGCATCTGCGTGGAGAAGATAGTGAGCGCGATACCGGCGGTGAATCCCACAACAATCGGATAGGGAATGAACTTTATCACCGTGCCGAGCTTGAAGAAACCCATAAGCAGCAGTATACATCCCGCCATGAATGTCGCTATGGCAAGACCGGAAATGCCGTATAGCTGTATTATGTTGTAGATGATAACGATAAACGCGCCTGTAGGACCGCCGATCTGCACAGAGTTGCCGCCGCACGCCGACACGATGAAACCGCCGATCACGGCTGTGATCAGACCAACCGTAGGACTCACACCGCTGGCGATGGCGAATGCGATGGCGAGAGGGAGGGCTACTATGCCCACAACGATACCGGCGACAAGGTCGCTCCTGAATTTTGCGGCGGAATAATTCTTGCACGCCGCGATTAATGCCGGATGAAAATCCGTCATACCTGATAATTTCATTTCTTTCTGTATTTACCTGTGAGGATGCAAAATTACAAAAAATATTCCAACCGCGAAAAAACGCGACAACCACCCTTTCGTCTCAATTCCCGACGGAAGGGTGGTCTGTCAATGATTATTTCGTTATTTTATCGTTTCAGATATCGGGCGATTCAGCGGGTTCGGGTGAAAGTCGCGACTCCCGGCCATGTCGGCACCGCCGCTTGCGTATTTTCTCCGGTGCAATTGAAATAGTCGTTGCTGATGAGCAAATATGTCACGGTCTGCATCGGTGCTCCCGGAAGTTCGGCAAGTGAGTTGATGGTGCGGAATCGGCAACGCACCGTATGGTCGGTATTCTCCACGTAATTCCCCGCACCGTCCGTTATCAGATTATTATTGGCATCGGTCTTGTAGAGATATTCGGCATAGCTCACCGTCTTGCGGTATTTGATTCGCGGCACTTCATAAACTTCCGTTGTCGGGAAACCCGTCTGACCGGAAGTCACCACAAGTGTTCCAATCGGGTTATTCTCCATATTCTGCCGGTTGCTCTCGAGTATGAAGGTCAAAGGGAACATCGCCTCGGGCATACCGGCGGGAAGGTTGAAATAGACTGTAAAAGGCTGACCTGAAAGGGGACTGACAGTGCCCTGTCCGGCAGCCGATGTCGGACGGTCATTTTCCGAGCCGGGATATACCTCAATATCGGAATAGTCGTATGGCACATGTGCCACAAGTCTTATCTCGCGTCCCAGACCGTCGGCATCCACCACATAAAAACTCTGCTCCCTTGTTCCGGCTTCCGGTATCGGTTTAGGCGTAATCACCCGCTTCACCCACACTACGCCGTCGGCATCGGTGTATACCTCCGGAGCAGTTACCGAAGCTATCACGTCTCCGGCATTCAGACCGTTGGTATGAAGTTTCGCGTTGGTCGTCTCCGATGAGAAGCCACCCACGGGTGAATATCTGTAAAGGAACTCGACAGGCGTGGTATTGGTGAAGATGATATTCGTCTTGCTCACCTCCACGATATTCGCTCCGTCGGAAATCTGGAGCATATCGCGCGCATCCACATCGGCGGAGATATTGTTGTAGCTCACGCCAGAGATTGCCTCCGAAGCGGTAGACGCTCCGGGTGCAGAGACACCCGTCACGTTGATGTGGAAGTCATAGTTGCGGAGAATGTCGTAATATTCCGTCATGCCGCTCTCTTCGTTAAGGCGCACAAGGTCTATCTTGTAATAGCATGTCTGCCAGGCATCGGTTGTAGTGGGGCGGTAATTACCCCGGAGAATCACGTAAGTGCGGCGTGTAGATTCAAACGGGTGCTCGTAGAGATATGCGTCGCGGGTCGACCATGCGGGGCGTCCGCCGTCGGCAACGGGGCTGAAATTCTCCTCAAGGTTACGGAAGCCGCAGTTCGCGGGCATGATGCCGCTGTATCCCTGCTGACCGCTTCCGTTGCCGGCAACAGCAAGGTAACCGAGCATCTTCCCTGCGTCATCAAACATCTGCGGGAACTCCTGTCTGCCCGAATTATAGGGTGCGACTGTTCCGGATGTCGGCACATTCACCAGTTCGAAACCTGTAAGCTGGAAATTGGAAGTCGCAACAGTGGCAACCTCCACCGAAACCTTGGCGAAATTACGCAATACGTTCACACCTGTCAGCTTCTGTTTTGCCTCATCGGTGAGCTGCGGTTTCATGTTTTTGTCGACGGTTCCGTAACCGTTGGGAAACTCCACGCGTCCCCAGTACGCCTGCGAATTGTCTCGCACCGAGAGGTTGGAGAAGACAACTGCCTCCGAGGCATATTTCGCATCGAGATGTTGCGGAGCTACCACGAAATGGAGCACACGCGGACTCTCTGTCATCAGCAGGTCATTGATTCTGAAATCCACTGTCGCGCCATTAGTCACATTCGTCTGCGTCAGCGTCTCCGCCTGATATATCTTCGTGAGGAATGTATTCGTAGGGTCGGTACCCTTCTCGAATTCAAACACCGTCAGCTTAAGGTCGGCGGCGGGAGTGTCACCGAACGCACGGGTGGCAAGTCTGGGCATGTCAGGGATGGCGATGCTCACTCTCACGCCCTCTTCCCCGCCGGCATCCGGCACATCCGGGCGCAGAGTCTCCTCCGAGCACGCTCCAAGCACCAGCGAAGCCGCAACCGCGATATATGTAGTCAGTCTTTTTATCATCTTCTTATCTTCTTCCGAAAAAACAATATTCAATATCAGTTCTGAGGATTCCGCATCGGCATGTCACCCCAAGTGAAGTCATAGCCTCCGCTTGAATTGTTCTGCAGCACATAGTTCGTCTCTTTCTCCCAATACCATTCATCATAGACGGCACGGACTGATCCAGAAGTTGTATTTGTCAATAATGTAATGGATCCTTTATCATCATCTTCTACTCTGACAAAACCTTGAGCAGTTAGATATGTAGCACCTTTTGTAAATAATAATGGTATAATTCCTTTTGTAGACAGCTTTACAATAAATTCCACTTCACTGTATGTAGGAACACGCCATCTTCCAGCCGGAAAACCTTGCTCCTGATAACTTGCACATCTTCTTCGGAGATTCTGAGTCGAAGTCCCATTATTACAAACACCATATGAAGATGCAACTCTAATTTTCGGAGCAATCATATTTCTTGTTGAACTCCCTTCCTGAGTTGGATAATACCATTGAAGTCTACGTTTCTGATTAGACTCGTTGTATAAAGCTTCAGCTTCTACTGCCCAGTCTTGTATCGTCGGGGAAGCTACAGCAGTAAGTTGTCCGGGATTTCCGACAAGATTATTATTCACATTTAGAGCACGTGGGTCACCTATTATATAACTTTCATAATTACCAGATAATGCCGTTAGATTTATGACATACATATTAGGGTTTTTATTAGTTGCATTGCTTGTTATACCATGAACACCTCCTAAGTCGGAACTATTTGTCCAATATGCCGGAATGAACCGTCCCGCAGGGGTATATTCTGGATTTACAAAAACATATCCAAAACTTGAAGAACTTAAAGGACTTGTCCTATATTCCCCTCCCGGATTCTTGTCAGCCTGAATATACATTGCAGGATATTGAACGACTGTAAAGGATGCCTTGAATTCCGGATTATCCTTATGGCGCAGTGTCACCTTGAATGTATACGGTGAATAAGCAGGTTCCGGTGAATCGCTTCTAAGATATTTTTGTATGGAATTCTGAATATTTGTCGTATCGGAAAGGTTTCGGTATCCCGTCTGGGGTACAATTATACCATCTTTATCCAGCGGTGTCCACACCTCAAGCTTATGCTTAAGGCTGAAACTATACTGTTTTGAATTGGGTGCTGTGGTTATGTTCTCGCTGTATTCCACCATCTTGATTCCATCCGGCGTTACAGAACGGTCTATCACCTCTTTGGATGTGGGGAAATACACAACAGTCCCCATTTCAGAATTTCCTGTCTCTGTAATATACGAGAACCGCTGGTATGTCATGGTTATGTCATCCACTTCCACCGGATGGGAGGAATAGAAGTTGAGCGTGAAATCTTCGGTGTTGTCCATGCGGTAGGTTGTGGGGCTGACCACGAGGTAGCGGTAGTCCTTGATGTTGACGTCGATGGTTTCGCGTGCCCAGTCGACCACGCGGTAGTTGCCGGTTATCTCAACCGGTGTCTCGGGCATTGCAGAGCCGAGCATACCGACGTTCAGGTCGATTTGATAACTGTGGTTTGACACCAGCCTGGGCATCTCGGCAGGCGTTACCGGCACACGGTAATAGAATGTCTGGTATGTGTTTGTCGTGGTGTTGTGCCAGGGCACAATGAGTGTCAGCGCCGTGCGGTGACGCTCGCCGGGAGTGTTCTCCCAACGGTTGGGATAGGTATAGAACGGCACTTTCTGCTTGTTGGGATACTCGCTGTTGTTGACTCTGTTGTCAACGAAGCCATAGGTGGCGTCGGCGGTAGTGATGTTGAAGTAGTCCTCATCCTGAAAACCATAACCTTCCTGCGGAACCAAAACTCTCGAATTCTTCACTCCGTTGTTAAGCAATACTCTCATCGCGCCGGTAGCCGGGGAAGCAATAGGTTCCCATATATTTCCGGTGCCGGGATCTTCATAACTCTCCGGAAGCTTGATATTGAGTGTTATCTTGGCGGCGGAACGCACAAGCTGCACATTTCCTACGGCTGTTTTTTTGCCGGAGGCGTCAATATTGTAGGTCACAGTGGCATCGCCGCTCATCACAAACGATTCCTGGACCTGCTGCGTGTCGAACTCCGAAGACACACGAAGCTCTTTCATAGCTGCTACCGTGGGAGTCTAGCCAAGTGCGGCGATCTCTTCATCCGAAAGGTTGGCGAGAGCGTAGACGCGGCAGGTCGCGCCGGAGGTCTCCGTACCGCCAAAGAGAAGAGCCACCTCCTCGTCGGATATGATTATCTTACGCTCCACCTTGCCTGTAGCACCGAGATTCTTGAAGAGGTTGAATTTAACGGCATTCTTACTGTCGGAAGCAGCCGACGGATAAAACGCCACCGCAAGATTGGATATGAGGTTTTCGTTAAGACTTGCATCCGATGACTCGATATCGGCGCGCGTGCCTGCCCCTGCGCTGTAAAAACGCAAGGTCAGGCTTTCAGATGGCGCGTCAATAATGTCTTCCATGGCATCCGAGCATCCTGCGCAAAGCATTGCGCAGGAGAGGAAACCGAAAGCTATGTTTTTGAAATTTATTAATCTCATTTCTCTTTATCTATATTCACTTTCCCCGGAAGGGAACGTGAAGTTTTGAAGTCAAAGTTCTTACTGTCTTGCCTGATTGATGGTCCAGTTTTTCACTGTACCGCCGGCAACTGGCGCCTCCATGAAGCGGGTGCCTCCGTCCATGCCTACTATCACCTGCAGTATCGCCGAATTGTTCTGTGTCGGATTCGGATCAACACTTACTATATGCAGATGTGCCGGGGTACCGGTATTACCGCTGACCTCCTCGTCGAGGAGGTCTCCCTCCGCGTCACTGCCCACCTTGAACATGAACGAACCGGGCGCTCCTCCGGCGGGAATCAGATATGCGGTCCATCTCGCGCCTTTGGGCGCGGAGATCTCGAATGTGCATTCCGCCGCCACGCGGTTGGACTCGCTGTCCCACGGCTTTAGGAAAATCTGCCCCTGTGCGGCGTTCACACTCGCGTAGGTACCGTCAGTCCAACGTACAGCCTGCGACACCATAGGATTCTGCTGGAAATCGAGTTCCAGACGCGTCTGATCCCAGTCCTTGACGTTCGCTGTCAAAGTCAGCTCCGTACCATCCTTGAAATCCACGTTGAGGTCATAGATATGATTTCTCAGAATCTGACTGCCCCAGGTAAACGCAGTGCCTTTGTAGCCGCTCATCGGCACGATGAACTTGCGGGTATGCTTTTCAAGATCTTCCTGTCCGTTAGGCTTATATGTGAGCCTGTCGCCTCCGGTCACTGATTCAGCGGCATCAAAGGGGGAAATCTGTATACGAATTTCGAGATTCGGCATCTCGGTTCCGATTGTTTGCTCAGGCAGATAACCTATAAGAATCTTGCGTTTGCCTGAAATAAACGGCAACTGCAGGGAGGTCTCGCCGCCATAAGCGATGTTCCATGAATTCTCCTTGCATTCCCGCATCGCATGAACCTGTGTGCCATTTAAATAAGAGGCGGCATCTGCAGGAAGCATATATGCGTTCGGCGTCGTATACGTAAGGATTGCCGAATGAAGTCTCGGGAACTCATCCTTTTTTTCCCGGATATTGTCATGTATACGAACTTTTGCAAACGACCGCAACATGAAGACATTCCCGAGAAAAATACCATCGAACGGACGACTGCTGCATAAATCTTTCTCCGTTACCGGGGTGAAAATATTCCCATACATCGGAATGTAACCTTTAATAACACCATCTGACGTATCGCCGAGATTGTCAAAGGATGCCTCATGTATTGACGAGCTCTCCATATAGATCTTTTCCGAAGCCGCGATCACTTCGCCATATGTGGTTTCAGCAGGAATTGCTTCTATCTTCTCGTAATTTGTGATTCCGGACCCATAACCGCCGGTTGAATTTGCAAGCAGGACTATACGGAAATTAACAGCCTCATTACTCTCAGGATCAAGGCTTCTGCCAAGAATTTTCTCGAATGTGGGTGTAGGGAGAGTGACCGTGACATTATAACTGCCGCCACTGCCGGTTATCATTGTATAAGGATCCGTAGAGTGATTTATGTCGTAGTTGGCATATAACAGAGGGGCATTATCCCAGTCAATAACACCATCTGCCGCCTTTCCGAGAAATATATAAAAAGCAAAGTCATTGGTATTGATAGTCTCTTCCAAATCAAGATCAGACCCGGTCTCGGGATGGTTCTGGTCATCGAAGCGTGTTCCGTTGACCAGCTTTGCATCTGAGGTCATCATGAAATTGAGATGGACGTTGCCGTCACTCCCCATATCCGGCTTCGGGCAAGGATTGCCCGGATCCTCGACATAGGAACATCCCGTCACAACCATAGCAATAGCCATCGCCGACAGAATCTTGTATATCTTTCCTCTGAATATCATGTTCAATTGCTGTTTCAATTGATTTTACATTTCGTTATGCTGCGGGGGAACCACAGCCCAGTTGTTGATGAATATGCCGCCTGCCGCATACCAGTTGCTGTTCTGGTCGATAAAGAACACCATGGAATAGTCGTCCTGACGGTCGAGATATTCCTGATCAGACATGTCGCCGTAATGACCCTTTACCAGCAGGAGATAGTCTATGAGATTGATGCGGATTATGTCGCGGTCATCCCGGTTGCGGTGTATCGTCAGTGTGGCGTCGCGCTCTGTGGAGAGACGCGATGTTGACATGTCAAAGAGCAGCGAGGATACCGTTGTCATCGTTCTGACACCGGGGGCTGCTGTCTGCCCGTAGCGGATGTTCCACGGGCTGTATGTCACCACCGGCGAGGGAAGCAAGGCGTTGTTCCAGGCAAGGTTGGCATCATCTGTAGTGATCGTGCAACTGAAATCCTTGTTGTCGATCTCGCTGCCATCGAGATGCTGGAGCATCACGCGGATATCCTTGGTGTCTTTCATCAGCGGGATTGTCACTGTCTTGAAAGAGGGTGCGAAGGGATCTACCTTGTATTCGACATTGCTTACATATCCGTGATATAAACCGGGGATATGACTTTTCGATACATTCTCGCCATTCTCGGCAAGAGTGTTGAGCTTCACCTCCAGCTCCTCTTTCGAAGAGGGTGTGTATGTGGCGAGACTGAAATCGCTGTTGCCCTCGAGTCCGCACCAGCTCACGAAATCGTATTTACCTTCGGTGAGGGGTGTGTCGATATAGAAATCGCCGGTCGAGAGCTGAGGACCCGAGACGTTGTCGCTCCAGACAAGCCTGCCGTCGGAGTCGAACGCCCAGACGCACACCGACTTCACCTCGTGGGCGAAAGCATCGGCAAACTTGATGTTGTAATCGTAGACAAACCTCACGCGGAGCTGCGCGGGGCAAGCCTCCGGAGCGTCGGTCACCATAGAGCAGCCGGCAGTCATCATGGCGAGCAGTGACGCCGCGCCGATAACGAGCTTGTTTCTGAATTTCCTGATATGCATTGTCGTTTAATTGATTACTGTGTTTTGCGGCTTCCGGCGCGCAATGCGCCTGCGAAGCCTCCGGTGAGCGGCGGTGCGGTCAGGCACCGCCGCCCTGTATTGATATGGATTAGAACCTTTGAGTATTAAAGCTCTACATTCTGCGGGGGAACAACAGCCCACTTGAGGATGTTGATCTTGTAAGACACATACTGCTCTTTTGTGTCTGCCGGAGGAACAATGGGAGCTTCATAGTCGCTGATGGCTGTGCCGAGACCATTGATGGCTGTAACATTCACGCTGTAAGAGTGGTTGCGGACCATACCGAGGTCACCGACCTGGAGGTTGCTCCAGTCGATCTTGGATGTCGCGGTATGCCCGTTGCTTGCGCGATACCATCCGTAGTGAAGAACCGGGATGTTGAAATATGCCTTTCCGCCTGCGTTTACATTTGTAGCATCCTCAGTTGAAGCATAGTAGTTGCAGAATTGTACCTGCTGCATGATCACCCGGTTTGCCTCAGTCTGTGAAATCTGGTTCTCACCGTTACCGATTGCCTTGTAACCGTCGCCGTTCGCTACGTAAATATTTTCAAAACCTGAGTTTCTAAGCTGGAGAGTAAGATAACGCGAAGGAACTTTCATCTTGCCGATAACATCTGCATCCGGACGCTTGATCTCAAGTGCTCCAACGAGTTTGGCAAGGTCATCCGCATTGTTGGGGTTGAAACGTGTGTAGACTTCGCCCTCCCGCTTGTAAAGACAGGTAAGCTCCTGAAGGAAGCGCATCATCATGCTGCCGCCGCCTGCCACGGTGCTGTTGGCTGTACCGATCTGAGCAGGGAAGTAAACACCGGGCTTTTCGGTGGATTTGCCTCTTGAATAAGTGTAGAAAGCGCTCTTCACAGCGTTGCCGCCGGCAACTGTAAGTTCATAGTGACCTACGAGGATAACTGAAGCCACAGCAGCCTGCGGGTTCTCTGAATCAAGAGCCGTGCGACCCACTGTTGTCTCTTTGAAATACTGGGGAGTTGTGTTGCCGGCTTCGAAACCTGCGCCATTCTCAAGCTCAGCATAAGTGTAATATTTCTGATGAAGAACGGCAGGATCTACATCAGATGCAACCTCGGGATATTTAGCAGTGAAATATGCGGGAGAACAAGCCCAGTAAGAACGGTGATAGGCGGGATTGTTCCATACCCAGTTGCCGCTGTTTTTGTTGATAACTTCATTTGCAGCTGCCCATGTATAGTTGTCGGTCATGATGCCGCCAGCCGCATTGGGCATACGGAAAGACTTGATGACAAAAGTCTCCTTAGCCTCTGCATTGAGCGCCCATCTTTCGGGAACGAATGTCAGAACTACCTCGGGATCTGTGGATGTTCCGTCGGTTGCATATACTGTAGACGTTGTTGTAAAGGGGTTTACATCCTTATGAGAGAATGCAAGCTTGGCGGCATAACGCTCAACAAAAACCTCGATAGTCTTGTCTGTAGCTGCAAGAGCTGCATCTTTAGAGTCGAAAAGCTGGTCGGCGTTGATCGGCACAGCGATAGTCGGAGCTATCTCGCCGGCATTACTGCCATAATAGACTGAATTACTCATGGGGAACAAGGTTGTGTTGCCGTCTGTGCGTGTCACAGCCTTACGAGTCACAGTCTGAATTTCGTAAAGCGGTTTTGTAAGGTCAACCGGAGTAGTGGGGTTGATGTAGCAGACCACCTGAGTGGGATTGTTCTCACCCTTCCGAATTCCTACCGACACCACCGATTCATAATAACTCTCGACGGTGCCGTCGGGAGTAGGTGCCGTAGTCGGGTTCTTAAGATCAACCTGGACATAGTCGCCGACAACATTACCGTTGTTGTCGTAGAATACGAAATACGCGTTCTGAACTTCAGATTCGCCTTCACCCTTGTCGAAGTCTACGGTACCTTCCACAGGGTTGCCGTCGGTTCCGGCACGGGTGCCTGCCTGGTTGCCACCCTTGATCGCCATCTTGACGTAGAGGGTCTGGGCAGTCTCGGCAACACCGTTACCGTTGTTTTCCTCAATTGTCAGGTCGTCAGACTTACAGGCGGTGAATACCAGTCCTAAAGCCAACGTGCCATAAAGAAACTCTTTTCTCATTTCCTTTAGTTTTAGTGAAAATTATTATTATTGTTGTTAATTCTATTTATTCAGGCAAGTCAAATATTCATGATGTGCCTCGTTTCAGGTGTTGCAGGTATCGTTTTCGCAAGTCAGCGGATCATCTCGGCGTTCTTTGCCGCCTCGGGCAAAGCCCCGGCGGCGCGGAAGAGCGCGTCAGCCTCTTTGAGTTCACCTTCCCATGTGGCGAGGATGCCTCGGGCGTTGAGAGCCTCGGGGGTGTCACCTGCCTTGTCGAGATATTTGCGCGCTCCCTCAAGATCACCTCTGTGAAGCATTGCCGACGCCATGTTGAGGTTGGCGGTTTCGTCTTCGGGGAAATATTCGAGCGCGGTCTGCATCACGCGGTAGAAATCATCCGAACCTTCGGGATAGAGACGCGCCACGCGGAACATCTGGTTGAGCGACATCTTCTCCGGTGTGCTGCGTATCACCTCGGCAAGAGCTTCGTCGGAGAGGGGTTTTAGACGCGTTGTGATCTTGAACTTTGTGGTGCGCAACGACGGATACCATTCGGGAAGAATGGTCTCTCTGTAAAGCGCGGCAAAGCGGGGATCGGTCTTGAGTTCACGGTCTTTGGCATCGTAGTCTGACGGTCCGTATACGGGACGGTCGATGAGTGCCAGCAGTTCGCGACGCTGCGTCTCGCTGAGGGCGGGAGTCGTTTCCACGATGCGACGCAGACCTTCCCAGTTCTCGGCTACCGCGTCATATTTGCTGATACCGGCGGGTATGTTGTAGCGTCCGGTGATGTATTGCGACAGAGCGCGCGAACGATCTGTGGCAAGTCGTTCGTTGGAGAGGTAAGTGCCTTCGGGCGATGCGTAACCGCAGATGCTGAGCCCTGCGATCTCCACATTCTTGTCGGCGAGCGCGTAACGGATCGAGTCATCGATCACGCGGAGTTGCCCGCGGTTGTCGATCACCTTTCCGTTCTTGCAGCGGAATGGCTGGTCATGAAGGTCGGATTTGTTGACCTCGAAGTTTACATGAGCCTCGCCGTCGTGAACAGACACCGGGAGGGGAGCAACAGCCGGTGTGACGTATGCAACGCGCATCTTGCCGGCGGGATTGAGACCCAACAGCGCAGGCTCGCCTGCACGCGAACCTTGCTCATGACCGCATCCGCAGGTGTCGACCACCCATCTTACGGAAGCATCAGGTCTCCACATCCATTTCTCAAGAACTGCTTCGGCGGAATATTCCACCGTCTGTGCCTTGCCGTTGTTGCGGCGCACGGCTTTCGCCACATCATGGCTGCCGCGGAATTTGCCGCCGAGACTCTTGCGCTCCCATGCTATCTGCATGGAGCGTCCGTTGACAAGAAGAGAAGGGAGCACCTCCGAATTACCCGCATTGTCTTCAAGAACCGGAGTGAGAAAAAACTGACGTGTAGAGGGTAGTGAAACCCCGTCAAGATTGATGTCGGCGGTGAGCCTGAGCACGCTGTCCACACGGCGTGCCTGCTGGTTCTCCACTTTCAGGGAGGTGGTGGATGTAACAGCTGCCATTGCCGGAAAAGCGATGGCGGCGAGAAGTGTTGCTATTGTTGTTTTCATTCCCTTGCTTCAATTAAAATACATACATAATCGAGAGCCCCAGTTTGGTGACTCCAAGATAATTGGCGTGTCCTTTCTCCATTCTAAGCCCGCATTCGCCACAGGGGTATTTGTCATACCACATGTGGGCATAGCCGGCACCGATCTCCGCCTCTATGTTCCAATGGCGGGAAAGTGCCCACTGATAACCGTAGGTCACGCCGACACCGGCAAAGGGACCCTGATAACGGGCGTCTTTCACGGCTTCGCGAAGATTAAGTCCGCTAACGAAACCTCCGGGCAACGGAAGATCGACATTGGCGGCGTTCAACTGCCCCGCCATGGCGTGCACACCAAAGAAATGACCGCTGAATCGGGAACACAGCCACCAGCGGTATTCCGGCATCAGCACCCAGTGCTTGGCGAAACGCTTGCCGTGGCTGTCGGAATTGAAGCTCCAGGCGTTAAGACCATAGACAAGATTTACAGTCGATTTACCTCCGACACCGACCTCGACACCGATATTGGGCGTGGTTGTGGCATCATATAGCAGATTGGTTTTGACGGCTACCTGACCGTGGGCGCAAAATGAAGCTGACAGCGCCGCAACAATGATGAAGAATAGGTGTTTCATTCTGTAGTTTTTTGCTCACTCCCTGGTGATTATATAATCCGGCAAAGAGGTAAACTCTTTACGAGTCTACCTTCATGCCTACTGTTACAATGTTGGGGAAGCCATGCGATGGCATCAAAAAATCATCTTTAAAGTATAGCCGATTATGTTAGATCGGTTAAGTTCAAAGCAAAGTCAATTTTTCGGGCGTAAAGTTAATAATAAAATATCGTTCTACCCCCCCCGATGTTAATTAATGTTAAATTACCTTAATATCCGGAGCGTTAATTTTGTTAATTCAAATTATTAGCTGAAACTTCAATACGCTTTCATTTTTCCAACCATCGCATTTTTATCGCATACAAAACGCAATACAACCCCCGGCAAGGGAAGATTTATTTCCCTTGCCGAGCATTGCTGATCATCTGCGCGTCAGCGGTGATAAACATCTCTACGCGACGGTTCTGCGCACGACCTTCGCTTGTAGAATTGGATGCCACGGGATCGTTCTCCCCCATCCCGACTGCTTTCAGACGAGATGCTGCGATGCCTTGCGATTCGAGATAGCTCACCACACTCTCGGCTCTTTTCTCGGAAAGATTCTGGTTGAGCTGCTCGCTGCCGGTGTTGTCGGTATATCCTACTACGGTGACATCGGTGTCGGGGAACTGCTTCAGATTATATGCGACTCGGTTGAGCGTGGCATCGGCGGCTGCGGAAAGATTGCTTTTGCCTGTCTGGAAAAGTACGGCGTCTCCAAGAACAAGTTTGATGGCATCAAGGTCGTTGCGGTCTTTGACCATCTGAACCTTGATATCCTGTATGTCCTGTGAGTTCCGGTTTTCCTGATCCTGCATCTGCGAGAGCTGCTCTTCGAGCGCTTTCTTCTGTTTGTCCATATGGTTGCCGACGCGCGCACCTGTTCCTGCACCCAGCGCGCCACCGACAAGGGCTCCGATCCAGGTGCCTTTGCCGCCGCCTATCAATGCTCCGACTCCTGTGCCAACGGCTGCACCTATTGTTCCGCCAGCTGTCGCACCCTGTCCTGTCTGGCTCATGCCGTCCCACGTATTCTTAATCGAAGAGCACCCCGACAGGAGCAACACAGCCGCCAGAGCGGCAGCCGAACCTTTCATAATAAATCCTCTCTTTTTCATAATCTCAAATTTTGTGTTTTTCATTAATGTGTTTTCCTTGGAAGCTGTTTAAACAGCTTCTTACTCTTTAAAAACACCCGAGTCCGCATCATGTTCTCTGAAGCCGCAGTTCCCTGTGAAGCCGCGAAGCCCGAAAGCCTCAATCAGAATCCCCATACAGCCCTATACATCCCCATACAGCCCTATACATCCCCATACAGCCCCATATCCCCCCATATATCCCCCAACAGCGGAAACTGAAGCGAAATAAAAAAATCATCTTTTTTTTGTGAAAGAAATAACTTTTTTCATAAAGCCGATGTTATAGTGACATAAGAAAATCGTTTCATGATGTTAGGTTAGTTCGAAAAAGTATTATGGAAAACACGAGAATGCGGCTGGTTGCGAAACCGGCTGCATTCGTGTTTATACCCGTCAGACCCCATACAAATAACCAGAACTGATTCGTTATTTTTCTTCTAATTGTTAGTTATCCGGAGAATGGAAATGGTTGTAGACAGAGGTCGCTTTTGCCTTACCGATCACGGCGGCAAGATCCTCAAGGGCCGCCTCTTTCACGCGCTTAAGACTCCTGAATTCTTTCATGAGTGTGGCGGATGTCGCGTCACCAATACCCTTGATGGAATCCAATTCACTAACAGTCTGAGACTTGCTTCGCCGATTGCGATGATGGGTGATGCCGAATCTGTGAGCTTCATCGCGCAATGCCTGTATCACCCTGAGACTCTGCGATTTCTTGTCGATGTAGAGCGGCAGTGAATCACCGGGGAAATAAATCTCCTCGAGCCTCTTGGCTATGCCTACAAGGGCGACTATGCCCCGGATTCCCATCTCGTCGAATGCCTCGACGGCAGCACTCAGCTGTCCTTTGCCTCCATCGACGACAACCAGCTGCGGCAACGACTCCCCTTCAGCCATCATACGCGTATAACGACGGTGAAGGACCTCTTTCATGGAAGCGAAATCGTTTGCGCCGACAACAGTCTTTATATTGAAATGGCGGTAATCGCGACGAGCCGGTTTTCCATTCCGGAAGACCACACAACTCGCGACCGGATTTGTGCCCTGGATGTTGGAGTTGTCAAAACATTCTATATGGCGCGGCTCCGTTTCCAGACGGAAATCACTTTTCATCTGCGCCATCAATTTCTCCACACCCCTCTCGGGATTCAGTTTCTCCGCCTGCTTCTCGACATCGTGCATATATTGCGTGGCATTCTTTACACCGACATCCAGCACTTTCTTTTTATCACCTCGTGACGGCACCACAAATCTCACTCCCTCGAACTCCACATCCGGCATAAACGGCACTATCACCTCCTTGAATTCCCTGTCAAAGCGCTCGCCTATCTCGGCAACAGCCATGGAAAGAATCTCCTCCCGGGTGATATCTGTTTTCTGACGGCGATACTCAAGATTAAGACTCTGTGTCACCGCTCCCCTGTTGAGATGCATGAAATTCACAAAAGCACGGTCTTCATTCTCCACGTAGGCGAACATATCCGCCGAACTTTCCGAAGCCTCGCCAATAACACTCTTGGCGTTATATTTCCTTACAGCCTCATATTTTTCTTTGACAACCTGTGCTTCCTCGAATTTCCACTCCTCACTGAGTCTCGACATCTCATCCTTCAAAACATTCTCGAGTTCCACAGTCTCACCGTTGAGTATCTGGCGCACCCTCGTTATGTATTTACCATAGTCCTCCGGACTGACAAGTCCGCGACACGGTCCGAGACATTTATGTATATGATAGTCGAGACAGAGCGAATATCTGTTTCGTGCGATACCCTTCTCTTCGAGCGTATGACGACAACTGCGCAGCGGGTAAACCTCACGTATCAACTGAAGCACCACCTTTGCCGCCGCCTGATTGGCATACGGTCCGTAATAACGGCCATGAATGCCCTTCTCTCTCGTCATGAACACACGCGGATACAGTTCTTTTGTCACCACTATCCATGGGTATGACTTATCATCCTTCAGCAAGACATTATAACGCGGCTGATATTCCTTTATCATCGCGTTCTCCAGATGAAGGGCATCTTCCTCCGTCGGCACCACGATAAAACGCATGTCAACGATATTGCGCACAAGAAGATTTGTACGCGTCACTTCATGATAGCGGTTGAAATAAGAAGATACTCTCCGCTTCAGACGCTTCGCCTTACCAACATATATAACTTTTCCGGAGCGGTCAAGATACATATACACTCCCGGCAGCTCCGGAAGATTCAGAATTTTCTCCCGTAGCTGTTCTCCCGGACGGTTATTGAATATATCCTCTTTTGTCCGGTCGGGAGTTATCTCTATATCGAATCCTCCGAATTCATCGATATTTCTCCCTGTTCCTGCGAGAAGTTTCCTTATATTCCTACGGCTTGCAGAAGATGAAGAAACCCCGACATCATCGGGGTTTCCTGTTGCTTCGATATTTTCTCCGGTTTTATCCGTATTCATCTAATCAATATTTTCTCCGGTTATTTCCGTATGCACCGATTCAATGCGTTCTCCGGTTCTACCCTTCTTTATCGAATCAATGTCATATTTATTGAATCAGTATTTAAGAAGAGAGATCACTTCGCAATCTTCCGGGAGATTCTCGCGACCGTTCAGATCGGTAAGTTCGACGATAAAATTGATATATATTTTTTTCGGATTCATCGTCTTCACGAGGTCATAGCATGCGCGCATGGTACCGCCGGTAGCAAGCAGGTCATCATGGAGGACAACGACATCATCTTCCGTAATTGCGTCATTATGCATCTCGATGGTATCCACGCCATACTCCTTTGCATAAGCTTTCTTGATAGTCACAGCGGGGAGTTTACCCGGTTTACGGGCAGGCACAAATCCGCAACCGAGTTCATACGCCATTATCGAGCCGCCGATGAATCCGCGTGATTCGATACCCACGATCTTGGTCACGCCCTTATCGCGGTAAAGGTCCGCGAGGGCTTTGCCTGTAACATGTAGAGCCTCGCCATCCTTGATCATAGTTGTAAGGTCGCGAAACAGGATTCCCTTCGAGGGAAAATCGGGCACATCCCGAATAATCTTCTTCAATTCTTCGATTTCCATCATATCTTTATCTTTAATTAATATTTCCTTTAACACACCCATCCCTACCCATCCCCATCCAGCCCTATCCAGCCCCATCTCGCCCCATACATCCCCATTCATCCCCATCTCGCCCCATCCCCACGCATTGTTCCACGTGGAACAATCATCACCTATTCAACAGTAACAGAAGCACATTTATATCTGCCGGCGAAATCCCCGGTATCCGCGAAGCCTGTCCGATTGTTGCCGGACGCCGCCTCGCCAGCTTTTGTCTCGCCTCTATAGACAACGCGGTCAGACCCTCGAAGTCCATCGACTCCGAAATCCTGACATATTCGAGCCTTGACTGCTTCTCCGCAAGCTCGCGCTCGCGCAATATATATCCGCCGTATTTTATCAATATCTCGGCAGACTCCACAATCTCCTCCCGTCTCTCCTCCTCTATCCTGCCAATCTCCTTCGCAAGACGCGAAAGGCTACATGCAAGAGCGGTGATCGAAAGCTGAGGCCGTTTCACAAGCTCCACGAGACGCACGGATGCAGAAAGCGGAGTTGTTCCATTCTCCACAAGGAATGAATTCATCTCTTCCGTGCCTTTTACAAGGTAAGACTCACAGAAAGCAATCAATGCGTCGCGCTGGGCGCGCTTACTCTGCATCGCATCATAACGCTCCCGGGTAGCAAGACCAATTTCATAACCAAGCGGGGTAAGACGCATGTCTGCATCATCCTGACGAAGAAGTATACGGTATTCAGCGCGCGATGTGAACATTCGATATGGTTCATCGACACCCTTTGTAACAAGATCATCAATAAGCACGCCTATATACGCCTGTTCTCTGCCGAGAACAATCCCCTCCTCGCCGCGACTGCGACGCGCGGCATTGATGCCAGCCATCAGACCCTGTGCCGCAGCCTCCTCATAACCGGTAGTTCCATTCACCTGACCGGCAAAATAAAGCCCGCCGACAAGGCGCGTCTGCAGATCATGGGTAAGCTGGGTCGGATCAAAGAAGTCATATTCTATGGCATAGCCGGGACGATAGAACTGAACATTCTCCAACGCCGGAACATGACGCAAAGCTTCCATCTGAACCTGCCAAGGAAGTGAGCTGGAAAAGCCGTTAATATAATATTCCTCCGTGGTCTCTCCCTCCGGCTCGAGGAAAAGCTGGTGACTATCCTTATCGGCAAAAGTCACGATCTTGGTCTCTATGCTCGGACAGTAACGCGGACCGATACTTCTGATCTGACCGTTATAGAGAGGAGAATCAGCAAGGTTATCATTCAATATTTTATGAACTTCAGGATTGGTGTGAACAATCCAGCACGAACGATTGCGCAACGTGCGCCTGACACCGGGAAGGAAAGAGAACTTGTGGAAGTCACCCACATCACCCTGCTGCTCTTCTGCAAGCTCGAAACGTATCGTACGTCCGTCAATGCGTGCGGGTGTCCCTGTCTTCATCCTGTCGGCACGAAAACCGACAGAGACAAGCTGTTCTGTAAGACCTTTGGCAGCATCCTCCGAGATGCGGCCACCTTCTATCTGGACAGCGCCGAAATGCATGAGACCGTTCAGGAAGGTACCCGCTGTCAGAACAACCTGCCGCGCCTTGAAGACAACCCCGAGAGAGGTCTTTACTCCGGTAATCTGCAATGAATGGGAAGACCCTTCGGGTGCGTCTTCAAATTCAAATTCAACCACACTGTCCTGAAAAAGCGAAAGACCGGACACAGAGTCGAGAACCTCACGCCATGCGTCTATGTATTTTGCACGGTCACTCTGCACACGGGGACTCCACACAGCCGGTCCTTTGGAGCGGTTAAGCATGCGGAACTGCACGGCAGTGCGGTCAGCAATAATGCCCATCTCTCCGCCCATGGCATCTATCTCCCTGACAATCTGCCCTTTGGCTATACCGCCAATTGCCGGATTACAAGACATCTGACCGACACGGTTCATATCTTTGGTAATCAGCAGGGTAGACACCCCGAGACGTGCGGCGGCAACCGCAGCCTCGCATCCGGCGTGACCGCCACCTACAACTATGACATCAAATTCAAATTTCATAAATCTCCAAAGCCTTGTTTTCCGACTCTTCCATTATCTCCCGCTCTCCGGGTCCCTTGTCGTTGATTCCACAGAGATGAAGAACTCCATGTATAATCACGCGAAGCAATTCCGAATCATATCCCACGCCCAATCCGGCGGCGTTTGAGGCTACTGTATCGAGCGAGATGACCATATCCCCACCTATCCTGCCGCGACGCGTATAATCGAACGTAATTATATCCGTATAATAGTCATGCTGCAGAAACTTACGGTTGGTCTCAAGAATATATGCATCGTCGCAGAAACAATAATTGAGATTCCCGACGGTGAAACCATGCGAGGCGGCAACCTCACATATCCATTTCCTTATCCTCCCGAAATCCAACAGGGGCATATCTACACCCTCGGTCATAAATTCTATCATCACTGTCAACTCAATTTAGAGAGTGCTTACTTACATCACACTCTCAAACGCCGCATAAAACACAGACACACCCCAATCTTGAAATCACAGACTGATTCAAGACTGCGGTGCGTAAACCGATGCTTCACGACAGCATTCTCATTTACTCCACAAAAATAATAAAAAACACGTAAATATCAACATTCTTGACTCTTTTTAATAGTCAGTGCTATTTATTGCCCCTGACGATTCTATTTCAAATGAATTGGCAAACCTGTTGATAAAACCCATATTTATCTGTCGTATCGCTTATTACGCTTAATTCAGAGTCAAATTAAGCCTTTCAGAATCGAATATTCAAAAAATTGCGCTCGGTCATACGCGAATTTTTCTCCGTCAGACCACAAAAATCAAAGCCGGCTACCCTCTCGGGCAACCGGCTTCTCTACATAAATCAAACACAAACTATTTATATAACTTGATTCTACCAAAAATCGTATTTATGAAATCAAACTCCTACTTATACATTCAGATGTGATTTAAACTTTCGTAAATAAGTCAAGATGAGTTCATGAACTACAGAAGTTGTCAGACCCGAATCATTAGTTTATTTCTTCTTGCCCGGCGGCTGCGGAGCAAAGGGACTCCTCTCCTTCCTTGCCACAACCCAGGCACACCAATGCCGCTTCCTGTCCTCCCTAACCCCTCCTTATCTTATCCTTATCCTTCTTCATTTCCTCTCTAACCCTTCCTTATCCTTCTTCCTGTCCTCCCTCTCCCTTCCTTATTCTTCTTATCCTTCTTTACCCCTCTTAATCTTTCTTATCCTTTATCTCTTTTAACCCTCTTCCACTCTCTTTTTCGAATTTTTCTTTAACACTCTTATCCCTCTTAACCACCCATTAATTCCTCTTTTCCATTAGGCGAATTAGGCGAATTAGGCAAATGTAAATTTAAGAAGAATCCGGCATATCAGCCATTCGATTCAACCAACCTGCTGTTTTCTCAATCAAAAGCCTGCAGTTATCTCAATCAAAAGCCTTCCTTTTGCACCCAACAGCTCCGCGAGGCGATTAACCAGCATCCCAGCTTCGCCTTGTCAGCGCGAAGCCTTGCCAGCGCGAAGCCTTGCCGCCGCGAAGCCCTGCCAGCGCGAAGCCCTGCCAGCGCGAAGCCTTGCCGCCGCGAAGCCTTGCCGGCGCGAAGCCCCGCCGGCGCGAAGCCTTGCCGGCGCGGAGCCTTGCCGGCGCGAAGCCTTGTCAGCGCGAAGCCTTGCCGGCGCGAAGCCTTGTCAGCGCGAAGCCTTGCCGGCGCGAAGCTGTAGCGTGTCGGCGCGGAGCGGCGATAATTGGCGGTAATTGGCGGGGCAGTCAAGGGCGGAAGCAGCAATCAGCAGGGGCGCAGCAGATATTGCTCGATCCTTTCAGCGAGGGCGTTCATGCGCTGGCATTCCGAATAGGTGAGTTTAGGGGGAGAGGTGTGATGTTCGGTAGGCGCGATTATAAGTAGCCGCCCCTCGTTACAAAGCTGATGAAGAATCCCTTTGGGGGAGTAACGCTCGCCGAAGCCGTTGCTTTCTATCAATATGAACCTGCCTCCGTTGGCTAATGCCCAATCGCGCACTTTCTTCTCTGCCTGCGAAATGAAAGGGGAGACCAATACTCCACAGTTGCCGACTGTTCGCAGCCAGTTGATCTTACGCTTCCGCAACTCATCTTCCGAAAAACGCCGGCTTATGCGAACTGCCGCAAGTTCGGGGTCTTCAAGCAGATGAATGTTGCCGTAAGCCTCATACCTAACCCTTCCTAAACCTGTTTCCCTGAACGATTCTTCACAAGTTCCTCCACACGAACTGGGAACTCCTATACCTGCGTCTCCGCACGAAAAGGTGGACTGTGCACCCGCATCTCCACCCGAACCTATATCTTCAAGAAAGAGGCGGCGATGAAAGCCGCGGTTGGCGGTGCGCTCAAGACTGCGACGGGGATTGTCGCTGACATATTTCAACATCCGTTTGAGCTGGTTCTTGCGTCTCAATATCCGGTCATGATAACCGTCCTCAAACATAGAGACGAGTGTTTCGTCAGCTCCCTCTCCCCGCCTGGAATCATATCCGTTGTAATTGCGTGTACACTCCGATTTAAGATGGTTTACTATATCGCCGAGATGCCAGGAGGTTTTCTCCTTTACGAAAATAACAAAATGTATATGATCAGGCATTATGCATCGGCGCAAAATGCTTATAAAAGGGAACCGGTGTTTCAGTGCCGAGACATTTGCTGCTATAATCTTACCTGTCGGGGAAAGGTCGGTGTATGGTTTATTGATATAATCACCTGGAATTCCTTTAATGGTTGAAAAACGGGGGATACAGTCTGCCTTGTTGAGCGTAATCATATAAATGCAGCGGCTCCGGTAGTCGTGCCAGTTGCTTCGTCTGCGCCCGTTCGGCACAAGCTGCCGATAAAAAGACTTATGCTCAGCCATAAATTCAAACCTTTAAAGACACTTTTCAATCTCCGGATTCTCCACCCGAAGACCAAGCCAACTCTCTCAGCAATCCAGCCCGACATGAACAGGATTGTACAGTAAATTTACCAATCCGCCCATTAAAAAGCAAAATTTTCAGCGATTTTTACCACAATTGCTTTTTTTCGCATTTTCGCTGCATTTTCTCCAACCTCCCTGCTCCTCGTCTCAGCTTCGATTCTTCCTCGGCTCCTCCTTGGCTCAGCTCTTGGCGATTATTTAAAAAAGCTTCACTTTTTCACTCAACTGCTTCGCGACCCGAACCGCTCCCGACACACCTAATCAGCACCTAAACACTCCCCTCTCTGCTCGCTTCCCTGCCACACTCCCCGCTCCGCGACCCGAACCGCTCCCGACACACCTAATCGGCACCTAAACACTCCCCTCTCTGCCCGCTTCCCTGCGACACTCCCCGCTCCGCGACCTCTCTGCTCTGCGACCAGGGACAATCCTCTTTAATTCTCGAATCGGGACTTTAAGCGCTAATCTATGGGGGCAAAGCACAAGGCTGAACGAATGAGTGTCAGAAACAGACAGCTTCGCGAAGCCGGGTGCTTCGCGAAGCTGTCAGGTGCCGCTGCGTAGCAGCGGTTCAATTGGTTGTCGACTGCCAATAACCAATCGAGTCTTTTTATTCCCACTCGATTGTTGCCGGCGGTTTGGAGGAGATGTCGTAGACAACGCGGTTGATGCCGCGAACTTTGTTGATGATCTCGTTGGAGGTCTTGGCAAGGAATTCGTAGGGGAGATGCACCCAGTCGGCGGTCATGCCGTCGGTGGAGACTACGGCGCGTAGCGCGACACAGCTCTCGTAGGTGCGTTCGTCTCCCATCACTCCGACGCTCTGCACGGGCAGAAGCATCACTCCTGCCTGCCATACCTGATCGTAGAGCCCGGCTTCACGAAGACCGTCGATGAAAATTTTGTCGGCTTCCTGAAGAATACGCACTTTCTCGGGAGTTACCTCTCCGATTATGCGGATGCCCAGACCGGGACCGGGGAATGGATGACGACCCAGCAGACGGGGATCCATCTCCATTGCTTTGCCTACCCTGCGCACTTCGTCTTTGAAGAGTAGTCTCAATGGCTCTACTATCTTGAGATTCATCTCTTTGGGCAGACCGCCTACGTTGTGGTGACTCTTGATTGTCGCTGACGGACCTTTCACGGAACAACTCTCGATCACATCGGGATAGATTGTGCCTTGTGCAAGCCAGCGTGCGTTTTCAATCTTCTTTGCTTCGGCATTGAAAACCTCGACAAAGTCCTTGCCTATTATCTTACGCTTGCGTTCGGGATCCGTAACGCCTTTCAGATCTTCATAGAAGCGTTCTGACGCGTCTACGCCGACAACATTAAGCCCCATATGCTTATAGGAGTCGAGAACGTCCTCAAACTCGTTTTTACGCAACAGTCCGTTGTTGACGAATATACATGTGAGTCTGTCGCCGATTGCCTTGTGCAGCAGCATTGCCGCCACGGAAGAATCGACACCTCCGGAGAGTCCGAGTATCACACGTTCGTCACCGAGTTTCTCTTTAAGCTCGGAGACTGTAGTCTCGATGAATGATGCCGGACTCCATGAGCCGTCGCATCCGCATATGCCGAGAACGAAGTTTGAAAGGATGCGGGTTCCGTCGGTGGAGTGATATACCTCGGGATGAAACTGTATCCCCCAAGTCTGTTCTCCCTCTATATGATATGCGGCTGCGCGGACATTCTCGGTGGAACCGATGACGTGATAATTCTCCGGCAGGCGGGTGATTGTGTCACCATGGCTCATCCATACCTGTGTCGGGGAGGGAACGCCGAGCATGAGGGGGTCTTCAGGCGCGATTACAGTAAGCATCGCGCGGCCGTATTCGCGTGACGGAGCCCCTTCGACCTCTCCGCCATATTCGTTGGCGAGAAGCTGCGCGCCGTAGCAGACGCCAAGGAGGGGAAGTTTCCCCTTTATAGCGCTTATATCCGGCTTTGGAGCATCCTCATCGCGCACTGACGACGGAGAACCTGAAAGAATCACACCCTTCACATCCTCATTGAGAGCGGGAATCTTGTTGAAAGGGTGAATCTCGCAATATACATTCAACTCACGCACACGACGCGCAATTAGCTGAGTATACTGCGATCCGAAATCTATGATCAATATCTTCTGCATGATTATCCTCTTGAATAGTTTGGAGCCTCTTTGGTTATGGTCACATCGTGGGGATGGTTCTCCGTCACTCCTGCCGAAGTGATGCGAGTGAATTTTGCATTGTGAAGAGCATCTATGTCTTTAGCGCCGCAATAACCCATGCCTGAGCGCAGACCTCCTGCGAGCTGGTAAACAGTCTCGCTGAGCGTTCCCTTATATGGCACGCGAGCCACGATACCTTCGGGCACGAACTTGCTTGAGTCGCACTTCTCGCTTTGGAAATAGCGGTCTTTCGAACCTGCCTCCATAGCCTCCACAGAACCCATTCCGCGATATGATTTGAATTTACGCCCGTTATAGATTATGGTCTCGCCCGGAGATTCCTCCACTCCGGCGAACATTGAACCGCACATCACGCAGTTGCCGCCCGCCGCGAGAGCTTTCACGATATCGCCCGAATAGCGTAGACCGCCGTCGGCAATCACCGGCACACCATACTCCCGTGCAACCTTAGCCGCATCGAATATAGCGGAAAGCTGAGGCATTCCGACCCCTGCCACGATGCGGGTCGTGCATATGGAACCGGGACCGATACCAACCTTGATACCGTCGGCACCCGCCTCGATAAGGAAACGCGCAGCCTCGCCGGTGGCGATATTTCCCACAACCACGTCAAGCCCGGGATAAGCCGCCTTGACAGCCTTGAGAGTCTTGGTGACATTGGCGGAATGTCCGTGGGCGGTATCGATGACAACGGCATCGACACCAGCGTCCACGAGTGCCTTTACGCGATCGAGCGTATCGCCCGTCACGCCAACGCCGGCAGCCACCCTCAGACGTCCCTTGTTGTCCTTGCAGGCAGAAGGGTAATCCTGAATCTTGGTGATGTCACGATAAGTGATAAGCCCCAAGAGATGTCCGTCCTTGTCCACTACGGGAAGTTTCTCTATCTTATTCTTGAGAAGTATCTGCGAAGCCTCGGCAAGGTCGGGATTATCCGTGGTCACAAGCTTCTCGCTTGTCATAACCTCGGCAATCGGGAGCTCCATGTTCTGCTGGAAACGGAGGTCGCGGTTTGTTACGATACCGATTAGTCTGTTTTCTGCATCCACGACCGGAATGCCGCCGATACGGTTGTCGTGCATCAGTTGCAGAGCCTCCCCTACTGTCTGCTCCTTGGTAATGGTCACCGGATCATAGATCATGCCGCTCTCGGCGCGTTTCACCTTGCGCACCTGCGCTGCCTGCGCCTCGATCGACATATTCTTGTGGATCACACCTATTCCACCTTCACGGGCGATAGCTATCGCCATCTCCGCCTCTGTAACCGTGTCCATGGCAGCAGACACAAACGGGATATTGAGCGGGATGTTGCGTGAGAAACGTCCGGCAAGGCTCACCATATTCGGAGTGACCTCAGAATATGCCGGTATCAGGAGAACATCGTCGAATGTCATCCCTTCCTGAACTACTTTTTCATCTATGAAACTCATGGTGTCAGAAATTTTTGAGTTCGTTTGCTACTGTTATTGTCTGGGTGCGGTCCGGACCGACGGATATCATGCCTACAGGAACGCCCGTCACCTCCTCTATCTTGCGCACATAAGCCTTTGCCGCCTCCGGCAGCTCCTCGAAAGACTTTGCACCGGTGATATCCTCTTTCCACCCGTCGAGTTCAATCAATACAGGCTTGCACTTCGCAAGACGCGATATTGTGGAAGGGGGAGTGTCGAGAATCTCGCCGTCGCACTCATATCCGGTGCAGATGCTTACCTTGTCAAGACCTGAAAGGACATCGAAAAGCATCAGTGCCCAATTGTCGATGCCGGAAAGGCGAGCGACATAGCGTGCCACGACGGCATCAAACCAGCCGATACGGCGCGGACGGCCGGTCACGGTGCCGTATTCATGACCGCGTTCGCGGATTTCATGTGCGATATCGCCGAAAAGCTCTGTCGGGAAAGGACCCTCACCCACGCGGGTGCAGTATGCCTTTGCCACACCGAGCACATTATCAATCCATTTAGGAGAGATGCCCGCTCCTACAGGCACACTTGCCGCCGAAGGAGTGGAAGATGTGACGAAGGGGTACGTGCCGTGGTCGATACACAGCATCATGCCCTGCGCGCCCTCGAAAAGCACCTTCGCGTCAGTGAGAAGAGTGTCATTGATAAGTTTCGAAGTGTCGGTGATCATATGTCCGATCTTTCCGGCAATCTCCATATACTGGTCGTATACCTCTTTGAAATCGAATTCAGGAAGTCCGAGCATCTTCAGCTCGCGGTTTTTCACATCGAGAGCCGCCTTCAGCCTTTCAGCGAAATACTCAGGCTCCAGCAGGTCGCCCATACGCAGACCCACACGGCTGTATTTGTCGGAATAAGCGGGACCTATGCCCTTCTTGGTCGTACCGATGAGCGACTCACCCTTCATATTCTCATAAGCACCGTCAAGAGCTGAATGCCAGGGCATCACCATAGCCGCACGGTTGGAGATGAAGAGCTGATAATCCGTGACACCCTGCTGATGAAGGCGATCAAGCTCAGCGATAACAGAAACAGGATTGACAACCATACCATTAGCCATCACATTCACAGTGCGCGGGTTGAAAATGCCCGACGGAATGCTCTGTAACGAATATTTCTTGCCGTCAAACACCACTGAATGTCCGGCATTGTTGCCTCCCTGGTAACGAACCACCATATCAGCGCGACAAGCGAAGTAGTCGGTCATTTTCCCCTTTCCTTCATCGCCCCACTGCGATCCGATTACAACTAATCTTTGTGACATATTCTTCGATTTTTCTTTTGTTTTATTATTTGAGTCCGTTGCGCTGATAGATATAATCAACGTTCTTCATGTAATATTCGAGAGTGAAGCATGCGTCGAGTTCCTCCTCTGTAAGCGCACCCATCACCACTTCGTTCTGTTTGAGCAGATCCTGATATGCCGCACCGGTAGCCATCGCCTGCATCGCCACAGGCTGCACCGTGTCGTAAGCCTGTTCGCGCACGAAACCTTTCTCTATAAGGGCATTCATGACGCGCTGCGCGAATATCACACCGTTGGTGAGATAGATGTTTGATTTCATTCTGTCTTCAAACACCACAAGGTTCTCAAGAATGCCCATCATGCGGTTGAGCATATAGTCGAGAAGTATGGTTGCGTCAGGCATAAGAATACGCTCAGTAGCCGAATGTGAGATGTCGCGCTCGTGCCATAGAGCCACATTATCGTAAGCAGTCATCATATATCCGCGGAGCACGCGCGCGCATCCGCACATATTCTCGCTTGATATTGGATTTCGCTTGTGCGGCATAGCGCTTGAACCCTTCTGCCCTTTTCCGAACGACTCCTCCACCTCATGCACTTCCGTGCGCTGGAGATTACGGATTTCGAGAGCCATCTGCTCGATGCTGGCGCCTATCAGGGCAAGAGTAGCCATGTAACATGCATGGCGGTCGCGCTGGATTACCTGAGTAGAGATATCCGAAGAAGCTATGCCGAGTCTTTCACATACATAATCCTGCACGAACGGAGGAATATTAGCGAAATTACCTACAGCACCGCTGATCTTGCCTACCTCCACGCCACGCGCCGCGGCGCGGAAGCGTTCGAGGTTGCGCTGCATCTCTGCTCTCCACAACACCCATTTAAGACCGAAAGAGGTAATGTCGGCATGTATGCCGTGTGTGCGTCCTATGCATGGGGTGTATTTGTATTTCTCAGCCTGACGACCGAGCATTTCTATATATTTCTCCAGATCCTCGAGGATTATGGCGTTAGCCTGCTTGAACAGGTAGCCGTTGGCAGTATCAACCACATCGGTAGAGGTGAGACCGTAATGCACCCATTTGCGCTCCTCGCCGAGAGACTCCGACACGCAGCGTGTAAACGCCACTATGTCATGGCGGGTCTGCAGTTCGATTTCCTTTATGCGGTCGATATTGAAAGTAGCCTTCTCGTTGAGCTTTGCCACATCCTCTTCGGGCACAACACCGAGTTTGCTCCATGCCTCGGCAGCAAGGATCTCAACTTTAAGATAGGCATTGAATTTGTTTTCTTCTGTCCAAACCTGGCGCATTACATCGCGCCCGTATCTTTCTATCATGATTATTCTTGTTTTTTAGAAGTTATTTAACAACCTTCGGTCAGGATTTGATTGCCTGATAGCCTATGTCGCTGCGGCTGAAGAGCGAAGCGCAGTCAATCCGGGCAATGTCGGCAAGCACCTTGTCGCGTGCCTCCTTGATATCCGCACCTTTGCCGACGACCATCATCACGCGTCCGCCGGCGGTCAGAATACTACCGTCTTTCGCGGCGGTTCCCATATGGTATACGGAAGACTCGACTTTATCAAGACCCTTTATCACCTCACCTTTCGCATAGCTGCCGGGATACCCCTTGGATGCGAGCACTATGCCGAGCACAGCCTCTGGATTCCACTCAATCTCGAAATCCTCCCCATCTACGGCAGCGTTGAACAGAGCGTATATGTCGCTCTTCATGCGAGGAAGCACTACCTCAGTCTCCGGATCGCCGAAACGGGCATTGAACTCTATCACCTTCGGTCCCTCTTCGGTAAGAATAAGACCACCGTAAAGGATACCGGTAAAAGGAAGTCCTTCCTTGACAAGACCGGCGGCAACAGGACGTATAATGCGTTCCAGAGCCTCATCGCGCACAGCATCGGAAATAAACGGCACCGGGGAATACGCCCCCATGCCTCCGGTATTGGGACCCCTGTCGCCATCGAAAGCGCGCTTATGGTCCTGAGCCACAGCAAGTGGATACACCTTCTCGCCCGACACTACACACATGAACGAGAACTCGGGTCCGGAGAGGAAATCCTCCACCACTACCCTTCCCTTGCCGAAACTCGCGTCAAGGAGCATATCGCGCAGTGCCGCCTCCGCCTCATCATATGTCGCGGCGACAACCACTCCCTTCCCTGCCGCAAGTCCGTCATATTTGATTACTGCAGGAAGAGGGCGCTTCCTTACATAATCCCACGCATCTCCGAACTCATCGAAAACGCGATACGAGGCTGTGGGAACATTGTATTTGTCCATCATCTCCTTCGCGAACTCCTTGGAGCTCTCGATTCGGGCGGCACCCTTTGTCGGACCGAAAATACGGAGACCGTCTTCTGCGAAACGGTCGGCAACACCGGCGGCAAGCGCCGCCTCCGGACCAACCACTGTCAGATCCACGGCATTCTCCGCTGCGAACCGCGCCAAAGCGTCGACATCCTCCACGCCGATACCCACGCATTCCGCAAGCGCGGAAATACCCGCGTTGCCGGGCGCGCAATATATCTTATCAACCTGCGGGCTGCGCGACAGAGCCTCCACGATTGCATGTTCTCTGCCGCCGCTGCCTATAACAAGAACTTTTTTCATAATCAATGCTTAAAATGACGCATGCCGGTAAAGAGCATGGCAATACCCTTCTCGTTCGCTTTCTTGACTGAATCCTCATCGCGGATAGAGCCTCCGGGCTGAACAATGGCGGTGACACCATATTTCGAGGCGAACTCCACTGTATCGTCAAAAGGAAGGAATCCGTCGGAAGCAAGCACAAGACCCTCTGTATGACCTGCGGCTTTTGCCTCTTCAAGCGCGATCTCGGCAGAACCCACACGGTTCATCTGACCTGCGCCCACACCTACAGTGGCGCCATTCTTAACAACCACGATCGCGTTTGACTTGACATGCTTCACTACACGCCAACCGAAATTCATATCCGCAAGTTCCGCTGCCGAAGGCTTACGCTCGGTCACAGTCATCTCTTCCGTGATTTCCTTGCATTCAAGGTCGGCATCCTGCACGAGCAGACCGCCGGTAACGCCGACATATTGTTTCTGCCTGCTGTCGGATTTCGACATATTCACCTGAAGCAGACGGAGATTTTTCTTGGAAGCGAACACTTCGAGAGCCTCGGGAGTAAATTCGGGAGCCATGACGATCTCAAGGAAAATTGGCTTCATAAGTTTTGCAGTCTCCCCGTCAAGAGGACGGTTAACAGCCACAATGCCGCCATAAATGCTTACCTTGTCCGCCTCGTATGCCTTGGTCCAAGCTTCGGTTATATCCTTACCTGTGGCTGCGCCGCAGGGATTCATATGCTTGAGACCGACAGCAAAAGGCTCGTCAAACTCACGCACAATCTGGAGAGCCGCGTTGGCATCCTGGATATTGTTGTATGAAAGCTCTTTGCCGCCAAGCTGTTTTGCATAGGCAACGGAATAGGGAACCTCCTCCTCGGCACGATAGAACATCGCAGCCTGATGGGGATTCTCACCGTAACGCAAGCTCTGGACCTCATCGAACGCGAGGAAAAGCTTCTCGTCAAGACCTGCCTGACGGCGCATATAAGACGCGATATGCGAATCGTAGAGAGCAGTATGGGTATACGCCTTTGCCGAGAGTTTCAGACGCGTCTCAGGGAGTGTGTCTCCCGTCTCGCGGATTTCGGAAAGTATGGTGTCATAATCCGAAGGATCGCAGACCACGGTGACATCGCGGAAATTCTTTGCCGCACTGCGGAGCATCGAAGGACCGCCTATGTCGATATTCTCCACGGCATCCTCCATGCTCACACCCTCTTTGGCAATAGTTGCCTCGAAAGGATAGAGATTCACGCACACCATCTCGATTGTCTCGATTCCGTTTGCCTCAAGCTGCGCCATATGGTCGGCGATGTCGCGGCGACCGAGAAGACCGCCATGCACCTTCGGATGAAGGGTCTTCACACGACCGTCGCAGATTTCCGGGAAACCTGTGACATCGCTGATGTTGATAACGTCAATGCCGCTCTCGCGAAGCCGCGTCATTGTGCCGCCGGTGGCGATTATCTGCCAACCGAGTTCTTGCAGGGAACGGGCAAACTCCACCACTCCCCTTTTATCGCTTACACTTATTAATGCTCTCATATTCTCTTAATTTATTAATTCTGAAGAAGACGCGCTATGATTTCCGGATACAGGCGATGCTCCTCCGCATGGATCATATCCTCAAGTTCAGTCATGTCTTCACCCTCATATGGGATGGCACGCTGGGCAATTATCCTGCCGCCGTCGAGTGTCTCATCCACATAATGGATCGTTATGCCATACACCTTGACTCCATATTCGAAAGCGTCCCGGATGCTGTGGGCACCCGGAAATGCAGGTAGCAGCGCAGGGTGCAGATTTATTATGCGTCCGCTGTAGCGTGTGAGCAGCTCATCGCCAATAATCCGCATATATCCGGCAAGACACACGAGATCCACACCAAGCTCATCCATACGGTCGGCAATCAGTTTCTCGAACCCGAGTTTATTGGCGAAATCCTTGGCACGGAATGCGAAAATCTCCACACCATGTCTTGCGGCACGCTCCGTTACAAAGGCACCGGGGCGGTCACAGACACACAGCACCACCTTGCATCCGGGGATTCTCCCCTGCTCAGCAGCCACCGTTATATTCTCGAAATTGCTGCCGTTTCCACTTGCAAATACTGCAATCTTCCTCATATAGGAATTTTATTTTAAAGTCACGCCTTCACCTTCGACAACTTTTCCGATCACAGACGCCCTCTCACCTGCCTCCGTAAGGATTTCCAACGCACGGGGTGCGTCTTCAGGACAGACGGCAAGCACCATTCCAATGCCCATGTTGAAAATGTTGAACATCTCGCGGTGAGGAATCTTGCCGTATTTCTCCAGCATACGGAACACCGGAAGAATCTCCCAGCTGCCTTCTTCTATTTCCACACCCTGACCCTCTTTGAGAATGCGCGGTATATTCTCATCGAAGCCGCCGCCTGTGATATGCGCTATGCCATGGACATCTATCTCATCAAGCACCTTGTGCACCTGCTTCACATAAATTCTTGTGGGGGTGAGCAGCATCTCGCCAAGAGTCTGGTCTCCCGTATCCTCATACTTCTGATCGAACTCGAGATCACGGTCCGACACAATCTTGCGCACAAGGCTGAATCCGTTGGAGTGGACTCCTGATGACGCGATACCGATAAGCAGATCGCCGGGTTTTACTTTCGAGCAATCGATAAGCTTGCTTTTTTCCACGGCACCGACTGTGAAACCGGCAATATCGTATTCACCGGGAGTGTACATGCCGGGCATCTCGGCAGTCTCGCCGCCGACAAGGGCGCATCCCGCCTGACGGCATCCTTCGGCAACACCGCTTACGATAGCCTCGACAACTTCAGGATGATTCTTGCCCACCGCAACATAATCGAGGAAAATCAGCGGACGCGCACCCTGGGCGAGCACATCGTTGACACACATAGCCACGGCATCTATGCCGATAGTGTCATGTTTCTCCAGTGAGAAAGCTATTTTAAGTTTGGTGCCGACACCGTCAGTACCGCTCACGAGAATCGGATGCTCGTAACCGAGCGAACCGAGGTCAAACATGCCGCCGAAAGCACCGATGTTGCCCATCGAGCCGGGGCGCTCGGTGCTCTTCACATGTTTCTTGATGCGGCTTACCACTTCGTAGCCCGCCTCAAGGTTCACACCGGACGCTTCATAACTTTTTGCCATATTATTTAAAGTAATTTATTGCGTTTTTAAATAGATTCTGCATCTTGTTGCCATGGATATTCTTCATCAGACCGTCGGCAAAACGCTCGGAATGTCCCATTTTTCCGAGGATGCGCCCGTCGGGTGAGATTATACCCTCGATAGCCTCTACCGATCCGTTTGGATTGGCTGGAGAGTCCATAGTTGCGTTACCCTCGGCATCGGCATACTGGAAGGCGATCTGACCGTTTGCGCGAAGTTGCGCGGCGAGTTCCGGAGAAGCCATGAACTTACCCTCGCCGTGGGAAGCGGCGATGCTGTGAAGCTCGCCGATGGTGAAGCCTTCGAGCCATGGAGAGGCAACGGAACCCACACGGGTGTTTACTATCTGCGAGATATGACGGTTTATATCGTTATGGAAGAGTGTGGGACTCTCAGCGGAAAGTTCTCCGATTCTGCCATAAGGAAGAAGACCTGACTTGACAAGAGCCTGGAATCCGTTGCAGATTCCGAGTATCAGTCCTCCCCTCTCCTGCAGACGCTTTATTGCCGCCTTCACAGTGTCGTTGAGCAGGACATTGGCGATAAACTTGCCGCTTCCGTCAGGCTCATCGCCGGCAGAGAAACCGCCGCTTATGGCAAGGATATGGCATTCATCGATATTGCGTGCCATCTCCTGAACCGAACGTTCGATATCCTCAGCGGTGAGATTGATAAACACGCTGCTTCTGACCACTGCGCCTTCACGCTCGAATGCCTTGGTCATGTCGTAGTCGCAGTTTGTGCCGGGGAAAAGCGGGAGGAACACCACGGGATGCTCGGTCTTCTCACCCTCCCAGCGGCTCGTGCAGGCTCCGGAAGATGCATTCTCCACCTTACCCTCGACACCGCTTCTGTCAGGATATACCTTATTGAATCTGCCTCGGTTTGCCTCGAATGCCTCCCCTATTGCGATTTCCACGCCGTTCACGCGCAGTGCTCCCTCAACGGTCTCGCCTATGAGTTCCGCATTCGGGAAGTCAAGCGCGTTTTTGCTCTCCACAATCAGAGAACCGTGACCGAAATCGAACAGATCCTTGTCGGAAACACGAACATCCGCCCCGATTCCGTTGCCGAAACTCATCTTTGCGATACCCTCTGCAACGCCGCCGAAACCTACAGACCAGGCTGCGACTATATCCCCGCTCTCTATTCCCTTGCGCACATTTTCGAAATTGAGCATAAGTTGCGCGGTGTCGGGAGTGAGATCACTTTCAGGAGTATGACGCACGATATAGACACTATTTCCGGCTGCCTTGAATTCAGGGCTGACGACCTTTCTGGCATCCACAGTTCCCGCCGCGAAAGCGATCAGCGTCGGAGGCACATTGATGTCGTTGAACGTACCGCTCATGGAGTCTTTTCCTCCGATTGCCGGGAGACCGAACGCCAGCTGCATCTCCAGCGCGCCGAGAAGCGCGGCAAGAGGCTTGCCCCATGACTCGGCAGAGTTCATACGTTCGAAATATTCCTGGAAAGAGAATCGCAGACGGCGGAAGTCCGCACCTGCCGCAGTAGCTTTAGAAAGAGCCTCGACAACCGCATAAGCCGCGCCGTGGAAAGGACTCCAGCTGCTGATATAGGGATTGAATCCGAAAGTCATAATAGAGGCTGTGTCGGTATGATGACTTCCGACGGGAAGTTTCTGTACACTCGCCTGGGTCTCCGTTCCCTGGGTCGCACCGCCGAAAGGCATCAGCACAGTGGAGGCACCGATTGAAGAGTCGAACATCTCAATGAGACCTTTCTGCGAGGTCACGTTCTCATCCTCAAGATTATGCAGGAACTTCTCTTTGAGATCTCCGCCCGGAATCTCCCTTGCGAAAGGATCTCTGTCTTCGATTCCTGCTATACGCGCTTTGGCGAAATGACGTGCTCCTGCAGAGTCTATGAATTCCCTGCGGAGGTCAGCCACAAGCTCGCCGTTATAATACATTCTCATTCTGCCGGAGTCGGTAACATCGGCGACATGGCGCACCTCAATGTTCTCTTCATGACAGTAACGCTCGAATTCCTCGCGATCCCCGGGTTCAACCACAACCGACATTCTCTCCTGCGATTCGCTGATTGCGAGTTCCGTAGGGTTAAGTCCGGAATATTTTGTTGTGACGCGGTCGAGATATATGTCAAGACCATCGGTAAGCTCTCCGATAGCCACACTGACACCACCAGCGCCGAAGTCGTTGGATTTCTTGATGAGACGCGTCACCTCCGGACGGCGGAAAAGACGCGAGATCTTGCGTTCTTCAGGAGCATTTCCCTTCTGCACCTCGCTGCCGCATTCCTCAAGCGATGACTCGTTGTGTTCTTTCGATGACCCGGTTGCTCCTCCTATTCCGTCACGACCGGTACGGCCTCCGAACATGAGGATCACATCGCCCGGCTGAGGACGTTCGCGGCGAACATCGGAAGCTTTTACAGCTCCTGCAACGGCACCGACCTCCAGACGCTTTGCGACATATCCCGGATGATAAATCTCACGCACATGCGTTGTGGCGAGTCCGATCTGGTTTCCGTATGACGAGTATCCGGCAGCAGCTTTCAGCGAGATGACACGCTGGGGAAGTTTCCCCTCCATCGTCTCGGATACCGGCTTGTAAATGTCTCCGGCACCGGTCACACGCATTGCCTGATACACATAGCTACGCCCGCTCAACGGGTCACGGATCGCGCCGCCGAGACATGTGGAGGCACCTCCGAACGGCTCTATTTCCGTAGGATGATTATGGGTTTCATTCTTGAACTGAAGCAGCCAGCGTTCCTCTTTGCCATCTACGTCTATGTCCACATAAATTGAACATGCGTTGTTTTCCTCACTCTGTTCGAGATCTTCAAGAAGACCTTCCTTGCGGAGATAGCGGGCACCGATTGTGGCAAGATCCATAAGGCAAAGACTTTTGCTCTCGCGTCCGAGCTGACGGCGTATTTTCTTCCACTCATCGAGAGCATCGCGGAGTGTGGCTGAAATAGCAGACTCATCTATGGCAATGTCGGTAAGTTCGGTTGTGAACGTGGTGTGGCGGCAATGGTCACTCCAGTATGTGTCGAGAATACGGAGTTCCGTCTCATTTGGGTCGCGTCCTTCGGCTGTAAAATAAGACACAACCTCCATCAGGTCGTCACCGTTCATAGCAAGACCTTTCTCCTTGCAATAGGCTGCCGCAGCATCGGCTGTAATCTCACGGAAACCTTCAAGTACCGGCACCGGTCTGGCGGCTGCCCGTTCCGGCTTCTCCAGACGGTCAAGGTCTTTGCGACGCGCCTCCACGGCATTGATGCAGTATTTTGAGATCCGTTTCATCTCCTCCTCTCCTACCGACCCATCGAAAATCATCAGACGGCTGCTGCTTATCTCTATTTCAGCCGACGGCTCTATGAGTCTCACGCACTCCTCGGCTGAATGGGCACGCTGGTCGAACTGTCCGGGAAGACACTCAACCGCAAGATATGGCATTCCTCCGGTCTCCACTGTGTCAGAGACAGTGTCGGTGGCAGGCTCGCCGAAAACCCTGTAGGAACTGCGTTCGATAAGTTCAGGAGTGAAACCGAACAGATCATACACGCAAAGGAGTCTGAGACTCCTGATGTCGAGACCGAGATTGGAATTCAATTCACGGCGCAGACTTTCAGCCTCCGTGCGGAACTCCGGACGTTTCTCTACAAATATTCTTGATTTTAAAGCTGTCATATCGATTATGCAATATGCATTGTGAATTACAAATTAGATTTCAGATTCGAGAACCTTGCGTGCCTGCTCCGCACGGAATTCATCCAGTTTGAGTTTCATTGCGGGGTCTGTAACCGCCATAATCTCTATTGCGAGCAAAGCGGCGTTTCTGGCACCATCGATTCCTACCGTCGCCACCGGAATGCCCGGAGGCATCTGCACCATGGACAGGAGGGAATCCAACCCTTCAAGACTGCGTGATTTCACGGGAACACCTATCACCGGCAGCGTAGTGAACGCCGCCACAACTCCGGCGAGATGCGCCGCGCCGCCTGCGCCTGCGATTATCGCGCAAAGACCGCGCTCTCGGGCACCCGAAGCCCATTCCTCAAGCTGCGCCGGAGTGCGGTGAGCACTCAGCACTCTCTTTTCATACTCGATTCCGAAGGAATCCAAAATTGCCGTGGCTCCCGACATAACGTTCCAGTCGCTTGTGGAACCCATCACAACTCCTACTTTCATATCTCTTCTTACCTGGATGTTGGTTAGTTAAAATTGCTATTCTGCTAAATTGCCGTTAAATAAAAAGCAGGAGGCGTCAGACACACTGCCTGACGCCTCCTTTTTATCTGTTCACAATTCTGCACGCGTATCCGCACGCCTCCCCATTCATGACCGCACGAAACGCCTTGCGCTTCCGGCGCGGCTTTCGCAGTATGGAATGGGATTGTTGTCTCATTGCTAATTGAAAAATTAGATTGCAAAGTTACAACTTTATTTTCAATTTTGCCAACATATCACCCCAAACTTCTGATGAAATCGTTGTAAATATTTTTATAAATAGTTTTACGAGTATCTCCGGAGTTTTTTCTCAGAAACTGTTTAAATTTAATTGTGAGGTTCATTGAGAGGATTTTATGAGACTCGGTGAAAACAACCATAAAAGACCTCAAGGAAGCCACAAGATTCACTATATAAAAAATTTCGAATTAAATTTAAACAGTTTCTTAGGCTCCATTCAAAAAAACTCAACGGTTCGTCAGTCGTTGGCAGGGGAGAGCGCCTCGTATGTGAAGGCTTCCCATGGCATGTCGGCATCGGCTTTACCCTTGTCGAGGATGTCTACAATGTGCATAAGCAGGGGGAAATCCTTGAGATCTACAAGACCCAGCTCAGCCTTGCGACGTATTGCCTGACCCATGATGCGGGTAATCACGAGACTTTCGAGCGTGATGCCGGCAAGGGCTTCCGTAACCTGGTCATAGTCGAGTCCCTGACCCATCAATACGCCGCAGCGGCGTGTGCGCCCGCTGAATATCGTGACGTAGAGGTCGCCCAGACCGATGCATTCACTCTCGAACGTGCCTCCCTGAAGCTGCATGAGGGCGTGGGTTTCCCTTACCGCCTGCGAGAAGGTGCCCGCCTGCGAGTTGTAATGCTGCGGTTCGTCTTCTCCGTGCCAGCGCGTATTGAGCCCGACAGCCAGGGTCACAGCCATGGCGAACGCGTTCTTGAGCGCCACGGCACTTTCAAGACCGATGACATCATTTGTAAGGGATATATGATAATAAGGACGCTGCATCGCTTCCTTCATCATGCGCAAAGCCTTGTTGTCTTTGCCGCAGAAACCGACTTCCGTGGGATCCATGAACACGAGTTCATAGCTGGTGCAGGGACCGCCCACGGCACATACGTCGCGATGGATGCCTCGCTTGGCGAGTTCGCTGATCCAATATCCCGGATAGGAGAGGAGCGAGCCGTCTTCTGTGGCGCGCAGTCCCTTGGTAACCGAAAGCACAGGAATCGCGGGATCAAGCTTTGTCAGTATTTCCTCAAGAAACCAGTCAACGCCGAAAGAGCTGACTCCGCCTATCACGAAATCGGAACCTTTAACCACTTCCTCCCAGTCTTTGAAGTAGTGGAATTTGACATTTTCAGGGAAAGGACGGCAGAATTTCTCGTGTTTGCCTGTTTTGATATATCCGTCGATGATCTCGTCATCGAGGCATGTGCCCACGATATGCACTTCGTTTCCATTTTCTGCTGCGGGGAAGGCGAGGGCAGAACCCATCATGCCGGCGCCAATGATTGTAATCTTTCTCATTTTGTTATGAAAATTAGTTTATTAGAATATAGTATTGAAATATCGTTGCTGAAGTTATGGATTGCAAATTTAATGTTTTATTTCATTAAATCAAAAGAAAGTACAGATTTTAGACAGGAGGACAGTAGAAACAGGGCATTTTTTATACTCATGTTTCTACTGTCCTCCTGTCTAAAACATAATCCGGTCAAAAAGACAATCCTCCGGTCAAGACCGGGATTATTTGCGGGGTTTGGATTCGCAATATACGCAACGTACCGGGGCAACGCCGTCGTCGCAGGGGCGGAAAAGGGAATCGACCTTCTCCATATTGGAAATGCAACGGTTGTTGGAGCATACGTGCTGATTGCGGAGAGTGCCTTCGGGAAGTGCCGGAGGACATGCTACATGTTCCTCGCCAGCCCATTTGAGGAGTGTGAGAATCAACGCCATGCGCACAAACTTGCCGTTCTCAACCTGACGGAAATAAGCGGCGCGCGGGTCGGAATCAACGTCAACCGAGATTTCGTTGACACGAGGCAGCGGGTGAAGCACGCGCAATTCGGGACGTGCGGTCTTCAATTTGTCGGCAGTAAGGATAAAACTGTCTTTCAGACGGTCATATTCATCTTCATCAAGAAAACGCTCCTTCTGCACGCGGGTCATATAAAGCACGTCAAGTTCAGGCATGACCTCTTCCATCGAAGATACTTCCCTGTAGTCTACGCCATGTTTGTCGCACACCTCATGTTTCATATAATCCGGAAGACGCAACTGATCGGGAGCGATAAGGACAACCTTCACACCCGAATGGCGGGAAAGCGCCTTTATAAGGGAATGCACGGTGCGACCGAACCTGAGGTCACCGCAGAAACCGATGGTGATGTCGTCAAGACGACCTATCTCGCGCTTGATTGTCAGCAGGTCGGTAAGTGTCTGGGTAGGATGGGCGTGTGAGCCGTCACCGGCGTTGATCACCGGAACGCGGGCGTTCATGGCGGCGACATATGCCGCGCCCTCCTCGAAATGGCGCATCGCGATGATGTCGGCGAAGCAGCTTATCACTTTCGATGTGTCTGCCACGGTCTCCCCCTTGCTGACCGATGTGTTCTGCGCGTCGGAAAAGCCGAGCACGTTGCCACCGAGTTCCATCATTGCAGCCGTGAAACTGAGGCGTGTGCGCGTTGAGGGTTCATAAAAGAGTGTCGCCAGTTTTTTCCCTTTGCATGCTTCCGCATACGCAGGACGGTTGGCAATGATGTCGAGGGCAAGGTCAACGATTTCCTCTGTCTCCTTGCGCGTCAGATCCGTAGGGTCTATCAGATGTCGCATATCGTGTATAAATTTTATATCATTTCATCCAGGATTCATCGGAAGGATTGTCACGGAATTTCTTTATGGCATCCTTGGCATCCGCCGATACGTAATTCTCTTCGACGGCAACCTCCAGAAGGGCATCAAGATTGGAAAGAGAGATATTTCTCACACCTGCAGCCTCCAGACGGTCAAGACCCTTCTTCATGCCATAAGTAAAGATAGATACCACACCGAGCACTTCGGCACCCGCCTCGCGCAATGCCTCCACAACATCTATGCAGCTTCCGGCGGTAGAAATGAGGTCTTCAATGACCACCACCTTCGCACCCGGTTCGAGACGACCTTCTATGCGGTTGTTTCTGCCATGTTCTTTCGCACTTCCGCGCACGTATCCCATCGGTTTGCCAAGAATCCACGCCGCTATAGCCGCATGTGCGATGCCGGCAGTGGACGTGCCCATCAGAGCCTCCGCACCGGGAAACTCACGCTCCACAGTCGCGGCTATGGCATTCTCCACAACTTCGCGCGCTGCCGGATCAGACAGAATCAGGCGGTTGTCGCAATATATCGGACTCTTTATCCCACTCGCCCATGTAAAGGGTTTTTCAGGACTGAGGAACACGGCTTTTATTCTCAGAAGGCTCTGCGCCACTGATTTCTCTATCTCTTTTTTATCCTTAACCATAAGAGTATGTTTGAATTTAACACGAATTTAATGTTTGAGTATATTTGAAAAATTCTTTTCCATTTCATGAAGGTTCTTTCCGGTGAATTTCACCAAGTTTCATCAGTCGCATAGCCCGCTATGCTCCTTCTTCAACTTGTGAAATTCCCTCGAAAATAACTCTTCATGCAAAGGAAAGTTAAATCCAAACATACTCTAAGTCGTTTCTTTAAAAAGCTGTTTAAAAGTTGTTTGTCATAATTCGCCCGTGAAATCCTCCACGCAGCGGCGATAGGCTGCGACAGGATCGGCGGCGGCTGTTATCGGGCGACCTACCACAATAAAGTCCGAGCCGATCTCTCTGGCGCGTGCCGGAGTTGTGATGCGTACCTGATCATCGGCAGCAGCATCGGCAAAACGTATTCCCGGGGTCACTGTCAGGAAATCGCGTCCGCACGCCTCCTTGACTATGCCCGCCTCAAGAGGGGAGCAGACAACGCCGTCAAGACCCGCTTCGGCGGCATTTTCGGCATACTTGATTATTGTGTCGCCGATTGTGGCGTCAATGAGCAACTGTCTGCGCATAGCCTCCTCGGATGTGCTGGTGAGCTGCGTAACTGCGATAAGCAGCGGACGGGTGCCGTCTTCGCGTGTCAGACCCTCGACAGCGGCACGCATCATCTCAATTGTTCCGGCTGCATGGACATTGACCATATCTACATCCAGTGCCGAAAGAACCTTCATCGCCTTGCGAACCGTGTTTGGAATATCGTGTAATTTAAGGTCAAGAAATATCTTGTGGCCACGGCGCTTGATCTCTTTCACAATCTCGTTGCCTGCTCCGTAATAAAGCTCCATTCCGATTTTCAGAAAGGGCTTGCGGCTTTCGCCGTTGAATTTGTCGAGGAAAGCGAGTGTTTCTTCGGCGTTCGGAAAATCGCAGGCTATGATAACGTCTCTGTTCATGTGTTATGTTATGTTTCGTTAAATATTCGTTGAAAAAAATGCCTATCTCGGAAGCGCGGCTCCTATTATATCGGAAAGTGAGGCTATTCCCAGCTTCTCCATACGCGAGGGGAGTGCTTCGATGATATCCTTGCATGCATATGGATTCACAAGGTTTGCAGAACCTACCTCCACAGCAGTGGCTCCCGCCATCATCATCTCTATCACATTGTCGGCAGTAGAGACTCCTCCGCATCCGATAATGGGGATGTTCACCGCAGAGGCAACCTGCCAGATCATTCTTACGGCAACGGGGAAAATCGCCCGCCCAGAAAAACCGCCAACTTTGTTGGCGACAACCGGACGGCGTGTCTTGGTGTCGATTCTCATGCCGAGCAACGTGTTTATAAGACACAGACCGTCGGCTCCGGCATCCTCTGCCGCGCAGGCAATCTTCACTATATCGGTGACATTCGGTGTGAGTTTGACATACAGCGGCTTGGTGACAACCTCTTTTACAGCTTTCACAACCTCCGCCACAGATTCAGGCTGAGTGCCGAAACTCATGCCTCCGCCATGCACATTGGGACAACTGACATTCAACTCAATGATACCGACTTCCTCCGCACCGTCTATTACGCGGCATGCCTCCACATATTCATCGATCGAAAAACCACTGATATTGGCAACGACAGGTTTGTGGAAAACCTTGCGGAGTTTCGGCAACTCCTCTGAAACAACCTTGTGCACGCCGGGGTTCTGCAGACCAACGGAGTTTATCAGACCTTCGGGACATTCCGCCACACGCGGCAGAGGATTTCCCGCACGCGGCGAGAGGGTAGTGCCTTTTATCGATATCGACCCCAAAATGTCAAGGTCGTAATATTCCGACATCACATATCCGAAACCGAAGCATCCGCTCGCCGGTATCACAGGATTGTCGAGCCTGACACCACTCAGGCTTACAGATGTGTCTCTCATTTCCATATCAGTTCATCTTTAGGGAATACAGGGCCTGCCTTGCATATGCCTTTCAGACCGCTTCTGGTTTCAAGCACACAACACATGCAGATTCCGAATCCGCATGCCATACGCGACTCAAGACTGAGTTCGCCCGGCTGCGCGAGCCTTTCGCAAAGAGCACGAAGCATAGGCAGCGGACCGCACGTATAGAAATAGTCGAAGTCCGGATTCTTCTCCGCTATAGCATCGGTCACGAACCCGCGCGTACCCTCCGAACCGTCGGCTGTCGAGACATACACATCAAGTCCCATATCCTCGAATTCCTTCTTCAGCACAACATCTGCCGCAGTGTTGAATCCCAGCACAACAACAGGACGTTTTCCCTCTTTGCACAGCAAACGGGCAAGCATCAGAAGCGGAGCGCATCCGATGCCACCGCCCACAAGCAGCGGTTTATCCGTTTTCACGGCAAGGCTGAAACCGTTGCCGAGACCCGTAAGCACATCGGCGGTATCTCCCGGTTTCATCTCCGACATCACCTCGGTGCCTTCTCCGACAACGTCATAGAGCAGCGTGAGCCTGCTGCCGGATATGTCGCATACCGATATCGGGCGGCGCAGATACTTGCCTGCCACGGCGATATTTACAAACTGACCGGGAGCCGTAAAATCCGATGTGTCGCCTTCAAGCGCCAACTCCCATGTCTTTGCCGCGACTTTCCTGTTGGAAACCACGCGGAAAAATCTGTGTTTATGTCTGTCTCCTTTCATTTTCACACTTGATTCATAACTTATATACGGTTTTCCCTCCGGCTATGGTCATCATCACCTTTCCGAAAAGCGTGGTTCCGTCGAAAGGCGTGCTTTTCCCTTTGCTGAGGAAAGAGGTAGAATCAACTTTAACCACCCTGTCAAAATCAACGATAGCGAGGTCCGCACGATTTCCCGGGACCAACCCTCCCTTGAATCCGAACAGCTTGCGAGGCTCAAGTGCCATCATCTCCAGCATGCGCGGGAAAGATATATGTCCCGGCCTGACCATATGGGTGTATACCGCAGCCAGCGAAGTCTCCAGACCCACGACACCCATGGCGCTTTTCTCAAGACCTTTTGACTTCTCCTCAGCCGAATGCGGGGCATGGTCGGTGGCAATGACATCTATCGTGCCGTCTGCCGCGCCTTCCCGGAGAGCCTCCATGTCACGGCGCGAGCGTATTGGCGGATTCATCTTGAAGCGGCCCTCTTCTCGCATGTCTTCATCACAGAAAGCGAGATAGTGGGGTGCAGTCTCGCATGTCACCCTTACTCCACGTTCCTTTGCCCTGCGAATAAGATCCACACTCTCCGCAGTTGATATGTGACATATGTGCAGACGGCAGCCCGTTTCCCCGGCAAGACGTATGTCGCGTTCTATCTCACCCCATTCACTTTCGGAACATATGCCCCGGTGACCGTTGGCGCGAGCGTATTCTCCGTCATGTATATATCCTCCGCGCAGAAGAGAATTGACCTCGCAGTGAGCGGCAAGAATCTTTCCGGTCTTTGCAATCTCCCTCATCGCCTCGCGCATTACCTCTTCATCCTGCACACCTGACCCGTCGTCGGAAAAACCTGCTACGAAAGGGGCGAGAGCCTCATAATCCACGAGTTCGGCTCCGAGTCGCGAACGGGTGATTGTGGCGTAGGGTATGGTCTCGATTTTTGCGTCCCGGCGTATTATCTCAAGCTGACGCTCGAGATTCTCAGGTGAATCCGGCGCCGGGTTGAGGTTGGGCATGGGGCAGACTGTGGTGAAACCGCCGGCGGCGGCTGCCGCAGTGCCTGCCGCAATGGTCTCCTTATATGAAAAACCGGGCTCACGGAGATGCACATGCACATCCACAAGCCCGGGGATTACGGTGAGACCGTCAGCGTCAATCACGCTGCAATCATGCGGCGAATCGACCTGCGGCGCTATTTCCGCAATTTTCCCCTCGTATATGAGAATATCTGCCGTTCCCTCCTTGCCGGAAGGGGACAGCAGAGCATTTTTTATCAGTATCTTTTCCATGAGATTTCAGAATTCGTAGAATTCAATGCAAATTTAACTCATATTTCGCGACAAGCAAAATTTATTTTCACTATTCTTCTGCAAAAGCCACTTTGGAAAGTAACTTTTGCTATAATTGCATATCCAAGCATATCCAAATGTATAATGTGTATCTGATTTTGCTTTTTTCGGGAACGGTCTCTTTAAATATTTTTAGTAATCCGTTTGTTAATTATTGGGATTCTGTGTAACTTTGCACGCAAAATGAACACGATGCAAGATTCCAGAAAAGCCGTGCTCACACTTGAAGACGGCTCAAAATTTGAAGGGTTCTCCTTCGGTTATGAAAATCCATGCGCCGGAGAGGTTGTTTTCAACACGGCAATGACGGGTTACCCCGAAAGCCTCACCGACCCCTCCTATGAAGGGCAGATACTTGTCACCACCTATCCCATTCTCGGCAATTACGGAGTGCCATCGGCTGAAAAAAGCACCGAGGCAAATGTCAGCGACTACTTCGAGTCTTCACGCATACATTGCGAGGCAATCGTATGCCAGGACTACAGCTGGGTGCCGAGTCACTGGCAGGCTACACGCTCTCTCGCCGACTGGCTCAAGGATGAAAAAATTCCGGGTATCTACGGCATTGACACCCGCGCGCTTACCAAACTGCTCCGCGACAAAGGCTCGATGCTCGGAAAAATCACATTCGAGGGGGGTGAGGACATAGAGTTTCACGACCCCAACAAAGAAAACCTCATCGCCAAGGTCAGCACCAGAGAGGTCAAGGAATTCGGAGAAGGGGAGAAGAGGGTAGTGCTTGTGGACTGCGGCACAAAATACAATATCATCCGCTGTCTGACACGCCGCGGCGTGAGAGTCACACTCGTGCCGTGGGATTATGACTTCACTCAGATACCCTACGACGGTCTTTTCATCAGCAACGGTCCCGGCAGCCCCGAATTTGCGGAAAAGACAGTGGAGAATATCCGCAAGGCTTTCGAGATCGGCAAGCCTATATGCGGAATCTGCATGGGAAATCAGCTCCTCAGCAAAGCCGCAGGCGCGAAGATCTACAAACTCAAATACGGACACCGCAGCCATAACCAGCCGGTGCGTCTCAGCGGCACGGAACGTTGCTTCATAACATCTCAGAACCATGGATTCGCCGTAGACAACGACTCTATTCCCGCCGACTGGGAACCGCATTTCATAAACATGAACGACGGTACCAACGAGGGTATACGGCATAAATCGAAACCTTTCTTCTCCGCGCAGTTCCACCCGGAAGCAAGCAGCGGTCCGAAAGATACGGAATTCATATTCGATGAATTTATTGCATTGTTGTGATATAAAAGAGTTGAGGGTCTTGGTGCCCGCAACTTTTTTTGTAATATAACGGCATATTTATCCGCTCCCCTCACAACTCTCTCTTTGAAATTCTTCACTCTACAATAATAAAAAATGGCTATCAAGAAAGTATTGTTTCTCGGTTCCGGAGCACTCAAGATCGGAGAAGCCGGAGAATTTGACTATAGTGGATCACAGGCGCTGAAAGCCATGAAAGAGGAAAACATCGAAACGGTGTTGATAAACCCCAACATCGCCACAGTGCAGACCTCGGAAGGCTTTGCCGACAAAATATATTTCCTTCCCGTCACTCCATATTTTGTGGAGAAAGTGATAGAGAAGGAACGCCCGGACGGCATTTTCCTTGCATTCGGCGGACAGACCGCGCTCAACTGCGGCGTGAAGCTCTATGAATCCGGCGTGCTTGAGAAATATGACGTTAAGGTGCTCGGAACTCCCGTACGCGCCATCATGGATACCGAAGACCGGGAACTTTTCGTGAAGAAGCTCGACGAGATAGATGTAAAGACTATCAAGAGCGAGGCTGTGGAATCAGTAGAAGACGCTCTCGCGGCTGCCGACAGACTCGGCTATCCGGTAATCATACGCGCCGCGTACGCCCTGGGAGGTCTTGGCAGCGGCTTCTGCGACAACCGCGATGAACTCATCTCGCTTGTGGAGCAGGCTCTCTCTTTCTCGCCTCAGGTGCTCGTTGAGAAAAGTCTTAAAGGGTGGAAGGAAGTGGAATATGAAGTTGTGCGTGACCGCTTCGACAACTGCATCACAGTCTGCAATATGGAAAACTTCGACCCGCTCGGCATCCATACCGGCGAGAGTATCGTGGTCGCTCCTTCGCAGACTCTCTCCAACGAAGACTATCACATGCTGCGCAAGCTCGCTATAAAGATCATCCGCCATATCGGCATCGTGGGCGAATGTAACGTGCAATACGCTTTCGACCCCGAATCGATGGATTATCGCGTCATCGAGGTCAACGCCCGCCTGTCGCGCTCTTCGGCTCTTGCATCAAAAGCTACCGGATATCCGCTCGCGTTCGTTGCCGCCAAGTTAGGTCTCGGTTACGGTCTGTTTGACCTTAAGAATTCTGTGACGCGCTCCACATCCGCTTTCTTCGAGCCGGCTCTCGACTATATCGTCTGCAAGATTCCCCGCTGGGACCTCGGCAAATTCCACGGCGTGCGCCGCGAAATCGGCAGTTCCATGAAATCTGTGGGCGAGGTGATGGCAATCGGACGCACATTCGAGGAGGTTATCCAGAAAGGTCTTCGCATGATCGGGCAGGGGATGCACGGATTTGTGGAAAACAAACCAATCAGGATACAGGATCTCGACAAGTCTCTAAGCGAGCCTACAGACAAACGTATATTCGTCATCGAGGAAGCTTTCCGCAGAGGATATACAGTTGACCGTATCCACGAACTCACAAAAATAGACCGTTGGTTCCTTCAGAAACTTCATACAGTATTCGATACCTGTCGCGAACTTGAATCGCTGTCTTCACTCGAAGAGATCTCCGACGAGCTCATGAAACGTGCGAAGAGCCAGGGATTCAGCGATTTCCAGATAGGTCGCGCGCTGTGGGGCGAGGAGATGAACCGCCGAAGCGCCGAACTCTCCAACATGGTGCGTGAAAACCGCCTGAACAGAGGCATCAGACCGGTCGTGAAGCAGATAGACACTCTCGCCGCCGAATATCCGGCACAGACCAACTACCTCTATCTCACATACAACGGCAGCCAGAACGATGTGAACTATCTCGGCGACAAGCGCTCCGTGGTGGTGCTCGGTTCCGGAGCATACCGCATAGGAAGCTCCGTGGAGTTCGACTGGTGCGGAGTCAACGCGCTGATGACAGTTGCGGAAGCCGGTTATCGCCCCGTCATGATAAACTACAACCCGGAAACCGTATCAACAGACTACGACATGTGTGAGCGACTCTATTTCGATGAACTCACATATGAGCGTGTCATGGACATCCTCGAGCTTGAGGTTCCTCACGGAGTCATACTCTCCACCGGCGGTCAGATTCCAAACAACCTCGCCATGCGGCTTGACGAGGCAAAGGTAAACATACTCGGCACCCAGGCAAAAGACATCGACAATGCCGAAGACCGCAACAAATTCTCCTCACTTTGCGACTCAATAGGGGTTGACCAGCCGCGCTGGCGCGAGCTGACATCGATGGAAGACATCGACATGTTTGTGGAGGAAGTAGGATTCCCGGTGCTTGTGCGCCCCTCATATGTGCTTTCCGGAGCCGCCATGAACGTCTGCTCCAACGAAGACGAGTTGCAGCGTTTCCTCAAGCTTGCCGCCAACGTCTCCAAACAGCATCCCGTAGTGGTTACGGAGTTCATACAGGGAGCAAAAGAGATAGAGATGGATGCCGTGGCGCAGAACGGCGACATAAAGCTTTACGCCATCTCCGAACACATCGAGTTCGCCGGCGTACACTCCGGCGATGCCACCATCCAGTTCCCTCCGCAGAAGCTATACGTGGAGACCATGCGCCGCATCAAGAAGATTTCCGGCCGCATAGCCAAGGCTCTTCACATATCGGGACCGTTCAATATCCAGTTCCTCGCCAAAGACAACGACATCAAGGTTATCGAATGCAACCTCCGCGCATCGCGAAGCTTCCCGTTCGTATCCAAAGTCTCCAAGCAGAACTTCATCGATGCAGCCACACGCGTTATGCTCGGTCTCAACGTGGATAAACCCTCCAAATCCGCCTTTGATCTCGACTATGTCGGCATCAAGGCATCTCAGTTCTCATTCTCACGTCTGCAAGGCGCAGACCCTGTGCTCGGTGTAGACATGTCGTCTACGGGTGAGGTCGGATGCATAGGCGACGACACTTCCGAGGCAATTCTGAAAGCCATGCTTTCGGTAGGCTACAGCGTGCCTAAGAAGACTGTGCTCATCAGCGGCGGCACGGCACGTTCGAAAGTCGACCTTCTCGAACCTGCACGCATGCTTCACCGCAAAGGATATGTGATATATGCAACAGACGGCACACAGCGTTTCCTCGCTGACAACGGGGTGCCGGCGATACGTGTGCATCTTCCGGGTGACGACAAGCAGCCACAGGCTCTTGAAATGCTTCACAACAAAGAGATAGATCTTGTTGTCAACATACCGAAGAACCTTACGCCCAAGGAGCTCAGCAACGGCTACAAGGTACGTCGCGCCGCGATCGACCTGAACATACCACTGCTGACCAACGCGCGTCTCGCCTCAGCCTTTATCCGCGCCTTCTGCGAGATACCTCTCGCAGACATCCGTATCAAGAGCTGGGATGAGTATTGATCCGGAATGACATTTGACTTGAGGATTTAGATAAAAGATAAGCCTGCGGAAATAATCCGCAGGCTTATCTTTTACAAGAATTAGGATGGCTAAGTCAGTTTTATTTTTTAAACAACTTCTTATTCAAACTCTGAATATTCCGCACCATCGAAGTAGATGGTGCTGTTAAACTCCCCGAAACCTACAGGAATGGGAGTGTCAAGTTGAGAAAGTTGCTCCTTTATGTCGGAAACCGGAGTAGATGGGTCAACATACGACACGCCGCTATATGTGGCTACTATTTTGCCGTCTTTTACGTCTGCCAGATAGTATTGTGTCTCCGCCGGGAGGTTGACTCTCATCCAGGTTACCGTGATCAACGCGTGTGTCTTGCCTACCGGTTCTATATATATGGATCCCTGGAAACGGATCTTGTCCAAAGCGCCATTCGATTGGATGTCTTTATTATACATACTCTCCGGTATTATGGCATCGCATGTAGTTGTTACAGATTTTGATACATATGCCTCCTTGCCGTTGTATGATACTTTGTACCAATCGTCAAGTTCTTCGATGCATGGGAGTAGGTCCGTGCTTTTCAGTGTGCCCGCTTTTGCCGATGTTGTGGACGGTGCGGTCCGCAGGTTGACGTTTCCTTTCATGGAGCTTACATACAGGCTTTGGGCATTACTGCACAGGGTGGAGATAATGATTGCCAAGGTCAGTAAAACGGAATGTTTCATATTAATTCTATTATTTTATTATGTTGTTTGTCAATTAGTTGTCAATTCTGGTTTGAAGTTCCATAGTCTTAAGCAACATGTGTCCCATTTAAGCGAAGGATCTCTGAATGGAACTTCTATACCTGTGAATTTAGTTATGCCGGATCCGTTGTGTACTGTCGTGCTTACCTTTACAGGTATTCCCGAGGGGAACGCATCCGGTGACTCAGTAGACATACTGTATTTGTTCCCGTCTTCGTCATATGCGAAGCCTTTAAAACTGTCTACATACAGTTTTTTATCTTTTGAGGAATTGTTGGTCAATGTATATTCCAATACGAGATCGGATCCCAGTGGAACAGCCTTTATCTCGCCCAGTGTGAAGTCGGGGTGAAGGAAGGCAGACGTGCCTGTCGGACCGAGTTTTACTTTTGGAACATCGACAGGTCCCAGTTTGTATGCGTATTCTCCGTAATAATTATTTTTTGTTGATTTGGGCGAATTTGGTGCGCGTCCTTCGATCACCAGGGTGGTAATCTTGTTGACTTTCCATGGGACAGTGGGCAAAAACAGGTAACTGAGATGTGGAATCCCGTTTTTAGACTCTATCATGTGATTGTCTATATACATGTATACCTTTTCTCCCGAATCAAGTATCGCATAGGTGGCATCGTCTCCGACAGACCGGTTTCCAACAAGGATATCGAAGTCGTCGCATTCGTTATGCCATCGGAAAGGAATTATCACACCATAATTCAGACGCTTGGCAGGAAGCAGTTCAATGTCAACCTTTGGAATGGGAGTGCTCCATTCGTCTTCACGAGCCATGATGCCTATTGATGACATAAATGCAGCCAATACGAGAAATATAATTTTTTTCATTTTGTTTGAGGTGTTTAATAACGGTTATTTTACCATATCCAGATACCATTTTCCCTCTTTGTTATTCAGGATAACAGTCATGTGCCATGTCTCGTCTTTACCGTTGACATTTGTGAAAGAATAATCATATTTTACACGATATTCGTAGCTATGGTCCTTTTCGTCTGTATATTTGAATTTTTTATTTGTAGATTTTGGTCTTATGTCGGGATTCTTTTTAGCGTATTCTTCAAGTTCAAGAAACCGTTCTATACGGTTGGTGTTTTCAGGATAACAAAGTGTTGACATGCCTTCGTAGTCGTTGCTGATATAATATTCCATAGCCTTGTCGGCAACACTACGGGGATTAGAGTGGTCAACGTCGCCACAGGATTGAAAAAAGATAAACATGGCTGTTATTACCATGAATGCCATCGAAGAAATTTTGTTCATAATACAATAGGTTGTTAAATTTATTAATTGATTAAAATATGCGGCAAACAAATATGATATTTATTGGATACCAATAATTTATATGCGTGAAGTGGGGAGAAGCCCACGCTTCACGGCGTTTAGCACAAGTTCTGCGGAGTTGCGTGCATGAAGTTTTGCGAGAAGGTGGCGTCTATGGGTCTCTATAGTGTTTGAACTCAATCCCATCTGGGCGGCTATGTCGTCAGTTTTTTTACCGGACGCTATCAGGCGAAGCACCTCCAGCTCCTTGGGGCTTGGCATTTCATAAATATCTATAAGGTGACGCAATTGTTTTGCTTTCTTGCAAAAGTAAGTGTCGCCGGCGGTAACTGAACGTATAGCTGTTGCAATTTCGGTTGAAAGCACATCTTTGAACAAGATTCCTTCTACTCCGGCATCAAAATAATCTTTTATGATCCATAGTTCTTCATGAATCGTGTTTACGATTATTTTTATATCGTGACATTTCCTGCGTATATTGTGAAGTAATGTGATACCGCTGGCATCTGGAAGCTCCACGTCAAGAAGGCAGAGATCGTAGTTGCGAACTGAGGTCAGCCAGAGTGCTTCAGCGGCGGTCTTTGCCATATCCACATGACAGCTGTCTCCGAGGAGGTCTTCGATGAGGTGGCGCATTCCGCGAAGCACGATATCATGGTCGTCAACCAGCAATATTTTAAGGTCAGATTTTGCCATGGGTGTAAAAATACGTGAAAAAAGCTTCACACCGCAAAATTAGGCAAATGTGGCGAATTATAAATCACGGAAATCCGTGAGGTAATATGTTTTTTTAGCGGTACTTATTTAAAAATTTTCACTGACATGATATTTATGTTGTTTCTTCGTGTAAAATCAATTGTGCCATTGATAGCCTTTACCCGTTGACGGATATTGTCAATGCCAAGACCGCTGCTGTTTGCTTCATCCGGATTGAATGCAATGCCATTGTCGCATATATCAAGTATGGTTTCATTACCTGATTGTTTCAAAGAAATTGTGGCGTATCGGGCAGCACCGTGGTGTCGTATGTTCGCAATCCATTCTTGAATGATACGGTATAGGTTCATGGATTGTTCCATGTCAAGGTCAATTTGGTCTTGTGAAGGAAGATATTCAACGAACCCGTCGCTTTTATATGCGTATGCTGCAATTAGTTGCGATAATGAAAGCCTGTTGAAGCTCGGTGGTAGGAGTTCGTGGGAGATTGATCGTACTTCGTTGCGTGTGGCGCGGAGCATTTCTGATATCTCGGCAGTGTCATTTCTTCCTCCGGCAAGGGCAAGCTCAATACCGAGCAGGTCATTGCATACCCCGTCGTGAAGCTCGTGTGCAAGCCTTCCGCGCTCTTGTTCTATACCTTCTATACGAGCCTTTATGTTGGCAAGTTCGGTTTTGCGTCTGCGCGACCTCAGATATATGATCAGGAGCAACGATGTCGCGGCTATCACCCCGGCAAGAATCGCGATTATCATGCCTCTGCGCGATTTTTCATGCCTCAGTGCGGCAATCGCCAATTCTTTTTCAGCTGCGTGATAACGAGCGTTGAAGTCTGACATCTGTTTGTTTATGTCGCTTTGGTGAATGCTGTCGGCTATCTCTATCGCCTTTATATATGCATCATTCATGCGCTCAATGTCACCGAGTCCTTTGTAGTTGAGGGCGATTCTCTGATATAGCAGGTGCAGAGGCATAAAGGGACGTGAATCCAACATGTTAAGTATTTTCATCTGTATGTCAAGGCTCTCTTTATAGCGTCCCATTTTTGTCAACACCACAAAACTTTGTTCAAGGAATCCTACAGATTCTATTGATGCTTCGGGCACTTTGTCAAGTAGCGTACGTCCTCGGTTGATATAGTAATTTACAGAATCCGTGTTCCCAAGTCGGTTATGCATAGCTATGACAGATGCGTATGTCTTCAGTATATACCGTGGGATTCCTTTGCGCTCTGCAATTTTTATTATGCTGCGTTGAGTGGCGAGCCCCCTATTGTGGTCGCCTGCAAGGAAAAGTGCGGATCCGAGTGAAGATGCGGCATAAATTTGTGTCTCTATATCATCTGTGAGCTTTGCTTTTTTCCATCCTTTTTCTGCAAACGGGATAGCCTCCTTTAAGCGTCCCTGATTTGCAAACAAGATAGCTAATGATGTTAGTATGTTTGCCTCCATATCCGGAAATCTTCCGTCTTTTATCATGTTGAGAGCATGATTGTAGCATGCCATTGCTGAGTCCTGTTGTTGGCTGACGCGATATGCGACACCTAAATCTGAAAGGGCGTTAATATAAGCCAGCGTGTCGGCGATATCGAAGGCAAGGTCTGCCGCTTTCCGGAAATCTGCCTTTGCTGTGTCATAATTTCCAAGGGTAAAGTTTGCGTTGCCCCGGATTGTCAGTAGTGCCACTTTTTCGCTTCCGTCAAGTGGGTAATGTTCCCGGATTGCATCATTGCAGAGAATGATAGCGCTGTCGGGATTGGAATTGACATATGAATCTATTTCATCAATCCAGTCGTTGTTCTTCCCGGCTGGTGAACCGAAAGATGGAATGCAGGCGATGCATGCAGTGATGGCATAAATGAAAAGCTTGTGCGGGCAAATGGAAATCATGGTTTTTATTTTTAGGATAATGATGGAATACAAATATATGTTTAGTAGATGACAAAAATTAAATAATTCCAAGGACTTGGTCAAAGTTAACAAAATCCTGCCGATTATGCAAGAGCACTTTGGACAAAACATGAATCTGGAAGAGCTTGTTTAAAAACAAAAGTGAATTTGGGGACGTAGGCTTGAGCAGTTTTCACACTTATTTTTAAACAATTTGTAAGTATTAACGGCATAAAATGATATCAATTAACATATTTTAACAAATCGGGAGAGGGTATTTTAAAACTTTTGTTGTAATTTTGCCGCGCTGAAAAAAAAACACACAATTCTCTCCTCTCAGGTCTGAACAGCCTGATTTTTTTTCAACACCTTACCAAAATATGATTTCGCGGATGAAGAACGAGCCGATACTATGAAGCCTAAGCGTTATCGATTTTACAAAAGCTTATCCTAAAGTTACCGACACAAACCTCATCCTTGATTAGCCACGCAGCAATAACTGTGTTTTAGCGTGACATTCAAATTTTTTATTCATCAGTATCTCCCCCGCAACCGCGGGGCGAATACTGAAGTATGCTACAAGTTGAAAGAAACTTATATTATTATAACAATCAACAACTTATGAGTATGAAAAGAAATTTTTATGTCTGGCCTGCCGCTGCTCTTCTTATTAGCGGTCTCGCCTCCTGCTCAAACGATGAGGTTCCCGTTGCCGATGAGACGGAATACGGAAAACTTGCGTTTACAATTAATTTCACCCAGTCGGGCAACACTCGTGCTGAAGGTGACGGCGGAGATTCTTCTACAGAACTTCCCGGAACAACAACAAACGGTTCTCAGACTACAACCGCCGTCTCCGACGCAGTTCCTTTGACAAGCTGGTCAAATGTCAAGAGCCTTCAGATTTTCCTTTATGACGCTCAGGGAGTTATCCATTTCTCTGACCTGATCGACACAGACCGCATCCAGAACTCCCTCACTACCAATCCTAATGAAAGCGGTTCTGTAACTTACACTTATGCAAACGTTCCTTCCGGAACTTATCGTCTCATGGCTGTAGCTAACGCCAACAGCGCGATCCAGCCTATAAAGACGCAATTAGCCGGCAACTATCAGGCATGGACTGCCTATAACGTGCTTAACCGTTTTATATACAACTGCAAAATTTCTCCTGCTGACCACCAGTTCCCTATTTTCTATCAGAACCAGGTTGCAGCAAGCGGACAGACTCGCAGCGAGGTGCCTTTGGCTGAGCCTACAGAGATTTTCCTCGGTCAGGGTTTTGTAAACGGCACTGACCCTGCTGTAACAGTGGTTGCAGGACAGACTACAGCTGCCGCCATCAAACTCAAACGTGAGGTTTCTCTTATGCGTCTACGTATGAACATAGCAGGTGAAGAGGGTAAAACAAACAACGCGGATGTCAACATGAACCCCGACGGAAAAGTCAACTTCCTCAAAGACGCTTCAGTAATGATCGCCACTGTGCCTGACTATGTGATTCCTATGGCACAAGACCGCATGGTAAACGGTGAAAAGATTTATGCCGGAACATCAGGTACTTCTTCCTCTTCTTCCGTAATCGTTACAGATGCAGTTGAAGGCACACGTCAGTTCTACACTTCAAACCCGACATCCGGTTATAAAGCCGGCGGCAAGATCATCGGTATCGAAGGCGATGAATACAAGGCAAACGCATGGCGTGACATCATCGTGCTTCCCAACAACAACCGTCAGCAGCTCTCCGGAACATCAGCAAACGAACCTCTCAAGCAGAACCGTTATCTTCTCATAATTTCCGCAAAGGGTCTTCCGGGACACGTATGCAAGGAAGGAACTCTCACAGAAGAGAAGACAGTATACTGGGTGGGTTACATCAACCAGGGCTTCGTCGCCAACACTATCCGCGAGGTCAACGTAATCTTCCGCGACGGTGGTACAATGGAGCTTCCCGAGCGTCCCGACAACGTGGGTAACCTCACTGTGACAGTAGGTCAGCCCCAGGATTGGGATTCAGCTATCACAGCATCCAAAATCGAACTTTAATCCCTGACATATCCGGAGGAACGCATTCTCCGTTCCTCCGGATACACTTCTCAATCTTCCGCATAATCAGATAGACAATGTGCGGAAAAATACCAACAATTAACAACAACGACAAATGAGTTTGCGCAGATTCGCGATTCACACCGCATACTGTCTGACAATGCTCCTTACACTCGGCTCATGCACTTTCGATTATTTCGAAGATGACATGAACTACAAGGTCTTTGTGCCCGAGTTCAAAGAGCGGACAATCAGAAACTGCCGCGTGCTGGTATGGGATAAAAAGACCGGAAGGCTTGTAGGCGACAGATATGCAAGAGTCGGAGCAACCAACGACAATGTGCTTGATGCCGGAATTTTCGCATTCCGCATTCCGCCAGCCAACTATAAGACCTGCGTGCTGACCGACACTGATTCTGTAGGTTTCAACGATATAGCCGATCTGACCACAGCTTCCTTCAGTCTCGATAACGACGGAGACAGACGATACAAGGAACCGGCATATATGAAATTCGACTATATAAACCGGGAACTTGTGGCACAAGGTATGATAGTCACAGACACGGCTCGTCTTGAACTGTATCCTGCAATCATAAAAGTAAGATACAGAGGAACCGATGTATCTGCCGAGACTGTGAAGAAAGCGGCGATGACCCTTTCCAACACCGCCACACGGCAGCAGATAAGTCTCGACACGATAACCTCCGGTCCCACTGATTCATATACGCTCTATAATTACAATGACGTAGAGCCTTGGCCTCAGGCTGCGGAAGGAGCAAAATTCGAGTTTTCAGGACTTCTCTTTCCTACCAAGGAAAATGAACTGATGCATCTGGCTCTCAATATGTGCGATGACGAAGGACACAGCATTCGCAGTTACCGCTTCGCGCTTACCGACCGTGAATCGAAACCTATAACCATCCTGCACGGCAGGGTATTCATAATTGATATTTACAACGAAGGATTCATGATCACCATCGAAGGGTGGGACGAATCAATCCTCGGAGGCTCCGTAGAAATAGACGGAGGCAAAAATAAACATTAACCCTCTCTCCACGACACAAGACACGGCTATCATGCCGCAAGTCGCACCACAAACCTGAAAATGATGAATACGATATTCCGAAATATACTCATCTCCGCAGCAATCGCCACTACTACGGTTGCCGCCGACGCACAGATGATCAAGGTAAACGGTCCGGCGACTCTCGCCGGAACTCCCAACATCGGCTATGAACACGGGCTTTCGCCTCATCTGTCGGTAAGTGCCGATGTAATGTGGCTGCCATATCTGAGCAAGAAACATGAAGAGGTGTTCCGTTCTTTCCAGATGGCTGGAGAATGCCGTTACTATTTCAAGGCTTCGGAACATATCTATGACAAGATGGCAACAGGATGGTATGCCGGTGTATATGCGATGTTCGGCAATTTCAACATCGGTCTCTACCGCCATCACGACATGGACCGCAGTTTCCGCCGTCAGGGATGGGGATGCTCCGCAGGTCTCAGCGGCGGCTGGAAATACGAATTCAACCGCCATTGGCAGATGGACATAAACCTCGGAATCGGTTACGCTCATATCCAATATAACAAATATAAGCTCGGAGGAATGTATCGTCATTACCCTCTGAAGCGCAAACAGACACGCGGATGGGTAGGACCGACAAGGTTCAGCATCAGCTTCGGATATATCATCGACTGCGGATGCAGAAAAAACAACGCGAACTGGACACCTCAATCTTGACGCAGCAATAATGAAGACCGGAAAATACAGCATAATGGCATTGGCAGCATCCCTGCTTTTAGGGGCATGTTCCGCCGATCAGATAGATTCCCCGTCAAACGGCGAGACGAAACGCCTTATCCTTAAATTCGGAAAAGGGGGATCGGATGCGCTTACACAAAACACGATGCTTTATCAGTTTCACGATGTGGTGAAAGGAAACGGCGCATATGTAAAAAAACCTGAGCTCACCATGACCGGTGACCATTCACTGACTTTCACTCTCGGTGAAGGAAGATGGAATTTCGCTCTGGTATCGGGTATGACCAGCAATGTCACAGACCACATAATCGAACCCGTTTACGGCAAGAAACCGGAAGAATGCGTGATGTTCCGCAATGATTTCAGGGATGAGAACGGCGGACTCGCCCAGATGCCTGAGATTTATACGGCTTTCATCAAGGGTGTGGAACTATCCGGAAAATGGGTCATCGATGATCTCACAAATGTAGACCATTTCGAACCCGACAAAGACTACAATTATCCGGCACAATATACGAGAAATCTCGCAAAAGTGAAGGTGATATTCGAAAAATCCGAATATCTTGATGTCACGGCTCTCCAGAATATAGAAATTTCAAACGTTCCCTCCACTCTCAGCTGGGACGGGACTCTCTATCCTTCCAAATATAAGCCGGAAATAAGCAAGACTCCCCTGAAGGGAAAGATTCCGCTCATGCCCGTGGAAGGCGAAGACGGAAAAATGACAGGTGCGGAGGAACTCTCTTTCCTTATTCCGGCACACCGGGGAACCGACTACGCGTCTCCATCCACAGCTGTAGACACCACCACCTCTCTGCTGCACCTCAATGTAGACCTCATATGCGATGACGGCTCCCATGTGGTGAAACGCGATATCGAGCTTCTACGCGCACCACGCATGAACGGAGTGTATGAGGTCAGGGTATCCTACAACAAGCGTCAATTGAACGTCTCTACGGAAATCATACCCTGGATTGACGAAAACATGAATGCCGACATCGCCAACCGCACGATAGTCACAGACAAGGGTGAGGTGGGTATGGCTTGGAAAGACACTATCCGCGTGCAGTGCAAAGACACATATACTGTAACAAAAGCCGCCGATGCCACATGGCTGACAGTAAAAGACCTCGGCGGAAACGCATATGAACTCACGGCAAATGTAGACACTTATGTCGATAACCATCCCCGCAGCTCATATGTCTCAATAACTACGGGCAATCTTGAGAAGCGCATTCCGGTGACGCAGCGTCCCGACAAAGGCACAATCAACGTGCACCTTCAGGATCAGCCTACGGTAAAAGAGATGTGGCTCAGTCCACCGCACAATCAGAAAGAGGTGACAGTGACCTGCACCGGCGGCAACTGGAAAATGCTCGACAACCTGAAAACGGCGAGCGTCTCCGGAAACGCAGGCGTGACAAACAACGTGAAAATGACACGTAAGCCGGACGCTGACATTTATGCTGAAGATTTCGCGAATGCGTATGGACGTGGTCCCGTAGTGTTCAAAAACATGCGGACCCTCGACACTGACACGATCTTCGTTGACAATCTATTCATCGGAGCCAGAGACGAAGTGATCGAAATCGCACAGCCAACCTCACGCAACGACACAATCACCACCACAACCGACGTGGCTGTATACGGAGGGGTGAAAGACGTTGTGATCAAAAGCCTCCCCTCTTTCATCGGTTCATCCGGAACATTCTTCGACAAGACGACCGGAGTATTCACATTCCGCTCAATCCGGCATCCGACCGGTGAAGACCAATGGGGCGACATCGTGCTCGGTCACAAATCCGACCCTGACTACACTGTCAAGCTTCCCATTGACCAGGCAATCCTCGTTGTCATCCCCGAGTTCGATTATTTTGTGGTCAAATTCACATGGGCAAGCGCTGACGTCGATATCAAGTGCGGATTTGCAGGAAACCCGACATCTGTGGTTTATAGGGACAAGACATTCAACACATCGGCAGTAAGCCAGCTTAACAACAAGTTCGTGGGGTGGCATCAGTCAAGCAACACATCTTTCGCCGGCAAACGAGTGCTCACCTGGGGTGGCGACGCCACCGGTGGACAGGGAGAAACGGTATATTTCAACGCACGTGAAATAAACACTTATCCCTATCCCGGGAAGAAAGGTGTCGCAACCAACGCTGCCAACCTGATTCCGCGAACACTTGATCTCAGCCTCGCGGCAGGGTGGTATACCACAAATGCATCCGGAAACATTACCTGCACGATATATTGTTATCTCGGAGGAACCATGAATCAGGCGGGAACAAACTTCAATAACTCAGGAGGAAAAACAGTGTTCCAGGCAACCAAGACATTCAACATCCGTTCAGGACTAACCAAACCCAGTAATAAGTATCTGCGTTTCTGCATCATCACCTATGACCGCAAGAAACACTCGGCAAATATCAAGTGGGACGGTTCAACCATTATATAAATAACGAAAACCTTCAATATGAAGTCAATCTTTAAAATATTAGCGTTTGCAATGCTTGGCGCGGGAGTTCTAAACTCCTGTGCCGGCGATGCACCGGAAAATCCGGAACCCAGACGTAAAGTGGCAGCTACAATTTCCGTTGTTCTTCCGCAGACTGAAGAGAAGAAGGCACTGACACGCGCTGATGGAACAATCACAGACACGGATATTCTGACTGTAGACGGTCTCGTTTTTGATGAAAACGGCAAATTCATAGAACGCATTCCCGCCAACCATATCAGCTATTCCGACAAAGGCATAAAGATTGTGCTGCTTTTCGAACAGATAGATAAGAAACGCACAGTGCATCTTGTGGCAAATGCCCGCGACAAGGCTACCGGCGCCGACCGCATGGATTTCTCCCCGCTTACGGAAGGCTCGCCTGAATCAGTTGTGGGAACCTTGAAAACAGCTTCATTGCCCGCATCTCTGACCAACACACAGGAGCATATCATGCCTCTTATAATGTGGGGACGTGTCGAACTGAACTCAGGTATCATGGACAACATAGAGATGAACGGCATCAAACTCCTTCGCGCGGCGGCGTGTGTTACCGTGAAAACCGCAGAGGCTTCCGAGTCAAACCATCTCGGTGATTTCGTGCTGGAGGGAATATCCGCCTGCAACCTCGCAACAGTAGGATTTCTGACTCCCACACCAACCGTGACCGCCGCACCCTCGGCAACTCCTGCTGCCGGACGCCCGGCAGGAACAACGTTGGCAGACGCTTCAAAAACATGGGCGGAAGGTCCGGTGCCTACTCTTTATGTGTATGAACGCAACTGCAACACTACCGACTATATGGGAGTGATCATAAAGGGTAAATATAAAGGTGAAAGCGGCTATTACAAAGTCGTTATGCTCGACAGCAAAGGAACACCCTATAACATTGTGCGTAACCACCGGTACATAATAACCATCAGCGATGTTACCGAAAGAGGGTATTCAGACATCTCCACTGCTGTCTCTTCCCTCCCTTCGAATGCTTTGAAAGCTACACTCGTAGACGTAAATCCCGATTATTCATCGATAACCGGCGACAGCCAGTATCTTATGAGAATGGACTGCAACACTTCCGAAGTGTATGGAACGCATCCCGGCAATACGCAACTCAACAATATAGTCATAGCTTCTGTATATAGCGACCGAGACATTACACCTTCTGTAATCATACCTGATGACGCTTCCTGGATTTCGGGAATAAGGGCTGCCGCTGAAGGTGGCAACAAATATTCCATAATAGCCAGCATGATCTCCGACGGTGAAGACCATGAAACCGACATCACCGTGAGAAGCGACAATCTCGAACTCCCCCTTAAACTCAAATGGCATGTCAATGATACGTTCCGCAGAGGCGCCGGATCATATACTGTAAACCTTATAAACGCGGGAGAGAAATACTGGAATATAAAAGTTAAAGGAGGACAGACCGCTTCACCTTGGTTCGGTATGATAAACTCAGGTGAAAACCCTATAAACGTTATTGGCACAACCGGATTCGTCACAGAAATCAACAGCCGTTACGACCCCGGAGCATATCTCCACATAAATTATGGAGAAAACAACACGGCACGTTTGCACAAGACCTGCGAGGCTCCCGACGGCTCTCCCGTCTCGGCAAACCTGACAGTGGTGAGACATCGG